>Ga0209118_1000395_pt1 | contig 24601 bp, 18 predicted proteins | sample BlaSpr_A8_Ref_M1_FD_187988 | JGI IMG/M metagenome (GOLD analysis project Ga0209118, IMG submission 187988) | Forest soil microbial communities from Thunder Bay, Ontario, Canada - Black Spruce, Ontario site 2_A8_Ref_M1 (SPAdes) (version 2) | ecosystem: Environmental > Terrestrial > Soil > Boreal...
TACCGCGTTGCGACCAAGCGAGCGGAGGATCATTACGTCGACGCCGACGCCTGGATGACGGCGACGCCCGTCAAAGACGGCTCGTGGTGGCCCGAGTGGGTCGCCTGGCTCGATGCACGTTCCGGTGCTCGCGGCCCGCCGCCGAAGATGGGAGCGGGCGTCGGACCATACGCGCCATCGTGCGATGCGCCCGGCAGCTATGTGCTGGAGGACTGAGCCTATCCCGGTGCTGGGACGCGAACCGCCGAAATGTGCGACGCGACCTGCAGTTGACGTACATCAATGCAGCTCGACGCAGCCGGCCTACAATGAAGTGGAGTTGCGATAGAGGTGGTGAGCGCCAACCGCTCCAAAGCGTCCTAAGGTCTTCGAAAAAATCGCGCTCATTCATCCCGTTCTCCCTACAGCTTAGACCGCTAGTTTCTCCCCTGGCACGGGGACGAATGTTTTCCGCGATCCCTAGGCGGTGAGCTGCACACTTAGCTCTTGGATAGACCTTCTAGGCAAGAGGAGAAGAAGAGGCTTTGCGAGAGCTGGGCGGGAACGCCTTCAGGATCTCCGACAGCGGCAGACTTGCCGCCCACTTCAACAACGGATCCTCCGGATCGATAAAGACGCCCTGCGATTGTTTGGCACGCTCGGGTTTCTTGGGCATTTTCTGACCTCTCGTTGTTGTTTGAGCTGGCCTTGGAGGTTTTTAGCGGGGAACGGATTTGAACCGATGACCTTCGGGTTATGAGCCCGACGAGCTGCCAGACTGCTCCACCCCGCGAACAGAATTATACGTGTTCTAATCGATTTCCAAATGAGGGGCGGGATGATGGGTAGAGAAGTAAAACGGGCCGCAAAGGCCCGTATTTCCTAGCTGTCTGGCGGAGAGAGAGGGATTCGAACCCTCGATACACCTTTTGAGCGTATGCTCCCTTAGCAGGGGAGTGCCTTCGACCTCTCGGCCATCTCTCCGATTTACCCGAGGCGACGGCGTTTTCGGAAGCGCGAATGATATCGCACAAGCTTCCCTCGGTCAAAAGCTCGCCCCTCTTTGGCGCGAACTGCCTCAAATGCTGGTGGTGGGAGCCTGGTCTAACTCAAATACCTTGTGCAACACGCGGACTGCAAGCTCCATGTATTTCTCGTCGATGACGACCGAAATCTTAATCTCGGACGTGGAGATCATTTGAATGTTGATGCCTTCATCGGCTAGCGCCTTGAACATTTTGCTGGCAATGCCGACGTGAGATCGCATTCCCACGCCAACCACTGAAACCTTGGCGCACTTGTTATCGCCAGTGACACCTCGTGCCTTGATCGCCGGCGCGACCTGATTGCGCAGAATGTCCATCGCGGCTTTGTATTCGTTGCGGTGGACAGTGAAAGAAAAATCTGTGAGCCCATCCACGCCGACGTTTTGGATAATCATGTCAACGTCTACGTTGCCCTCCGCTACCGGACCTAGAATCTGATAGGCGATACCCGGGCGGTCGGGTACCCCCATGACGGTGATTTTGGCTTCGTCGCGGTTAAATGCGATTCCGGAAATAATGGCCTGTTCCATGTGCTCGTCTTCCTCAAACGTAATCAATGTGCCCGTGCCTTCTTCTTCGAAACTCGAGAGCACGCGCAGCTTCACCTTGTACTTGCCGGCAAATTCCACCGAGCGCAGTTGCAATACTTTCGAGCCGAGGCTTGCCAGTTCGAGCATTTCCTCGAACGTGATGGAGTCCAGTTTCCGCGCTTCGGGAACGATGCGCGGGTCGGTGGTGTAGACGCCATCCACGTCGGTATAGATCTGACTCTCGTCTGCCTTCAGCGCCGCGGCGAGTGCCACACCCGTGGTATCGGAGCCACCGCGCCCCAAGGTAGTGATATTGCCTTGGGCATCGACGCCTTGAAAGCCGGCTACCACAACGACGTAGCCTAGCACCAGGTCACCGCGTATCTTGTCCTCATCGATCTGCAGGATGCGTGCTTTGGTATGGGCGTTGTCGGTGAGTATTCGCACTTGCGCGCCAGTGTAGCTGCGCGCTTTGAGGCCCAGGTCCATGAGCGCCATGCAAAGGAGCGCGATGGTAACCTGCTCGCCGGTAGAAACCATCACGTCGAGTTCACGCGGATCGGGGTTGGGCTGAATTTCCTTAGCCAGCGCGATGAGCCGGTTAGTCTCTCCGCTCATTGCCGAGACGACGACTACGAGTTGGTGCCCTTGGCCGTGGAATTTGGCTACGCGCCTGGCTACGTTTTTAATTCTTTCCGGGCTACCAACCGAAGTGCCTCCATATTTCTGAACGATCAATGCCATGCGTTTCTCGAGGCTAGTTGCAGGAGGCGAAATGGTACCGTACTGAGGTAATTAACACGAGGTCCTATTGCCGAGAACTCGGAGCTCGGTTCCAGAAATGGGCAACGGTCAGGCGCATGAATGGTCGACCCGGATGCCGGGCTGCGCTCTTTCTCAGTCTTCCCAACTAGGGTAATCACCCGAAGGTTTGAATTCGACGCAGGCCAGCGCATTCCCAATCACGCGGGACAGTGCCGCCACATTCAACGGCCATCGCTACGCCATCGACGTCACCCCCTGAGCGGCAAGGTCGACGCCGAGCATCGAGCGCCGGAAGGAAGATAGGGTAACGGACTTCTCCGCAGTGAAGCCGATTCTGCACGACTGCATTGTCAGTTGCTGGAACCCATGCCTTTCTGGCTTACAGCATGGATCGCGCAGTGATTGATTTCCTTGCCCAGCTCCCGGATCACAAAACGGCAGTCATGGATTGCGTGCTGCCCGCCGAAAACCTTGCCAAGACAGCTTTCGGGCCCTGCGCCGTGCTTATCGCCATCAATACGCGAATCATCTTCGCCTGAGCGGTGCGACTCTACTTTCGGGAGTCCCCGCTTAGGGATGCATTTTGCTGGACTGTGGCGCACGTCACTGCGTCGCAAACCGGAGCTGAGTAGCATCTACCTCGGCGCTGCAACTTCTTTTTGACGATCGTAGTCAAGAAAGCGAACAAGGCTCGGGCGGGTCGCCCAAGGTGAATTGCAGCGCCACCCCTTCTCTGAATTGTTTCCCACGACCTCTCGCACCCACTATTCTCAGCGCCAGACGGACGCATCTTGCGAATTTGTTTGCTCATAGCTCAGGCGATCGGAGCAACCAGGTGAGCAGTTCCAGGTATGGCGTCTGTACAAATTGCGATTGATACTTGCTATCGTGCGACGGGATGGCTTCCACGCCGGGAGGCTTGCGGGGCGGTGAGATTCGAGCTCACGGTAGAGTTGCCCCTACGGTAGTTTTCAGGACCAAAATACACAACAATATTTCGCCTTAAAATCAGACAGCTGTACTAAGGCTTTGGCCGGAGAGTGGCCAAGGTGGCCCCGAGGCGTAATCCACCCGCCGCGAAGAGGCCCAAAACGATGGTAAAATCCGCCCGCTGCCGGAAGCGTGGCCGAGCGGTTTAAGGCTCCAGTCTTGAAAACTGGCGTAGGGGCAACTCTACCGTGAGTTCGAATCTCACCGCTTCCGCCACTTACTTTTTCGCGGCCTTGCTCAAGATCCGCCCAAATTCTCGTTCCCCCTAGCTGTAGGTAACGATTCTGTTATAGGTGGCGAATCGGAGGTAGCCGCAGCCGCAATCGTCACAGCGGTGCGCCTTTTCGAAGTTATCTCTGACCCTCTCGAATGCCGGTCCTGTGATTGCATCTCTTTGCGACACGCTGAGCCGGTGCTGTGACTGCGGAGTGCCCCTCGGACAGTTTGGATTTGGGGCAACGAGTTTGGTGCGGCTTTACATTTGCCACGAAGTCGCCTGTGTGTGCATAAGGTCGTTTAGCGGCACGACAAACAGATGACATTCAGCCTCGTGTCCGGCACGTCGCTCGCGTTCCAAGGCAATCGCGAATGCGTGGCGCTCGGTTTCGAGCCTGTCAATCTGCTCTCTCGCGAGTTCGTCTTGGGTTAGAATTATCAGGGTCCAATCGAGGGGAGCACGCGCATGGACTACGGGCAGATACTCAAGACGATCCAAGACTCCAAGCCGCTGGATGACTGGCGCACTAAACATCGCGGTAAGACTGAAGTTCGCTTTTACGTCCGTGATGTCAATATTCGGTTTGAAACAACTTGCCATGACTCAGACGTTCACGCGGATCCATTCGTGGCGGACTGGGCAACTCGATACCCCGACTCGAGAGCAAGAAGCTACTATTACAATCTCTACTATAGTGCCACACTGATCGCGCGATTTGTTCTCGTCGCTGTTGACAATGCTCGGGCGTCTCTACCAGTGCCGGACTTCGTGACGAAGAAAATAGCGCCGCTCGACTATAAGGTTGCGCAGATCTTCGACGCGCTCGGCACTCTCGACGAGTACATGGAAAGGTCCGGCCTTATCGCACCGTAGATTCATAGAGTCCCCGCACGGGCGACGTTCGAGCGGCGATGCTGTTCTTGAGTGATGGAGTGAGCGGGACGAGTTTCATGTGCTGGGCGTCCGACCGCGGTCTCTGTCAAGCAACAGCCGACGCAAGGCGGCCCCGAAAACGAGCGCGCAGACGGCGAAGTCCAACGGGGTCGCCAGTGAAGTGGAGCGTCTGGCATTTAACTTCGGTCTTAGTACTTTAAGTTCCGCCCCGCTGCCGTGAACGCGCCAGTGGCCCAAACAGTGGCGCGAAGCGCATGATTGGGCCGGAATCGGCCGGGACATCGCATCGGGCGTTCTGCCAGAAATACAATTTCAATCAGGAGTTTAGCTGATCGAACGGCAGGCGAAGGAACTGGTCGGAATGCGTTTCGGCAGTTTTCAAGACCACGGCCTTAAACCGCTCGGCCACGCCTCCAAGAGCTGCTACGACGCTTCGCCGCGAATGATACCCCGGGTGCGGCGGCCCTGCCAGCACCGATTAGGACGACTAGGACAAGATTGAAACTTTTCCATCCTTGCCGTAGTCTTACGCAACGGATTTACCCGTTCAAGTGGAGGTTTTTAATGCAACCGAATTTGCAAGCTACCGTTCAAGGCTCTCAGCTTTCGCTCAGCCAGCACCGAGTATTGCGCAATACCTACCTGTTGCTTGCCATTTCGCTGATCCCGACCATTGTCGGTGCGGTGGTTGGCGTCAATATGGATTTCTCTTTCGTACGCACCAGCCCGATCATCAGTCTCGTAGTGTTTCTCGGTGTGTTCTATGGGCTGATGTTCGCTATTGAAAAGAATAAAGAAAGCAGCTTGGGCGTGGGACTAATGCTGCTCTTTACGCTGCTGATGGGTGTAATGCTCGGTCCCATCCTGCAGTTTGCATTGGGTCGAGCTAACGGCGTACAGACTGTAATGCTCGCGGCGGGGGGCACCGCTGCCATTTTCTTCGCCCTAGCGGCGATTGGCAGCGTCGCGAAGCGCGACTTTAGCTTCCTCGCGAACTTTTTGATGATCGGCTTCTTCGTGTTGCTGATAGCCATTGTTGCAAACGCATTCTTGCAAGTGCCCGCGTTGGCGCTGACGATTTCTGCGGCGTTCATGTTGTTTGCTTCCGCAGCGATCCTGTTCACCATCAACCAGGTGGTGCGTGGCGGTGAGACCAACTATGTCAGTGCGACGCTCACCATTTATGTGGGCATTTACAACCTGTTTACGAGTCTGCTGCAACTCTTGTTAGCGTTCACCGGCCAGCGTGACTAAGCCGAACAGTGAGTGCCGGAAAGGCGGCCGCCGGCCGCCTTTTTTATTTCGGCTATATTTTTGATCCCCGCTATTTTTCGAACAACGCCATCGACTCCACGTGGGTGGTGTGAGGAAACATATTAACGATCCCGGCGGCGATTAAGCGGTAGTTTTTGGTGTGGACTAGCAGGGCGGCATCTCGAGCCAGGGTCGCCGGATTACAGGAAACGTAGACGATGCGGCGGGGCGCCGTTGCGTCGAGAGCCTTCACCACTTCAACCGCGCCATCGCGCGGTGGGTCCAAGAGCATTGCGTCAAACTTGCCTAGCGCGCCCAGACTCGTCTCTGTGGTAGCGAACAAGTCGGCAATCTGAAAGTCCGTTGCTGCCGTCAAACCATTGCGTCTAGCGTTTTCTCTGGCTCGCGTCACCAGCGCTGCGCTTCCTTCGATCCCTACTACACGGCTACCGCGACGCGCCATGGCCAGCGAAAAATTACCCAGTCCGCAGAACAGATCCGCGATGCGCTCCCCTGGCTGCGGATCCAACAGGGCGATGGCTTGCTTTACCAGTACTTGATTGAGCGCCGAATTTACCTGGGTAAATTCGGTCGGCAGGAAGGGTATGGTCAAATCGAACTCCGCCAGCCGATAGGCGAGTTCTGGCGCATCAAGCGGATGAAAAGGGTGAGCGCTTTCCGGTCCTTTCGGCTGCAGCCAGATTTGCACCGCGTGCAAGTCCGCGAAGGCGCGTAGGTGTACTTCGTCGGCCGCTGTCGGTGGCTCGAGTATGCGCAACACGAGTACCGTCAGTGAATCTCCGACCGCGACTTCCACCTGGGGCAGCCGCTCGCGGATGGACAGGGACTCGATCATCCCGCGCAGCGGCTCGATCATTGCCGAAATAGGTGGAGGCAGAATCTCGCAGACCTGCATGTCGGCGACAAAGCTGCTTTTTCGTTCATGAAAGCCGAGCAGAAGCCGCGCTTTCCTGTGCACGTAGCGTACCGAAAGGCGAGCCCTTTGACGGTATCCCCATGGCACGCCATGGATTGGCGGCAACATCCGTTCAGCGTGGACCTTGCCGATACGCGCAAGACTCTCTTCGAGCACGCGCTGCTTGGCAGCGACCTGCGCCGTGTGTTCGTGATGCTGCATCGCGCACCCTCCGCACACGCCAAAGTGTCGACACTTCGGCGCTGTGCGGCTCGACGAGGCTCGTAGCACTTGCTGAACCCGGGCAAGTTCGAAGCTTGTTTTCTTGAGATACACCGAGTAGGTGACTCGTTCCCCTGGCAGCGCGCCTTCGATGAAAATCACCTTCCCGTCCTTGTGCGCAATGCCGCGCCCTTCTTGATCGACAGATTCGACGACGGTTTCAAGCGCTAAACGGGGCGCGACCGGAACGACGTCGATTTCTGTTTTAGACAGCAGGGAGGGCATGGGTAGGGGGTTGGACGAATAACTTGCTGCCAGTAATGAATCGGGTCGAATAGATGGCGTGGGCAATTGTAACGTAGACGTTCAGCCACAGGCGGGACTGAAGCGTCCGAAGAGGCCGATGGTTACCGACCCTCATGCATTCAGGCAAACAATGCGGCCGATTCCTGTGCGCATGATTTGCTAGAATGCGCCTTTGTTTTCTTGCAGCAACGCGATGAACTTTTGCAGCCAGTGCGGCAACCCCGTCAGCTTCCGCATTCCCGAGGGCGACACCTTGCCGCGTTTCGTTTGCGGTAGCTGTCAGACCATTCATTACCAAAATCCCAAGATGGTCGTCGGGTGCATCCCGGAGTGGGACGATAAGGTCCTACTCTGCCGGCGCGCTATCGAACCGCGCTACGGCTTGTGGACCTTGCCTGCCGGATTCATGGAGAACGGCGAAACGGCGCCTGCGGGTGCGCAACGTGAAACTCTGGAGGAGGCCAATGCGCGAGTCGAGATCGGGGATCTGTACACCTTCTTAAGTCTCCCGCACATCAGCCAAGTGTACATCATGTTCCGTGCGCGCTTGCTTGACCTGAATTTTTCGGTGGGCATCGAGAGCCTGGAGGTACGTCTATTTGCGGAAGACGACGTGCCCTGGGACCATTTGGCTTTCCGCACAATTCACTTCACGCTCGAGCACTACTTCGACGACCGTCGATCCGGCCGCTTCAGTGTTCATACCGGCACGATCGGCGCTCCCCCGCGTTAAAGCCGGATTTTCGCGGCAGATAAGGCGGCGGGAGTAACCCGTCCTTCCTCGTTTGGGTACTGATGAGCCAAAATCTCATAGAGGGCCCGATCATTGTCATGATCAGATGTACTTGATCGGGTGGGCACCCTGCTGCTAGGCCCGGTTGCGCCGCTGGCCTGTCAACTTCCTTCACGATGCCGAGCCTGCCGTTCCGTCAGCGCCGCCCGGGCGGTCTCGGCGGACCTTAATCGATTGTGCCTACGCAAGATTGGGTGTGCCGTAAATTTGCCTTGAATAGGTTAATTTGAACTGGCTAGCGCTACAAGTGACTGATTACTATAATGTTAACGTGCTTCTAACCGCCTGCCGAACCAGGCGTTGCGGGTTCGCATCCTGCCGAGCGCGCCAGTTTATTAGATGGTCAGCTCAGGACCTACCAGCTTTGTGTCCTAGAATTCAAAGGGTGTCATCGGGTTCACCCTGATTTCACCTACAATGCAATAGCGATTCAACCTGAATCTGCAATGTCCTCCCTTTCAGTCAGTCCTAACAAGGTGAACATGATGTCAATAAGAAGAATCTCCTTCGCGGCTTTGCTACTCCTCCTGATGCCCTTCTCCGCCTACGCGGAACCGCAGTGCCAACGCGTGCTGCAGATACTTGGCGACCGTCTCGCGGATGCCACGTGCTTCGAAAGCGCAGACCTCACGACCAAAAACGTGTTGACGACGCCGGCCAACAATTCGCTGCCCGGCCTTCCGCCATTCGCCTTTACGCCGATCACCGATCGCAGCGTGATCGCCCCGAGCATCGCGAAGCGCCCGTCGATTACCAAGATCGTGCCCGGCCTGCAGATCCAGGCGCGCATCGCCTCGGACCCGACCGGCCAGGGGCGCTTTCTGTTGCGCCTGCCCAACGACTGGAACGGCCGCCTGGTGGTGGCCGGCGCCTCCGGCACGCGCAGCGAGTTCAACGGTGATTTCGCCTGGAGCGATTACGTGGTGCAGCAGGGCTACGCCTACGCATCGCAGAACAAAGGCGTGCTCAACCTGCAACTCAGCAGCGTTGCGGATCCCCTTGCGTGCAGGCTCAACCCGGCTTCGACGGTATTCGTGCATTTCTATGACAACGACCCCGGCCAGCCCTTCAGCCGCTGGGCCGAATTCATGATCACGGCAGGGCGCATAGCGCAGGAGGGTGTGAAGGCGGGCTATGGTCGCTCGCCACGCTTCACCTACGCGGTGGGCACCTCGAACGGTGGCTACCAGGTGCGCCGTGCCATCGAAACGGCGCCGGAGCTGTTCGACGGCGGTGTCGACTGGGAGGGCACTTTCGTCGATGAGGACTCGCCCAATATCCTCACCGATCTGCCGCCCGCCATTCGCAATTTCCCGGACTACGTCGCATCCGGATTCAATGCCGCGAGCAGCGCGGCGAAGAACATCCAGGGAGCCGGCTATCCGCCCGATATCCTCGCCGGCGCTTTCTCGCTCTGGGGGAACTATTCGGCGCAGTTTTGGGAGGTGACGCAATGCCAATGGCAGAAGCGCCTCGACCCGACCTACGATACGTATGGTGCCGGCACCGGAACCTATAACTACTTCAGCCGCCTTTCGTTCTCGGATGTCGGCGCACAGATGGCGGCCTTCGCCACCACGGGGCAGATTCGCCGACCGCTCATCACCGTCGCCGGCACCATGGATGCGTTGCTGCCCATCGACCATCACGCGCGCGCCTACGCCCGCAAAGTGGCGGGGGCCTCCTCGCATCGTGGCGACCACGATGGCGATCACGGTGATCGCGACGACCACCTTTCCGCCTATCGGCTCTACGAGGTGCAGAACGGCAACCACATCGAGACCTACCAAGATACTTTCCCGCAACTCGAATTGATCGAGCCGCATGCGCAACGCGCCTTCGATCTGCTGGTGAGGCAAGTGGAGCAAGGCGTAGCGCTGCCGGCCGACCAGTGCATTCCACGCGGTGGGGTTATCGCCGAATCGCCGACGCAGGCGGGACATTGCGCGAGCTTGTTCGCGCCGTGAGACGGCACGGGTAACGTGCACTGACCATGACAAATCCCGCCCGCGTGGCGGGGTTTTGTTCGCGCGATGACTTCAGTCGTGGCCGGGACGGAAAGCGGAAAAGTTTGAACTTTGCGAAACGTAGAGCCAAGATCGGCAAATTCAGTCGGCCAATTGTGAGTCCGACTTGACGATTTTCCATCATCGATCCCCCGGGGAACATTGTGGCCATTCAAGCGCGAATTTGGCGTTCATCCGTGCGCACTTGGATATGCGTCCGCAGGCTCCGGGCGAAGGCGCGACGGAGCTAAGCTGAATCGATTGCCCCAAGGGTCTCGTCTCGTGGTTGGCCCGAAGTCGATCGACCTTCGCGTCAGAGCCGTTCGGACTGCTACGAGCGACGAGTCATCGTCCTCACCCGGTTTCATCGCACCGACCGACCCCGCTGGGGGCGAAGTGCCAACGCCCTATCCGCATATAGCCTGCATGCGGCGGATATTCTGACGCGTGCCTTGGCAAATGTTGGAATCATCGCGCTGATCGACTGCTGCCCGCACCAAATTTCGGCCGCGCGTCCCAAGGAAACGAAGCAACTCACTCGCCGGCCTGTAGTCCAGAACGAAACAGACGCTTCGCCTGCGGGGGGACCCCCATAGCAAACAGCTTCGCCGCGTCGGTCTGCGATTCGACAGGCATGCGCGCCGAAGAGTCCGCAGAATGAATCGCTACGCTGGCCCGACACCGCGGCGGAGCATAGCGCGGATTTGCGGCCAGACGGGTATTTCAAACATCGAGACCCTGGCCGCCGCGGAATTCCTGCAAAATTAGTGTATGTTCAAACGCTATTCTACCAACGCCGTCGACACGCGAACTTCCGAGCGCAAGGTGCGGTGCACCGGGCACTTGTCGGCAATCTCCAGCAGCTTGTCGCGCTGTTCCGCGCTCAGCTCACCTAGCAGGGTGACGCTGCGCCGGATCTCGTCGATTTTCCCCTCGCTGGTCTCGCATTCACTGCAATCTGCAGCGTGGATCTTCTGGTGCGTCAGGCGCACTTCCACGCTCTCCAGCGGCCAGCCCTTGCGGTCCGCATAAAGGCGCAGCGTCATCGCCGTGCAAGTACCCAACGCCGTCGCCAGATAGTCGTAAGGAGTCGGTCCCAAATCAGTACCACCGTTCGCGGCGGGCTCATCGGCGAGCAGGGCGCGACCTCGGGCGTTGATCTCGGAAAAAAATCCCGCGCGGCCGGTGCGCACCGCGACCTCGGCGCCATTTAATTCAGGCAGCGGGCTTTCCCCTGCGCCGATGTATTTCCTCGCCCACGCCGCGATCACCGAGCCGACATACATGGAATCCGCATTGTTGCTGAGGAGGTGGTCGGCCTGGTCCAGGGAGACGAAACTCTTGGGATGCTTCGCGGCGACGAAAATCTCTTGTGCGTTGTCGATGCCTACGATGGTGTCCGCCGGCGAGTGAAAGACGATCAACGCTTTGCGCAGATTGGCCAGGTCTTCGCGCAGATCGTGACGGCGCAAATCGTCGAGGAATGCTTTCTTGACTCTAAAAGGCCTGCCTGCCAGCTTGACGACCGCTTCCCCGGCGGCCTCGATCGCTTGTACCTGGTCGCCGAAATTCTGCACCACATGGCTGGGCTGCAGGGGCGAGCCGATGGTCGCCACTGCCAACGCGGAGGGCACAGCCCTGGCGGCGCGCAGCACTGCAGTACCGCCCAGCGAGTGGCCGATCAGGATCTTCGGCGCCTGATAGTTGTCGGCTAGAAATTTGGTCGCCGCCAGCAGATCTTCGACATTGCCGGAAAAGACGGTGTCGGCAAAATCACCGGCGCTTTCGCCCAGGCCGGTGAAATCGAAACGCAGCACTGCAATGCCCGCATCGGTGAGCGCGCGGCTGATGTTGCCGACTGCCTTCAGGTTCATAGTGCAGGTGAAGCAATGGGCGAACAGAGCGTAAGCGAGCGGCCTGCCCGTGACCGGTGAATCCAGACGGGCGGCCAGGAGCTGGCCTTGCAAATTGCTGAAGCTGAGTTTTTCCGAATGCATGTGGATCTCTTTCTCGAAAGGACGCAGGTCAGGAGCGAGGCGTCTGCACATCAGTTTTAGTCTCGCTGGAGCCGGAAAACTTACGCGCGAAACGGCAAGCCGCAGGCATCGTGATCACTATTTTTCTGCCATTCTTATCGCTCACCCAGTCGCCACGGCTTGGCCGACAGCCGTTCGCGCTTAAAGCGCCAATCGCGATTGACAATGGGCGACTTTCAAACAGCTAACGGCAAAATCGGCGTTCCTGCAAGCCGATTGTCATGTCACAAATGGCAATTCCCCTAGGTTGCGCAGCAAAATCAAAACCTTGCAAGACAGCGACCCCGTCGACCGAAGCTGACCTGGAGTTTAACAATTTCGAGGAGCACACGATGGCTAAAACATTCAACGGTCCAAATGGGAGGCGGTATTCTTCTCGCCTTCGTCTCGCTGCATTGCAGTCACTCAGCATCCACACGGACGATGCAGTTCCATATATTGGCGCGCTTGACGCGTTTCCCCTCCCCTTGGCGCCTCGCAGAAGACCCCTTTTTCGCTAGCAGAATCCTCGCCAATTATCCCCGGTCGATCCAGGGATCTGTTTCTCACGGTTGATAAGATACTTGCAGTACCCGGGAGTTCTAAACAGAATTGAGAACTTTTGAATTCTCGATCCCTCGCGACCTTGAGCGAGGATCACGCTCTGCCGGAGATTGTTGAGCGAATAATCTTGGTCACGAACAAGAACAAGATCATGCGCATGACGAATCCGAAGGAAAAGCCGGTACCTCCTGCAGCGCGAGCTGGTCGAGGCGACGTACTGGCCCTTGCCTCGGATGATTCCGCGGCGCTTGTAACGAATCCGCTCCGATCTGGAAGCGATTACGCAGGCGGGACGAGAGGTTCTCGAGGCACAGTGGACGCGAGTCGAAAGCGGCGACTGATGACTGCCTGCCCTTGTGCGCCACCCGACAGGTTACTGCGCGCAGCGTGCCGACTACTCAATGACCCGATGCGGGCTAGAGATTGCTGTGCGGCGATCTCGCCGGGGCGACGTTGGTTCGCTCGACTGCGCCCGCGTTCGACTCGTATTTGCACACTTTGTTGCTGGGCATTGCTGCTCGACTTCGCGATCTGCCGCCCGGCGATTGCCGACGACAAGGTTGCGATCGAGTCCGGCGCGCCGCAGGCAGTCAAGCCGAGCCTGGTGTATAGCGGTGCGGCATTCGCCGATGTGGCCGGAGGTGTTCGCGCCGGCGGGACTTACACGAGCAATCTGAACGTCCAGCTCGATATCGACGCCGCTGCACTGCTTGGCTGGCCCGATACCATCGCCTACCTCGACGGCCTCCGGCTCCAGGGCGGGCTCCCCAGCAATTTTGTGGGCGATGCCCAAGGGGTGAGCAACATCTCCGCGCCGAACAGCGTGAAGCTCTACGAGGCCTGGGTCCAGAAGAACTTCTTGGGCAATCAGGTCTCCGTGCTCACGGGCCTCTACGACCTCAACAGCGAGTTCTATCGCCTGCAGTCGGCCGGATTGTTTCTCAACAGCTCGTTCGGGATTGGGCCGGAGTTCGCGCAGAGCGGGGTGGAGGGACCGTCGATCTTCCCCAGCACCGCGGTGGGCTTGCGGATCGCCTTCAAGCCCGTCGAAGGCGTGGTCGTCCGCGGTGCGGTGCTCGACGGCCTCCCGATGGATCGAACGAACGCTAGCCGCGGCGTCTTCGAAAGCGGAGACGGCGCGCTGCTTGTGGCCGAGCTCGACCTCCTGGATCGCCCGTCGCTCACGGCGCATCCGTCGAGCCTCCGGTTCCGCCTGGGGAGGCGGGCGATGCTCGGCGCCTACGACGCCAAGGTTGCGTTCGGCGGCTGGTACTACACGGCAGCTTTCGACGATCTGTCGCACACGCAAACCAACGGCCAGGCGGTGCGGCATCGCGGAAGCAGCGGGTTCTACCTGCTAGCCGATAAGCTCCTGTACAAGCGTCCGAATCGGCCCGACCAGAGGCTGACCGGCTTCGTGCAAGCCGCCGTTGGCGACTACCGGGTCAACCGCTTCGGCAGCTACCTTGGAGCGGGATTGACTGCCGTCGGCCTGTTCGAGGGGCGCAGCGCGGACGAGCTTGGACTCGGCCTAGCTTACGCCCGCAATGGATCACACTACATGAATGCCCAGCGGATGCAGGGACTGCCGCTGACGAATGCCGAAAAGACGATCGAGCTCAGCTACCTGATCCAGCTCAATTCATGGCTGGCGCTCCAACCCGACCTGCAATACGTCATGACGCCCAATACGACGCCCGCGATTGCGAACGCGCTCGCGTTTCAGCTGCGTTTCGAAATCTCATTCTGAGCGCATCGCAGGCGCAGCGTTGCGGGGCTATGGCTCCCGAGTCGCTACCAGGGTTTGCCATGTCCCGGGCCGCTCCATATCGCGTCCTGATGCGTGATGCTGCTCCAAGGGCGCCTGGTGGTTCGGGGGAGTGGCGGTGGGCTCCTGACCGCGTCGCGCTGAACCCGGCGTCGATTCTGGGGATTGGCGCGCTATGGGAATGGCTATTGCGATTGACACATGGTGGCGCGTGCAATCCATCAGGCGCGTCGCTAAAGAGGCGCGCGGAATCGCAAAGCGACCCTTTGCAGCTCGAGTTCACGTTGCGTGACGACGTCGTCGATTGCCGGCGTTTTTCCAGCGCCCGCCATGAGTTGTTCCAGGCGCGATGCGAAGGCGCCGACGAAGGGAACTGCTACCGACTTGTGCACAGGAAGCAGCCGTCCGCGTGCGTCCATGCCGGATGGCCCGATAGACCTTGTTGGCCGCGACTCGGCGCTCTTGTCGGGCCCCTTCGCTCCGCGATTTCAGCCGGCGTTTTCGATTGGCCAGCGAATCGCCACTAAGGCCGCTATCGAAAAATGATCTCGAACCCAGCGTTCGCAGGGCGCCGGCGAACCGGGCTGTCGTCGAAGCCCAGCCGCGCGAGCACTGGGTACATCTCGGCATGCGGGAGAAGTTCGCGTCGATCTTGCGTTCCAGTGGGCGGCTATCGAACGCTCGCGGCTCGAGTCACTGGTCGCTGGCCCGGGTCCTGCACTTGTCGATGGCTTTCAAAGTCATCGCGAAGGCCGCGGACACGACCGCCAGTAATAGCGCGCCACAGTCGGTCGCAATGCGCGTCAGCGGCAACTCACGCCGTTCGCAACGCCTGGACGATTCCCAGCCGGGCTGCCTTCACGGCGGGCAGAAATCCTCCCGCCAAGCCCATGCCGAGCGCAAAGGCGAGCGATTCCACCATGATGCCCGGGGTCAGCGTGAACCGGAAGGCCAGTTCCGAGAACGATTGCCAATTGAGCGTGGCGATCTGCACGAGCTGCATGGGTGCCGCCAGCGCGAGCCCGACTCCCCAACCGATCAGGCTGAGCGCGAGCGCCTCGAGCAGGAACGCCGTGAGGATGCTCGATCGGCGGAAGCCCAGGGCGCGCAAGGCGCCAACCTCGCGTACGCGGTTGGCGACCGCCGCATACATTGTGATCATCGCGCCGATCATCGCCCCGATCGAGAAGACGATCGACAGCGTGAGTCCGAGGACCTTGATGAAGTTCGAAAGGAGTTCGGACTGTTCTTCGTAGAACCGCCGCTCGCGTCTGACCTCGACCGTGAGCCTTGGATCGGATTCGAGCCGGGTCTTCAGCGCCAGGAAAGCGTCCGGGTCGGAGAGCTTCGCGATCACTGCCGAGAACGACTGCCGGCGAAACGACTGCATCAACTGCTCGCCGTCGGTCCAGATCTCGGAGTCGAACGCGGCGCCCCCAGCCTCGAAAACGCCCACTACCGTCCAATCGCGCGCACCGAAGCGCAAACTCTGCCCGAGTCCCGCGCGTTCGAATCGTTCCGCGACGCTCCGCCCGATGATCACCTCGGCCGCCCCACGGTGAAACATCCGCCCGGAAACGATCCGCACTTGGGGGCGCAGCGACAGCCCTTCAGCACCGACACCGCGTACTGGGATATTGCTCGGGGCACGGGCGCCATGCCTGTTGAGGGCGATCAGCAGCACGGCTTCCTTCGACGCTATGCGGACCCCGCCAGAGCCCGTCGCCACCTCGGGCTGGCTTTCGATGACGCTCGCCTGGCCTCGATCGATCGAACTCTGTACTTCGCTTACTGCCGACCGGCGCGTAACGATGACATTGTCGTACTGACCCGTGGCGACCAGCGCCGCCTTCACTCCGGCGTCCAGCATGAGCACTGCCGCGAAGACGAACACGACCAACGCCATGCCACCCGCAGTGAGGGCGGTGGTGATTTTGCGAGTCCACAGGTTACGCACGCTGTACGAGAACGGCACGGCGCTCATGGCGTTACCCGATCGCTCGCAAGCCGTCGACGATGCGCAGGCTCATCGCACGGTGCGCCGGCAACAACGCTGCTCCAAGGCCCACCAGCGCCGCGAACGCAGCCTGCATCAACAGCGTTCCGGCACTCACCTCGAAGATCGGAAAAAGCGTCCCCGTCTGGCGGGCAAACAACCGCGCGACCGGAAAGGTCAAGGCGACTCCGGCAAGGCCGCCGACTGCGGCGACGGCAAGCGACTCGCCGAAGACCAAAGCGCTGACGAATCCCGGCCCGAACCCTAGCGTCTTCAAGGTCGCATATTCACCCAGCCGCTCGCGCGCGGTCATCGCCATGGTGTTGGCCATGACCGCGAGAATGATGACGATGACGACGAACGAGACGAGCCGGATGGCCATGATGATCGCGTCGGTCATTGCGACGAAGCTCAGATGAAACGCCTTCTCGGTCTCGGTGAACGTTTCGGCGAGCGAGTTAGCAAAGAGTGCATCGATCGCGCGACTGATCTCGGCGGCGCGGTGGGGGTCGTCAATATCGACCAGGAACACGCCGATCTGGTCGGCGGGGCCGGGCGCGCGGAGCTTCATCGTTTCGTTCAGATACTGCCAGTGAAATAGCATCTGGGAAGTGTCGGTGTTCGCCTTGGCGCCGTCGTAGATCGCGCGCACGGTGAACTCCCATTTGCCGGGGAAAATGGTGCCGCGAAGCGGCAGGCTGTCGCCCACTTTGAGACCGTAAGTGTTGGCGAGGTTGCGGCCGATGATAGCGCCCTTGCGGTCGCGCAGGAATTGGCGCAGCTGCTCTTCCCTGATAAGGAAATCGGGATACATGGCTAGATAGGTGGCCGGCTCGATCGCAAACTGCGCAAAGAAGTTCTTCGGGTTCTGATAGAGGCCCCCGAACCAGGTCGCGTGGGATACCGAGCGGACGCCATCCACCGCGCGGATCTTGTCGCGATACGTCAGCGGCAGCGGGAACGCAAGCGACACGCCGTTTCTCGTAACCAGCCGCGTGGGCGCTGCCTTGTCGGCGGCCGCGTACCAAGCACCGACCACGGTGGACAGGACACCGAACGCGACAAGGGCCACGGCAAGCCCGAGCACCGTCAGGCCGGCGCGCATCTTGTGGCGAAGCACGTTGCGCAGGATGAATTTCAGCAACGGCATGTAGGGAACCTTAGGCCGCCAAGCCTCGCGCACGGGATTCTGTCGCGGAGAGCTCACCCTTCTCGAGGTGCAAGATCGAGTGGGCGCATTCGGCGGCGCGGCGGTCGTGAGTCACCATGACGATAGTCTTCCCGAGTTCGCCATTGAGGCGGTCCATCAGTGCGAGGATCTCTTCGGCCGATTGACGGTCGAGGTCGCCAGTCGGCTCGTCGGCGACGATGAGAGTCGGATCGGTGACGATCGCCCGCGCAATGGCGACGCGTTGCTGCTGGCCGCCCGAGAGCTCCGAAGGGTAATGATCGATGCGTGCCGAGAGCCCGACCAGTGCAAGCGCCTGCTCGACATGCTGCGCGCGCTCGCGCCGCGAGAGCGAGGTGAGCAGCAGCGGCAGCTCGACGTTCTCGTATGCGGTGAGCACCGGCATCAGGTTATAGAACTGGAAGATGAAGCCGACGTTTTCGGCGCGCCAATCGGCGAGTTCGGCTTCACCAAGTCGCGTAATGTCCAACCCGCCGACGCTGAGGGCTCCCCGATCCGGCCTGTCGATCGCCGCGATCAGATTGAGAAGTGTCGACTTGCCGGAACCCGACGGGCCCATGAGGGCGAGGAATTGGCTCGCCGCGATGTCTAAGGTGATCTCGCTCAAGACAGGCACGACTTGTCCGCCTCGACGGTACGACTTCGAGATTCCACGCATGCTGATGAGCGGCCGTGCCGGCGCGTCGTTACGTTCCGCAGGGGCGTTCGTCGCGCGTAGGCCGGGACGAGGCCGGGCGTCGGCATTTGCGGCAGATGAGGCGCCGCTGCGCGCCACCGTCAAGCTTGTCGCCGCGCTGCTCGGCTCGCCGTGCGACGTCATTTTTGCTCCACCCTCAACGCAACGCCATCGGCGATCTGGTCGAGCGGCTTCAGTACCACTTTTCTCCCGACCTCGACACCGCGTAGTTCGAGCAACTCCCCAAGCGCACGGCCGGTTTCGACGACGGTCTCGCGCGCACGGCCATCAGTGGCGACGTAGATCACCTTGACGCCGCCTCGCTCGACCACCGCCGCCGCCGGCGCGACGATGAGGGGCTCGCGCTCCGCGGCACTCAGTTCACGACTGAGGAACGCGATCTTCGCGCTCATATCCGGCAGCACGCCCTCGTCAGACTCGAGGAACTTGACCTTCACGAGCACCGTCGCCTTGGCGCGATCGACGGTCGGTACGATGCGATTGACCACCCCGGGGAAGCGCCGATCGGGCATCGCATCAAGCTGGATCTCGACGTGCTGCCCGATCTTCGCCTGGCGCAGGGAGGACTCGGACACGTCGGCCTCGACCTCGAGTGTGCCCATGTCGGCGATGGTGACCACCGCCCCCTTGGTATCGAGCGCATTGGAGAACGGCGTGATGTTGTCGCCGACGTTTGCGTGCTTGGTCAGGACCACGCCCTCGAACGGAGCGCGGATCGCCGTCTGATCGAGGGCGAGCTCCGCAGCCTTCAGGTTGGCGCCCGCTGCGGCGACGCTCGCCACGAGGCTCTTGACGGTGGCCCGCGACTTGTTGTAGTGCGCAACCGCAGCGTCGTGCGCGGCTTCGCTGATGAATTTCCGCGCCAGGAGCGCTTGCGAGCGCTCGAAATTGCGCTGCGCGTCGAGGAGATCGACTCGTCCCTCCTCGAGTTTGGCGCGCGCGACCTGCAGGCTCGCCGCGGCCTGTTCGCGAATCGCGTCCACGTCGCGGTCTTCAAGCCGCGCGATGACCTCGCCGCGTTTCACCTTGCTGCCCTCGACGACACCGAGCCATTCGAGCCGCCCGGTCGCCTTCGATGCGACCGCTGCTTTATGCTGGGCGACGACATAGCCGGTCGCGTTGAGGGTCGTCATCGCCTGCGAGGGGTAAGCGGTCGTGACCTCCGCGGTCTCGACCGTGACAGGTCCGCCGTACTTCGTGCTCGCCGCTGCGGCGATTGCAATGACGGAAACGCCCGCGATCGCCCAGGCCCAGCGACGGCGGTCGCGGCGCGGCCGCGCGGACGGCCCCCGATCGATGCCAAGCGTCGAAAGATCGGACAGGTTCATGGAGGCGTGGCAGCCGGGAGAGCGAAGGGACGCCAAATATCACTGCCCTGCGTTGCCGTTGTCGCCTCACAGAGCGTCGACTTGCCGGCCAGGAGGCCCAGCCGGCCGATGCGCGCAAGGTGGCTCACCGCAAGGGAGAATGTCTCTTCCAGACCCCGTTCGGTGTCGAGGGCGAGGAGGCGGTTGGCCTTGAACACGGCGTGGTAGGCGGCCACCTGGCGCGTGAGGAAGCTCATGGGAGGCGGCTGATCGTTCTCGTCGTTCCTGGCCCGCACGCGGCGGGAGGAAGTCTCGCCCGACACATTCAGACCGAGTGCGAGATCGGGCCGCAGAACGTGCTCGGCGATGCACGCGAGCACCGGCTCGGTTTCTTGCAGATCGGAACGGGCGCCAATTTCGGCTTGCGAGGTGAACACGTAGCGGTCGCAGAACACCACATCGCCTCGCTCCAGTGCCGGAATGATCGTGTCGGTCGTGTGTTGGACCAGGTCGCCCATGATCGACAATAGAAGCCCCAGCACGTTGATGCGCCTTGCGCTCTGGTAGCTGCTGGAGCCGATGCTCGACGTATTGCACGGGTCATCGACCAGGTTCCGAAACACCGAGTCATCGCGGATCCGGCGGGTCGGCGTATGCGTCCTCAGACAACTCAGCCCTGCTTCTGTGCACGCCTTTTCGAGCCTGTCGATCAATGAAGACTTCCCTGAACCATCGACCCCGCAAAACGTGATCAGGGCACCGGGATAACCGTGCGGCTTGAGCTTGAGCGGCCGGCAGACGGGGTTCGCCATGGCAAGCCCCTCAGACCGAAGCCGTATCGCGCAGAGCGTGCCGCGCAGATTCCGCGAGCGTCTCCCGGCGGGTTTGCAGCGGCTCCAGAACCGCGGTGAAGTGTCTCAGCATGGGCGGCGCCGAGACGATGCGCATACCCTGAATCGAGTGTCTGCGCTGGTAGACTCGAATGAGCGCAGCTGCCACCACTTCGAGGTGGCTCGCTGTGTAGACCCGGCGGGGAATCGCCAACCTGAGGAGCTCCATCTTGGGGAAGGTGATCGCACCTGTCGAGGGATCCTCCTTCATGAACGCCAACGCGCCGAGACCCACGGCACGGATGCCACCCTCGAGATACAGTTCAGCGGCCAACGCGTCCGCCGGGAACTGCGATTGCGCCAGGTGCGGCAAGAAGGCCGCGGCGTCCACGCACACGGCGTGTCCGCCCGTCGGCCGCACAATCGGAATCCCGGCGGCGATCAGTCTTTCGCCAAGCCGTTCGACTTGCCGCACGCGGTGTCGAATGTAGTCGTCGTCGACCATCTCCCGCAGACCGATCGCCAGCGCCTCGAGGTCACGGCCCGCCATTCCCCCATAGGTGACGTACCCTTCGTGCAGGATCAGCAGCGGCACAATCTGCTCGTAGACCGCCGCAGAGCGGGTCGCAAACAAGCCGCCGATGTTGACCAGCGCATCCTTCTTGCAGCTGAAAGTACAGCCCTCGGCATAGGAGAATTGTTCTTTGAGAATCTCAGCCACAGATTTCCCGGAGTATCCGCTTTCGCGCTGCTGAATGAAGTAGGCGTTCTCTGCACACCGCGCGGCATCGAAGTAGACCGGAATCGAGAACTCGTCTGCCATCTCTCTTACCGCTCGCAGGTTGGCCATGGACACCGGCTGACCGCCGCCCGCGTTGTTGGTAAGCGTGACCATGATCAGCGGAACCTTGTCGACGCCCTCTCTCTCGATCACGTTTCGCAGTTTGAATAGATCCAGGTCGCCCTTGAAGGGATGCTCCAGATTCGGTTGGTAGCCTATGTCGGCGACGCATGACACGGCGGTCCCGCCGGTGATCGACACGTGCGCTTCGGTCGAATCGAACGGAGCGTTGAACGGCACCACCTGTCCAGGCCTGACCAGGGTTCGAAACAGGAAGTGTTCCGCCGGCCTGCCTTGATGCGTGGGCAGCACATAGTCGAATCCGAGCACATCCCGCACGGATTCCTTGAACCGCGAGAAGCTACGGGAGCCGGCGTAGGACTCGTCGCCCGTCATGATTCCGGCCCATTGGCTCGCGCTCATGGCCGAAGTACCGCTGTCGGTCATGAGATCGATGTACACGTCCTCCGCGTCCAATCGAAAGACGTTGTAACCGGCGGCGAGAAGCCTCGATTTGCGTTGCCCGCTGTCGATCAGTCTGATCGGCTCGACCGCCTTTATCTTGTAGGGTTCAGCCAGCATTGACTCGATGCACACTTTTTCCTCCCGCGCTCAGTTCTGCTGATGGGTTGAATAATCGACGTGTTCGGGCAAAACGTGATCGATCAAGCGTTCTGCGGCACGGCGACCACTGCGATGTCTTCCAGCCTTTGCCGGCACTTGACGCGAGGAACGATGCGCCGCTCCACAACCTTTCCGCTCTGTGCCTGCTCGTGGCGCTTCTCGATTCGGTTCAATATGGACCAGTACGCACCGCGTTCGCCTTGCGCAATTGCCTCGACCAGCGCGTCATTCGCGTTGTAGTTAAACAGACTGGCGTTGGCGCCGAAGAACCGTCGGTCGTTACCGATCAGCTCTGCAATGAACTTCTGCGGGTCCGGGCCAAGGGCGCTGGGCAGGTAGAAAACAGGATGAAGCAGGTCGCCGTTGCCGTCGATGTGGCCATGGAGATTCGGGTTACTCTCGTTCAGGCCTTCGCGGCGAATCATTCGCTCCAGTTCCGTGCCGGGAAAAATCCTCAGTCCGACGGTCACCGAGACGCGCTCCGGATCGATACGCTTGACGAACTCGATCGTCTCGCGCACGGTCTCCTTGGTCTCTCCCGGGGCGCCAAAGAGCAACTCGAGAATGTGCTCGAGGCCGTGGCGCTTCGCGGTATTGACGCCGCGCTCGATGTCTGCGGGAGCGAACGTGCGCCGCAGTATTTTCAGCATTTTCTCGCTCGCGCTGTCGACTCCGAAGTTCATTCCGACGCAACCGGCCGCTTTCATGGCTGCCGCTAGTTCATCGGGGAACGGTCGTGGCATGCCGTAGGCGTACCACTGGATTTTACTGGCAAGTTTCCGCCGGACAATGGCGGCACATAGCGCAAGAGGATGCGCGATGCTCAGATTGAATTCCGAGTCATTGATGTGAAAAACGTTAATCCCCTGCTCCACCAACGACTCCATTTCATCGACCACGGCCTCGGGATTGCGCAAGCGCACCGTCCGACCTTTGATGAGCGGCTCGACACAGTAGATGCATCTGCGGTTGCAGCCGCGCTTGGTCTCGATGCCGATCTGCCCGCCCTTCGCGAAATAGCGCTTGTTGTCGACCAGTTCGCGCTTGTGCGCACCGAGCCGGTCGAGCGGTCCGCAGGTGTTCGGCTCCAGCGCGGTCGACAGCACTCCATCGCCATTGCGGTAGACGAGGCCGGGAATGTGGGCGAAGCTTCGCTCCTCCTCCAGGCACGTCAGTAACTCGGGGAAGCTGAATTCGCCTTCGCGCACGACGCCGAAATCGGCGCCGAGGTAGGCGAGCAGTTTCTCGGGCATGACCGAGAAGCCCGCACCGCCCATGACGACGGGCACCGGCCGGGCGCGGCGAAGCGAGGCCACGATGTCGCGAATCTTGTCCAGGAAACTGTAGCCACTGGAAAAGTAGACGTCATCGGTGTTCCTGAGCGTCACCGCCCAGTAGTCCGGCGCCTGCGCGCGGGCGTGCTCGGCGATCGCCGCATCGCAGTCGTCGGTGAAACAGAGGTCGAGCAGTGTGAGCTCGAAACCGGCCTGTTCCATGGGAGCCGACAGGTAGTCGAAGGCGATTGGCGCGATCGCCGGCTTCACCTGGTTAGTGTTCACGAAGGTCACGCGTCTGGCCATGGTCGTCCGCTTCCAGTCAGTGGGTTCGGGGGATGGCAACGCTAGACGGCAACTTCGATGGCCAATTTCTGGCCGGCACGAGCGACCAACATCTCGCTCATGAACTTGCTGAACCGGCTTGCCATGACACTCGCGAGGTGCTTGCCCTTTTCCTCGCTGTCGGAGAAGGCATAGAATCCGGGCCCGGCGCTGCTCATGCCGGCATACAGGGCGCCCTCGCGTTGCATGGTCTCGTCGAACTCACGCATGATATCGGTCCGGAAGATGCCTTCCAGCACCTTCATGTTGCTCATGCTGTTGAGCTCCCAGCCGTGCTTGAGAAATCCGAAGAGGTCGTTGCGATGCAGTGCCGGCCGCAACTTCTTCTCGATGAAATTGCGCCAGGCCTCGCCGTAACGCTTCTGCCACTCCACGAAGTGCGAGGGGACGAAACCAGCTTCCGTGGTGCCGGACATGTCCGCCCCCTCGCCATGGGCCCGCAGGGTTTCGGTCGCGAGCGTGTCGTAGTTGCCGACCGCCGTGGTCACCCAGAGGTTTTCCGAGTTCAGGTTGCCGAGGAAACGCCCGTTGCCATGCTTCTCGTCCACCCAGACCAGTCCCCCGAAGAACAGACAGGCCTCGCCGACGCCGGTCTCCAGACCGAAATACACGTGCTGGTCGTCCTTGCAGTTCTCGACGTAGTTCCGGGTGATCATCTCCCACATGTCGTGGGGCGAAAGCGGGGAACCGAAAAGCGCGTTCAGCCCGGCCATGGTCGCGGTGTTGTACGACACGTTCGATCCGAAGCCGCTGTGCTTGTACTTGATGCTTTTCGCACGGGCGATGCGGATATCGTTGCCCTCGTAACCGACGGTGCGCTTGAACAGCTCGAGCATGTGCCGGCCACTGGGCACGTCGCAACCGCCCTCGCCGGCAGTGGTCTTCGACACGATCACTTGGTGGCCCACGGTGCTCGTGGAAACCCCTAGCCCGCCCCCGCCTAAGCCGGGGGCCATCTGCAGGAAGTCGAACACCGCAAAGTGCAGACGCCCGGGCACCGAAATCTCGGCGCGCTCGTAGACCGGCGCCGCCTTGCGTTCCCAGAGCGGGAGCACGGTCAGGTTGGCCCCTGGCAGGAACTCGCCTGCCCTTACTTTCCACGCTTGATTCATTGCCTTTACCTCATGAGGGTTGTTAGGGATGCATTCATTGGTTGCTACCGTTGTGGGTCGGTGCCGCTGAATACTAGGCGGGTTTCGCTGCGCGCCATATCGAACCAAAGGCTTAATCCGC
>Ga0209118_1000396_pt1 | contig 24583 bp, 27 predicted proteins | sample BlaSpr_A8_Ref_M1_FD_187988 | JGI IMG/M metagenome (GOLD analysis project Ga0209118, IMG submission 187988) | Forest soil microbial communities from Thunder Bay, Ontario, Canada - Black Spruce, Ontario site 2_A8_Ref_M1 (SPAdes) (version 2) | ecosystem: Environmental > Terrestrial > Soil > Boreal...
GGCGGTGGGCCGCGCGGGGCAAGGGCGCATAGCTCAGTTGGTAGAGCAGCTGACTCTTAATCAGCGGGTCGTAGGTTCGAGTCCTACTGCGCCCACCAAATACTCCCTTGAACGGTCTCATCTTTTCATCTCCGGTATTTCGCAGAAGCTCGTAGGTTTGACACTTATTTGGAGCGGTTTGACAGTTTTGTTCGCCGCCTGTTCACTTCCTGCCCGAACTTTTTCGCCACGTCCCCCATTTTGCGCGTGAGGTCGGCGCCGCGCGCGTAGAGGCGAGCCATCTCGATCGTGCGCTGCCCGAGCGCGTCGGCAATCGTGCGCTCGTCGAATCCGCATTCGCGCAAGATGACGGCGACCGTGTGCCTCAAGCCGTACAAAGTAAGGCCGGGCCCGATCGCGCCCGCGTTCCTGAGCTTGATGCGGAACGTGCGCCAGGAGGCGCGAAAGCCACTCTCGGTCCATGGCTTCCCTGCCGAGTTTGCACATAGCGTGATGGCATCGTGCTTCGGCGCGGCCTTTAAGATTACGCGCAACGGTGCCGGCGCCGGCCAATAGACCGGCTCGCCCGTTTTGCTCCGGCGCGTTGCAATACCGCCGTCCTTATAAAAGGTGCGCGGTAGCCGCAATACGTCGCCGGGACCCAGACCGGTGAACATCATGAGCGCGAGCGCCGGCCTCATGTGCGCTGGAGCATCGTCAAGAACAACGTGCCGTTCGCTATCGGCCCACGGGCGGTTCGCATCCGCTTCCCCTTTCGGCCTGCGGACGTTCTTAACGCCAGCTGCGGGGTTAGTCGGCAACAAACCGCGCTCGACGCCCCACGCGAAGACGACGCTCAAAACTTGCCTCACGTAATTGGCGGTGCGGCGTCCGCGCTCCGCTGCCTTATCACGAATACCGACAACGAGCGGCGGATCGAAGCGACCGAGCGGCGTGTCGGCGATCGGTTGCAAGTAATCGAAGATGCGCTGGTAATCTCGCCGCGTGTGAGGAGCGAGATCGATAAACGCCCGATGCCCTTTATATCCCTCGATGAGGATGCCGAGCGTCCCGGGCTTGGCGGGCGCCATGACTTTACGGAGCTCGGTGATGCGTGCGCATTCGGCAAAGAATGCGGCAGAGCCGAGCGGTGCCTTGGTCAGGTCAACTGGCGTACCCGTGCGCCGGCAATAGCAACGCATTTTCCGGTGCCGATCACGGAAAATTTTGAATCCTTTAACGCGTACGACGTTCATCGTCTTAGAGCCTCTTTATGATGTCGTCCGAATCTTGAACAGTGTCTTTGAGCGTGTCCAGCCAACGGTCGAGGTCCCGAACATCGTAGCGCAGGTCGCCGTTGAGGAATTTGAGCGGCGAAACCGAGCACTCAATCTCAAACCGCTTTAACGAACGGCCGCAATGCTCCGCCGCTTCGCGCTTGTCCAACATGCGCTTCGTTAAAACCGTTAGGTTGAGCATCGTCGTCGCCATGCGGATTACCCAAAGCCCTAATCGCAATCCTTCGTGATCGGAGACAAAATGCTTGAGTATGAGGCTCCGAAGGCTCGTGGACCGAGCAAAGCCAGCGCCTCGCGATAAATCCCACGGTTCGAAACGATCGGTGAAATATCGGGAGGATGGTTCTGTTTATTTCCAGCGAGGAGCTTTGCCTTTTGGAGTAAAGGCAAGCGACTTTCAGCCGCATCATAGGCGGCTAGAAACTCGGGGCTGCCAGGCAAGCCCGGGAGTTTGGTGCGCGTATTCCTGTGATAGAAGTGGATATTGTATCGACCATCAGACAGCAGTCTGCGGACTCGCTGGACGTGTCGAAGAGGCGTGCCGCCTATCTTTCTGCCGTATGTCATGACTCTCTCCTGCGCGCAGCAGCTGCCACCGCCGGGTGGCACAAGAAACTGCTGGGATTACAACCGCTCAGGAGATAGAGCCCGACCAAAGCACGACCGAGCAGCGCCTAGTTCCAAGAATTCGGTTTACAAGTCAACAGTTCGTCAAAAGGGACCCAGAAGGTCGTTGGTTTTACGAAAAATTGACAAGCCACTGATTTTCATTGCGAAATACGCAAGACGAGCGAAGGATATGGTATTATAGCAACAGCTGCGATCTTCGGTTCCTCCCTATTCGATAGGTGCTCGAAATTGTTCGAGGCCTGTCGCCGTGGGGAGGAGACAATGTGTACGGAAGACAAAGCCTTGCGCGAGCTTATCGCGCACATCGAGCGGTCTGCCGAAATCCTTGAAGGAAGGCTAAAGCTCTTCAATTCAAGCTTCGGCGACGCTTTAATACCGCAGATCGCAAAGGCACATAATGAACTCGCCTACGACTGCAACTTTCTCGTAAGAGCGGTCTCGCAGTTGAGACCACTGATCGAGAAAGGACCTCCACCGCATCAACTTTGATGCGGTTCGTTTTTGTCTGTTCGTCTATTCATCTTCGTGGTCAAAATCGAGGGGCGACAATGGTTGACCGGACAGTAGTTCTGGAAACCGCAAACGAGCTTATCAAGGCGCAAGAGATTATTGTTGAGGGACTGGGCCCCATTGCCGACGACTGGCTAAAAAAATATCACCAATCAGAGGAGCATTTTTTAGATAAGGAGAACGCCTGGAGAGACAAGAATCTCAGAGGTGAGGAAAGGGACCCCCTGTATACCGATTTGCAGGGTCGAATAGTCTGGGATTTCTCTCCGCTGCTGAATACCGTCATTAGCAAGGGGCGCTGGGAGCACTTCGTAAAGACTCAAAGGAAGCACGGCCTGACCATCAAAAATAAACAACAAACATTTTTGGACATAAAGACGCTAGTCAATTTGCGTGACCAAAGCGTCGGTCATAGAACCTTAGGCGAATTTACTCGAGACGACTACCGAGAGTTCTTTCTAAAGGCAGAACGAGTACTGCGGACGCTTGGTGCGGAAGCCCAAGCCGAAAAATTGCTGCCGAAAATTCCAGCCGTCATTGCTGACATTCCTAAAGAGGTCGATTTAGGCGACCTGCATTTTACCCAAGTGTTAACGTATCCGCAGTGGGCGGCTGAACCAAAAATAATATCTCTTCTCGATTACGGACGGTCATCAATTTTGATCAAGGGACACTTCAGTTCCCCGTCATCGTATTTTCGATTCGGCTTCAAGTTAATGGATGCACGCGATAAAGTATTTAGCCCCGGCAGCATCCAGACGGAGGGGCAGAACATTGTCTTTCATGTTGGAATAAATTTGCGCGAGGATGATTTGTTCATAACTGTTTACAAGAATGGCATTCGCCTCGACCGAAATCGAGTGCTGATGCAATACGTGCGGGATCGTAAGCTGCCAATCTCCTTGGAGCTGAGCAAAGGAGGAATCAACAAATTCTATGTTGATGAAAAACTCTCATATGAGACGTTTTTTGAATCGAGTGGTCCTGCACAACTCGTCATATTGGCCTGGGGCGATGAACATCACTTCGAATGCGATTTTAGGCAAGCTACAGTAACTAGAATCGAATCTTGAGAATCGCGGCTCGTCGAGCCAGAGTGTGTCATTTGATGTGAATGAATCATTGGGGGCTACATGCAAATTGGCCACATTAGTACCTTCCCACCTACGAGGTGTGGCATCGCGACATACGCCCAAGACTTGATCGACAATCTACCAAATGTGGAGTCACGCAAATTCAGGCTCTGTCATCATCATGATGGCGATGATGGCTTTCAACACCAAGCGACGATGTCGAGTTCCTTGGAGTTTGAGAGTTTAGCGCATGCCGTAAATGCAAGTAGTGCCGGCGTTATCGATTTGCAGCATGAGTTCGGTATATGGGGCGGCGATGATGGCGAGCACCTTGTAACCTTCCTGGAGCATTGCAGAACGCCAATCGTCGCGACTTTACATACGACGCACGGGCGAAATCAGACGCAGGTAGAGTTGCTTAAACTACTCTGCAGAAAGAGTGAGAGACTTGTTGTTCTGACTGATATTGGCCGCAACGCAATTCGTTCCCTGGTTCCCGAATGCGACGAGCGACTAGTCGTTATCAGGCACGGCATTCCAGACGTGCCGTACGTCGAGCCTGCGGGTGGTGATGTTGTGAGATTTATTTCCCCCGGCTTTTTCAGGCCGGATAAGGGCCTTGAGACCATAATTGTAGCGTTCAGCATCCTTCGAGAATCCGGAATGGACTTTGTGTATCGGATTGTCGGAGTGCCACAGCTTCAGTTTCAAGGCCAGCGGGAGTATCACGATCGAATTGTCGCGATGATAACAGCGAACGGACTACAAAAATGTGTGAATGTTGTTGGTACATTTCTCGAACGAGAGGAGATGATCCGCCATATTCAATGGTCCGATTGCGGAGTAATTGGGTATACAGATTTGAATCACTCATCGAGTGGGATTATTCCGCTAATTCTCGCCTGCGGACGCCCTGTAATATCAACACCAATCGAGTATTCACGCGCGACTGCATCTATAGTTTCAGGACTGTTTCTAACCTCTAGAATCACGGTTGACGCAATGGCCGAGACAATAAGATACGTGATCGCTCATCGAGATTATGTCAAAAAACTAATGCCAGCTATTTACAATGATACGCGAAAGTGGAATTGGCGGCGTGCGGCAGAGCAGTATCTCGCGGCATTCCGAGAAGCGTCCGCTTAGCCTTTATATTCTCTCAACGTGACTACATAACGTTTTTGAAGCAAGAAAAGGCCCCGCACGTGTGCGGGGCCTGAGTTTCGAGCGTAGCCTGTTGGCGAGCTCGGAAGTTCAAAGAGCATTTATTTCCGACTACGGCCGGTGTTTTCCTGGCGGCGCTTACCGTTGTTCACCAGCGGCTGTTCCTCTTCGCCCTTGGTCTTTGGAGGGCGGAGAACAATTTTTCCGCCGATGGGTAGGGCTTGCAACATGACATTGAAGCCGTCGCCGTCCTGGTGGGCGAACGCGGCGCCGATATTGAGCCAGTAGTCATCCTGGCCTTCACGTTTGACGACCGTGTACGCTTGGTACGCGGGCTGCTGCGTGCTTGCCATCGTAGATCTCCTCTGTGATGGGCGGGTTAGGCGATGTGCACATGCGCTCGTATGAGCGCGAGCGCCTCATCGATCGTCGCGACACGGCCGCGAGCAATTTCTTGACTTAGAAGCGACGGACCTTCTTCGTCGACGGTCGTCGCAGTTAGCTCGACAAAAATTTTGCCGTCAGCCTGGCGAGAAAGCGCCACGCTGTAGAAAAATGGATCGATGGGTTTTGGGGAAGAGTCCGTCCTTGAGGCACGGGCGGCGGACATGTCAAGCATCGATTTCCTCCGTCTCGCAGCCGGCGCCCGAACATTCAGGCGGCGGTCAACAAGACGGAGATCTAGAATAAAGCTACAGGCTACAGCGGGATTGCCGCAAGCGTGGATCTGTTGTGTTGTTTTGCAGCGATCGCGCGCGGCTATTCCATTTACTAATGTTTTCGAAGGTAGAAGTAGCCTTCGTTGCCCTCTACGAACGGGCTATTCCTGCCCAAATTTTTGATGTCTCTTCGAATTACGGCATTAAGCGTGTTTTGCGGCGTCTTTCCACTGCGAGGCAACAATTGCTCTTTAATTGCCGCTTCGACAATCTGGCTGCAGTTCATAGGATGTCTCGACCTTTTCAGCACGTGCTCGGCCGCCTGACGGAAGGTCATTGATCCCAAACGCTTAGGGCTCATTAGCCTCTCTCCTGTGCAAATCAAATCAACGTTTATTGCCCGCTTCAAGGGGCGGAATCCACTTTACCTACGAATCCCTCTATCAGCATCGCGATCGCCTGATAGGGGGTAATCATTGGCCACCTCGCATTACCAAATTCACGGGGACAATATCGTCGAATGCGCTCGCACATTTGACTATGTCCTCTTAGCAATGGCGTCTATTACGCGCGCGGTTGCGGGACCCCAAGGCTCCGTCACCTGTCCAAGCTATGAGATCGAAACTCAATCTGGCGACAAGCTCAAGTTCACTTTTTTGCCAGGCTTCGGCGAGCGCCGCTGGAATCAAGATATTCTTTCGTTTGTCAAGAGCGCCGGCGGGCGCTTGCGTGAAGCGACCGACTCCATCTTGACGGTGCTTAACGGGGGAATTGAGAAGCCTCTTTTTGCAATGGAGTTTTGTGGTGCATTACCCGCCGGCAATAATGCCTGGCAAAGGCAAGGTCGAGCGTTTTCGTTCGCTCACGCTGGTATCCCCTACTTCTTTCTCGCCGAGCTTGGTGGCTTTGAGCTGAATGCAGACCGACAGCGCAGGGCAGAGCGGTGGCCCAATCCGGCAGTGCCCTTTAGCTTTTTTTCAATGACGCACTATCGCGGTTCGGTATGTCTCCCAGTATATGAAGCTAATTCAGGGGCACGGACACAAACTACCGATATTTACAGCTCAGTTTTTGGAAAGATCGACTTTCTCGAATACATTCGTCTTGTGCTCATGGACCAACCAGCGGCCGAACCCGCGCGGCGGCTCAGTCAAAAGTGTGTGACCTTGGTTGAAATATTGGCGGCGTCAAAGACGCGCCAGGACGGACTGACAAAAGCACAGTGGGGAGAAGCACGCGAGGCGGTAGAAGCCGGCAAATCGCTCACCGCTTACTTGGCCGCAAAAGCACCCATTAGCTGGCGAAAGGTAGCCTATATCGCGGCTCTTACAGATACCGCTCGAGCGTTTATGGAATTTGGCGCCAAGAACAGCCTTGGTCTTACATCGAGCTCTCTTCCATTGTCTTTCGTGCCGCGCGACAGGCGCGCAAGATTCGCCGCAGGCATGCGCGTCATCTATGCAGACCTCGACGACGCTTTCTCCGCGTGGGTAGGATCAGCTGCGACCGATCTTGCGATTGCTTGGGTGATGGGTTTCAAGCCTAGAGGAGATGATGCGCGACCAGATAGGGGTCTGCCGCCTTTGGCTCGGATGCTTATTGGGGACACGACCGACCTGTTGACCTTCGTTTATGGTCCCGCGCCCGAGTCCCATTGGAACTTGTTGGCGCTCTCGCCCGGCCGGCTTGCCGCTAGTAACGGTCTTTGGGAAGCGACACTCGGGGTCAGTGATGCGATCTTGTTGGATAGCGACACAATGCCAGCCGGGTCGCCAAGAGCCTTACTGAAAGAATCGTGGGCGGCTTTATTTTCAAAAACTACCGAGGTGCTCAACGTCCACCCTAATGTCCTGTCTCCAAGTGAGCACGACGTTGACACAGCACTCCATGTCCTCTTCGCTTCGTTAGGCTCTGATATTGTTTTCGAAGGCATGTGTAATCCGCCGGGCGGTGATTGGAGCGGAGTTTCTTTCGTCTGGTCTACTGATGGTGGCGAGCACCGCTGGCTTACGCTTCCTCGTGTGACTGCCGTAGGTGCCAAGCGTCCGGACCATGTGTTTGCTCTCTTCGGCTTGGGCGAGTTGGCATTGTGCCTTTGCGTCGAATCGAAGGAGCGCGCACGTTCCCTTGAATCAGGCATCGGGCCCCGGCTCGTCAGCTATACCAAGAGTCTCTTCGACGGTTCGCCGAGTATCTGGCGTAATTCCGCTTCCGAGCCCTGGGCCGCTTATACTGACGATTGGATTTTACAGCCGTCCGAATTTGCTTCTATGGGTGCCTATATAGTGGAGTCCGACGACCCCTTTGAGAATGTGCCCTCGGACAGCGCACTTGACATACTCTGCGGCTTTACATTTTCTAAGCGCTCGCCGAACTGCATCGCGCATGTTCGCGCGTTAACAACAGTCGGCCGACGCGTTCTCGATCATGTCATCGCTGCGACTGGCGACAATCCCTTTGTCGAATTCAGGCGAAGCTAATAGTTCAGGTACAGCGATTCGGTCACCTGCTGTATGGGACCATTAAGAACCTTCGCTACCGCGGAATAACCACTCTCAAGATTAAGAACTCTCTTGTAGATACCGGGTGGAAGCGTGCCCTTGTAGTCGCGATTGCCACGACTGCCATCAAACGAAAGCGCCCATTTCACGCCGCGTTGGTTCAGACTATCAAGTTCGACGAAGAAGCGCGCAACATCCAAGTCACCAATATATCGCTGCTTATTTCCGGAATATGGCGGGTCGAGGTACGTGAAGTCTCCGCTGTGGGCGCGTTGTAGGGCCTCCACGTAATCGCATGAATGAAACTCAACGCCGGACAATCGTTTCGACCATTCCAAGACAGCTTGACGGAAACTTTTGGGGACCATCCCCCGCCGGGAAAGATGAAATGAGTTGTTGAATCGTCCATCTTTACTGAACCGGACAATACCGTTTACGCAGGTCCGCATCAAAAAATTTAGGTCTTCCGGGCGATGGTTTTGGTTAAATCTCTTTCTCACCACATAAAAGTAGCTGGGCAGATCATCCTGCAACGATCGCCACTGAGAAGCATAATCCTCCGCTAAATAGTGAGGCTCGTCGCGCACCAATTTCCAAAATTCGATAAGTGGCGCATAGATGTCGCTGGCAAACACCCCCGCCTTAGCAAAATGGAAGAGAAGCGCTCCGCTCCCAAGAAATGGCTCGAAGTAGCGATTGTGAGGGGGCACTATCCTTGCAATACGGGTTGCTTGGCTGCGCTTGCTGCCCGTCCACTTAAGAAGCGAAGGTACATCGCCGTGTGGGGCGTGATGCTCACGCGAGCGGCCACGCCGGGAATCAATCGGTAGTTCGCTAAGTGGAAAGAGAAGCGGCGTAATACTTTCCACTACACTCCCCTCTTTTCTGACGCCGCTCGCAACCGAGCGATTTTGACATATTTTGGATCAATCTCGCAGCCTACAAACTTTAGCCCTTCCTTAGTGGCCGCGACGCACTCGGTACCGGCGCCGGCGAATGGCACGACGCAAACGTCGCCGGGCTTGGCTGAAAGTTGTATCATGCGTCGGATAAGGCGTTCTGGCTTTTGCGTCGGATGCTTCCCGTACTTTAGTTCCTCACGATCTTTATTGTTCGGTATATCCCAGACTGTCCTCATCTGTTTGCCCGGCGCTTTAAGGTTGTCGTATTCGTAGTTTCCTTCCTTCGATTGTTCATAATTGAAACCGTATAGACGCTTCTTACCGCTATGCGCCCACAAGATTGTTTCATGGCTTGCAGTTAGGCGACGTCCGGACAGATTGGGAAAGCTGTTGCGTTTATACCAAACCACTTCGTTGATAATCTCGATGGAAAGTATTTGCATCGCGAAGTTTATGATACCGGCATTATGATAGGTGCCATGCACCCACATCGAACCCGACGGCTTTAGAATTCGTTTCGTCTCGGCCAACCAACCGAGCGTGAACGCCAAATATTCTTCTAGGGACATATCATCCCAAACTTCTGCGACCTTTTTCCAATTACCTCCAAATCCCGGCAATCCGGCGCGATAATCCCACGACCAAGCGCCGCCCTTGCTTGCGTTGTACGGCGGGTCGGCCACGACTAGATCAATGGATTTGTCAGGAAGGCGACGTGCCAACTCGGTAAAATTTGCATGATAGATACGATTAATCTTGAGGTCTCCAAGCAATTCAACTGCGGATTCTTCTTTGCCCTTATGGTTAGGAGACTCGCGGTATCGCCGGTAACCAACTCTTTCTTGCTCGATTTTCTTTAATGCAAGTGCGGGCACTTTATTTCTCCGGTTAGCGCGTCATCCGGCTCTTACCGTCAGCGAATTTAAGAGTCTCTCGCTACTTTGCCCTGAGGTTGCTTGTGCCAACGCTCAATCATCTCGTTGACTGCGCGCCGAATCAACCAGGCAATGGATACGTCATCACGTACAGCGAAGGCCCGCAATTCCCGGTGCGCTTTATCGTCAAGGCTGACCGAAAAACGGGCGGTTTTCCGTGTCCCTTTTGGGCGTGCCATGAATGGTGTATAGTGCACCACATTACAGCGGTCAAAGGGAACTTCACGGCCCACAGCAAGCCGTAAAACTCCCGCAAAGGACTTTATGTCTGATCTTTCGCGCGTCGCTTCGACCTTGGGGATAACTGGCGAGAGGTGGAGGCGAGCCGCGTTATCATCAAGGTAATGAATGATGACCAGTCGCGACAGGACCCGACCAGACACGACAGCGATTTCACCCTCTCGATTGACGAAGCACTGGAGCGATACGCTCGTGCTGGCCATCCCCGCACGCCTCGCAGCGTTCAGCGCTATTGCGCCAAGGGTCATTTGCAGTGCCGTCTAATCGAGACCGGTTTCGGCGAAAAATATCTAATCGAGCCGGACTCGGTCGATAAGCACATCGCCTATATCGAGGAAGTTACGCCTGCGACCAGTCGCGCCAAGTCGCGCCAAGTCGCGGCAGATCCTTCGCCTCAAAATAAGGTTGATACCGCGCGGCAGACAGACCCGACGGACACCGACCGGTCGCGACCAGTCGCGACACCGGGTCCAGACACGTCGCGCTATGTCGCGCAGCTAGAACGCGAGAATGATTTTTTGCGCGGCCAAGTGGGCGTCAAAGACACCCAAATCGCCGATCTTCTCGAACGAGGAAAAGAAACAAACACGCTCATTCATCGGCTCCAGACCATGCTGGCACCGCTGCTTGCCGCGCCCGGGGAGCGCCACGACCCGCCAAATCACCGGCAGCCCTCCGACACCTCGGGGCAGCAGACTTAGGCGGCTCTCCACAGCGTCGCGCAATTCGCTGCTCAATCACGGGGTATAATTGATGGCGTCGTGGCGGACGCACAAAAAACCAAGAGCGCCAGGCAGCAGGCGCGGCCGGTCGAAAAACTCTACATGGAGAATACGCTTCTGCGCGTGGCCGGGGCGCTGTTTTGCCACGATCAAAAACGTGCCGCGACACACACCCATGAAATCGAGCTGAACAGGGGAGTGAAGGATAAGCGCATTCTTGTGCGCCCCAATCCTCGCTACGGACAGCCAGGACCGCTGGCGCATAAAGTTTTCGTCGCAATAATCAAGAAGCACTCTGACTATGGCCGCCCCGTGCGCGACGAGGTTTCGTTCAGTCAACGAGAGCTCGCGCGTCTCATTGGACGTGAGCGGTGGGGCGGTAGCGCAAGTGATCAAATCATCCGCGCGCTGTTAGAAATTCAAAGCACTTTCATCGAAACCGGTATTTTCAGCAAAGAGCGCAATCAATGGATTGAGCACACATTCAACATCTTTCCTGAAATCACAATCGCGCGGCGCGACGAACATAGTCCGACGATCGAGGAATGTTCGGTGCTTCTCGCGCGCCCCATCGTGGCGTCGCTCAAAGATAATCACTTTACCTGTCTCAATCACTTCCTAATGGCGCGTCTCGGCTCGATAGGGCAGGCGCTTTACATGCGTCTCTTTTACCACTTCGCCAACCTTTACGACGGGCACCACAAAGACCGTCTCAAGTTTGAAAAGCGGTATGATGATATTTGCAGGGAATGGCTCGGTGGTTTGAAAGTGCTGCGCTACAAATCCCAAATTCTCAAAGACCAGCTGGGTATACATCTGAAGCAACTTGAGCAGTCCGGGTTGCTCGGCTCCTGGACGCTGGAACAGGCGCAGACGCGCGAGGGGTTCGTGATTTCCTTCCGGCCTGGGCCGACATTCTTCTCCGACTACGACCGTTTTTACCGCAACCAATACCAAGGCTCATTGCGGTGGAACTTCCACGCTGATCGCCGTGAAATCAGCGAGCCGCTCAAGGTCGCGCGGCTCTTTCAGGAAAAGCTCTCGGGTAAGGCCGCCGGCCCACTTGCGTTCGTCTCGCCTAAGGACGTGGAGACAGCAAAACAGATCCTTACCCGGATCGACTTTGGCGAGATGGCTGCCTTCTTTGACTACGCCCTGGCTGAGGCAAAAAAGACGAGGTTCGATGTAAAGACCCTAGGCGGGCTTAAGCAGTACCTGGCCGGCTACGCCCAGTCGCGGGCACATCGCGCTGCCGCCAAGGCCACAGCCGCAGCGCTGGAGGCCAGCCAGCGGCAAGAGGCCGATCAGCTCGCCTATGAACGGTTCCGGCGTTACAGCGCAGAAGACCTCTTTGCGTCCCTCACGTCCAAGGAAAAGGCCACCATCGAGCTTTTGGCTCGCGCCAAAACACCCCGCTTCGCCAGCGGCAACGGTTCACTCGCCAAAACCATGTTCGCGATTGAAAAAACCCGCATCACCAGCGAGCGCTACGCCTCTAAGCTACCGACGTTCAAACAGTGGAAGGCACGCCATCACAGTCCGCCCCACCAATGACGAATGTCCGTTATTGGAGGAAGAACGGACTCAACGCGGACATTGGAGGATGACCGCTTTTGACCCAAAGCGGACATTCTAGCCGCGTTCGCCAACTCGATTAACGCATACTGTTGAGTTCTTTGCACCCAAGTGCGGCAGCTGCCTTTTCCGCACCGAGAACATCGAACTCGTATTTCAAATCCGGACTTCGAGGTGGCAAAAGCGTCAGCCGCAAGCGCTTCGCTTTCAGTAAGCCCTTTAGTTCGTCACTCGACCTATCACCCAATGCCGTATTGGTAAGACTCAATCTGGGAGAGGGCTTTCGCTCTACAACAGGCCCGTCGTCATATTGAAACCGCCACCCCATAAATCCCGGCGTCGTTTCCTTTGAAAGGATCACTCCAAAATACAGACCGCTAAGTTCAGGATGAGTAAAGCACTCAAGTTGGAGTCGAGCCGTGACCCCTTGAGAGGGAGCCTTTGCTGGAACCGTCGCGAGTGTACCGGTAATGGGAGCGAACGATGAGAAGGCCTTTCGGCCTTCTCCGAGTTTCCATTCCGCAGAAGCGCCCGACGAAGAGGGCACCAAACAAGCGAGGATAAGGCCCCCCGACAGGATGATTTCGCGCATGGAAGCCCCTAGCGCCTTGGTTTTGACCACCATCAGCAACGACCGACTGTGAGACGAAGGGTCGAGCAATTTAAAACCGTTCGGATTTTGCGCCCTATTCGTGGTCGCTGCTAGATGTCGTTTCTGGCACAAAGCGGACATTCCGCTCGCCGCATTTGACGGCCGCTTTCGGTAGCAAAAGCGGACGAGTAGGGCTAAACAAATGACCGGGGCTTCAGACCCAACAGAGTGGGGCTTCTGACCCAAGAGACTGGGGCTTCTGACCCGAGAAAATCAGATCCCCAAGTCTGAAAAACACTGGTGCTGGTTAGGATTTCAGCTAGTACGCAAAAATCCTTATAGAGTTTAAATAGAACTCTTACACAGCGTCTGTGTGCTCAAGATTTCTTTGAAAGGGAAAAGGAAAGTCGGCCAACAGTTCTCAACAAACAGGGGTACATACCCGTTTGTACCCCCGCCGACTTACTCCGCACCCGCAAATCCTTGCAGGTACTCACTAGGTCCCCCCAATTTTGTCGGGCTGTCCGCCCGACCCCGTGTCGCCATTCCGCTAGCAAAGCTAGTACGGAACTGGCGACCCTTCGCTTCCTCGCCTGGGGGCTTCGTCGCTTCGGGTTGACGCCACGGGGTCGGCCGGCTGCGCCGGACGGCGTCGCATAGTCGCGCGCAAGGGCGCGCTCCTTGCTTTGGCCTCCGACAAAATTGGGGGGGTAGTTTGCCCAAGTGCTCAAGCTTGGGGTCGCTATCGCTCCTCGGTACTCGCAGGGGCGAGTACTTCACAATTTTTTCCACTCGACGGATATCCACACCCGAGACCGGTGCGCCGCCAGGTATACTCTAGTGAGCGGGTGTTCTTGTTCTGGAATCTGGGACAGCTCCTGCGTACCGCGCCGGCAACACCCCTCCACAGGTAGCCCGGCGGGTCTCGACCTTCTCCACAAGGACGAACGAGACCAGCGCTTCACCTCGAGCGAAGCGCTTCGCACCGGGGGCTGCCTCGGGCTATGGAACGGAAACCACCCATCATTGCAAAGACAGCAACCGGCAGCGGCATCGCGTTTTCACGCGAAGAGCGCGAGCGGCATGTCTATATCGTCGGCAAGTCGGGCTCGGGTAAGAGCACCGTCTTATTCAATCTCGCCATGCACGACATTCACGCCGGGGAAGGGGTGTGCGTCGTAGATCCGCATGGCGATCTTGCCGAGGCAATCATCGACGCCTTGCCTCCGAGCCGCACGCACGAGGTTTGCTATCTCAATGTCGCCGACACGGAATTTCCGGTCGGCTTTAACCCGCTGGCGCGGGTTCCTCGTGAGAGCTACGCGCTTGCCGCCGCCGGCATTGTCTCAACATTCAAACATTTGTGGAGCGACAGCTGGGGGCCGCGGCTGGAGCATTTTCTCTTCCACGGCGTGTCTGCGCTTCTCGTCTCGCCGCGACCGACACTTATGGACCTGGGACGCATTTACACCGATAAAAAATTCAGAACCGCGCTTCTTCCTCGAATTTCCGATCCCGTTGTCGCTCGTTTCTGGACGCAGGAATTTCCGAGCTACGACCAACGCTTTCAATCCGAAGCGGCGGCGCCGATCCTAAATAAGGTGGGGCAGTTTTCAGCATCACCGATACTTCGCAATATCCTCGGCCAAGTCTCACCAAAATTCGATCTCGGCAGAGCAATGGACGAGCGTCGCATTCTGATCGCCAACCTCGCAAAAGGTAGGGTAGGGGAGAGCGCCTCAAATTTGATCGGTTCGCTCCTACTTTCACACCTTCAGCTCGTCGCTATGCGTCGTAGCGACCTGGCGCCGCAGGAACGGACGCCGTTCTTCGTTCATATCGACGAGTTTCAGAGCTTCTCAACGGAGGCGTTCGCTTCGCTTCTTTCCGAGGCGCGCAAGTTTGCAACGCATTTTTCGCTCGCGAACCAATACATCGAGCAACTCACACCCAATGTCCGCGCCGCCGTGCTCGGCAATGCCGGCACGCTCATGGTTTTTCGGGTATCGGCTAATGACGCCGAGATTTTAGCGCCGGAGTTCCATCCGTTGCCGGCGCCAGAACTTACCAGCCAATCCCTTTACCAGGCCTGGCTTCGGCGGCTCGATAGTGAACACCGGACCGCCTTCATCGAGCCTCCACTTTTCCGATCGCGAAATCGCCGCGGATATGTGATTGCACAGAGCCGGCGAAACTTCGGCCGGTCGCACAAGCTCATCGCGCATTCGTTCACCGGGTAGTGTAGGTTGCGGAACTTGGAGATCTGTCTTGCCAAAAAAAGAATCGCAATTGGAACCACTTGGATCTCGAGGATTCTTCGAGCTATGCGACTCGGGCCTGCGGATGCTCGGAACCGCCAATGCTACAGGAGCCATCGCGGCAGGAGCTGCGTTCCAGGCTTTTGCACAGAACGTCGAACTACAGCGCACGGTTAAATTAGTCGCTGTCGTTTTCTTATTTGGAATTTTAGCGTTCGCAGTGGCCTATATGTCTTTGTCTACCGCAAAGATACAGCTTGAAAATTTTATAACAGGGTCAAGAGAGCGCCTCGAATGGCACGAGCTCTTTTGGATCATAAAAAAGGAACCAAACCTCTATCTGCGATCAAGCGCCCGCCATGGTAGGGCAGCAATTTTATTGGGAGGCATATCAACTTGTTGCTTTTTTGTGGGGCTAGGCTTGGTGATTCTTATGGCTATCAAATTGTAGGCACGATCAATCAGGAGGCTACAAATAGGGAAGTGTCGGGCGCCCGTTCGCAGGCGCGTCAAGGCGACCCTTCGGGCGCCTCCGGCGACCTTGACCCGCCCGCTCTGGCGCGCCGGAGATGATTGCGTGCTGGCTCCGCAGGAATGTGCGTTTATGCTTCACCACAGGAATATGAACGAAGGGGCTGCGCCGTTTCTCTGCGAGTCAAACTTCGCCGTCTACACCCTTCCATGCACTTAGGTTCCGTTCCAGTCGGGGCGCAATTCCTGTATCCACATCGCCTCGAGCTCTGTCACATTCTCATTGGGCTGAGCGATGCAGATGTACACACTGACGATTTTCTTGCCGTCCAGGGCGCTTTTGATGCCGGCATGTGCCTTGCGAGGGAGGCGAGCGGGGTTTGCAACTAAGTAGCGGTTATATGAACGCACTCGGCCCCGGAGGTGCTTTGCCTTTCCGATGTAGCGGATCATATCATCCACCACCAAGGCATAGACGCCGCTAACACGCCCTAACTCTCCGCGTTGCAGCTTCCCGCTCTCAGGCGTCCAAGAGCCATAGAATTGAAACTGATGGTCGATCAGCCACGCAGGATTATTACGCATCATCTAGGGCGCGTACTCATAAATCGAGGTTGGTCGGCAGCGTAAAGCGAAGCACTCATGTCCACCGTTGAGGAAGAGGCCAAGTGGCGCGCTGAATTCGGAGCGGACGGCGAACGTCTGGTACGCGACACAATCTATCACGGTCCGGGTATCTATCCCGATCCAAAGCGTCTGTTCGCCCTTCGCTGGCTGCGCGAACAGGAAGTTGCACGAAACCACCAAGAACAACAGATGCGCCGGTATGTTCAATGCACCTTTTGGGCTGCGGTCGCCGCCGTGATTGTTGGCATCATGAGCGTGCTGATAACTTGGCTCGCGCGTTAGATGGGGCTCAGCTAATGTTCGGCAAATCGCACTTTGTTACGTGGAAATAAAAATAGGCGATGGCAGCGGAAGTGACTAAAACGGACCTCGCCGCAGGCCTAGCGCGGGGCCTAGTCTTTGTCCAAGCGAACTATGCCCCTTCACAAGAGAAAGCGCTGGTAGACGAGTTAATCGCGGAAGGCAAAGCGTTTGGCTTTTGGGCATTTGTAGACCCGGGCTACACTACCGGTATGGTCCGCTTGGTGCGTGGGAGGGCCGATTGTCCAAAGGAGAAACCTTCTCGCCAATGGTTCGACGACCATCCAGGAAACTGGATTTGGGAATATCCATCTAAGCCGTCCAGGTTTCTGCTTCACCTCTGCAAGTATGGCCCGTATACCGTGTACGTCGGATTCTTGTTGCGCAAACTTGCGCTTGAACGTGGCCTATATCCGATACCGATAACGCCGCCATTTTTGTCGAGTTTGGCGCCAAATATACGGTATCACGGTAAAAAATGGCGATCTAAAAAAAAGTATTTTGATATTGCGGTTCGTTACACGTTTGAGAGAGTTATAAAGCGATTAGAAAATCCTGCGACGCCCGTCGAACATTATGATCATCTTGTTGATAACTCTCTCGCATGGCACGGGCTGGCGCCGCTGCCTACAGTTCATGGCGAAAAGGATTGGAAGACGTATTTACCTGACTGGTGATATCGACCTGGCCGACGCCCTTGATGAAAATATCCTCGCTGCTAACAAAACTAAGCTGAGATCTGACAGCCTCACTGGTCGCTTGTGGCGTCTGCGCCAAATAACCCCGGCACGTCTGACGGAAGGGAATATGGCTCAACAGAGCCGTTTTCTAGCGTCGCACAATATATGTTTCGCGACCTTGGGTTAATTGAGACCTAAGGCTTCTTAATTAGATTGATGCTTGTCGCCTTGCAGGGACATCGAACCTCTTCGCGCTTGCCTCGTTCCGGGAGAACATACAACATGCCGCCGCATTCGACGGCGGGACAGACAAACGATTCTGTGAGGCTGCGAAAACTTTGTACAACCGGCTTAAAATCGGCCGGCTGAAAATCAGCCCAGTTGTTGTAATGTATTGCGGGATTAATCTGCCATTGTTCAACTAGCGATTCCTGGACACATTTCGAGAATTCCGCCTCACGTGAGGTTATTGCGGCTAGCTCATCGGCCTTACCCCAGGACTGGGCCGAGGCCTTTCCTTCCTTCAATAGCGAGCGAAAACGGCCTATGGCTGCAGGGAGCAGGTCACCTAGTTGAAACTGCGCATCCGCACGTAATTCGACGGGCGCGCGAAGACAGTGACATATTTCTAAGGAAATAAATTCGAGGTAGTGCCGCAATATACCCGCAGCAGTGTGAACGTCATTTTTATTGAGCGCGGAATCTATTTCCTGCCAAACATCTCTGTTGCTCCATTCAGTAGGGCCTACGTCAACATTCCAATTCTTGAAATGAATAAACGCCCGAGCTGAGATCAAGCCAACACTCTTCATATGACGCAACCAAATCTGATCGTGAGTGGTGAGAATGAACTGTGTTTTCGGAAATTCTTTCTTGAGTAACTCACAGACCTCTCGACGATGTGCAACGTCTACAGACATCAAGACATCGTCGAGCACAGCAAATGTAAACGAGTCCCCTAGTAGGTATCTCATCAGCGCCAAATACAGGCAGATGCCCATGCCATCTTGATGACCCTCGCTGTGGTAAGCGCCGGGTGGAAAAAAGCCACGACCATAAAAATCGACTCCGAACGACAACTTGCCTATCGACGGAGTGAGTAGCGCAGAGAATTTTCCCTCGTCATTCCGATTAATGAAGCGATAGAGCTCGCTAAAATCCTTTTCGACTTTCTTGTAGATTCCTTCGAGGACACTGGTACTGACCGTCGCGTATGTGTCGTATATTTTCTTTGTGACTGCGTAGCGCTCCTCCGCCTGCTTGTGTCGAAGGGAAATTCTCCGATATGCCTCCAGACGCTCTTGGCAAACCGTTAGGTAATCACGAGCAGCGTCTTGCTCGGTTGGTTCTGGAATGGCGGCGATCGCTGTTTCAAGAGCAGCTATCGTCTCGGACGCATTTGCGGGAACCTCTGAATACTTGCCGAGCGCTGTGATTGTTGCGGCAAGCGGGAGAAAGTCTTCGATCATCTTAGCTCTAGAGGCAATGCTAGATTTAAATTCTTGAATCGGCCTTACATTCACGACCGGTGTCAGCAACGCTCCGTAACGTTCGACCGATGCCAATGCGCTTCGAAGCTCGGTTACAAGAACAAGCAAAGGCTCCGACTGTTGTTGCAACCCTTCTCGCTTTTTTGTTATTTCCTCGAAATGCCTGAGTTTATTCGTGACGATAGCCTTCAGCTCAACCAGGTTCCATGGCGTGTCGCAGACCGGGCATTTCTCGTCATCAATGAAAGCAAGAGCGGACTCAAGGAAGCGTTCTCGCGTCACGCTGTCGGCCACCAGTGGATCGGCGTTGAGCTTGGTAACTTCCTCGAGTAACGTCTGACAAAGGGATATCGTTTCGGTGCTCGCAAGCCTTCCAATTAATTCGGATAGATTCTTTAAATCCGCGACGGCTTGGCTCTTGGGAACACGCGTCGGGCGTACCGTATCTGTACCAGCGGCGACGATCCCGTCCCGCAAAGACGTACTCGCGGTCAGCACTGCAATGGGGCCAAGGCCTAGCAACGCTCGGCGCACGTTGACTGCGGCAAGCAGCTTTTCCGGACTCAAATCGGAGATTTCGATAGCGCGAAGCAATTGCTCTTGAGTTTCTTCCCTTTCGCGTTTGAGAGGATTGATATCTCTCTGATATGCGTTAGCTATTTTTTGAAGAGTAGTTCTCAGATTTTCGACTTGATCTAACTGAAGAAGCGCTTGAACCTCTTTCGCTCGATCTCCGGGTGCAGAAATCACATACCGGATGAGTTCGCGGCGCGAGAGCGCAAACTCGGGATGCGAGGCGACCCTACGTAGAACCTCGTGAATTGCTGGCTCGTCTGGAACAACTGTTGGGGTAAGGGGCTCCTTGACGGTACGCGTAACGGTGAAGGTCTTGCTCTGGTTCGGAATCGATATAGTCAGAATAACTTTTGCTTTATCGGGGCGATTGCGACTGTCGACGTGTGGTGCATGGTCTTTTACGGAAACCTCTCCGGTTCCCTTTCCGGATAATCTCGAGATGTTGCCTGTCAGCGCAAACTCCAGGGCATCAACTACCCCGCTTTTCCCGGTACCGTTCGGGCCACAAACAGCAAAATTTTCACCTTTGAAATTGATTGTGAGATCCCGAATACCGCGAAATTCCTTGATTACTATTTGCTCGACTCGAATCATGATGTTTTGTCGTCTGGCACCAAAGCAACGCGTATCGCGCTCTCGGTGAGAAGTTCCTTCTTGAGAAGAACTTCTTCAAGCCGATCAATCGATCCGGACGGAACGTCAGTTTCTCGAAGCGCCTTAATGAAGGCTTCAAAGATCTGCCTGGGGACGTCCTTTATGGGTACTGGCTGTCGGTTCACGCTCATCGAAGCAACGATATCCCGAATGCAATTAATGCGCGAGTCCAGTATTGGAGCAAAACATGCTCCGAAGTGAGTATCAATCCGTCAATTTAACTTTCATGCCCTTTCCGGTGACCCATTCCATATCGAGCGGACCTGCCTCCAGCTGCCCGCGATTGGTGAAGAGAAAAAAGTTTGACCCACGCCCATCCGTAATTTCATCGACGGTCGCGAGCATATTCTCAACTCGCTTCGCCGAGCTGGTAATTGTAAGCACCCTGACTTGCTTCACTCCGAATTGTTCAACATGCCGACCCGCCTTCCATCCGTCGTAGTATGTGGCGAGCTTATATCGAATACTCTTGCGCCAGGCGGCCGTGCCCTCCGTGTCGGTTCGGTCAATCGGGATCGTTCCGCGGTCTACTTCGAGAAGAAAATACGCGGCCGTGTCATCGGGGAAGGTCAGCCCAAAGAGCCCATCAGGCACAACAGTCGTAATTTCCCTTCTCGCCCGCTCGATGCGCTCGACCCGCCATCGCAGCGGCTCTCGCGCTCTTCGCGTTTTCTCGGGTGCGGCCTCAATAATTTCATGTTCTCGAAGCAGATCCACGCCCTTATGCGCTCGACACGCTAGTTCGAGACCGACCATGAAATCCGCAATCTGTAGTGTGTGTTCAATGAACTTGCTGCCCGCCCGCTTATTCTTTTCGGTCCAGTCAACATCGGTATTTATCCGGTGCCCATGCTCGCGGAGCGCTCGCGCCCCGCGTTTGCCCAATCCATAGACAAAGGGCCGCGACCCTTCCACTGGCATCGTTGCCAGTTGTTCCTTAGGCCGATCAACGTACTCGTGATCGAACAGCACCCGCAGCGCGCGCAAAACGTTTTGCGGGCTTCCACCATCCAGTGCCACCAAGTGTGCCGATGAAAGAAGGCGATGCCGCGCGATATGCGACAGCAGCGCGAGATCGCGGTCTGTGAGCTGAAAGGCGGGCGGTGTCGTGCGGCGCTCGAAGCGTTTAGCTCGCTGGTTGGTAGCAACGTCCATTCCCATATTGTACCGCGGCCTTTATCGCCGTCCCCCGCCCTTGGGCGCTCGCACCCGGAAATCCTTTGGCGTTTCAGCTTCAAGGGGCGCTTCGCTAGCTTGTGCTGCTTGCGTTAGCAGTTGCTCTTCCCGCTGTTGAAGATGTGCGTTCGCTGCCGCCGTTGCGATTGCAGAAGGACTCCGGGAAAAAATCAGCGTGCGGATCCTGGCGAACGTATCGCTAGCTACGGATATCTGTCTGACAAGGGGAACGTGAACGCGCCCGGTGTGCATCCCTGCGTCGTCAACGAACGACGCATACGCTTCGCCTGCCGCCAATGACCGAAGCGCCTGTGCCGCGAAATACAACGCGTTTTGGTAGCCATGAACGGCACTCGGCAAGTCTTGGAAGACGGGTTCCAATCCCTCCGAAGCACCACGGCTTTCCGAATGACCGTGTGAGTACCCTTCCGTGATGGTCTTGCCCGTTGTCGTACCGACGGAATGGCTCTTACTCTTCCCTGCCGTGCGCGCGGTGCTTCGCCCACCGGAGATTCCGTCCGTTCTCGCGTTGCTAACACCGTAGCTCGTCTGCGCAGGCCCAAAGCTCGCCCCGTCATAGACCGACGTTTGGTTTGTGGTCAGCGCGTTAGAGACGCTCCAGCCGAAGCTCTCTCCGTCCATGTCGCCTTCACTTTCGCCCTCGGTATCCGCCTCTGAATGCGAGACCGATTGCGACACGGCCCTGCTGTAGGTTTCGTGTTCCGCCGTGCTCCAGTTGCTAAACATGGCGCGGCGATGCCCCACGACAGTCGGCTTGATCAGAGCTTTCACCGGAACTTCCAGATCAAGGGGAATGATCGCCTCGGCAATCTCTTTGGCTTCCTTCGGATGTTTGATCCGGAATGCCACTTTGAGATTGGTTGCGTTGTGCACGGCCGCGAGAATTTCCTCGTCGGCCGCGCTTAACTGTGATTGCCATTGGTGGGAAAGCGTTACACCCATCCGAAACTTTCGCGCTTCCGCTAGCAAGTTTGGAACATCGCCCGAAAGATAGCGCTGACATTCGTCGAGATAAAACCAGAAGGGTCGGTTGGTCGTGCGGCGCTTCGTGCAAAAAAATAGAAAGCGCGTCAGCAAGCGACCCAGCAATTCGGTGTCGGCATCGTTCGCGGCGTCTCCCCCGGATAGATTGACGAGAATGATATGCCCCCCATCCAAGGCCGCCCGTAGATCAATTACGTTTTGCCGTTGGCCAATGATGCGGCGGATTGCCGGCGCACTGACAAACTCCGCCAAGCGGTTAATTGGGCCGACTACTTCGTCCCGAAAGCGCAGGCCGGTGCGGTCGGTTTGCGCCAATTGTTCAAGGTCGGCAAAGACCGCACGGGCGTATCGGTCAGTCAGTTTATCAAGCGCAAGCGCGCGAACACCTTGGGCGTCGCGATGATCGAACAATAATTCGGCTTCCGAGAGGGTGAGCTGCAGCTCCGCCAACGCGGCAAAGGTTGCTTTCAGAATACGGCGGATCGTCGGCTTGCTGTGGGTGTCTTCCCCACCCCACACGCGCTCAAAAGCCTCGAGCGCTGTGCCGGCAACAACAGAGACGCTGGTCTGAGCATCAGGCAGCGCCAGTGGATTGAATCCCGTGGTGTGTGTGGTCGCATTGGGATCAATCAGATGAATGGTTCGGCTCCTGGTGTATCCCCTGCCGAACATCCACGTAATGAGCGAACGGTAGACGCTGTCCGGGTGATTGCCATGCGGGTCGATGACACAAACACCGTCCCCATTCTTGATGTCTTGCCGGACCAGATGTTCCAGCAGGTTCGTCTTGCCGCCGCCCGTCGTGCCGATCACATGACAGTGCTCGAAACGCGGCCGGCTTGATAACGCGACCGGCTGGTCATTTGCCACTCCGAGCGCCACCGTGCCCGGATCGTAGGTCTTAGCGATAGGCTTCCTTAGCCCTGGAAAGCGCGCATCAAGCGCGCCTCGAACGTCCGGCAGCATCGGATGCTTCGCACTCATATCGCTACTCGTGCTGCAGAGCGACGAGCGTTCGATCGAGCTCTGTCGTGTCCTCGCCGAGCGCCTCCATATCGATCTTGCTCTTCATCAAGGCGTTGATCGCGACGCCGTTGCGCGAAGCCTTTTTCATGCGCGGCCTACGCAGCTTGTCCACCTCATCTTGTGTGGCATACAGACCGTAGCGGGCTTCCTCCAACTCCCGGCGAGCATTGACGTAATCACGCTCGCGCTGCATCCGGCGGATTTGCGTATCGCTTTCGCATATCTCCGGTAGCTCCCCCACCTCGTTGATTGCCCGTGCGGCGGCAATAAAGGATCTTGCCAAATCCACACGCGCTCGCAAAAAGTTGCTGTGCGCGTTGGTTGCTTCCGCAAGCGCCGTAAGATGTCGCGCTTGCCGCTTTGCTCCCCAGGTTGTCGCGGGCAGGTTGAAGGGGCCCGGAATCGTAGCCACTTGTGGCGGCGCTCCTACGACGACTAAACTATTTTTGCGGCTGTGCGCACTGGAGGATTGCGGCGATAGAATTTCGATCGAGGTTTTCCTGCTCATGGGTTGCTCCTTTGTGATTAGTCGCTGAGTTGGCGGCGTGCTCGCTCGCGCCGAATGGCTGCTTCCGCCAGCCTCGCGTCGGCATCGAGCAACGCTTTGAGAGCGTGAGCTTTGTCCGTCTGGCGGCGGTAGTAATAAATCGACCTATCCGGATGCAGAGACTCTTCGAGGTCGTGGGTCATGGCCGCATGCAATGCGTCAGCATCCACGGGCTGGTCCGCCCATAACGCGAGTGCGACTACGGGCTCAGCGGGATGACGCAGGAACAACAGTTCGATCCCGCGGAAAAAAGCTCGGACGTTAATGAGAGCGGTGAGACCGACGACCGTGAAATAAACATATGGGTTGAGAACTATCGCGTTCTCAAATCCGACCCACCGTCCCCAAGGATTGCCGGCGACCGCGGTGTAAAAGCACCACGCCGCCCATCCCAAGTATGAACAGACGAAGACGTTGATTGCTGAAAGAAGCCAAGCCGATCGCGCACCGAATGCCGCCAGGACAAATAGGCCGACGAAGGGCAGCATGTAGGCCGCGAAGGACCACGGCGCCGTATTGGCGACGAATAACTGCAACCGAGTCGTCCATGGACTGACTGCGGATTGGCGGTCATGAATACGCCCGTCAGTGCAGGTCAACCGCCAAACGAAACAATCGTTGGTGCACGCTCTAGGCGCCTTCCACAGCAATATGCCGACCGTGCGAGCGGCGGCAGGCCGGCACAGTTCGTTCATGCGCTGTTGGAAAATAAGTTCAGTGCGGCCCGTTGATATGCTTCCACCAAGAGCCGCGCACACCAGCACCACGAGGAGCGCTGTACGGACGCCGATAGCACGTGCCCGGTTTGACAAACAGGGGCTAAGCCATTGAGCTCCTGTCGCAGGTTTGACAGGTTCCTTGGTTCTAACTGACTGAGAAGTCTTGCTAGCCCGATGACTCTTAATCAGCGGGTCGTAGGTTCGAGTCCTACTGCGCCCACCAATATTTCAATGACTTAGCAGCAGTCTCTTTTTTCATTCCGACAACGAGTCA
>Ga0209118_1000397_pt1 | contig 24549 bp, 19 predicted proteins | sample BlaSpr_A8_Ref_M1_FD_187988 | JGI IMG/M metagenome (GOLD analysis project Ga0209118, IMG submission 187988) | Forest soil microbial communities from Thunder Bay, Ontario, Canada - Black Spruce, Ontario site 2_A8_Ref_M1 (SPAdes) (version 2) | ecosystem: Environmental > Terrestrial > Soil > Boreal...
AATGTGTCCCGGACTGGTCGCCGCTACCGTATGGAGTCATTGGGAAACCGGTGTGTATGGAGATAATCGGACTAACCGTCCAACCCCCGACAATCGCGTTCGCCACGCTGTTCATATCTTTTCCAAAGGCCTTACCCCTGCCCACGGGAAGCTCATAGATCGCGTAGGATGAAAGAACATGGGTCGCATCGTAATAGCATGGCGCCCATTCGGCCTTAGGGTTATAAATGTTCTGCCAGTAGGGTGAGGCGGTCGTGGCTAGGCCACCCCAGGAGCCATAGTAGCCGCTATTGTCGGTCATGCACTTTGAATATGTGTACGCAACCTGGTACTGCAAGCCGTTACTCATCTGCTTCTGCAGCACGGATTGCAAGGCGTGGTAATACATATTGCCGTTCGACTGAGTTCCGGAGGTGAACGGAGATATGGTGCTCAAGAGCGCAGGGTTGTTCGCGAAGAATGGGCTCGGAGCAGTGCAGGGCGGCTTTGCGCAAGCGCTGTTCGGGAGCGATTGGCGCTGCGAATAAGAGAACGGCACCATCAAGTGAGTTCCGCGCTGGCCCACGTAGCCAATCTGGAACGTGGTATTCTTCCAGAATTGGTGTTGGATCGTCAGATTCCACTGATCAGACAGGGCTGGCTGCACTTTTGGATCCCAGACGCGCAGCAGCGCGCCAGCAAAGCAAGTGTTGTTCGGGCATGACGTCCCGGTCGACGTTGCTCCCACAATGCCGTTTGAAGCGGTTGTGGCAGGCAACGGCACGCCGGTGTAGGGAGTGTCCAGCTCCGCGGGATTGAATGGCGGGTTAATTGGCAAGCGCAAGTTCGTGCCCGTTCCTTCGAGATAAGAGGAAATGGTGAACGCGCCGCGCACAACCGTCTGTCCGCCCAGCATCGCCGGCGTCCAAGCAAACCCGATGCGCGGCTGGAAATCTTTTCCCCCATAGACCCCATTGTAGAGGGCCCGGCTGGCTCCATTCTGATTCGCAAACACGATCTGTTGCGTCTTGAGATCGTAATTCGCCTGTTGGTTATTGGTTTCCACCCAAGGCGTATGAGCCTCGTAGCGTAAGCCAAGATTCAGTGTCAGGCGATCGTTGAAGCGCCAGGTATCCTGAATGTAGGCGCCATAAATATTGCTCCACTGTTCCCAGGTCTTCCCAGAACTAAGACCACGCCCGAACTCGCCGGGGAGACCCAGGAAGAAGTCCGCGCTGCCATCACCCGTGTTGGTGGCGGCGTTTTTGAAGGCGCTCGCGGTAAAACTGCCATTGAAGTTCATGAATCCCAGTTCGCCATTGTTGCCCGAATAAAAAGTCTTAATGGGCTCACGCCAGAACTGGAAGCCGACCTTGATGGAATGTCGGCCGCGCGTGTAGATGAGTGAATCGTCCAGCTGCCACACGTGGTCGTCAAAGCTCTGGGTGACCAGGCTGTTTCCGACACCCCCCACAATGCTGCCGAACTGCAACCCCAGCAAGCCATTTATGCCAGAGGGGTTGCCATTCCCTATGCCGATCGCGTTGCCCGCCGCGCCGACGCTGGAACCAAAGCTCTCCCCTGTGTTTAGCGTGATATGGCTCCAGCCAAGCCGGGCATCGTTCACCAGGTTGGGACGGATCGTGCGAGTCCAATCACCCACGGTGTTCCAGATTGGCGCCGTAGAAGAGCCGTTCGCGAAAAGCGGCTGCGAGTTTGTGCCGGGGTCGATCTGGTAGGCCCGCGTGAAGCGGCCGGAGATGCGGTCTTTATCGGAGAGCTGGTAGTCCACCTTGATATCGCCTTGGTTTGAGTTCAACGCGGAAGTGGTCGTGTTCAGAGCGTTCTGCTGCAGGTTGTTGTTAATCGTTGTGGGGTACAGCGACGAAGCAAATAGTGCCGCCGCCACAGGGCTAACCATACTGTCTGCCGCAGGACACGCTTGCCCGGCAGTGAGTGCAATGCCGCAGATCCGGTTAAAAGTAAAAGGTAGACGAGTCGCGGCTGCCGTGCAAGGTGTGCCATTGAACCCAGTACCGGCCGCGCAGGGGTTATAGAGTTGGACGTTCTTACCGGTGTTTGAAGTACAGACTCCGGACGAGTTGAACCCGGCGGCGCACAGCGCACCAAAGTCACCACTTCTCTCGGCCGTCGTATAGGCGGTAATAGTACCGGTTGAGCTTGGGTGGTCAAAACGCTGTCCCTGGTAGTCGACAAAGAAGAACAGCTTATTTTTGATGACCGGTCCGCCGAGGGTCCCTCCGAACATGTTCCACCGTAGCTTGTCGCGGGACGTGCCGCTGAAATTATTGGACCAACTGTTCGCGTTCAATTTGTCGTTGCGAAAGAATTCCCAGACGTCCCCGTGGTAGCTGTTCGTACCAGATTTGAGGCTTACGCTAACGATTCCACCCTCGAAGTTCCCGAACTCGGGGGAGGCGTTATTGGTGATGAGATTGAATTCCTCGATGGCGTCTGGAGCGGGCGTATATCCAAGCAGGTTGTCCGAAACCTGGTTATTATCCATGCCGTCGAGCAGGAAATTGTTGGATTGCTCGCGATTGCCGTTAATCAGTGGCCGGCCGCCACTGGCTGTGTTGTCGCCGTTATTGAGGCTGCCGGGATCCGTCGTGACTGTGCCGGGGGCCAGCAGTGTCAACTCTACGTAATTGCGGGTCGCTAGAGGAATTGCTTCGTTGGTCGCCGAATTGATAATGGTATCGACTTGGGTGGTTTCCGTCTTCAGAATGGGCGCCGCGCCGGTCACTTCCACCGTTTGGGAAACTTGACCGACTTTCAAAGGGACATCCAGACGCGCCGTCTGGTTCAACACCAGAGTGAACGCCGGTATAACCACAGACTGGAAACCCTGTTTCTCCACCCGCAGCTCATAGCTGCCGACCGCCAGTTGCGAGAAACGGTAAATGCCGGACTCGTTGCTCACGGCCGTATGGGTCAGTCCTCGGGCCACATCTTTCGCGGTGACCGTCGCCCCAACGATGGCTCCGCCGCTTGGATCCGTTACCGTTCCCGTGATCGACGCCGTTACATCCTGTCCCCACGCTGCGTTCGCACTGCAGAGCAGCGCCACCAGTGTCATAAAAACAAGTCCCAACCCCAAGGACTGCTTCGTTCTCATCTTGATTCCTCCGATTCGGGGCCGCCGGTTCTCCGGCGCCCTCTCCCCTCGACTGAACCTTTTGCTTGGTAACCAGCACCCCTGGCCAGCGATGTGGCCGAATGTCGGTTAGCTATATAGCACCATTTTTCTGTTGTCAAGCATTAAATCGTGCTTTATATAGGTATACGGAAAAGCGGACTATAGCACCGGATCGATTCCGCTCTATAACACAACGGGTTCTAGTACGAACGCGGCACCTTTTCGGGGCTTGCTGGAGAAGTGCAATCGAAATCCTTCTTGCTTTGAAAAAATAGGTTCCATCCAAATGCCCACGAAAAAGATCCAGGCCAGTTCGGGAGTGAGAATGTCGGCGAAGAACAACAATGGCTTGCCCGCGTACCAGAGAATTCAAAGCGGGATCCGCAAGCGCATCGAATCCGGCCAATTGCGATCCGGAGACGCCGTTGCCTCGGAACGCGACCTCGCCAAGCTTCATCAGGTCAGCCTCATGACCGCGCGCCACGCTCTCGCCTCGCTCGAACGCGAAGGAATCGTCGAGCGCCGCCGCGGCATCGGAACTTTTGTCGCCGCCCCAAAAATTCACTTCAATAAATTGATGAGCTATACCGAACAGATGTCCAGCCGCAGCCTCACCGCCGGCTCCAAGGTGCTCTTCGCCAAAGTGCTCGACAATGAAAACGAAGCGTCCGCGCGACTCTCCCTTCCCCCCACCACCAGCGTCATCAAGATCGAGCGCTTGCGCCACGCCGCGGGCGAGCCCTTTGCGCTGGAGACCTGCTTTTTGAGTGCCGCTGAATTCCCGGGGCTTTTGGACGCTCCCATCGGCCGGGAATCTCTGTTCGGAATTCTCGAACGCAATTATAAGATCGAACTCGGCTATGCCGACGAGGAGATCGACGCGACCGCGGCCGACCCCAGAATCGCGGAGATCCTCTCCATTCCCCGCCGCGATCCCCTGCTGCGCATTCGCCAGGTCATCTATTCCACCAGAGCCCAGGCGATCATGTATGTGCTGGGCTTCTATCGTTCGGACCGGCACAATCTTGTCATTCGCCGCTTCCGGTAAAGCTGACGAATTTCTTTCGCTGGCTCATAATTATTTCAAGTAACGGGCAAAACACACTTCAGAGAGGACGCCGCATGCTGGTTATCCTGAAACGCGACGAAGAAGAAATCAGCCTCCAGGCCGCGCAACTCATGGCCAGTGCGGTGTGCAAAAAACCTGCATTGGCGCTTGGATTGGCCACCGGCGGCACCATGATCGGCGTCTACAAACATCTCGTGCGTCTTCACAAACAGGGCTCGCTGGATTTCTCTCGCGTCATAACCTTTAATCTCGATGAATATCTCGGACTTCCCGCCGCACACCCTCGGAGTTTTCATCATTTCATGCAGGAAAACTTCTTCGCGCACGTCAACGTGGATCCCCGCAACATTCACATTCCCGACGGAACCATTCGCGGCAATTACGATCGCTACTGCGCATCCTATGAAGAAGCCATTCGAACGGCCGGAGGAATCGACCTCCAGCTTCTGGGCATAGGGCGTAACGGCCACATCGGATTCAACGAGCCGACTTCCAGCATCGGCTCTCGCACGCGCCTGAAAGTTTTGAGCCAGGAAACGATGGACGACAACTCTAAATTCTACTCGCCTGGAGCGGAGAGTCCCCGCTGCGCCATCACCATGGGCATTGGCACGATTTTGGAGGCGCGGAAAATTCTCTTGCTCGCCACGGGCCAGGCCAAGTCTGCGGCCATCGTTAAGTCCATCGAAGGCCCAATCACCTCCGCCGTCTCGGCCTCGGCCCTCCAACTCCATCCCGACGTGACTTTCATTATCGACGATGCCGCGGCTTCGCAACTCACCCAGCGCGACTACTATCACCGCGTCCTCGAAATGACTGCTCTCTTGACTCCCGATCGTCTCTCGTAAATCAAAATTCCCCGCGCTCTCGCCTTGACCCTGAGTACAATGACTGGTCAGATTTACTTTTGACTTGATGTTGACGCTTCAGCGGGGAGCGCTGCGTGAAAGCATGAAATCTGCAAAGCTCTTCCCCATGTTCCTCAAGCTTTCGGCCCGGCCCTGCCTCGTCGTCGGAGCGGGGACCATCGCTGAATCCAAAATCGCCAGCCTCCTCGAGGCCGGCGGTCGCGTGCGCGTGGTGGCGCCCGAAGCGACTCCGCAAGTGCGCTCCTGGGCGCATTCGAACCGCATCGAATGGCAGCAACGCCCTTTTCAGCCGGAAGATCTTGAAGGAATGTTCTTGGTCGTCGCAGCCACGTCCTCCACGGAACTTCACGAGCGCATATTCGCTCAAGCAACGCAGCGTGGCGTGCTCTGCAACATTGTGGATGTCCCCCCTCTTTGCGATTTCTACTATCCCTCCGTCGTGCAACGTGGCGCACTGCAGATCGCCATTTCCACCGCTGGACAGAGCCCGGCCCTGGCGCAACGCCTCAGAAAACAACTCGAAGATCAGTTCGGCCCGGAATACGAAGAATGGCTCGCGCAGTTAGGTGAAGCTCGCGACAAGCTCTTCTCCACGAAGCTGGATCCTGAAGAACGGAAACGCCTGCTCCACGAGGACGCCAGCGAGGAAGCTTTCGAGGCGTTTCTCCGGAATCGCCGACATTCGAATCGTTCCGAGTGAGTTTTTGCGCTTCTGCCAGAACCCGGCCATTTCCCTTCGCATCCCATTAAAAAAATCGATTCAGAGAATTCATTCTTCCGCACCTCCATCCGTCAGCCGCGGTGCTAGTGTTTGAGTGCGGTGTTAGCGGCTCAGGGTTTGTGTGAACTGCCGCCGCAAGAAGAGCCGCTGGCTCATGCCGGTGGCGGGATTGAATCCAATGCAAGCGCTAGCCATGAAGGGTAAGGTCTATCTGATGGGAGCCGGTCCAAGGGATACCGATCTCCTGACCGTCAAAGCGGTGCGCATACTTCGCGCCGCCGAGGTCGTTCTGCACGACGACTTGGTTTCGCCACAAGTCCTCGACTTGGTTCCCGCCTCAGCGCAGGTGCGCAACGTCCGCAAACTCGGCATGCAGGCGGGCGGGCTCCAGGAAAAAATTCATTCCGTGCTCATCTCAGCCGCGCGGGAAGGACATCAGGTTGTGCGGCTTAGAGCGGACGAAGCGCTCCCGTCCGCACATGCTGACGACGAGACGGAAGCTCTCGCCCAGGCCGGAGTCGATTTCGAGGTGATTCCTGGGGCTGCGTCGGCCACGGGAGCGGCAGCAGGCGCAAACTCTCACTGACCGGTTCGCGCAAATCTCTAAAACACTAGTTCGCCTCAGCCGGCGGGGCAATTATTTGCCTTTTCCGGCGAAGAAGTTCCGCTATTTGCTCAGAAGCTTCCTTCACCAAGTAACCCATCTTCGGATGCGAGGGTTCGAGATCGGCTCGGATTCCCCGCCGCTCCAATTCTTCTGATGTAGTTGGCCCGATGGAAGCCACTATCGCGCGATTCAGACCATTCCTCACTGGTTCTTCCAGCTTCATCTCCGCAGCAACCTGGAAGAGATGCACCGCCTGAACTGCGGTCGTAAAGAGCGCGACATCCACAGTTCCTTCGGCAATCGCCGATATTGCGGCCCGGAGGGGAGCCAGGTCGTGCGGCAAGGCCCATTGATAGACCGGCACGCGTGTGACCTGTGCGCCTCGCTCCCTCAGCCCCGCCAGCAATTCAGGATTGGAAACACCATATTCCTGGACGGCGACTCGCGCCCCTTGCAAACCGCGCTCGGGCGAAGCCTTGCCCGCATCATCGAGCGCGCGCAGCAGTTCGTGCCAAGTGTTGGGTTCGGGGGCGGTGATGGCAGGAATTATGCCGATTTCGCGCAGGGCAGCGACGGGCTTCGGTCCGCGCGCCACCACTTTCACGCGCTGAAGCGCCGCAATGTACTCGCCGCGGTCGTGGACCTTTTCCACAACGCCCAGCAGCGTACGTGTACCGACGCCGGTCAAAAATATGACCATGTCAAACTCGCCGGCGAGAAGTTTCGCGGCAAAGCTCAGCGCTTCCTTATTGGATTCCAGAGGCACTTCGCGCATCGAAGGCGCAACAATGGGCTGCCCGCCATAGCTGGCGATCAATTTGGCGAGTTCCGTGGCGCGACGGCTCTCGAGCGCCAGCACTCGCATTCCGGCAAATCCGCCCATGACATTGCATTGTTAACTAGAAGCGTCCCCGACGCCAGCTTCATCTTCCGGCGATGCCTACATAGCCGGGCTTGGGGAAGGAGCGCCGTCGCTAGGCCTGCCACCGGCGGCAAGGGTGGCGGCAGCGGGTCGCCAGGTCCTAGTCTGTCGGAGAAATTGTTAGGTTCTTGTAATCTTTTTTCTCTTCACCGCGCTTTGGTTCGCAAATTGCTCTCCGAAATGACATTTGAAACTCGCCCCTTGCCCACGTACCGGCGAACCAGGAGAAGACTTGTGACTTCCATTCCTATCCGCCAGAAGAAAAATACGAATCCGCGGCGCAGCCATCGTGTCATGCTCCCCATTGGAATCGTCATTACGGGTGATCGGCCCAATGGACACCGATTCTCCGAGGAAACTTTTACGTCGGTGGTCAATGCGCATGGCGCGCTGATTCTTCTGAACGAGAGCGTCACGTGCGGCCAGTTGGTTAACATCCGCAACGTCCAATCGGGCGAGGAACTTCAGGTCGAGGTCGTGAAAATCGGGGAGTCTCACGCTGGTAAATCTGAAATAGCCGTTGAGTTCCTTGAGCCTTCGCCTCGGTTCTGGCGCATCGCCTTTCCTCCCGAAGACTGGAGCGCTCGCAGCCCGGAAGCCAAAGGTTTCGTCACCCAGCCCGTCGCGCCATTCAAAGCTCGCGTGCCCAAGTAGTCGGCTGCCCCAAGCTGAGTGCCCCAACCCTTGGCTTGAACGGTTTGAGTCTTTGACACTGTTTCTTGCCGCCGCCGTTCCCATAACATCCATCGTCGCGGCGTGCTAAAATGCAACCTCAGTCTCTGATCTTTCCAAGGGCAACTTGTCACTCGACTAAAGAACGAGGTCCCATGAACTGCTACTCCGCCAAAGAATTGGCCGACAGTTTCCGCACCGTCCGTAAAAATACGCTGGTCATTGCGCAGGACCTTCCCGAAGAGAAATACTCCTTTCGACCGGCCCCCGATACTCGCAGCCCCGGCGAGCTGCTAGCCCATATCGCGCTGGCACACAATTTCCAGTACCAGATTCACGCCACCGAACGCAGAACGACGCTTGTAGGATTCGATTTTCCCGCGATCATGAAGCGCCTGGAGGCGGAAGAAAAAGAACCCCGCACCAAGGACCAGATTATCGAGATGCTCCGTACCTCCGGCGAGAAATGGGCTGGGTGGCTGCAGGGGCTAACCGACGATTTCCTCGCCCAGCAGGTGCAGATGGCCCCGGGCATGACCCCAACCTCCAAGAGCCGCTTCGAGATGATTCTTTCCGTGAAAGAGCATGAAATGCACCACCGCGGCCAGCTCATGCTCATCGAACGGCTCCTAGGCATTGTCCCCCACATGACGCGCGAGATGCAGTCTCGCCTGGCCGCCGCGGCAGCAAAGCACTAACCTCGTGCGATCTGGCCAACAATAAGAGATCCGCCCCTCCCAAGGGTCGTTCGGGCCCTCCCGTCGGGTGTCTGGTTGACAATAATACCCCTCCTCCTCCTCCCTATGTTTTTGTAAAAGATTGACGCGATTGAGGTTAAGGGATGGGCGTCGGAAAAAGATTGATTCCAAGGGAGTTAGTTAGGGGGTGGGAAGATTGAAAGTTGCAGATCGAACGAAAGAAGCGGAATTGATACACCGACCCGGTCGGGGCAGGTATCGGCCGCGGTGGGCACCGAGTCCACGGAGCGGAACATGGAAGTGACATCACTACGGAGGCGACAGGTGCTTTGGATAGATGGGTGGCTAGTCGTGGTTGTAGCGCTCCTTGGCGGACGAGTCCTGCGGCCGCCTGAATTGCCAGTTTCATCCCACGCTTTATTCGCGGGCCAATCGTCGGCGCTCCATGTCCATCATTCAGGCCCCCGACAAGAACCGCGACCGCTACATGCGTCTTCGCCTTTTCCAGACCCGCGACTGTGAACAGGTCTGAACGGAACATCATGAGATTTTAGATCTCCGGCGCAAGCGCGGGGTGGACGCCGCTTGCGTCCTTCTGAAGCGCCACATCCAGTCCACGGGAAGAGCGTTGAAGGAGACGGTTCAACGGCGGCGCGAAAAAACCGCGTAGCCGGGATTTCTGACCAGCAACAAGAGCGGCCCGCCTCAGGAGGCGGCCCTACAGGTCGCTCGCAGGCCACGCGAAAAAACTCGCGGCGATCAGGGCTTGTGCCAGTAGATGTCCCAATGGAGATAGCGCGTTGCCGCTTCGTGGACGGCAGAGGCGACGGTAGAGAAGTTGGCAGCAACGTGATGTTCGAAGCCGCGCTCGCAAATGAAGCGCAGCAACTTTTGCAGTCCGGGGATGCGGACGACGCCCGCACCACCGAAGGTTTCCAGGGAATCCTCGGTGAAGGCGCCTTCGCCGACGTAGCCGGAGATTTTTCCTTCGCGGTCATTGGTGGAAAACCGCGCGAAGCTCATCGGGCCGCTTTTCACGCGTCCCACGACGGTGCCAAAGGTGTTCTCCTTGCCCACGGTTCCAGCGATGATTTCCTGGAAGTCCATGCGGAATTCCCGGAAGAAATGTTTCGGCAGGTTGCTGCAGTGGAAGCAGACGGCTTTGTCCGGATCGTCCGCATAATTGTTGTTCCAATCCAGCAATGCACTGGGCGTTTGCGAAGCCAGTTGCAAGGCGTGCATTCCGATCACCCCCGCGACGTCCACTTCGCACGCGCTGGAAAGACCCTGGTCGCTCATCATGCTCATGACCGTGCAGGGGACGACGCCGAAATACTCTTCGAGCGAGGTCCAGCACTGAATGGCACTGATGTTCACTTCGGTGTCGCGCATCCAGGTGTCGATGACCGTGCCGAGCTTGGCCATTTTCACGAGCGCGGCATCGGGAATGCTGTTCGTCGAGACGTACTGGCGAATGCCCCTGAGGCGCTCAACAACTTTGCCGTCGTCGTCCTTCAGCCGGCCAATCCTCCCCATAACCTCGGAGAGGTCCAGGGTCTCCACGGAAATTCCCGCGGACTCGAGAATTTTTTCGCTATAGCGCACGGTGTTGAAGGCCGCCGGGCGCGCGCCGATGGCACCAATCCGTAGTTTCTTGAGACCTTTCACGACGCGGCAGACGGCAAGAAACCAGTCCAGGTCCGTGCCAAAGATCTCCGAATCCAGGGCCTCGGTGTGCAGCGTCGTCAGCGAATAAGGGATTCCGTACTGTGCGAGATTGTTGCAGGCGGACATCTTCCCGCAAAAACTGTCCCGGCGGTCGCGGATGGTCATGCGCGAGGGCGTATCTGGCGTGGCCTGCATCAGGATGGGAACACCGAGATTCGCCATGCGAATCGTTTCCGCAATGGCGCGCTCGTCGCCGAAGTTCGGCAGCGTCACTACGATTCCATCGAGCTGCTCGCGATGCTTCTTGAAAAGGTCCGCGCAGCGCGCTGCTTCCTGGCGGGTTTCCACCGCTCCAAACTTGGAGTCGTTCTCGTCAAGGATGATCGGCCGGATGCCCTTGGCGGTGAGGGCGGCGACGATGTCCAGGCGGCCGGAACGCGCGAGGTGATCGGGAAAAAAACCGCGGTTTCCGACGATGACACCTAGTGTCATGGAAGTGCTGGAAAATTGGGTCATGGCTCCGCTTTAGGACTTGGGATAAATGCCGTAAACGTTTACTACGCGCACCTTACTGCGGTTTTTGGAGTTATGCAAGGCCTCGACGGCTGAGACCTTTCTCGCTCTAACCAGGCCTAAACTCTCACGTCAAACGCTGACAGCCAGGCGCCAGCCGTCACTTTTCGACGGAAAACTTGTAAGTTGTGATGGTGTGGTAGCGCTCGCCGGGATTCAAAACCACGGACGGAAATTTCGGCTGATTCGGAGAATCGGGATAGTGTTGCGTTTCCAGGCAGAAGGCGGAGCGGTGCGGATAGGTCACGCCGCCCTTTCCGGTAGTTCTACCGTCGAGAAAATTTCCGGCGTAAAACTGCACGCCCGGCTCGGTGGTCCAAACTTCCAGGACTCGGCCGGAGGCGGGCTCGACGACGCGCGCGGCCAGGGATTCCCCGGGGTCATCCGAACGCCGCAGGACAAAGTTGTGGTCGTAGCCGCCGCCGAGCTTCAATTGCTCTTCGTCCTGATCGATGCGCGCGCCGATGGCAACCGGTTTGCGAAAGTCGAACGGTGTGCCCGCCACGTCGCGGAGTTCGCCGGTGGGAATCAAGCCGGCATCGACGGGAGTGAACTTGTCGGCCTGAATCATCAGCTGATGGCTGAGAATATCGCCAGAGCCCTGACCGCCGAGATTGAAATAAGAGTGGTTGGTGAGATTGACGACGGTTTTCTTGTCGGTGGTCGCGGAATAGGCGATCTGCAGTGCGTTCGAATCCGTCAGGGTGTAGATCACACTCACTTTCAAATTTCCGGGGAAGCCTTCCTCGCCGTCCTTGCTGAGGTAGGAAAGTTCCAGCGACTGGCCGTCTTTGGCGGGAATAATTTTGGCGGTCCACACGGCCTTGTTGAAGCCCTTGATGCCGCCGTGCAGACTGTTCTCACCGTTGTTCTTCGCGAGCGCGTACTTTTTGCCGTCGAGCGCGAACTCCGCGTGCGCGATGCGGTTTCCATAGCGGCCGACGAGCGCGCCGAAAAAACTCTTGTCATTCACGTAGCCGTCGGCAGCGTCGTAACCGAGAACCACGTCCGCCAGCTTGCCGTTGCGGTCCGGCACCTTCAGGGAGACAACGGCTCCGCCATAGTTGGTGATGGAGGCTTCCGCGCCGCCTTTAGCGGTCAGCACATAAAGATCGACGGGCTGGCCATCCGGAGTTTTCCCGAAAGACTTCTTCGTTGTGGAACCGGGCTGAGGAGTTGCGCCAATCGGCGCTAGCGTGGTCATAAGCATTGCTCCCGTGAAGATCATGAACATTATCATTCGTTTCATTCGAATCCCCCAGCCGTAAGTCTTTCGAATCGCAACCCACGGAAACCCCAGTAAGTTTACTTGGTGATGCGCTCTTTCGCTCGCAGAATTATTCATCGGCCGGATCCCCGTGGAATGAGGTTTTCGATCGCAGGGAACGGCGAGGAAGTGGTGAAGAAGTGCTCCGGAACAGTGGTCCCGGAGCGCAGCGCTTGGGTCATTAAGGTCATAGCTTCTCCAGTGCTGGGTGGCACAACTACGGTGGCAGCCAATTGCCCGGTGCGGACCCACGTTTGGCCCGTTGTGGGCACGCCATCACAACCGGTGATGGGAATACCGAGCCAGTGATCACGGTCCGCATCGACAATGGTTTCCTCGATGGCTTTCCGCGCGCCGATGCCCATAGCATCGTTCTGCGCGACAACCAGATCAATGCGCAACCTCTGGGCGGCAACCAAATGGAGCCAGGAGCAAACACTCTGGTGGGCGCTTTCCTCGGTCCAGCGGCCCCGCAGGCCGGTGACATGCACGTTGGGCGGGAGCAATTCCTGAAGTCCAGTGTGACGATCCCGCGAGACGGAACTGACAGCAGGTCCCTGAATGAGGACCACGGCGCCGCCCCTGGGAAGAAGAGCGGCGATCTGCCGGCCCTGAATCCGGCCAACTTCCACCTGATCGGCGCTAACGGAAAAAACGGGAGAGCGAGTGGTCGTGCGAAGTTCGCCAGCATACTCCGCTTGCCGGCTGAGAACAGCCCAGCCGATACCGACGCTGGCGGCGGCCCTGGCTACTTGCGGAAAAGAAGTGGCTCCCACGGGCTCAACAAGGATGCCGCTTGGCCGAAGGGACGGTTCCGTCTGGATGGCTCTGAGTACCTGGGTGCTTTGGGTGATTGGATCATCGCCGGCATAAACGATCTGAGCCTCAACGCCAAGTTCCACAGCGGCGGATTTCGCGGCAGCGGCCTGTTCGACCTGATAGTCGTTGTCCTGGGTAATCAGCGAGACCAGGAAACGCAGCTTGGTCATCCATTGCCTCCGCGGTCCAAGAAACGCCAAATCCCACGCGTGAAGCCGGAAGGAAGATTTGCAATTCCATCCGCAGGTGGTTTAGTGGGCGGCATCAGCATGCGCCGACTCCGACAATCGGATCAGGCCGGGGAGCAGATTTCCAAATTCGGCGCTTTGGGGGCGGCCAAAGGCAAAATAAATTTTGCTGTAGAACGCATAGAGATTGTCGTAGACAGCCTTCGCGGGGATCTCGGGTTTGAAAACTTTATATCGAGGGCAGAGCTTGTCTTGCGCTTCGTCGATGGTCTTGAATACGCCGGCGGCAAGAAAAGCAAAAATGGCCGAACCGAGGCTGACGACGTTGCCCGCGGGAACGAGCACGGGTCTCCCCAGCACATTCGCATAGACTTGATTGAGAACATCGTTTTTCTGAGGAATGCCGCCGGCGTTGATGACGCGCCGGACAGTGACACCGTGCTCTTCCATGCGATCCAGGATGACCCGGGTGTGCAACGCGGTGCCCTCGATGGCGGCGAACAATTCGTCCTGCGCAGTAGTCTGCAAATTCCAGCCGAAGGTAATGCCGCGGAGATTCGGATTTACGAGCACGGTGCGATCGCCGTTGTCCCAGGTCAGGCGGAGCAGGCCGGTTTGCCCGGCGCGATAGTTCTCCAGTCCACGGGAGAGAGTTTGCACATCGGTTCCGGCGCGGATGGCGATGGCTTGAAAAATATCGCCGACGGCGGAGAGGCCGGCTTCGATGCCGGTTCGCTGGGGATGAACGCTGCCTTGGACTACGCCGCATACACCAGGAACAAGACGCACGGATGGAGTGATTCCTATGATGCAGGTCGAGGTACCAACGACGTTAACGATGTCTTCGCTGCGGCAGCCGGCGCCGATGGCATCCCAATGAGCATCGAAGGCGCCGACAGGAATGGGGATGCCGGCCTTCAACCCAAGTTGTTGCGCCCAATGAGGCGAAAGCCTGCCGGCGAGCTGATCGGAAGCCGCGAATTCACCATCGATTTTTTCGCGTACTTCGGCCAACAGCGGATCCACCTTGATGAGGAAATCCTCTGGTGGCAAACCGCCGAGCGACGGGTTCCACAGCCACTTGTGGCCCATGGCACAGACGCTGCGCTTCACCCGCTTTGCATCAGTGATGCCACACAGCGTTGCGGCGACCATATCGCAGTGCTCGAAGGCAGAGACGAATTCCGCGCGCTTCGCAGGATTGTGGCGAAGCCAATGGAGAAGTTTCGAGAAGCCCCACTCCGAAGAATAGACGCCGCCGCACCAGTCGATGGCAGCGAGCTTCTCGCGGTGCGCGGCCGCGGTGATTTCCGCAGCTTCGGTTTTGGCGCGGTGATCGCACCATAAATAATAGTCATCCAGCGGCTGGAGATTCTTGCCCACCGGAATAACGGAAGAACCTGTGGTGTCGAGAGCAATGGCAAGAATCTGCTCGGCGGGAACGCTGGATTTCCGGACGACTTCGCGAGTAGCGGCCACCAAGGCGCGCATATGATCTTCATGGGACTGCGTGGCGTATTCAGGATCTTCGCGTTTGCGGTGGAGCGGATATTCCGCGATGGCGGAAGCGAGTAGCCCGCGCTCGCTGTCAACGATGGAAACGCGAACACTTAACGTTCCAAAATCAACGCCCGCGACAACTGCCATTTACCTTCTCCGTTTGCATGCTTTGTGCCAGTTCGACCCAGCAGCAAAGCTCGTCATGGCTTGCGATTGGGGGAGAACTTGATGCAATATATCAGACCTAGAACAAGCATCAGGGCGCCCCACCACACCGGAGCGTGCAGCTCGGCTAATACTATGTTGGGGGGATGCGACCATTCCGCCAGTCCGCTGGCCAAAATCAGAAAGCCGTATACCAGCAGGAGAACGCCGACAAAGAACCAAACCTGAATGATGTGATGTTTTTCGCTCATGGAGTCTCACCAGAAAATGATTTGAAGAACCAACAAAGCCGCGAGGGCTGTAATTCCCCAAAAGAGCGGCCGGTGCAGAAAACTCGTGTGCTCTTCCTGCGCGACTTCCGTCAACGCATAAACAAGTCCCTTCAGTTCCTCATCGGGCCGCGGCTTAGTCACCAGGGTCACGAGCACGGTGACCACCACACAGGTGACGCAAGCCCACAGCGCCTGGTACATGTCCTGCGCGAGTCCCTGGGCCTTAGGAGACAATGCGAATATGCCAACCCAGCGATGATCCAATTTCATCAACGTAAACATAGTGACGGAAGAAAGCGTTCCCGCTAGCAGCCCACAGAACCCGGCGGCACGACTTACGCGCTTCCAAAGCATTCCGAGCAATACTGTCCCAAACAGAGGCGCGATGAAGAAGCCGAACAGGGCTTGCACGTAATCCATGATGCTGGCAAAGCCCATCGCCAGATAGGCAGTTCCGATGCTCACTACCAGGCCGATCAACGTGCACCAGCGTCCCATGGAAACGTAATGCTGATCGGGCGCGGTCTTACGCAGAAATGGACGATAGATGTCGTACGTCCAAACGGTGGCAAAGGCGCTCACATTGCCCGCCATGCCCGCCATGAATCCGGCGACCAAAGCAGTGATGCCAAGCCCCAACAAGCCGGGCCCGCAGTAGCGGGCGAGCATGAGCGGGAGCACCTCATTGTAACTGTATTGCCCGGGCTGCAAGCTGCTCGCGGGAACCAGGTGCATCGGCAGTACCGCGAGCCCGAGCAACCCAGGGAGAATTACAATTAAGGGTACAGCCATCTTGAAATAGGAACCGATGATCGGCGCCATTTTCGCTGAGCGGATGTCCTTCGCCGAAAGCACGCGCTGCACCACCAGGAAGTCCGTGGTCCAATAGCCCATCGCCTGCACTGCGCCGAGGCCGAACACGATCCCCGTCCAGTGCATGCCCATCGGATTGTCCTGAAAGCGGCCAAGCGTGCTCCATGCGTGAGTGTAATCCTGACCTGGGAAATTCTGTTGAATGCGCGCGACCATGCCCTTCCATCCACCAGTTTCGATCAAACCGAGGATGGGGATGAGGAGAGCGCCGAACCAGATCAGGAAAAATTGCAAAACTTCGTTAAAGATGGCGGAAAACAGCCCGCCGGACGCAACATAAATGCCTACCGTCAGCGATGACACCCAGATGCTGAAGTTGATGTTCCAGCCGAGGACCACCTTCATCACCACGGCCATCGCATACATGTTCACCCCGGACATGAGGATGGTCATGATCGCGAAGGTGACGGCGCTGAGCGCGCTCGTCGCCGAACCGTAGCGCAGTTGCAGATAACCGGGGACGGAATGAGTCTTTGAAATATAGTAGAAAGGCATCATCACGATGCCCAGAAACACCATGGCGGGAATGGCGCCGATCCAATACCAGTGCGCGGCGAGGATGCCGTATTGGTAGGCGGAACCCGCCCAGCCAAGCAGCTCCAAGGAACCAAGGTTAGCCGAGACAAAGGCCAGCCCGGCCACCCACGCGGTCATCTCGCGGCCAGCCAAGAAGAAGTCTTCGCCAGTGTTGGCAAAGCGCTTCAGATAAAAGCCGATCCCCAGCACTAGAGCAAAATAGAAAGCGATAATGCCGAGATCCACTGCAGAAAGATGTACGAGAGTTGTCGGCGCAGTCGACGCCATCATGGCGATCATATCTTCTCCTTAGACTGCCCGTAGTAGGCAGCTTTTCCATGTTTCCTGAGGTAGTGCTGGTCGTGAAGAAAGCGACCAATAGCGGTGGCTTGCTGGTTGAGGCCAAGGGTGAAGTAAGCCATGCGCGCGACGGATTCTAGGATGACTGCATTGTGAGCGGATGTTGCGGGATCGGGTCCCCAGGCAAACGCTCCATGATTGGCGACCAACACGGCCGGGACCGCGGAATAGTCCACGCCCTCAAATGCACGCACGATGGCGCGCCCGGTGTTCTCTTCATATTTTGAAGCAATCTCCGCGTCCGTCATTTCCTGTGTGACGGGTACTGGTCCGTGGAAGTAATCGGCGTGCGTGGTTCCAAAACAGGGGATGGGCCGGCGCGCCTGGGCCCAAGCGGTCGCGTACTCCGAATGTGTATGGCTGATGCCGCCGATGGCGGGGAATGACTTATACAAAATGAGGTGCGTAGACAAATCGGAAGAAGGGCGCAGCTTGCCTTCCACAATCTTGCCGTTCAAATCCGTGATGACGAGGTCCGCAGGTCTCAATCTATCGTAAGGAACGCCACTTGGTTTGATGACCACCAGCGATTTCTTACGAGAAATCGCGCTGGCATTTCCAAAGGTATACAGGACCAGGCCCTTGCGCACGAGCTCAAGGTTTGCTTCCAGGACCGCTTTGCGAAGATCAGGGAGCAGCATTGTTTCGTTTGTGGGCCTGCAAAGCACGAGTAACCGTTTACTCTAAATCGCCGGATACTCCAAGATACTTCGGATCGCTTTGGCACTTCCCGGAGATTCACAGTGCCAGCGTTTCCGGCACTCTCAAGGGGGCAGCGCGAGACGTTAACACGTCCCCGACTGGGGTGCCAAGTGTAATCGTTTGCGAGACTGTTTTTTCCCGGGTCTGAGGGAATTGCGCCCTAGGTATTGCGCTGATCCGCGTTTCGGTCCAAGTAGTGCGTCTCCCCTGCTTCCACGAGGTGCACGGAGGCGCGCTCTGGCGTGACGTCGCGCTGGGGGGAGCCGAGAAGTTCATAACCAACCATGAATTTCTGAATCGTGGCGGAGCGCAGGAGGGGCGGAAAGTAGTGCGCGTGCAGGTGCCATTCTTCGTAGGCCGCGCCGTCGGTGGGTTTCTGGTGGAATCCCATGGAATACGGGAAGGCAGTCTCAAACAAATTGTCGTAACGAACGGTGATGCGGCGCATGATGTCGCCCAAGAGGTCCTGCTCTGCGCCGCTGAGCTGATCGATGGAAGCGAGATGGCGCTTGCTTAGCACAAGCGATTCGAATGGCCAAACGGCCCAGAAGGGCACGACCACGACAAATGCATCGTTCTGGCAGACAACCCGCTCATTTAACTCCAACTCCAACCGTAGGTAATCGCAGAGCAGGCAAGAATGTTTTTCAGCGCGATATTCCCTGATGGACGCTAGCTCCCGAGCTGGAATGTTCGGCAGTGTCCCATTCGCCCAAATTTGGCAGTGCGGGTGGGGATTGCTCGCGCCCATCATCTCGCCTCGATTTTCGAAAATCTGCACATGACGAATCCAGGAAATTTGCCCCAGTGCGGAGTACTGTTCGACCCAGCCATTCACGACTCCGCGCAATTCCTGCTGGCTCATTCGCGGGACCGTGAGATCGTGACGCGGAGAAAAACACATCACGCGGCAGATTCCCTGCTCCGCCTTTCCCACGAGCAAGCCAGCCGTATCCAATTGGAAAGGCGCGACCTCCGGCAGCATTGCGGGGTAATCGTTCTCAAAAACGTACGTTTGCGAATACTGCGGCGTCTGCGCTCCGCCCGCGCGCCGATTTCCCGGGCACAAGTAACAGTTGGGATCGAAAGAAACTCCGGGAGGCGTCTGAAGCTTCTCGACCCTTCCCAGCCACGGACGCTGGGTCCGATGGGGGGAGACCAGAACCCACTCTCGCAAGAGCGGATTGAAACGGCGGTGTGGAACTCGATTTAGCTCGTCGAAACCCATAGGCAAGGTCGTAGCTTGACGGATCTTAGCGACTCGCTGCAGTTCCCTTCTCCGCTCGTTCCTGTCACTTGGCGGGCCTGTTCTTTTCGAGGGCAATCTGCTGCGCACCTTCGGACGCCGGAGAAACGTAAATCTCGGGAGTCAGACCTGTCTTGGAGGAATATTCCGCCGCCACGTTCCGTCTGAAATCGCTCACGGCCGCGGACTCTACCAAATTAATGGTGCAGCCGCCAAATCCTCCGCCGGTCATGCGCGCGCCAATCAGGCCGGGTTGCGCAATGGCAATTTCGACCATGAGATCGAGTTCCCTGCAACTGACCTCATAGTCGTCCCGGAGACTGCGATGCGAGTCCTGCATCAGCGGACCCAGCGCTTTGCTCTCGCGTCTGTGAAATGCCTCGACCGCGCTTTTCACTCGTGCGTTTTCCGTAATGACGTGACGGCACCGGGCAATGACCTTTGGCGGCAGGATCCGACGGTGCTCCTCCAACTGAGAAAGTGTTACGTCACGAAGGGCGCGAATCTCCGGCAAAACTATCCGCAAGATTCGAACGCCCTCTTCGCACTCCGCGCGGCGTGCGTTGTACTCGCCGGAAGCCAGTTCGTGCCGGACCATGGTATTGCAGATCACCAACTGGAGGTCCTCCGGAAGTTTCACGAACTTGTGCTCCAGCGAGCGGCAGTCCAGCAAGAGCGCATGCGACGCGCGCCCATAACAGGAAACAAACTGGTCCATGATCCCAACGCGCGCGCCCACGAATTCGTTCTCCGCTTTTTGGCATAGCTGGGCCAGTTCCGCGCGGTCGACGGCAAGCCCGCTCTGGTTGAGCAGCGCAAAGCCAATTGCAACTTCGACGGCGGCCGACGAACTCAACCCGGCTCCGAGGGGAACCTCGCCGGAGATATAGAGATTTGCTCCGCTCAGCGGCTTTCCCGCTTGCGCGAGTGCCCATGCCACGCCCAGAGGATAATTTGCCCAGTGCTTCTTTTCTAAGGGTGACAAGGAATCGAGGCCAACCTCGACCGTTTCATTGAAATTCTCGGAATGGATGACAAGCTTCCGGTCACGGCGTGGAGCGACTGCCGCCCAGCAATAGAAATCAATCGCGGCTGGCAGCACAAAGCCGTCGTTATAGTCGGTGTGCTCGCCAATCAGGTTCACGCGGCCCGGCGCCCGGTAAATGCTCGCGGCCGTGCTAAAGCGCACCTTGAATTCGTCCAGAAGTTGCAGGGGTGTTTTCAATGACCTGCATTATCCCAGATTTGCTTTACGTTCAGCCTGAGAATTTGCGGGGGAAAACCGGGGCGTCACGGGCGCTTTGGGAGTTGAAGTTGGTTGCGGTACCCTTCTGTTGCGGATTACCCCAGAAGTCCCGTAGGCCCGGAACATGAGTCTCAAAGCTTTTCTCTCTCGACGGGTAGTGACGCCGCACGGAATCAAAGCGGCGGCTGTGCTCGTCGAAGACGGACGAATCCTCGATGTTGTTGGAACAAAGCAACTACCGGCGCAGATTTCCATGAAGGACTTTGGCGAGGCCGCCATTCTGCCGGGGCTGGTGGACTCTCACGTCCACATCAACGAACCCGGGCGGACGGAATGGGAGGGATTCCGGACGGCGACCCGCGCCGCTGCGGCGGGTGGCTACACGCTGCTGGTGGACATGCCACTCAACTGTTTGCCAGCCACGACGACGGTAGCTGCACTCGAAGCGAAACGCAAAGCCGCGAGCGGCCAGTGCTATGTGGACTGGATGGCGTGGGGCGGAGTTGTGAGCGACAACCAGGAGCACATCAAAGGATTAGCAGCCGCGGGCGTGCCGGGATTCAAATGCTTCCTCATTCACCCCGGCATTGATGGTTTCACCATGGTCAATGAGCGGGAGCTCCGGGCGACCTTGCCGCATCTCGCGAGGACTGGATTGCTTCTCCTCGTGCATGCGGAACTGCCCGGGCCGGTGGACGCAGCAACGAGCCGATTGGCGGAGGCGGACTGGAGCAAGTACGCGACGTATCTGGAATCGCGGCCGGATGAAGCGGAGCTTTCCGCGATCCAGCTCATGATTTCCCTGTGCCGTGAATATCATTTCCGCCTGCACGTTGTGCATCTGGCGACGAGCCAGGCGCTGGACATGTTACGGGCTGCAAAGTCCGAAGGCCTGCCGGTGAGCGTTGAGACTTGTCCGCACTATCTACATCTCTCTTCCGAGAAAATCCCGGACGGGCAGACTCTTTTCAAGTGCGCGCCGCCGATCCGCAACCAGGTGAATCGCGAAAAACTTTGGCAAGGGCTTCAAGAACGAGTCATTGATTTGGTGGCGACGGATCATTCGCCCTGTCCGCCCGAGATGAAGCGGAGGGGCGAGCGGAACTTTCGAACGGCCTGGGGAGGTATTTCCAGCCTCTCGCTGGCGCTGCCGGTGATGTGGACCGAGGCCAGTGGCCGCAGCTTCACGCTTGCGGATATCGCGCGGTGGATGGCGGAAGGTCCGGCGCGGCTTGCCGGGTGCGAGTCTCAGAAGGGGCGCATCGCAAGGGATTTCGATGCCGACTTTGTGGTGTTTGAGCCGGAAGCTGAATTTATTGCGACAGAGGACCGTCTTTTCTACCGTCACCGTCTTTCACCCTATTTGGGTGAACGACTGCGGGGAGTGGTCAAGGCGACTTACCTGCGTGGAAACTGCGTATTTGCCGATGGGGAATTTCCCGGAGAGCCAGGCGGGCGCGAATTGCGGCGGTAACAGACTAATGGAAGCTTCAAATAGACATTTGAAACTCTTGTGCTTTCCTACAGAATACTGCTTGCGAAAACATTTATAATCTTCCGCGATCATGAAGCTCCGCCCGCAGAATCCTTGCGAGCAGCTCCAAGGCGGTACGGACACGTCCATCTGATTTGTTGCGAGAAAGGGTAAGGTCAGCAAAGTTGCAAGACCGTCACATCGTCGGGGCGTCGGTGCCGCGCAAGGAAGGCTGGGACAAAGTCACGGGAGCGGCGCGCTACGTCGACGACATGGTTCTGCCCGGCATGCTTTACGGCGCAACGGTGCGCAGCAACATAGCGCGGGGCAAGATCAGAAAGACTACTTTTGATCCGAGCGTGGCCTGGGACGAATTTGTCCTCGTAAAAGCCCAAGACATTCCCGGAAAAAACTGCATCGCTCTGATTCTGGATGATCAGCCTTGTCTCGCCTCCGAGACCGTGAATCACCCCGAGGAGCCGATTCTGCTTCTGGCCCATGCGGACCGTCACAAGCTTCGAAGGGCGGTTGAGGCGGTTTCCATCGAGTACGAGCCGCTCCCGCCCGTACACACCATAGAAGAAAGCGAGCGACGAGCCCCCATCATCTGGGGCAGCGACAATACCTTCAAGAGCTACCTGGTTGAAAAGGGTGAAGTGGACGCCATCTGGAAAGAAGCAGCGCACATCATCGAGGGCGAATATTTCACCGGCGCGCAGGAGCAGTTGTACATCGAGAACAACGGAGTGATCGCAGCGTTTGACCCGAAAAATGGAGTCACCGTCTGGGGCTCGCTGCAATGCCCGTACTACGTTCACAAGGCGCTGATGGCGCTGTGCGGCCTTCCCGAGGACAAGGTTCGTGTGATTCAGATGGAGACCGGGGGAGCGTTCGGTGGAAAGGAAGAGTATCCGTCCATGATCGCGGGTCATGCGGCGCTTCTGGCCATCAAGTCCAGGCGGCCGGTGAAAATCGTCTACGACCGCATGGAAGATATGGTGGCGACGACGAAGCGGCATCCTTCGCAAACGCGTCATCGCACGGCGGTGAGCAAGGACGGCAAAATTCTCGGGGGCGAAATCGAGTTCACCATCGATGGCGGAGCTTACGCAACACTTTCGTCGGTGGTTTTATCGCGGGGCACAATTCACGCGGGCGGTCCTTATTACTGGCCGAGCGTGCGCATTCGAACGAAGGCGTTGGCGACGAATACGCCGCCGCATGGAGCCTTTCGCGGATTCGGTGCGCCGCAGAGCCTTTTTGCCATGGAGCGGCACATGGACCACATCGCCAAGGTCGTGGGAATTTCTCCCGCTGAAATCCGCCGGCGAAATTTCCTGAAGCCGGGCCAGACGACAACTACGCAACAGGTCATCCGTGAAGAAATCGACTTGCATCATTTGCTCGACCGCGCGTTGGAACTATCTGACTATGCCGCGAAGAAAGCGCGTTTTGCGAACGAAAATAAAGCAGGAATGCTCAGAAAAGGAATGGGGATCGCGGCCTTCTTGCACGGCGCTGGTTTCACGGGCTCCGGCGAACGCTATCTGAATTCGGTGGTCGGCGTGGAAGCCGGCGCCGACGGCAATGTTCGAGTGCTGGTGTCCAGCGCGGAATTCGGTCAAGGAACCAACACCGTGCTCTGCCAGATTGCTGCCGAGGCGCTGGGGCTTCCTTATGAGAACGTCGCGATCGCGCAACCGGACACGGCGGTGGTGCCCAACAGCGGCCCGACCGTGGCTTCGCGCACGGCGATGATCGTCGGAAAACTGGTTCAGTCGGCGGCTAAGGGAATCAAGGAAACACTAACGGAGGCCGGACTTCTTGATGACGACTACACCCCAGAACAATTTCGCGCCGCGTGCCAGAAGTACCTCGCTGTGCACGCCGCGCTGAAGTCTTATGCGCGGTATGAAGCGCCTGGCAATGTCTACTGGGACGATGAAAAATATCGCGGCGAAGCCTATGGGGCGTTTGCGTGGGCCGTCTACGTTGCGGAGGTTACGGTGGATTTGACAACCTATGCCGTGACCGTGGACGACTTCGTCGCACTGCAGGAAGTCGGCAAGGTTCTTCACCCGGTTCTGGCCGAGGGCCAGATCACGGGGGGAGTGGCGCAGGCGATCGGCTTCGCCCTCTACGAAAAAGTGGTCTGGCAGAACGGCCGCATGATCAACAACCAGATGACTAATTACATCATGCCGACCTCGGCGGACCTGCCGCCGATTCGCGTGTTTTTTGAGGAGCTTGGCAACGCTCACGGCGCGCATGGTGCCAAGGGCATCGGAGAACTACCCATGGATGGCCCTGCGCCAGCGATCGTAAACGCCGTGGAAGATGCGACCGGTATTCGCTTCCGTTCGATTCCGTTGCTGCCGGAAGATTTGTTTGAGGCGCTGGGGCCCGCGCTTCTTGAGCAAGATGCTCCTTCTTCGACGCGAGGGACGGCATGAATCCATTACCAGCGGCGAGCGCGAAGTGCGAGGTTTCGTTTACCGTCAACGGCGAGGCGAAGAAACTTCTCGCCCATCCCATGGAAAGATTGTTGGACGTGCTGCGGAACGACTTGAAATTGACTGGTACGAAAGAAGGATGCGGCGAAGGAGAATGCGGTTCGTGTTCCGTTTTGTTGGACGGGATGCTGGTGAATAGCTGTCTCGTTCCCGTTGCGCAAGCGAGTGGCGCAAGCATCGTTACCATCGAAGGAATGTCGGCGCACGCGTTGATGCATCCTCTGCAGAAGGCGTTCCTCGAATGCGGTGGCGCGCAGTGCGGCATCTGCACGCCGGGAATGATTCTTGCAGCGGTGCATCTACTCGAAAACAAACCGGAGCCCTCGGCGGCAGAAATACGAGAGGGACTTGCGGGTAATCTTTGCCGCTGCACGGGTTACATGCAGATTTTCGAAGCGGTGGCGAGGGCAGCGCGGCGAAGAGTTGCAAAATGAGAGCCGATCCAACCGAATACAGACTCGTTTCGCCCG
>Ga0209118_1000398_pt1 | contig 24522 bp, 29 predicted proteins | sample BlaSpr_A8_Ref_M1_FD_187988 | JGI IMG/M metagenome (GOLD analysis project Ga0209118, IMG submission 187988) | Forest soil microbial communities from Thunder Bay, Ontario, Canada - Black Spruce, Ontario site 2_A8_Ref_M1 (SPAdes) (version 2) | ecosystem: Environmental > Terrestrial > Soil > Boreal...
ATCTTGCAGCACCGAATGTCAAAGTTGGGCTAGCTCTCCACTCTGGCGGCGAACGAACTGGCCATCATTGCGAGCAGCCGCTCTCGTGCCAATAAGAGTTGCTGCGCTTCGTTCACCTCAACCAACGCAAAGCGCATTCCGTCGCCAGGGCGCATCTGCGCGAGCTGTGGCAAATCGATTGTGACAACGACCGCAATGCAGGGGTATCCGCCAGTCGGCTGACGATCCGCCATCAGCACGATAGGTTTACCGTCGGGCGGCACCTGAATACTGCCAAAGGCAACGGCTTGAGAGAGCGCCTCGAAACGAGCCGGTGGGTCGATCAGGGCGCCCTCCAATCGATAACCCATTCGATCGGCCTGGCTACTCAACTTGAAGGGTTGGGTCAAAAGCGCCGAACGGGCTTTGCTGGAAAAACGCTCCGTCTGTCCAGCGGATAAAACGCGAATGACACCCGGTCGACTCAGGCGGGCCAATTGATGGGAACTCACTCCCCACGTAGGCCAGCACGCCGACTCTTTGTTGCCTTGCCCGGTTTCGATGAGCCTAGGGTTGGCGGGGACCGGGTAGTCGTCGATGGTGAGCGTGTCGCCGCGGACCAACGCTCTGCCCTGGTGGCCGCCCAAGGCGCCGCGTAAATAGGTGCTGCGGCTTCCCAGGAACAGCGGTGCAGCGAAACCTCCTTGCACCGCAAGGTACGCGCGGCAGCCGGCGCTCGCAAAGCCGAAACGCAGCTCCCTCCCTGCCCGTACTGAAATCGGACGCCATAAAGGCAGTCTGAGACCGTCTACCGCCGCGTCCATGTCGGCACCGGTGATCGCAATCAACGCGTCACCGCGAAATCGTAGATGGGGACCCTGCAACGTCAACTCCAGCGTTGCGCAGTCTGGTCCGTTTCCCACCAGCAGATTTCCGATACGATGCGCGACGACATCCATCGCACCATTGGCAAGTACGCCGAGGTGTTGAAAACCATGCCGTCCGCTATCTTGCAGCGTGCTGAGCAGCCCCGGTTTGATGACTTCGATATTCAAGAGAGCCTCCCGGTCATCAGCGCGTTGAATTCTTCTGCGCCGACGGGTCGGAAGCGCAACCGATCGCCGGGACGCAGTAGACTCGGGACGTCATCGTCCGGGCGAAACAAGGCGAGCGGTGTTCTGCCGATGATATTCCAACCGCCCGGGGTCGCAAGCGGATACACACCCGTCTGCGCCCCGCCGATGCCCACGCTTCCTGCCGGCACTTGTGCTCGAGGCGAAGAGCGACGTGGCGTGTGCAACTGTCTGTGCAAGCCACCGAGGTAAGGGAACCCAGGCGCAAAGCCGAGCATATAGACCGAGTACGCGGGTTCGCTGTGCAGCTCGATGAGCCGCCGCTTGGTCAGCCCGTGAAAGCGGGCCAGCTCTTCGAGATCCGGACCGAATTCCCCACCATAGCACACCGGCAAATCCATTTCACGGCCGCTACTTTGCGCAGAGTGGGTCACCAGACTGCAGCGTTTGCGCACCTCAAGCTCGAGCGCGTCGATCGGCAGCGAAGCGCAATGAGCCGCCTGAACCCGAGCGGGATCGTAGAACACGGTAAGTGAAGCGAAGGCCGGTACGATATCCAACACGCCGGCGATGGGCTGCGCGGCGAGAGCGTGCGCGAGTGCATGCACTTCACCATTCACTCGCGGGTTGATCGAAGTACCGAATTCTATGGTCAATGCACTGTCACCCAGCGGGGACAATTTAGGATAGGAATGTTTTGACATGATCTATCCTTATGCCGGAACCGTTGCACAACGGTGAGTCACCCAATCGCCGCACGCAATCAACGGCCGCGCCAGTATCTGGGCCACGCCCGCTTCATACAGGACACAGTTAAGGCGAGCGCCGTCTTGCATGCGCACTTCGACCTGCACGCGAAAGTAAATGCCCAAGTCGTCCTCGATGGCATCCAATATCGGGATGAGACAGGCGGCGACGGCATAGACCTCGCCCTTCACGGGGCGCGCCGCGGGATCGAGAATCAATCCAGGGCACTCGCCCAGGTCGTACAGCCGTCCCGGCACTGATGCGCGACCCATGAAAAGAGGTCGCGGCTGGTGTTGAGTAATGTCGTTGGATTCACCGTGACGTAAGGTTCCGTACACAAAAACAAGCGTCGGTCGAGTCGAATTTAGGCGTTGCATGGAAACTCCAGAAGGTTGCTTCTTGCTTTTCAAAGGACATGCCGGGCGCAATAGAGCCGGCGATGGGTCGGACGGGACGCACAGCGCGGCGGGCGCGCCGCGGGCTCATTCAGCGGCAGAGTCGTGGAGGTGTTCAGGCGTGGAACAGGGAGGTACCGTCACGCGTGTCAATGCGTTCCAGTGCATGACGGCGTGCAGGCCAAGACAACAGGGAAAGGCAATGAAAGAGAGAGATGCTGGAAGCCGAACGATCAGCGCGTTACGCAGTGGTTGCGCTGTGCCGCGCCGGTTACTTTCTCTCGATGCGCCGAGGCGCAGCGAAATGACTGTCGAGCGCCCGGTGTCTTCCAAACCACTACAACGAGAAGACGAACGCCGCGGTGGTCTATGTGTCAGAACTGACGCGCGCTCGTTGGTCTGCCCGGAGACATTGGGAACCGTCCCTGATCGAAACGCGATTCCAGCTTCAGTCGAGTTTTGGGAATTGTCGAGATAAACAGGCACAGCGATGGCCTGCATTCGGTTGCCGGTGGAACGTGAAGGTTGTGCATCAGTCTCATGAAATGGCCTTAACTTGCCTTGGCTTAAATCGTCTGACGCAAGGCAGGAGAACGCCCGCGAACAGCCAGCTTAGAGACAATGGCCCATCCCGGCTGCGTGAAATAAACACTCAAATGGACTCTTGTTCGGTCGATCGTCGGGGGATGTTTTCGAACAACCGCAGGGGTTGCGGCAGGCTCTCCGGGACTCGCCGATCCTCGACCGTGAATCGGGTGGCGGCTAGCCTCCGAATATTTTCGGATGACAACAAGCGTACCGGCCGATGCGCTCGCCCGCGGCGTGGCCTGTGCAACCGGGGGCGTGGCTGGAACTGGGACGTTCTAGCGATTGCTAGTACGGAAGATCTTCGCTCAGGGTGACAAAACTTTACGCCGTGGCGGGGCGCCTCGGCGCCGGACTTGCGCAATTCTCCGTTAGCGTCTGCACCAGCACTTCACGCAATCGTTGGATGGCCGGCGTGGGAGACGAGGTTGCGGCATGGAGACGCAAACCCACACTCGCCAGTCTGGGAAGCCGATAAGGTTTGTCGAGCACGCGTAGATGTTGCGGCAGGCCGTGAGGAGTTCTGATGATAATGCCCAGCCCGGCTTGCACGCCCGCCCACAAACCGGCCAGGCTCGGGCTCGTGAAGGTGAGCCGCCACCCGATGCCCGCCTTGTCGAGGGCTTGCAAAGCAGCCTGGCGGAACAGACACGGCGGCTCGAACAGCACCAGCGGCAAAGGCTCCCGGCGTGACCATGAAAATCGCACTGGGCCAATCCACACGATAGGCAACTCCGCTACCTTGATCGATTCGCGATCGTCAAGCTGTCCGAACACCAGCGCGAGGTCGAGTTGGCCGCGTTGCAACTGATCGAGCAAAACGGAATTGCGATCCACCCTTGCCTCGACGCGCACAGCTGGATGCGCGCGCGCAAAGCGGGCGAGGATGGTGGGTAAACCGGTCTCGGCAAAATCCTGCGGCAATCCCAGTCGTACCGAGCCCGCAACGGCGAGCCCCTTGATCGCGCTGATCGCCTCGTCATTGAGCTCCATCATGCGCCGAGCGTAGCTGAGAACGACCTCGCCCGCATCGGTAAGTGCGAGTGAACGCCCTTGCTTGCGAAACAGAGTCTCACCGACCTGTTGCTCGAGCCGCTGCATCTGCAAGCTCACCGCCGACTGGGTACGCCCTAGCAGTTGAGCGGCGCGGCCGAACCCTCCTGAATCTATCGCTGTCACCAGCGTGCGCAGCAGAGTTGTAGGCAGGTTGATCATTTCAATACTTGAGCAAAGCAAATGTATAGCTCAATTATTATCAATTTTTGTTTATTTTAGCAAAGAGCTAAGCTTTGTCCATGCACCCGGCGATACGCATTGCCGCGGTGCGCTACTTGTCAACGAAGGAGACCGACATGCCGCTCGTAAGAATCTCGCTCATCGAAGGTAAAGCCGCTGAATACAAACGAGCCGTAGCTGAGGCTATTCACCAGGCGCTGGTCGGGGCGATTGGCATCTCGCCCGATGATCGCTTCCAGGTAATCACCGAGCACTCCCGCAACGACCTCATTTTCGACGCTCACTATCTTGGGATTGAGCGCAGCGATGCCTTCGTGATTGTTCAGATCACGCTGCGCTCTGGCCGAAGTAGCGAGTTGAAAAAGGCGCTATACCGGGGCATCGTCGATAGTCTGGCCGAGGCGCCGGGACTGCGTCGCGAAGACGTGATGATCGTACTGCTTGAGAACGAACTCGCAGACTGGTCGTTCGGCAAAGGAGTCGCGTCGTATATCAGTTGAGCTCTACCACGCGGCCGCTAGCGCAGCGCCATTGCCCTACGCGGGGGAGCCAACTCGCATGGGCTCGCGCTATCATGTGCGCTCGGCAATGATTGAGGACGTCGCTTATGATCGTATTAGTCACCGGCGCTAGTTCCGGTTTTGGTGCAGCCATTGCTCGCAGGTTCGTGCGAGACGGGGCAAGGGTTATCATCGCTGGCCGGCGTGAGGAGCGGCTTCAGGCACTGCGCGCGGAATTGGGAAACGTCGCGTTTCCGCTGGTGCTGGACGTGCGCGAGCGGGCCACGGTTGATCGGGCGCTCGCCGCTCTTCCCGGGGATTTCGCCGCCATCGATGTGCTGGTGAACAATGCGGGTCTTGCGCTGGGCCTGGAGCCCGCTCAGCGCGCGGATCTGGACGATTGGGAAAGGATGATCGACACGAACATCAAAGGCGTCGTTTACTGTACCCGCGCAGTGCTGCCCGGCATGCTCGCGCGCAATCGCGGACACATTGTGAATCTCGGTTCGATCGCAGGAGAATTTCCCTATCCCGGTGGCAACGTGTACGGCGCAACGAAAGCGTTCGTGCGCCAATTCACTTTGAACCTGCGCGCCGATTTGCTCGGAACAGCAGTGCGTGTCACCGACGTTGAGCCCGGACTGTGCGGGGGAACCGAGTTCTCCAAGGTCCGTTTCAAGGGTGACCAGGCAAAAGCCGATTCCGTCTACACGGGTACGGATCCACTAACCGCGGAGGACATCGCCGACACCGTGCATTGGGTCACCAGCCGACCGCCACGGGTAAACATCAACACGATCTCCCTCATGCCGGTATGTCAGTCGTTCGGGCCGTTTGCGATCAAGCGCTCCGAGACCTGACAGCGCGCGGGTAGAGACCTGGCAAAAGCTTGAACAGGGCAAAACGCATTGACCTGCTATATCTCGTGGACTTGTCGCGCATCCTTGAAGAGTCGAAAAAAATTCTCGGTCGTGACCTGCGCAACTTCCGCGACCGTCATTCCACGCAGCCGCGCTATTTCTTCGGCCACGTGCGCCACAAACGCCGGCTCGTTGGTCTTGCCCCGGTGCGGGACGGGGGCAAGATAGGGTGAGTCGGTTTCTATGAGCAGGCGATCGAGCGGCACCTGCTGCGCGACTTGCTTCAGTTGGTGCGCATTCTTGAAGGTGACAATGCCGGAAAACGAGATGTGGAAATTAAGGTCCATGGCTTGGCTCGCCACTTCCCAGGTCTCGGTAAAGCAATGCATCACCCCTCCCGCCGCATCCGCGCCCTCTTCCTTCATCACGGCCAACGTGTCTGCGGCCGCTTCGCGGGTGTGGATGATCAGCGGCTTGCGACAAGCCCGCGCGGCGCGGATGTGGTTACGGAAACGTTCGCGTTGCCATTCCAGATCGCCAGTCAGGCGAAAATAATCCAAGCCGGTTTCGCCGATGGCCACCACCTTGGGGTGATTCGCCCTTTGCTGGAGATCATCGACAGTCGGTTCCGCGCCCTCCGTATGGTCAGGATGAACCCCGACCGAGGCGAACAAATGGCGATGGCGTTCCGCCAATCCAAGCACGCGCGGAAAGTCCTCGAGCGTCACGCTCACGCAGAGCGCGTGGCCGACCCGGTTCTGCGCCATGTTGGCCAGTACGCCGTCGATGCGTTCAGCAAGCTCGGGGAAGTCGATGTGGCAATGGGAATCGACGAACATGCGCGAGTTCGCTCGGGCGGAGGATGAACGCGGGGAACTACAACGTGTGCGTCGGCTTGGACGACGAGTGCAGAGCGCCGCCGAGGATAGCTTCGATCCTTTTGCGCAGCTCCTTGAGACCTTCGCTATCGGCAAACTGGATACCCAGACCCTGCGGGCGATTGCCGTGCGCGTTGGCCGGCGTGACCCAGGCAACCTTGCCGGTGACCGGATACTTGTTCGGATCGTCCAACAGCGTAAGCAGCATGAGGATGGGTTCACCCAGCTTCAGGCTCTTGTTGGTCGGGACAAACAAGCCGCCATTACGCAGCAAGGGGAAATAGGACGCGTAAAGCGATGGCTTGTTGCGAATGGTCACCGCTAGAACGCCGGGACGGGGAATTTGAACGACTTCTGGCTGAGCCATGGCTGGGGCGATTCAGACAACCGACTGCGCATAGGATAGCAGCAAAGATTTAGCGCATGTTTATTCAAAATATCGATGAACCTCCTCTCCACCGACGGGCGTCAAAGTCCTGCATTCCTGCGCTAATGAAATCATATAGTTAGCTCGTTCCTTGGAATGGACCGTGTGCACCGGGGCGGCGCATTGCCGGTCAAGTCCGTAGATCTGCTTGAACATGTTTGCCGCCACAGTGGCTGGCGAGACTATGGGTCCGAGTGCAGTCGCGCATAAGACAGTAGCAAATGCTCAAGCAACAAGCGCGGATTGAGAGGGTGGTTGACTGACTGTGCGGCTATTCTGAGCCGCTCTTCGAAGAGCAGCAAACGATCCAGGGCGATGTTGCCGGCGAGTGCGCGGATCGGCTCGACGTAATCGAGGTTGTACTTAACCGTGCCGGTCAGCCGGGCGCGAAACAGGTCGTAGCACCAGGTCACCAGCCAGCGCAGCGGCACCGGCAGGGCAAGGCGTTGCGCCATGGCGGCCAACTCCAGTGCGGCTCCGCTGCTGCGCAACCTGCCTAACCGAGTGAAGAATTCGCGTCGATCTGCTTGGTACTCTGGATCGGCCAAGGCGAGCGCCTCAAGCGGTGCGCCGCCGCTTTGCGCAAGCGTCAGTTGCGGCTCCTGCACGCCCTGCTCACGCAGCCAAGCGGCCGCTTCCTCGGCGTTGGGAAGCGGCATTGCCAGCTTGCGGCAGCGGCTCAGAATCGTCGGCAGCAGACGCCGCATATCCATGCATACCAGCAAGAACACGGTGCGCGCCGGCGGTTCCTCGAGCAGCTTGAGCAAGGCGTTGGCAGCAAACACGTTCATGCTCTCCGCCGGCTGGATCAATATCGCGCGCCGCCCGTTTAGCCGGTGGCTACTTAAGGCGAGAAAGCCCCGCAGCGTGCGCACCTGCTGAATGGTGATCTGGGTGGCCGCTTTCTTGTCGGGTTTCCCCTCCTCTGCTGCCTGCTGTTCGGGTGGTATGCCGTTGTCCGGCAGCAGTGCCTCGGGAGCGAGTTCACGAAAGTCAGGATGGGTGCCCTGGGTGAACCAATGGCACTCCGCACACTCGCCACAAGCTACGCCATCGCGACCGGGCCTCGCGCAGAGTAGCGACTGAGCGAAGGATTTCGCGAACTCCGTCTTGCCGATGCCCTTGGTGCCGTGGAGCAATAGTGCGTGATGCTGCTGCGCGCGGTCGCGCTGCAGTGCCGTCCAAACGTCTGCGTGCCAAGGATAGATCATCGCGCCGCGACTGCCAGGAGGTTGCGCAGTGCTTCTTGAACCTTGTCTATCGGTTGAGTGGAATCGACGACCTGTATTCGACCGGCGGAGCGCTCCGCGCGCCGCAAGTACATGGCGCGCACTCGAGCGAAGAAATCCGCCTGCTCTTGTTCGAAGCGGTCCGCATGACCCGTCGCCTTCAGCCGCTCGCGTGAAACTTCGATCGGCACGTCGAAGAGCAGCGTCAAGTCGGGCCGCAGACCGACCTGGACCCAGGCTTCCAGCCCCGCAATCCTTTCCTCTGCGACGCCTCTGCCTCCACCTTGATAAGCGAAAGAGGCGTCGGTGAAGCGGTCGCAAAGGACCCACACGCCACGCGCCAACGCCGGCCGAATGACCGTGGCGAGGTGCTCCGCGCGAGCGGCAAACATGAGCAGCGTTTCCGTTTCCGGCTGCATGGGCTCGGTGAGCAGCAGCGTGCGCAAATTCTCGCCGAGCGGCGTTCCACCCGGTTCCCGGGTGACTAACACGGCTTTGCCTTGAGCGCGCAGGTAAGCGGCTAGCCACGCCAGATGCGTGCTCTTGCCCGCGCCGTCAATGCCTTCCAGGGTGATAAATCTGCCGTTCACTGGGGGATCACTATTCGCAAAATCGGAAAGTCGTACACCATTGTTCTTTCTCTATTGCGGCAGTCCCGGACTCCATTCCCAGACTTCTAGGTTTTGGCTAGCGAGGCACACCGCGGCCTGCAGGCCTCAACTGAGTGGCTGGTTTTGGACCAAATAGCGTTCTGCGGTGCGTCATCATCCCAGTCTGCCTTAGCGCTGGTACTGATTGACGGCCCGGTTATGCTCCTCCAGGGACTTGGAAAATTGATGCGAACCGTCGCCCTTCGCGACGAAGTACAACGCATCGGTCTTGTCCGGTTTCAGTGCCGCGTCGATGGCCGCCATCCCCGGCATGGCAATCGGTGTCGGCGGCAGGCCGAGGCGTGTGTAGGTATTGTAGGGCGTATCAGTGGTCAGGTCGCGCTTGTGCAGCCGACCATCGTAGTTCGCACCCAGGCCATAGACCACGGTCGGATCGGTCTGCAGCCTCATGCCGACTTGCAGGCGCTTGATGAATACGCCGGCGATGCGCGGGCGCTCCTCGGCCTTCGCGGTTTCCTTCTCCACGATGGAGGCCATAGTCAGCGCCTCATAGGCAGAGCTGTAGGGCAGATCGGGCGAGCGCCGCGCCCACGCCTCGGCGAGGTTCACCTGCATCGTGCGATAGGCGCGTTTGAGAATGGACAGATCGCTCATGCCACTCGCAAACATGTAGGTATTCGGGAAGAACAGACCTTCCGGCGAGCTTTCCTCGGCGCCGATTTGTTTCAATATGTCGGCGTCGCTCATCGCCAAGCTGTCGTGCCGCACCCCTGGATTGCCGGCGAGCAGCTTGCGCATTTGCGCGAAGGTCTGCCCTTCGATGAAAGTCACGTCGCTCTGGGTCGTATCGCCTTGAGTGACTTTTTCCAGCAAGTCCAGTGGCGAAAGCGATGCCAGCAGCTCGTAGTCGCCGGCCTTGACGGCGCGTCCCTTGCCGAGAACTCTGGCGAGCGCCTCGAAGGCAATGGAGTTGACTGGCAGGCCACTGGCTTCGATCTGCCGCGCTACGCTGCGTAAGCTGCTGCCGTGTTTGAGCGTGATTTCGAACGGCGTGGCGGGGAGCTTGATGGTGGTGAATGCGAACACCCCGAGAAAGACCGCCAACGCTGCGATGACAGCCACGCCGACCCGAAGGGTCCACGCGAATAGGCGTCCGACAAGTGCCATGCCTAGCGGCCTGTCGGACGGGTGTCGCGTGGGCGCGAGCCACGCTTGGCCATGCAGTGTGGGGCGTCAAGCGCGCTGCAATAGGGTTCACGACATGCGGGCTCACGACCTGCGCTTTGCAACGCCGCAATGCGCCCGAAGCGAGGCCCGCCCTTTGGGTTGCGGCCCAAAGGGTGCCTCTGCCGCGGTGCTCGTCGCTCAATTGGAACAGCCAAATCACGCTCCTCGCGCACTGGCAGCATGCGTGAGACCAATCCGACTGGTTCCTGGTTGTCTGCCGAGAGGATCGCCCTGAAGGAACCTTCGAGAGCGCACGCAACGGTGCTGTCCGCTGTGCAGGGCGCGTCGCTCAGCTCGAACGCTTGAATACCAGCGTGCCGTTGGTGCCGCCAAACCCGAAGGAGTTGGACAATATGACGTCGATCCTCACTTCCCTCGCGATGTTGGGGACGTAATCGAGATCGCACTGCGGATCCTGATTGAAGATGTTAATGGTTGGGGGGGCAATCTGTTCGCGCAGGCTCAGCACCGAAAATACCGCTTCCACCCCGCCGGCGGCGCCGAGCAGGTGCCCGGTCATCGATTTGGTGGCGCTTATGGCAATCTTCTTTGCATGATCGCCGAATTGACGCTTTATCGCGATCGTTTCAGCGAGATCGCCCAACGGCGTGGACGTGGCGTGGGGATTGATCGCATCCACCTCATCGGCATTGACGCGCGCATTCCTGAGCGCGTTGACCATCGAGCGGCGTGCGCCATCGCCGTCCTCCAACGGTGCCGTCATATGATGGGCATCCGCACTCATGCCATAGCCGACCAATTCAGCGTAAATTTTTGCGCCCCGCGCCTTCGCGTGCTCAAACTCTTCGAGGACCAACACGCCGGCACCTTCGCCCAGCACGAAGCCATCGCGGTCGATATCGAACGGCCGGCTGGCGGTGGCCGGGTCATCGTTGCGAGTGGATAGTGCCCGGCATGCCGCGAAACCAGCGACTGCCAGAGAGGAAATGGTGGATTCGGCGCCCCCTGCGATCATCACGTCGGCATCGCCGTATTCGATGAGCCGTCCTGCTTCGCCGATGCAGTGAGTACCCGTGGTGCAGGCAGTCACCATCGCGAGGTTAGGGCCCTTGAATCCATACTGAATCGACAAATTGCCCGAGATCATGTTGATGATACTGGCGGGAATGAAGAACGGCGAAACCTTGCGCGCCCCGCCCGCCAGCATGGTGTTGTGAGTCTCTTCGATCAGCGGCAAACCGCCGATACCCGAGCCGAGATTTACGCCGATGCGCTCCGCGTTCTGTTCAGTCACGGTGATGCCCGAGTCCAGGATCGCTTCCGTCCCGGCAGCCATACCGAACTGGATGAACACATCCATCCTGCGCGCATCCTTGGCGGTCATGAACTTGGTCGCGTCAAAACCCTTCACCTCGCCGGCGATGCGCACCGACAAGGATGATGCATCGAAATGGGTGATCCGGCCGATGCCGCTTTTGCCGGCAAGCAAATGACTCCACGACTCGCCGACACCGATGCCGAGTGGCGAAACGATGCCGACGCCAGTCACAACGACCCGACGCTTGGACACGGAAATGGCTCTAGGTTAGGAAATGCGCGAATGCCGATTAGGCAGCTTTCTGATGGCCTTGGACGTAATCGACGGCCTGCTGGACGGTCGTGATCTTTTCCGCTTCTTCGTCGGGGATCTCACACTCGAATTCTTCTTCAAGCGCCATCACCAGCTCAACCGTATCGAGCGAGTCCGCTCCCAGGTCGTTCACGAATGAAGACTCGTTCTTCACTTCGGCTTCATTGACACCCAGTTGCTCCGCGACGATTTTCCTGACGCGTTGTTCTATGTTATCCATGTTGAGTGACTCTCCTTCCTGAAAGGTCTGGCGATTCTACCAAAATTCGCATCCCGAATCACCCGGGAGGCCAGCAGCGATAGAAGATTATCGTTCGCTATACGCGGTTTCGCGTTTGCTTGGCTTGTCGCGCGAGGACCGCGCAGGGCGCTAGCCCATGTACATGCCACCATTCACGTGCAGCGTCGTGCCGGTAATGTAGTCGGCGCCGCTCGACGCGAGGAACGCCACTGCGGCAGCGACGTCGTCCACGTGACCCAAGCGGCCTAGCGGAATGCTTTGCAACAACGCCTTCTGCTGCGGCTCGGAAAGCGAGCGCGTCATGTCCGTGTCGATGAATCCTGGCGCCACGCAATTCACGGTAATGCCACGACTCCCCACTTCACGCGCCAGCGACTTGGTGAAGCCGATGATCCCGGCCTTGGCCGCCGCATAATTGCTCTGTCCCGCGTTGCCGGCAACGCCGACCACCGAAGTGACGCTGATGATACGGCCCTTGCGCGCCTTCATCATGTTGCGCATTACGGCGCGGGAAAGGCGAAACACCGATTTGAGGTTGGTGTCCATGATCTCGTCCCACTCTTCGTCCCTCATGCGGGCGAGCAAGTTGTCGCGCGTGATACCGGCATTGTTGACCAGAATGCTCAGCCCGCCATGCTTGTTTTGGATTGCGTCCATCACGGTCTGTACCTGGAGCGCATCGTTGACATTCAACACGCTGCCTTCGCCTGGCAGGCCGGCTTCCTGCAGGGTTTTGCTGATGCTCTGCGCCCCGGCTGGCGTTGTGGAGGTTCCAATCACCAACGCACCCTGCTTCGCGAGCGCGAGCGCAATGGCCTGGCCGATACCGCGACTCGCGCCGGTGACTAGTGCAATTTCAGTGGTCATGAATGTTTGCCTGCTCGCCTAGTGAAACTGCGCAAGCGCTGCGCGCATGCTCGCCGCATCGGTGAAAGTGATCGAATTCAGCTTGCTATCAATGCGCTTGGTCAATCCACCCAGCACCTTCCCCGGACCGCACTCGGCAACGCTGTCGATACCGTCGCGAGCGAAGCGCTGGATCGTTTCGATCCAGCGCACCGGCGAATGAAGCTGGCGCACCAGCGCGTCCTTGATGGACTGCGCATCGCCATAGCTTTTCACATCGGCGTTCTGGATTACCGGAATGCTCGGCACTGCCACCTCAATGGAGGCGAGTCGCTCGCGCATGCGCTCCGCCGCCGGCCGCATCAACGCGCAATGCGCGGGTACGCTGACTGCGAGCAGCATGGCCCGCTTCGCGCCGTGAACCTTGGCCACATCGCAGCCGCGCAGCACCGCTTCCTTATCGCCGGCGATGACAATCTGCCCCGGTGAATTGAGGTTCACCGCCTCGAGCACCTGGCCATGCGCCGCTTCGCGGCAAACTTGTAGCACTGCCGTATCGTCCAAGCCGAGGATCACCGCCATCGCGCCGGTTCCTTCAGGAACCGCGTCCTGCATCACCTGAGCCCGGAAGCGCACCAACGGAAGGGTGTCGGCGAAGGACAATGCGCCGCTCGCTACCAGAGCCGTGTACTCACCAAAGCTATGACCCGCCAGTGCGCTCGGTGCTCTACCGCCCAGCGCGCGCCAGGCGCGATAGACGGCCGTGCCTGCGGTTAACATGATGGGCTGGGTGTTGACGGTCTGATTCAGCTGTTCGGCCGGTCCCTCTTCTACGAGCTTGCGTAAATCCTGGCCGAGGATCTCCGAAGCCTCGCGAAAAGTCTGCGCAATTTCCGGCAAGCCCTCGTAACCGTTCATCATGCCGATGGATTGCGAGCCCTGCCCCGGGAAAACGAGTGCTAGTTGCATACGTTCGATTCGTGGTTTGTTTTCAGGGAGTGGCCGTCTTTCGACGACGGCCACCCTACCATTTTAGAAGGACCGAGCCCCAGGTGAAACCGCCTCCGACGCCCTCCAGCAGCACGCGCTGACCCGGCTTAACGCGGCCGTCGCGCACCGCTTCGTCCAGCGCCAGGGGGATCGACGCCGCAGAGGTGTTGCCGTGCCGATCCACAGTGACGATCACCTTGCCCGGTTCGAGGTGGAGCTTGCGCGCCGTCGCGTAGATGATGCGCGTATTGGCCTGGTGCGGGATCATCCAGTCGATCTCTTCCTTTTGCATTCCGTTCGCGGCGAGTGCCTCCAACGCCACTTCCTCCAGCACGCGCACGGCAAACTTGAATACTGCATTGCCTTCCATTTTCAGAAACGGACGACCCTGTACTTTGCCGGCGTTGATCGAGCCGGGGACACAAAGAATATCCTTGTAGCTACCGTCGGCATGCAGATGACTGGAGAGCACACCCGGTACGTCGGAGGCCTGCAGGATCACCGCGCCCGCGCCGTCGCCGAACAGGACGCAAGTCCCGCGATCGGTCCAGTCGAGAATGCGCGAGAAAATCTCCGCACCAATCACCAGCGCGCACTTGTGCTGCCCGGAGCGGATGAACTTGTCGGCCGTAGCGAGTCCGTAAATGAACCCGCTGCATACGGCTTGGATGTCGAACGCCGGTCCGCCCTTCACGCCCAGCTTGTCCTGCAAAATGCAGGCGCTGCTGGGAAAGATCATGTCCGGCGTCGATGTCGCCACAATGATCAAGTCGATTTCTTCCCGGGCGATCCCAGCAGCCTCGATCGCCGGTTCGGCGGCCTTCAAAGCGAGATCGCTGCACAGCTCATCGTCTGCTGCGACGTGTCGTTGTCTGATTCCGGTGCGCGTGTAGATCCATTCGTCCGAGGTGTCGACCATGCTTTCCAGGTCGACATTGCTCAGCACTTTTTGCGGAAGGTATGACCCCGTGCCTGTTATCCGAGAATAGATCATGCGGAGGCGGCAGCCGCTATCTGCGCGTGCTCGAGTTCTATCTGCTTGTTGATGCGGGCCAGCAGGTCCTGCCGCACATCCTCGACCGCGCCGTGGATAGCGCATTCGAAACTGATGCGATCGGCCGAGCCATGGCTCTTTACGACCACACCCCTGAGGCCTACCAGCGTAGCGCCGTTGTAGCGATTCGGATCGACGCGATCCCTGATTCTCTTCAACACCGGGAGCGCGATCAGGCCCGCCAGCTTAGCGAGCATGCTGCGGCCGAATTCCTCTTTCAGGATGCCGCCGAGCATTTTCGCCATACCTTCCGAGGTCTTGAGCGCCACATTGCCGACGAAACCATCGCAAACGACGACGTCAGTCGTCCCCTTGTAGATGTCATCGCCTTCGACATTGCCAAAGAAGTTGAGGTGGCTGCTGCGCAGCAGTTCGCCCGCTTGTTTCACCACCCCGCTGCCTTTGATCTCTTCTTCCCCGACGTTGAGCAGTCCGATGCTCGGGCGCTCATTGCCGTCGATCGCGCAAGCAAGCGTGGATCCCATCACGGCAAACTGCAGCAGGTGCTCCGCGGTGCAGTCAACGTTGGCCCCCAGATCGAGCACGTACGTATGCCCCTTCCTAGTGGGGAGGGCGAAACAGATTGCCGGACGATCGATGCCTGGAAGCGTCTTCAGTACGAATTTGCTGATGAACATCAACGCGCCGGTGTTACCGGCACTCACACAGGCGTCGGCCTTGCCCTCCTTGACCAGGTTGATCGCCATGCGCATGGATGAATCCTTCTTGCCGCGCAAAGCCTGGGCAGGCGGCTCGTCCATCGCAATCACTTCACTTGCTTCAAGAATTTCCAACTGCGCACCCAGATCTGCCTTCGTGGCGCGCAAGTGTTTTTCTATGACCTCGCGCCTACCCACCAGGAGGATGCGTACGTCAGGGTGCGTCCGCGCATAGCGTACCGCTGCCGCTACGGTCACAACCGGGCCATGGTCACCGCCCATAGCGTCGATAGCAACAGTGACGCTCACTCGAGGCTCGTTGTGGGAAAGCGGAACGAGGCTATTACTCGTCCTTCGTCTTCAGAACTTTCTTGCCGCGATAGAAGCCGCTCGGACTCACGTGGTGGCGCAGATGCACCTCACCGGTGGTTGGTTCCACAGCGAGTGGCGGATTGATCAGAAAGTCATGCGCCCGGTGCATGCCGCGTTTCGAGGGCGACTTTTTGTTCTGTTGAACAGCCATGGTGTTACTCCTTAAGAATTAATCTTGCTCCGGCAGCTTGAGCTTCGCCAATGCTGCGAACGGCGATGGGGTATCGCCCCTTGCCGCCTCGGACGGTCGATCTACGCACTCGCCCTGCGCATGCATCGGCGCGATGGGCAAGGCAAGCAGAATTTCGTCTTCAACTAACGCGATGACATCGAACACTGGATCGGCAACCATATAATCTGCCGATGCGTCTTCCTCTTCCAACGCCGGCAACTGGGCCTCGCTGGCCACCACAATCAGCTTAGACTGCACGGTAATTTGATGCGCCAATCCGCGCAGGCAACGCTGGCAAATCAGCTTGACCGAACCGTTGATTGTACACTCGATTCGCGGCTCTCGTCGCTCGGTCAGTCCGCCCTGCAAAACGTAATGCACCGTACCATCCGTCGAGGCCAACTGATCATGCAACCGGGTAAGCCGCTGCACTCCAACCTGGCCTTCCAGATGCTCACCGTCCTGGGCGAACGCGGCGCTATTGATCAGAACCTGTTCAGTCATGAGGCGCGCATGATATTCTTTTCGAATTTTGGTGTCAAAGAAATTGATTTTGAACGAAAAAAGGGCCGCTCCCGCGCTTGTATTGGCATCCGCCTCCGCGTACCGGCGCGAGCTCCTTTTGCGGCTCGGCCTGGTGTTTACGCAGATCGCGCCGGCTGTCGATGAGAGCGCACTGCCGAACGAATTCCCCACGCAGACGGCACTTCGCCTTGCGGAGGCCAAGGCCCGCGCGGTGGCCAATCAGGCGGGACCGAATGTGCTGGTTATCGGCTCCGATCAAGTAGCGGAGCTCGATGGACAGCCGATTGGCAAGCCGCTGACTCACCGAAACGCAGTCCATCAATTACGACTTCTGTCGGGCAAGACCGCCAACTTCCACACTGCGCTTGTGCTGCTCAACGCGGGTAACGGCAGGATGCAAGCGGAGGTAGTTTCCACGGCAGTGCGTTTTCGTCCCCTGTCTGCGGCACGAATCGAGCGCTATCTGCAGCGCGAGCAGCCCTACGATTGCGCCGGCAGCGCCAAGGTGGAGGGGTTGGGCATTGCCCTGCTGGAGTCGGTCGAAACGACCGACTCCACCGCTCTCATCGGCCTTCCCCTCATCGCTCTTGTCTCCATGTTGCAAAGCGAGGGCATGGAGGTACCGTAGTGGATGATGAAGAAAAGCCCGGCACGGGGGTGCTCTACCTGATCCCCACTCCCTTGGGAGACGCGGCACTCGACCTTCTCCTGCCTGCCGAAGTGCAGCGCATCGCGATGAGACTTCGTCATTTCGTGGTTGAACGAGCGAAGACGGCGCGCGCGTTTTTGAAAGGGCTCGGCCTCGGCGTTCCTCTGAGTGAGATCCGCATGGAGGTGTTGGACGAACATACGCCGCGCGAGGCCGTCGCTCGTTTGCTTGAGCCGCTGCTTATCGGCCTCGATCTAGGACTGGTGTCCGAGGCGGGTTGCCCGTCTGTAGCCGATCCTGGGGCGCGCTTGGTCGCTCTCGCGCATGAGCGAGGAATCAGGGTTAAGCCGCTGATTGGACCCTCGGCGATCTTGCTTGCCCTGATGGGCAGCGGATTGGAGGGGCAGCGCTTCTCGTTTCACGGTTATCTGCCTGCAGACCGAGCTGGCCGCATTAGCAAAATTCAAGAACTGGAACGTATTTCGCGCGAGCACCGGCAGACGCAGATTTTTATTGAGACGCCCTACCGCAACAATGCCCTGCTCGCCGATCTGCTCAGCACTTGCAGTCCCGGAACCCGGCTATGTCTCGCCGTGGCTTTGACCACCGCGCGGGAGGCAATACGCACTCAGCCGGTTAGCGCGTGGCGCAGAATTTCGCCCGACCTCGACAGGCTGCCCACGGTCTTCCTGCTGCTCAAGGAAGACTAACCGACGCGGTGATATTTAATGCAACTCGCCCGGGGGCGAAGACAAAGCGCTCATCAATGCCTGTGCTCCCGCGGCGCCAAAGCGTCTCGCCAAGCGCTCGGCAATATTGTCCTGTTGCGTATATTCGACGATGTTTTCCGCTTTGATTATTTCCCGCGCGACATATTCCATGCTGCCTCGTGCATCGGCGAGTCCCAGCTCGATGCTCTTGTCACCGGTCCAGACCAGACCGCTGAACATGTCCGGCGTTTCCTTGAGGCGTGCACCGCGGCCATCGCGAACCACTTTGATAAACTGCTGGTGGATCTCCGCCAACATCTTCTCGGCATATTGCTTCTGAGCGGGGTTTAGCGGCGCGAAAGGATCGAGAAAGCCTTTGTTCTCGCCGGCAGCGAGTAGACGTCGCTCAACGCCCAATTTCTCCATGGTTCCCGTGAAGCCGAATCCATCCATCAACACGCCAATCGAGCCGATCAGGCTTGCCTTGTCAACGAAAATCTTGTCTGCAGCAACAGCGACATAGTAACCGCCCGAAGCGCAGAGGTCCTCCACCACCACATAGAGCGGGACATTGGGATATTTGCTGCGCAGGCGGCGCATCTCGTCGTTGATGTGGCCGGCCTGAACGGGACTACCGCCCGGACTATTGATGCGCAGAATCACCCCTTGCGTGTTCTTGTCGCTGAACGCGTCCTGCAAACCGCCGATGATCTTGTCGGCAGATGCGTCGCCCGTGGCGGTTAGCACTCCTTTGAATTCTACGAGCGCGGTATGCTTCCCGGTCAGGTTGGGTTCGCGCTTACCCAGCCATCCGAGAAAGGTAAAGAGCACCAGAAACAGGAAAATGAACAACAGCAATCGGAATAGGATATTCCATCGGCGCGCCCGGCGCTGCTCCTGCAAGGCGGCGAGCGTCACCCTTTCCAATACACCACGCTCCCAGTTAACGCTCGGGCCGCCCTCACCCGTCTCAGTCGCCATGGATGGTAAAACCTCCTGTTAGGTGGATCCGGCCGTCGCGCTCCTCCACCGGAATCCGGCTCAGCCTGCGTCCTTTGCACGGCCCACCTATGCAATAACCCGTGTCGGCCACAAACATTGCGCCGTGCGTTGCGCAAATCAAGTATAACCCGGACAAATCGAAGAATTCACCAGGCTGCCAATCCAGTTCAGTGCCGGCGTGCGGACAGCAGTTGACATAGGCATGCGCCGCTCCGTCGAAGCGGACGACGAAAGCCGCGATTTGTCGTCCCGCGACATCCAGATCAAAGCGTACCCCTTTCCCGCCTTCTTGCAGGCAGTCCGAGGGACAAATCAAAGATGAGTCGCGAGCCATGGCGCCAGATGGGAAACCGACGGCAAACAGATGAGCGGACCCAGCGCTTCCAGTTGCGCTCGATCGTGCGCGCCGGCTGCCACGGCAATGGCGGCGCAACCCGCATTGGCAGCCATCTGCAAATCGTGCGTTGTGTCGCCCACCATGAGAGTGCGCCCCGGAGTCGTGCCAAGCCGGTCCATCAATTCCAGCAGCATTGCGGGATGCGGCTTCGAGTGCGTCTCGTCAGCACAGCGTGAGGCGTGAAAGCGCCGTGCGAGGCCAGTCTTTTCCAGCGCTCGGTCGAGCCCGTCGCGCCCCTTGCCCGTTGCCACCGCCAATAAGTATCCCTCGTCCATGAGCCGGGCAAGCAATTCCGCGACCCCGTCGAACAGCAGCACTTGCTCCTCACTGCTAAAAAAATGGTGGCGATAGCGTTCGGCGAGCTTTGGATACCCGGTCGCATCAAGGCTGGGGGCAACGTAGCGCAAGGCGTCCTCTAGCCCCAGTCCGATGATGTATTTAGCGTCTTGTTCCTGAGGGACCGGCAAGCCTAAATCCTGGCACGACGCCTGGATACAGCGCGCGATCATGGCGGTCGAGTCCATCAACGTTCCATCCCAATCAAATACTATTAAATCAAATGCTTGCATATATTATCTAATGTTGAATCGAGATTTGGCCGAAGCCAACCCTCGGACTTCGTCCGGATTGTCAAATAAGGCTACGCAAGCGCGTCACGAAGGCCGCTAAATCCGGAGCCATCGGGGCGGTGATCTCAATGGGCAGGCCGGAAATTGGATGAGGAAATTCCACCCGGTGCGCATGCAGAAACATGCGCTTCAGCCCCTGCCTGGCGAGGAGCTTATTCAGCGCAAAGTCGCCGTATTTGTCGTCGCCGGCGATGGGAAATCCCAGATGCGCAAGGTGCACGCGAATCTGATGCGTACGGCCTGTCTTAAGTTCCGCTTCCAGCAAGCTGTATTTCTGCAGCTTTTCGATGAGATAAAACACCGTATGAGAATCCTGCCCCTGCTCGTCGACTGCGACGCGCCGCTCGCCATCCGCGGTAAGGTACTTGGTGAGTGAGAATTTCACCGACTGGCGCTCGTTGCGCCAGGCGCCGGCGACCAGCGTCAGATAGCGCTTGTCCACGGCACCATCGCGCATCATTGCATGAAGAGCGAGAAGCGCACTGCGCTTTTTCGCGAGCAGCAGCACCCCCGAGGTCTCTTTATCCAGGCGGTGCGCCAATTCCAGGAATTTGAACTCCGAAAATTCGAGCCGCAGTTGCTCGACGCCGCCCAGGCTGACCCCGCTGCCGCCGTGCACCGCGAGCCCAGCCGGCTTGTCGATTGCCAGCAGTGCATCATCCTGGTACAGAATGCGCGCGGCCAAGCGATGGTGCGCCGGCGCATGGCGGGGTCGAGGTAGCGTCTTCGCCACACGAACCGGAGGAACGCGAATTCGGTCACCAATCGCGAGCCGATATTCGGCGCCGATGCGGCCGCTGTTGACGCGCACTTCGCCGCTGCGCAGAATCCGGTAAATATGGCTCTTCGGTACGCCCTTTAAGTGCCGGAGCAGAAAGTTATCGATGCGCTGATTTTCGGCGTTTTCATCGATCTCGATCCAGGTGACCGAATCTTTGCTTGGATCAGGCATTTGTCATATACTGTCAAGCTGTTGATTTGTAAGCGGGAGAGCTCTCAGAGAGCCATCGCCCAATCTGTGCGAGTCGAATGCCGCACGACGCCATGGCGGTTCCGCTGATCAACTCCAAGGTTAAGTCACTCACCCGGCGACAGAAAAAAGTAGTGATGGTAGTTGATTTACGCGCTCGAAGCACCGTGATGGTTTCCATACTTCTGCCCCGCACCTAGCCGGCAGGAGCGATAGAAGAACCCCAGACTCATCGAGATTTCCACCGATACAGGGAAAGCATATGGCCCCCGTACAGATCGCTAATTGATCCGCCCGCGACTTGGCTCGCATGGCCTCGTCAGACATCTCGGTTTGTCCTCCCCCGTGTCAGAGCGCGGGAGATAAAAATGAAACGCATGTTGTTCAACGCGACCCAGGCAGAAGAGCTGCGGGTTGCCATAGTCGACGGTCAGAAGCTGATCGACCTCGACATCGAGTCTGCCGGCAAAGAGCAGCGCAAGAGTAACATTTACAAGGGGGTCATCACCCGCGTCGAGCCCTCGCTCGAGGCTGCCTTTATCGATTACGGCGCGGAACGACACGGCTTTCTGCCCTTCAAGGAAATCGCCAAACAGTATTTGCAGAACGAAGACGGCGAGTTTTCGCGCGCGAAGATCGCGAGCCTGCTGAAGGAGAAGCAGGAACTCATCGTTCAGGTGGACAAGGATGAGCGCGGCAACAAAGGCGCGGCGCTAACAACCTTCATCAGCCTGGCCGGCCGCTATCTAGTACTCATGCCTAACAATCCGCGCGGAGGTGGCGTCTCGCGCCGCGTCGAGGGCGACGACCGAGCCGAACTGCGCGACTTGATGGACCAGATTGCAGTGCCACAAGGCATGAGTCTGATCGCCCGCACTGCGGGCATCGGGCGCAATCTGGAAGAGCTGCAGTGGGACCTTAATTACCTCCTGCAACTGTGGCATGCCATCGAAAACGCCGCCGCCAACGAGCCGCCCCCGTGCTTGATCTACCTCGAGTCGAGTTTGGTCGTTCGCGCAATCCGCGATCTGTTCCAGCCCGATATTGGCGAGATCCTCATCGATACGGAGGATATCTACGAGCAGGCCCGCTCCTTCATGAGCACGGTCATGCCCGCAAACGTTGGCACGGTGAAGCTCTACCGGGACGACGTACCGCTATTCTCGCGTTTTCAGATCGAGCACCAGATTGAAACGGCGTACCGGCGTGATGTGACGCTGCCGTCCGGCGGCGCAATCGTCATTGACCACACCGAGGCGTTGGTGTCGATCGACGTGAACTCGGCACGTGCCACTCGCGGCGCCGACATCGAGGCCACCGCACTCAATACCAACGTCGAAGCCGCTGATGAAATCGCCCGGCAGTTGCGGCTGCGTGACCTCGGTGGGCTCGTGGTGATTGACTTCATCGACATGGAACTCGCTAAGAATCAGCGCGAAGTGGAAAAGCGTCTGCACGATGCGCTGCGCCATGATCGCGCCCGAGTGCAAATGGGCAAGATCTCCCGCTTCGGACTGCTCGAGCTTTCCCGCCAACGGCTGCAGCCTTCGCTCGGCGAGACCAGTCACATCCCCTGTCCGCGGTGCAGTGGCACCGGCCATATACGCGACATCGAATCCTCGGCCTTGCACATTCTGCGCATTCTGCAGGAAGAGGCGATGAAGGAAAACACCGCCTCGATCCACGCCCAGGTGCCGGTCGATGTCGCAACCTATTTGCTCAATGAGAAGCGCAGTGAGATCCATATGATCGAGGCGCGTTTCCGAGTGGAAGTGGTGATGATCCCGAATGTCCACTTGGAGACGCCCAACTACACTGTCGAGCGCATCCGCCATGATGCCGCCGTGCCCGACGAAGCAACGCCAAGCTATAAATTAACTGCGATACCGGCCGCCGACATCAGACCCTGGATGCCGCAGGCCAAGGAAACGGTAGCCGAGCGCCCGCAACCCGTGGTCAAAGGAATAACGCCCGATCAGCCGGCACCGATGACGAGCGCGCCCGTACTGGCGAAGGTGGAAAGATCGCTGCCCACCGCGCCATCGCTTTTTGCGAAGATCGCGTCGTGGTTCAGGGGTGAAGAGACCCCGGCGGTACTTCCCGTGCCGGAGCCCGTCGCGAAACCCACGCGCGACGAGGGCCGCCCGGCCGGCGCACGGCGAAGCGGCGAACGCAGCGGCCGCGGCGAACGGCCGCGCCAGGATCGTCCTGATCGCCAGCCGCCGACGCGTCAGCCGCGGCCTGAGAGAACGGAACGTCAGGAGGCCCGGCCGCCATCGACGCAAGCGGGTGAGATCAAGCCACCGCTCGCGACGGCTGACTCGGGTCCCCCGCAACGTCGCCCGCCGAAACGTGAATCCGCGCCGGTCACCGAAGCTGTCGGCAGTGAATCGGGCGAAGCACGTAGCCGCAGAGGTCGGCGAGGCGGGCGGCGTGATCGTGGTGAACGGCCCGAGCGCAATGCAGAGCAACCGATGCAGGCAGTGGAAGCGCCGGGGGCGATTTCCACAAGCACTGCAGAACTCACGACACTTTACTCGCAGCCTGAGACTGCGCTGCTAGAGTCATCAGCGGCGCCCGCTTCGGAAGTCGCGCCGGAATTGGTGGAGGTTGCACCAGCGTGGGCCGACCAAGCCAGGGAAGCCGTACCGGCATCCAGCCTGGAGCGTTCCGATGTACCTGTCAGCGTTTCAATGTCTGCCGCGGAGCCTGCTCAACAAGACTTGATCGTCGCAGAAAGCCCTCAGGAGTCAATCTCGGAGTTGCCAGAAGCGCCACCTGCCGAGCAGCCAAGTAAGGAGCCGGAAGCCGTCTTCGACGCCCCTGAGCCAAGGTCTGCGCCATCGCCTGCCGTGCAGCCCGCTCCCCTACCTGTCGCGCAGTCGGTTGGTGAAATCAAAGTTGACCTGGAGGCCGCCGGACTTGTGCTGGTTGAAACCAACCACAACAAGGTCGTTCCGATGGTCGAGGAGACGCTCGAGACAGCAACGCGGCGCCCGAGGCGAACGCGGATCCACCGGCCGCCACCGCCCGAGGGGGAACCACTGGTGCAAATTGAAACGCACAAGTAGTCGGCAAAAGGCCCGCGGCAGCGGGCCTTTTGCTCTAAAAGACAGCGCCGCTGAACGATCAACGGCTCTGCCTGATCGTGAGAACTCGGGGACCCAGGAAAACGAAAGTGTGCCGACCTATCCGGTGAAACGCGAACTGTTGAGCGCAGGCGATGGCAGCGTGCGGTCTTGGAACCAGGGCCAGCTCGAAGTGGCCAACGCGCATGAAGTTGCCGGCGATCGTTAAAAGCTGTCCTAAATACAGATTCATGACCAAGTCTCCTCGTTTGAATAGGTGACTGAAGCTATTACGAACCTTACGAGGACACGGTTGGCGTCGCTGTTAAATAGCGCACACTGATGGCCTTCATGCATCGTTACTCCTGGGAGGACGACCGCCGAGGCTCTCTGCCTATCGCTTCAGTCCAGCCATTCCGCCATGCTTTGACGCCTGCCGACGCGCAATCCATTTCCTCCGCTTCGCGGTTTGGCTGCCACTTCGCTAGCTGACTGGGGGACCGGAGTTCCCTCCTGGACTGTGGCAAGGAGGGGTACCGGAGCAAGCACCGGATACGTCGGTCCTCGTCGCGCACGCCATGGGGCCGACGCCGGCTTGCGGATCTGCATGGTGGCCGCCTGCTTCGGGGTCTGTGCCTCGTTGCTCTGCGTCCCCGTCCTTGCCGAACAGTTTTTTGCCAGACGGTATGTTCCGCAGGCGCCTCAGCAGTCCAGTTGGCTACCCTGAGTGAGAGATCCTGCGCTTGCTACGGACTGTCGCTACGCGTTGCGCGTTTCTCAGCCCGCACCGGATCAACCGCGGAAGTGGCGGGAGGCAAGCTCGGCTCGAGCGGGAGCACCGAAGGCAACGGCAAGGCTGGGTCCGTAAAGTGTAAGGGGCTGAGCCGCGGGCTAAGCTAA
>Ga0209118_1000399_pt1 | contig 24463 bp, 20 predicted proteins | sample BlaSpr_A8_Ref_M1_FD_187988 | JGI IMG/M metagenome (GOLD analysis project Ga0209118, IMG submission 187988) | Forest soil microbial communities from Thunder Bay, Ontario, Canada - Black Spruce, Ontario site 2_A8_Ref_M1 (SPAdes) (version 2) | ecosystem: Environmental > Terrestrial > Soil > Boreal...
CCACAAATTCAACGTGGGCGGACACGAGGGCTACATCACCGTCGGCCTTTATCCCGACGACAGCGTAGGCGAAATCTTCATCACCATGGCCAAAGAGGGATCGACGGTCAGCGGCCTGATGGACAGCTTCTCCTGCGCCGTCTCCATCGCTCTGCAACACGGCGTGCCGCTGAAACTGCTGTGCGAGAAGTTTGCCCATACCCGCTTCGAGCCCAGCGGCTGGAGCGGCAATCCCGACATCGGCTTCGCCAAGTCGATCATGGACTACATCTTCCGCTGGCTGGACCTGCGCTTCTCCACCGGCCAGCAGCAAATGCTGTTCGAGAACCTGCGCCTGAGGCCAACCGTAGCGCCGACAGCAGAAGCGGTAGGCGACATAAACGGCTCGACGGAAGTAAGTGGAGGCCGGGCGTCCTCGCCCGGTCCCGCCGCCGGCAGCCACCACGCCGCCGACGCCCTCGCCGGAATCATCGACTTGGGCGACGCCCCAACCTGCTCCTTCTGCGGATCGATCATGACCCGCAACGGAAGCTGCTACCGATGCGGAAGCTGCGGGAGTACGAGCGGCTGCAGCTAAGTTCGCGTGGGACAGCCGCCCAGAGCCTGCCCTGAGCGGAGTCGAAGGGGTTGTCCAGCGGAGCGAAGCTCCGCAGTGATTTGGGAAGCGCAAGTTTTGGGAAGGGCATGGCTTCAGCCATGCCGAGATGGCAACCAACCTCGACGGCTTCAGTCGCTGAGGCGAAGTAGCACGAAAGTGGCTGGACAAGCAGTTTCGAGAAGAGTAAAACGTTTTCGACTGTGAGGGGGTCACGGCGAGCCGTGGCCCCATTTTTTTCACAGGCCATAATCGGGCTGGCTTTGTTTATGTCAAAACCTCAACTTGGTCACTACGCGAATCCGCTATCGAAAAAGTCTTTCAGCAACGCAAGACTCGGTCAATCTTTCGCTGAACATGACCTGATAAGGACGAATCCGACGCTCTTCGTAGAAACACCTGCAATCCGTTCGGCACGAGACATTGGTTCGGGTAAGTGCTTCTATATCGGTAGGCGAGGAACCGGCAAAACTGCTATTACCTTCTATCTAAGCGAGAAATACCCTAAGAACACGCTGCTGCTGTTACCAAAGCTCCTTTCCTCCGGGGATGCTTTTGTCTCGTCCGACTGGGATCGTCGCGTGCGTCAAAAGCCATTCAACACCTTGGTCGCTGGTTTCGTGAGGGCGATACTGGATGAGGCAGTTGCGGAGTGGAGGCGGCAGGGGCTTTTTACCTTCCGCAGTTCGGAGGAGAGCGAACTTACCAAGGAGCGCAACAACATTGAGCAATACGAGTTTGATCTCCGGCTTTTGAATTTCATAAACGAGGGATTCGAGTACCTCAAGACGAAGAACACGAAGGAATGGCTGCGGTTTCGGAATAGACCAGACAAACTTGCCAAGGAGATCACTGAAGAGTATGGCGGCAGCACGAGGTTGCAGCAATTCATCCTGATCGACCGACTCGACGATGAGTGGGACAATTCGGACAACGCGGTGGTTTTGGTTGTTGCTCTCATGCACGCATGCGTAGAGATCCGGGCCGCAACCGCGGCAGTGCGACCGATTGTTTTCTTACGAGAGAACGTCTTCGATCGCGTACGGGAGCTGGACAGTGAATTTTCGAGGCTTGAGACATCCTTGGTGTCCCTCGACTGGACGAGAGAACTTTTGCGCGAGTTAATCGAGCGGCGGCTTAACGATGGACTGATCGCAAAGTACGCTGTCGACGGCTCGACGTGGAAAGCATTCTTCCAGGGTGATCTAGACGAGAGCGAGAACCGCGTCTTTGGCTACTGCCAATATCGTCCCAGGGACGTGCTCCTGTACACCTCTACTGCTCTCGGCTTCGCCCAGTCGCACCAGCGGGGTCAGATTTGTTCCGAAGATCTTGAAGAAGCACGTCGTTCCTTTTCTGAGAATAGGCTAAAGGAACTAGCGGACGAATACGCGGACAACTATCCTCGCTTAGGCGTTGTCCTCACCCGGTTTTACGGTCTCGGGACGGAATACACAGTGGGAAGTGTGGAGGATTTCATAAAGAAACTGCTGGTTGACAACGAGGTGCAGGACGCATGCAAAACCTGGATCTACAATTTCACGGCACCGGACCAATTCATTCAACTTCTTTACAACGTCGGCTTCTGGGGGCAGAAGCAACCTGGCGGCCGAATTCGGTTTAAGTCCTCCGAGGCTGAGGACCCGGGCAACCTGTCCATAACGGGAGACTCAACGTTTGCCGTGCATCCATCCTACGCCGATGGGCTGCAGCTTCAGAAAAGAGTAATTACGTCGCTGGGCGAGAACGTCTCCCTGAGGACCTCCGGCTTGATTCTTGACGTTCCCGAATCCTTCTCAACCTCCGCCTACCGAACGAAGATCACGCAGCTTTCCGAGGAACTCGCGACGCTGCCAATGGGCATAGCATCGTCGCGAAAATTTGAAGACCTTATAGGAGAAGTAATCAGGCTCTGTTTTTTTCGATCCCTGTCCAATGTGCAACCGAGATGCCGGAATGTCGGTGGGACGAGCGTCCGAGACTGGATGGCATCCAATCGTGCACCGATTGGCTTCTGGGCTATCGTGCGGGAGAAGTATAAAGCGACACAGATTGTCTGGGAATGCAAGAATTACGAGGAGCTTAAAGCCGATGACTTTCAACAAGTTTCTTACTACATGAACGACGAGGTTGGACGGTTCGCAATAATCGTTTCTCGCTCGTCTTCGCCCCTCAAGCAACACATTTTCGATCACATCCGCAAGGTCTTCCAGCAAAGTAAAGGATTGGTGTTGGTGTTACGTGAAGCTGACACCAAGACTTTCCTTCGTCAAGCCCTCAACGGAAAACAGAGCGAACATCATCTTCAGGATCTTTTCGACAACGCGGAGCGCCTAATTTCCTGAGTTGAGCCGTCCTGAGGGCCAAGGTTGGCGCAGCGAAGCGCAAGGTCCCTCGACTCCGCTCGGGATGACAGATGGGAAGACGAGGCGGGCAGGTGGGGACTCTGGGCTGCGGGTGTTCGCGGCTCCCTGCGGGGCCTTAAGCTTTTTTCTGGCGCTTGCGGCACGACTGAAGTCGTGCCCTTCCACGAACACTCACGGGCGAGGGTGCCCGCGCTACAAGGGCTAATGCGGGTTCCTCTCTCCGATGTCAGTGACCTCAGCTTGCGTTTCGTGCTGAGCTGTGGCAATATGCTGTCCTTCCCTCCGGTGCCTATTGCACATTAGGCGCAGACGGTGCCACGTCTGCGACAAAATAAAGCTTTGACGCCCGTTGCCGAGTGTGAGCACTTAAGGTCGTGGGCCACACAGTTAGAACGGGGCCACCATGGTTGAGCTATGCGTGGCCAGACTCTGCCGGATTTGTTTCGAGGTCTCTATGCCAGTTGACACGATAAACCGGGAAGAAGCGTGGAAGGTTCTGTGTAACTCCTATCGAGACGCGCTCTTCAACGAAAAGATATACACCAACCGACTGATCCATACCCGTACGAGAAACAAGATCGCAAACCTGATCATTGCCAGCGCGGCAACGGGCTCACCGTTTCTTGCACTTGGCATTTGGCAAAATCCGACTGGCAAGATTGTCCTGACCGTGTTCACTTCCGTGGTTGCGGTGACAGCTTGGATTAACAATCATCTGGATTGGCCTCACGACCTGCAGCGATACAGCAGGCTGCATGAGGGTTTTCAGAATGCTGCGTTCGCCCTCCTGCAATTGATCCAGCGAATTCAACTGGGGAGTGTCTTCGACAAACCATTCTGGGCCAGCTATGAAAAGCTCGCCCAGCATGCGGTGGAACTGGCGCGGGACGGTGATCTTCAGATTCCGGCCGATCTTGCTGCGCGTTTAAAGGCTGAAGTGATCTCTGAATCAGATTCTGTTTTAGGGAGGAAAACCAATGAAACTACTCACTGAGCCCATGCCCGTGCAAGTGCCGGACCGGGAGGGAGAACCGGACTGGGACGTAAACAACTTTCCGGGAGTAACGCCTCCTGGAGGCTGGCCGGAGCCTCCTCCTCCGCCGCCCCCACCAAGAAGGTAGACGGTGTGTGTGGCCCTGGTTAGAGATTTCGGCGCGTGAGCTGTTGTGGCGCCCGCGCGGGGCGTGAATCTTTTTCTGTCGCTTTCGGCACGACTGAAGTCGTGCCCTTCCGCTGTGATCATCTTCAAACTTTAGACTTGGCTGTAGTAGGTCGTTTCAGCGAGGGACGCCCGTGTCGGAAGAGTTGAACGAATTGATCGAAATGGCGAGAACGATACGGATGACGCCGGAGCAGGGGAATCGCACGTCTCGAAAGGCGCGAGACATGGGGCACCCCGCGGCGCAGCTTTGCCTACGGCAACGTCAAGATTGAGAATGATTCCATCACTTGGGACATGATTGACAGGGCGGCGGAGCGGTTGGCGAAAGGGAAATGAGCGAGCGTCCTGCTTTCTGTCCGGTCTGGCGGGTTTGCGCTGCCTGAATCTTCTTCTGTCGCTTACGGCACGACTGAAGTCGTGCCCTTCCCACGAATCCTCACGGGCGAGGGCGCCCGCGCCACACGAGCAAATGCGGATTCGCGACCGGCGGAGCCAAGCGCAAGGTCCCTCGACTTCGCTCGGGATGACGAGCCGGGTGAAGACTGTTTGTATATCTGGAACTGCTAGGATGAGAACATGAAAAAGTCGGGCGCGAGCCAGGGCCAGTCAGCATCGGAGCTCATCTCGAAAAGAATCGCCGAACTCGGGGACTGGCGCGGGGAAGCCCTCGGCAGAATGCGCAAGCTCATCAAGGCAGCAGACCCGGACGTCGTCGAGGAGTGGAAGTGGATGGGCACTCCGGTTTGGTCGCACGACGGCATCCTCTGCACTGGCGAATCCTACAAGAATGTCGTGAAGCTTACCTTCTCCAAGGGCGCGTCTCTGAAGGATCCGGCCCGTCTCTTCAACTCGAGTCTCGAGGGAAACGTACGCCGCGCGATCGACATCCACGAAGGAGAAGAAGTTGACGAGTCCGCCTTCAAGGCGCTGGTTCGCCAAGCGGTCGCCTTCAACAGTTCTGGCAAGTCGAAACCTTCGAAGAAAGCGAAGTCCTAAGGGCTTCCGCCCCTGAACAGGTCCGACATCGGGGTGGCGGAGGTGTCGTTCCGCCCGAGCGTATCCAGGTTGAAGATGGCCTGTGGATTGTCTGAATGAAACAACCCGCTGCACATTCCCGTTTGTATCCGGAAGAGTATTTCGTCGCCGTTGGTGAGGGAGATCGGGGTGCGACCATCGTCGCGCCCATGCGGGGCCTGAATTGTTTTTCTGGCGCTTGCGGCGATTGAAGTCGTGCCCTTCCCGAATCCTCACGGGCGAGGGCGTTTGCGCCACACGGAAATGCCAATTGCACATGAATTGGTGCAAAAACGTGTTTTTGCCGAAATCTTGTCAAGCCCCCTGAGGGGCCCGAATCCCCGTAAGCTGTTGCGGGCAAAGCGAATATATTTTTGCAAATTTGGCGTATTTACCCTATTCAACTAGCTATCATGGAAGTAGTGGGTAATTGCTAGTGGCTGGTGACTAGCAACGATCAGCGGCAGCGGACAGGAGTGTCCGCTCTACATAATTTCAACGAAACACTGCGCGGCCCTTGTGGCCGCGTTTTCTATTTGCGGGCAGAACTTACTGACGAAATAAGGGGAACTATGACTAAGAACCGGGGAAGCGAGATCGCGGGTTGCAAGGAACGGGGCGAATGGGCGGAGCTGTGTTTTATGGCGCGGGCGGCGGGGCAGGGACTTCGGGTGTCGAAGCCTTATGGGGACTCGGCTAGTTACGACGTGGGAGTGGAATGCGTTGCTCCGAAGCGCGAGGGTCGGATTCTGCGGGTGCAGGTGAAGTCCACGATTTTTAAGCGGCGGGGCGAGGGGTATAGCTTGAATGTGATGGGTCCGCAGCGGGAGCGGTATCCGAGCGGGGTGGTAGACTTTTTTGCGGTGTATCTGATTCCGCTTGATGCCTGGTACATCATTCCGTTTGAACTGATGGGGCGGACGAATTGCACCTTGCATTTCACGCCTGATAGCAAGCGGCATAAATATGCGTCCTATCGGGAGGCTTGGCATTTGCTGCGGGGTGAGGAGAAGAAGGCTCCGGGAGCGGCGAAATAGGAATGCTGGGGGAGGCTGCCCTTGCGGTTTGGGAGTGCCCTGAATTGATTCCGGTCGCGAGTTAAAAGGCCGCGGACAGGGGTGTCCGCGCCACACGAAAAAGAGGGTTTGTTCTGAAAATGGAACAAGAACTACTTTGTTGCCGCAGGTGCCTGCCGATGGTGTAAATACGGAGCACTGCATAAGCGGGGGCCCTTGTTTCCGGTTCTCCCCCCATGCGATGCGAAGGGCCCCCGCATCTGGCTTTGCCGATCACGCTTTGCCAATCAATATCGAGAAGGTTGGAGGTATAATTCCGGTTATCGGAGGAATCTGTATGCGAATTTTCGGCCTCCTCGTTTTTCTGCTGTGCGGATTGGTTTCGGTCTGTGCGGCCAGCGACCCGTTGCGGCAGAGTTCGTCCCCACCAGCGGCTGCAAACTCTTTCGACTCAGATCTGTTCAACGGTAGCTCGGCGAGTGATCGCGCGGATCGGGATCATCGCCGCTTCGATCCGGCGCGAGACGGAGATCTGACTTGCTACACGATTGAGAGCTATCTGGTGAAACGCCAGAGTCCGAATTCCGATGTCACCGAACCGGCCGGGCATTCGACCTGCCAGCGCGCGTCGAAGTATAGCGTGAAGAAGGCAGAGGAATCGGGCAAAGCTCCTTCGCATTGAGACGCCGACGCGCGGAGGGCACGATGAGGCGATTCTCTGCGATTCTGGGATCGGCCTTCTTTCTTTTGATCGCGCCCGGAACTGTGGCCGGATATGTGCCGTGGCGGATCTCCGGCTGGCGGATTCAAGCTCCACTTCTTCACTTTCCTCCTTTTCGATGGGTAGGAGTATTGCTGATTGTGACGGGCGTCCCGTTGCTGCTGGACTCGTTTGCCCGCTTCGCGCTCAAGGGCCTGGGAACGCCGGCACCGGTCTTCCCTACGCGGCATCTGGTGGTTAGTGGGCTCTATCGCTATGTGCGGAATCCCATGTACTTGGCGGTCGGCGGGGTGATTCTGGGGCAGGGATTGCTGTTCGGTGATGTGCGGGTTCTGGGCTACGGAGTTCTCGCCTGTTTCGTTGCCCACCTGTTTGTTGTGCTCTACGAGGAGCCGGCGTTGCGTCGCAGCTTTGGCGCTGAGTATGAGACCTTTTGCGCCAACGTTGGACGCTGGGTTCCCCGCTTGAGCGCATGGAAGAGTGGCGAGCGTTATCCTGTCTAGTAAATTACTCTGCGTAACCTTTTCCGCTTCCGGCAGTTTATATAGTTAGAGGCGCGATGGTCGTTCGAGCACCGGCATCGAAGCGGTCCCCGGAGCAGGCGGAGGAACGCCTGTTGGTCGAAGCTGCGCAGAAGGATCCCACTCGCTTTGGCGAACTCTACGAGATCAACTTTGAACGGGTGTATGCGTTCATCGCGCGGCGTGTGGGTGATCGCGATGCGGCCGAGGATTTGACCTCGGAGGTGTTTCACAAGGCGCTGGCCAATCTTCGGCGTTTCGAATGGCGCGGCGTGCCGTTTGCGGCATGGCTGCTCAGGATTGCCACCAATGCGATCGCGGATCGCTCGCAAAGAGCGGGGAGAGAGTTGGCGGTGGACGATCCGCCGGAGCTGAGTGAGGAGGCGAGTGCCGACGTCGATGTGGAGGAAGTGGAACATCGGGCGTGGCTGTTTCGTTTAGTAGACCAGCTTCCTGCGGATCAGCGGCGCGTGATCGCGATGCGGTTTGCGGAGGAGAAGAGTATCCGCGAAATCGCGGAGGAGTTGGGGCGTACGGAAGGTGCGGTGAAGCAGTTGCAATTCCGGGGCTTGCAGAATCTGCGGGCGCAAGTTCGCGAAAAGCCAGGTGGCAAGAATGGCTAGACGGAGTTTGTTCGAACAACTCGATGAAGCGGTGCAGTTGGTGATCGGTAATCCCGGTGCGCCGCTGCCGCGCGGGGACTCTGGCATAAATCCGCTGGTGCGCCTTGCGGCTGAGTTGCGCGATCTGCCTAGGGAAAATTTCAAAATGCGTTTGAAGAATGACTTGGAAAGGAGTATTTCGATGGCGACCACTAAAGCACCCTTGACTGCAACTCGCACCTTCGCCGCCCCGAGGCTGGCCTTCAAGGATGCGGCGAAGGCAATCGAGTTCTATAAGAAGGCTTTCGGAGCGAAAGAAACCATGCGTTTCGACACCGGAGAGGGAATCGCGCATGCCGAGATTTTGATCGGCGATTCGGTCGTCATGCTCTGCGAGGAGTGGCCGGAGGGAGGTCGGTACAGCGCGGAGACGATGGGCAGTTCTCCAGTCAGCATGTCGATCCAGGTTCCGGACGCGGATGCCTTCGCGGAGCGCGCTGTGGCTGCCGGGGCCAAGCTGCAGGGCAGGATCGCGGACCAATTCTATGGATATCGCGAGGGAACCTTGCTCGATCCGTTCGGATACGCGTGGACTGTGTCCGCAGTAAAAGAGGAGATGCCGGTTGAAGAAATGCATCGCCGCTTCCGGGCGATGATGAAAGAGGGGGAGGCAAAAAAGCCGGCGGTGAATCCGATTCCCAAAGGCTTCCGCACAGTGACGCCTTACATGATCGCAGCGGATGGGCCAGCGCTGCTGGAGTTTGCCAAGCAGGCGTTCGGCGCCGTGGAGACGTTTCGCGCCGTAGGAACGGCGGGCGGGCTGCACGGTGAGGTACGCATCGGCGATTCGATGCTCATGATGGGCGGCGGGCTCCCGGGGCGTGAGTTCCGCGCTACGGCGAATGTCCATGCGCTTCACCTCTACGTCCCTGATTGCGACGCGGTTTACGAACGGGCGCTGCAGGCGGGCGCTACGTCGATCGATGAGCCCAAAGACCAGGAATACGGCGAGCGTTCGGCCAGCGTGAAAGATCCGGCGGGGAACTACTGGTATATCGCTACGCACCTGGGCGAGACCTACACTGCGAAAGGACTGAACAACGTCAATGTGTATATGCATCCGCTGCGGGCAGAGCCGGTTATCAACTTCTTGAAGCGGGCCTTTGGGGCGCGGGAGATTGCGAAATATGCATCGCCCGACGGGGTTGTTCATCACGCTGAGATACGCGTCGGTGACTCGGTGGTGGAGATGGGCGAGGCCCACCGGAAGTACCCGCCCATGCCGACGATGTTCTATCTGTACGTGCCGGATTGCGATGCGGTCTACCAGCGTGCGCTGCAGGCGGGCGCGACTTCGATTGCTGAACCGGTCGACCACCCCTACGGCGACCGCAGCGGCGGAGTGAAGGACGCCTTCGGCAATCAGTGGTACATCGCGACGCACATTAAGGATGTGGCTTTATGAGAACCTGCTAAAAGCTGGACCGGGTGATCCTTGACCTCACTGCATCAGCCGCTTGAGTGCAGTCCGAGCTTCGCCGAGCTGGGGGAGGCGGGATTGCGGATTCGCGAAGTGAGAGAGAAATTCCTGGTATTCGTTAATGGCCTGATCGCGTTTGCTGGTTCGCTCGTAGAGTTGGCCCAGATAGTAGTGGGAGAGGATTCCAAGTATGGGAAATCGTCCCCTCAGAGCATCGTAGTTCGCCAACAAGCGCTCGTTCCGTAAAACTCCGCGAAACTCGGTCTCGGCCGATGCGTACTCATTGGTGAGCAGATGGCTGCGGCCTTTGAGGAAAAGCAGATAAGGATCCTGGAAATCGGGAATGCTGCTGGCGCGACTTAAGGCGGTTTGCCCGTCCCCGCGATGCACCGCTGCGCTCACATCCGCGAACGCTTGATCAATCTCAAGAGCCCGAGGGGCGATCCAGGAATGGCTTGAGCCGAAACGCTGCAAACTTTGCTGCGCGGCGGATGGGTTTCCCGCCATGGTTTGCAGGAAGGCGACGGTTTGCTGTTCCTCGTCGTTGAGCTTCTGTTGTTGAGCAAAGGAGAGAGCGGAGGAACTTTCTCCCAACAGGACCGACAGGACGGCGAATGGGCGCAGGAAAGCCTCAGCAGCCTGGCTCTGTTTTGCGTGCCCAAGTTGGAGCACTACCGCCCGATAACTCGCAAGTGCGGCTTCGAGGTCGCCTCCGGCCTGCTTGAACTGTGCCTCGAATCCCGGAACATAAAGGCGCGAAAGGGGAGACGCGCGTTGGGCAAATTGCTGGAACGCCGCGTTGGCCATGTCAGGTTTCTTTTGATCGGTGTAAACGATGGCCAGCTTGAGGTACTCGCCGTAATCGCTGAAATCCGGCTTCAGTTCGAGCACTTTGCGGTAGGCGGCGACGGCTTCATCATCCCGGCCTGCCATGAAAAAGATGTCGCCGCGGGTGTCGAGGGGATTAGGATCGCCGGGACGAATCGCCTGGTAGCTGTCATTCGCCGTCAGTGCGCCATTAAAATCGCCCTGGGCAGCCAGTCCGTAAGACTCAAAGTTGAGGAGATCTTCGTTTTTGGGATCCAGCGCGAGTCCTTGTTGCATCAGCTCATCCGCTTGCTCTTTCTTACCGGAGCCGCCCAGCATCGCGACCAAGATACCCCGATCGAGACTCTGGCGGGGGAACTCGGATACCAGTTGCTGACGGGCGGCGACCTCAGCTTCCGGATCTTGGGAGCGACGGGCTTTGAGCACCTGCAACGACAATTGCTCGTAACGAGGCAGGCGCGACTGGTTTTGACTGACCTTGATCGCAAGCTCGTTGCTGCGCCGCAAATCACCCAGACCGCGATATTGGTCGGCAAGGCGTAGGGCGGCGAGAGCGAACTGCGGGTCCAAACGGACCGCCTCCTCCAATTCGCGGACGGCATCGCTAGTGAGAAAGCGACGGCCGTAGTCAATGCCCAACTGGTAATGGCGATAGGCCTCGACGTTGGAGGTGGAAGCCTGCTCGATCTCCGGCGCTTTTTGTGGCAGGGCCGATGGCGGCAGAAAGCTACCGGCGATGCTCGCGGTCAGCCGGTCCACCATCCCGAAGATGCTCTGCACGTCCTGTCCTTCGAGCTTCTCGGAGAACAGGATCTGGCCGGTGCCAGTGTCCTGCGCGCGGACGTCGAGCCGCAGTTGCGTGGGTCCGATCTTCAACAAGGCGCCGGTGATGTAGGCATCGGCGCCGGCGTCGCGCGCGACACTTTGCGCCTGAGCGGGATCCATGGACTTTCCATCTTTGCTGGCGCGCTGCACCGCGCTCATCACGCGCTCGGTGGAGAGCACGTCAAGACCTTTTACCTGGGCCAGATTCGTGGTCAGCATGTCGGTGAGACCGTTGTCGAGCCAGTTGAGGGACTGATCCTGCGAGAGGTTGGAGAAGTACAGGACGGCGATGGACTTGTGGCCAGGAACGCTAGGATGAACAGTTCGGCCGCGGAAAAACCAGAATCCTGCGAGCGCAATAATCACTAACGCGGTGATTGCGGAGACGGTCATCCATGTGCGTGTCCGAGCCGGGGCTACGCTTCCTGCCTGGCTCCCTTGCGCGGGCGCGGCTGCGGTGCGTGAGGAAGATCCTGCGGCGCTTGCGGGAGCGGCCGCCGATTCCATCGGCGGCGGAGTGATGGCCGGGGCGGCAGGTGGCGGCGCGGCCTCGAAGGCTGCACTCCTCCCGGATTCTGAGTCCCGCTTCAACCTCTGAAGATCGGCTCGCATATCGGCGGCGTGCTGATACCGGAGATTGCGGTCTTTCTCCAGCGCCTTGTTGATAATCTCTTCCAGCTTCGGGGGAAGGTCAGGATTGAGTCGCACCGGGGGCACGGGAGCCTTGCGCAGAATGGACTCGAATATCGCGGCCGTACTGTCGCCGCGAAACGGCAGGGTGCCGGTGGCCATCTCGTAAAGAACGACGCCGAAGGAAAACAAATCCGTACGCGCGTCCAGTTCCTTGGCCCGTGCTTGTTCCGGCGACATGTAGGCCACGGTTCCCAGCGTGCTGCCTGGGCTGGTGAGATGCGGTTCACTAAAAGCCGTAGCGCTGGCCTCGACCGCCTCAGCTTTGCGGGCGACGACCTTGGCGAGGCCGAAGTCCAGCACTTTGGCTCGTCCGCGCTTGGTGATAAAAATGTTGGCAGGCTTGATATCGCGGTGGATGATGCCTTCGCTGTGGGCGTTGTCGAGCGCATCGGCGACTGAAATGGCAACTTCGAGTAACTGATCAAGCTCCCATGGCCGCCCCATGATCGAGTGCTTCAGGGTCTGGCCATCGAGGAATTCCATCGCGATGAAGGGCTGGCCTTCATGCTGTCCGATTTCATAAATAGTGCAGATATTGGGATGGTTCAGGGCTGAGGCGGCTTGGGCCTCACGCTGGAACCGGTCCAGCGCCTGACGATCCTTCGCCACGTCGTCGGGAAGAAACTTGAGCGCGACAAAGCGGTGAAGGGTTGTGTCTTCGGCCTTATAGACGACACCCATTCCGCCGCCGCCCAGCTTTTCCAGAATCCGGTAATGTGAGATGGTTTCGCCGATCATAGTGGTTGCGAGGTGCGTGGCTAATGCGGAAGCCCCCTCAAAGTTACCAGTTATGGCTCCTCAGTGTACCGCAATTGCCGATGAGTTGATTGTGAGCGACAGCGTGAGGCGCGATGCCCAGGGATGGTCAAACACAGGCTAGCACCTTGCAGTTTCGGTGCCGACGAATCGTAGAAAAATCCTGAATTTGTGATTCCTGGTGGATCCCGATGGTCTGATTTCATCATCTGCCTTGAAGTCACGACGGACTTCGAGTACAAGAAGGGATTATGAGCCGCTCAATTGGTGCGCTTCTCCTCGTATTCTTTTGCCTCGAGCGTTTATCTGCCGACCCACAATTCGCAATCATTGGGCAAATCACAGATTCAGAGGGTGCGGCGATTGCAAGCGCTCGGGTGCTCGTTCACTGGGATGCCAGCGGCAGTGCGGTCGGTCACACAGATAACATCGGCGTCAAGCAAGACCTCATAGTGGTCACAGATGCCGGGGGGCGCTACTCCGCAAACGTCCCAGCAGGATTTTATGATGTGTTTGTCTCAGCCCCAGCGTTCACACCAATCGCCGCTAAAGTGATTGTCAAGCAAGGTCAGAAGACGATGCTCAACGCGAAGCTTTACTTAGATCCTCTCGTGTCAAAGGAAATTGGCGGCATGCAAGTCGAAGGCGTGCGTTGAATGCCTGACTCGTGAAGAATGCCAGTAAGGTGGCTGTGACCGCGCACGCGAGGAGAAAAATTCCAATTGCAAGCCATCCGGTAGGCGGAGGGTGCGGGTTTAGCGGGCTCATCTGAGTGTGGTAGTTACCGGCGTCCAGGTCTTGGAGCCAGTTGGGCGTAGCGGAAACATCCGGTCAAATGGTCGTTCACCATGCCCACGGCCTGCATGAAGGCGTAGCAAATCGTGGTGCCGACGAAGGAGAACCCGCGCTTCTTCAAGTCTTTGCTCATGGCGTCTGATTCTGGCGTGCGGGCTGGGACCTGCTTCGCCAAGCGCCAAGTGTTCACGATCGGCGATCCGCCGGCAAACTGCCAGACGTAAGCGTCGAACGAGCCGAACTCGTCTTGCGCTTCGAGAAATGCTTCTGCGTTTTGTACCGCGGAGGCAATCTTTAGGCGATTGCGGATGATGCCGGCGTCGTTCATCAGGCTTTGGATCTTGCGGCGGTCGTAGCGGGCAATCTTTTTGGGATCGAAGCCGTCGAAGGCGGCGCGATAGTTGTCGCGCTTTTTGAGAATGGTGTCCCAGTTCAGGCCGGCCTGGGCGCCTTCGAGGATGAGGAATTCGAAGAGCCTTATGTCGTCATGAGTCGGGACGCCCCATTCTTCATCGTGGTAGCGGATGGAGGGGGCGTGGCTTGCCCAGGGGCAGCGGATCGGGTTTGCGGGCTTCGTGTTCATCGGCGGTAATCGAGCTGCGCTCGACTTGGACGGGTCAGAGACCCGTCCCCACACAAGGTCGTCCTCACACAGGGCACGGACGGGCGAGTCGCCCGTCGCCACATAGTCCCGTCTCCAACAGGCCTCGGACCCGGTTACTGCAGCGATTTTGGATCGGAGCGGTTCTTGGGACTCTTTTTGTTCAGGAGCGCGACCAGTTCTTGCGCGGAGGCCGGGATGCCCACCTTGCCTCCGCGAATAATATCTTTCGCGCTCAGCTTCCGGCCGTACAGTTTTTCGTTCGCACTTCCATCCGAGCGCAGTGTGGACCCCTCGAGCGAGATTCCGGCGAACAATCCCTTGGTGCGTGAATACGACAGAATCTCGGCGTTCATCACGACGTCAGTTGCACCCTCCGCCGTGCGGCCCTTGGGACCTGCGGCGGCCGAGGCGTCACCACCCAACTTCACCTTGCTGCTGAGAAGAGAGCGGGCTCCTTTAGGATTCATCACCAGCAAAACAAAGTCGGTGGCTTCTCCACCCAACTGGAAACCGATGTTGAGGCCTTCCAGGGCATACAGCGCGGGCGTGCCCCAGGGCCCGGTGTAGTGCTCTCCGCCGCGGCAAACCATGACGCCGCGGCCGTAGCTGGCGCCGATGCCGAACGCGCCCTTCTTCACCGACGGCAAAATGATGACGCATTCGGCTTTATCGAGCAGATCCTGGGGAATGTCGTCCGGGATGTTCAGAATTTCTTTCAGAACTTCTCCCGATTCTTTGACGCGATCCTTTTCTTTCTCATTGTCAGCAAAAGCGGGCAGCACGAGGGCACACATCACGAACAGAGCGAGTAGCGTTTTCATCGAGTCTCCTCGTTATCGTTGTGTAGCTATTCTAACCTGTGTCGGCCTCCTAAGATGCCAGAGCAGGGCCTTTCGAGTAGCGAGGCACGATTCACCCAAGTTGAAGATGTGGTGAGCTTTTGCCCGTGACCAAACGAGTGCTCCTTTTGTAACTTGGCATTCGCGAAAGGGTCTCCTACAGTCCAAAGGAGTGAAACCGGCATCTGGCGGGTGCTTCGGCCCACAACGTGCATCTAATCAAGAGGTAAGGAACGTAGGGACCGGGGACTGACGCCGAAAGTCGGGACTGGATGTGGAATGAAGTACACAGGGAAGTATTTTTTGCTCGCCGGGCTACTCCTGGCCACGGCCTGGTTTCCGCTGCGGGCGCAAGTGGCCTATCTCGCGCCGGGCAATGGGTTGGCCGCATCTGCTTCCTCCAGCCCTGATTCCGGGGACTCCGTTCTCACCATTAAGAAGCGGGTAGACGAAGTCAACGTACTATTCATTGCCACGGACAGACATGGTAAGTTCGTGCGCAATCTGGCCCAGAAGGACTTCGCGATCCTGGACGATCATAAGCCGCCGCAATCCATTGTGAATTTCCGGCGCGAAACTGACCTGCCCATCGAACTTGGGCTTTTGATCGATACCAGCGGTTCGGTTCGGGGCCGGTTCGACTTCGAACAGGACGCAGCCGTGAGTTTTCTGCAAAACACGGTCCGCCCTAATTTTGACAAAGCCTTCGTCGTGGGCTTCAACGGGCACAGTCAAATGATGCAAGACTTCACGGATAACGCTGCCCTGCTCTCCGCGGCTGTACACCGTATGCACGACGGCGGGGGTACCGCGCTCTATGATGCCATCTATCGAGCCTGCCACGAGAATCTGATCAAGGATCACGAAGACCATCCTTCGCGACGGGCCATCGTCGTGGTGAGTGATGGGGAGGACAATCAGAGTGAGTTCAGCGAGGCGCAGGCGATTGAAATGGCGCAACGCGCGGAAGTCATCGTTTATGCCATTTCAACCGATGACAGCGGCTTGATCCTGCGTGGCGATAAAGTCCTGCAGCGAATCGCGGACGCCACCGGCGGCCGCGCATTCTTTCCGTTCAAGATGAAGGACATTAAGAACTCGTTTTCAGCCATTGAAGACGAACTGAGGAGCCAATACATCGTTTCGTATCATCCAGCTGATTTTGAGGCGGACGGCCGCTATCGGCCCATCGAAATCACCGCCCTCAAGAAGGATCTTCAGGTGCGCTCGCGCAAAGGCTACTACGCGCCGCGGCAGTAGACGTATGCTTGCCTCAGGATGCTCGTTAAGACCTTTGTTCTTTTCCAGATAGAGTCAGCCCGTAGAGACGTAGCTAGCTACCTCTCTACAGATCGAGACGCGGAGCAGGCTGACAGTGCTACAATTTGGGGGGCAGAGCGGATTTTGTTTGAATTTCCGCAAGACCGGTCGGTGCAAACGTTCCCATGTCAGGTGGACCATTGAAGCCAAAGTTTCTGTTCATCGTGAGTCTCTCATGTTTGCTGCTGGCGGGGAGTGGCTTTGCCAAGCGACGGCGCACGACTAACCAGCCGGTGAAACAAGAACAGCCTGCGGCTCAACCTGCACCGGCGCTTCCGCCGACTCTGGCTCAGATGCCAGCATCTGCTCCACAAGTTTCATTCCAAGGTGGCCAATTGACGATTTCGGCCAAGAATTCCACCTTGGGTGACATCTTGAAAGCGGTTCGGGTCCAGACGGGTGCGACGATAGACCTTCCGGGTAACGCGCCTGAGCGGGTAGTGGGAAACTTCGGTCCGGCTCCGGCTCGGGATGTGCTGACATCGCTGCTCAACGGCTCACACTTCAATTACCTTCTGCTGGGGTCACCGACCGACCCGAGTGCCCTGGACCGAGTGATCCTGATGGCCAAATCAGGCGGTTCGACCGAGAGCAATCCGCAGCCGGCCACCGAGCAGGCGAGCACCTTTAACCAGAATGTCTACGCCCGGCCGATGGCCGCTCCCATGGCCGCCCCTGGAGGCAATACCGTCGTGGTCGAGGGTCAGGATGCTCAGGACGACGCCACTGCGGATGATTCCGCCGACGCAACCGACGACACCCAGGCGGACGATCAAACGGACCAGACTGACCAGACCGACGACCAGCAGGCAGCTGACGACCAGCAACCGCAGCAGCAACCAGATGGACAGCCAGCCGTCAAGACACCCGAGCAACTCCTGCAGGAACTGCAACAACGGCAGCAGCAGATGCAGCAGCAGGGCATACAGCCGGGGATGCAGCCGGGAATGCCACCGGGCTTCCCTAATCCTGGAATGAACCCGGGCCAGCCGGGCGTACCCAACCCACCGCACAATTAGCCGCGCCCAGGCATTTCTCCGGCGATTGGCACGGGATGTTCGCGGAATACCGTTGGAAGTGATGCATGGCTGTGGAACGACGGCTTACATCGGATGTTTGCGACACACGGCGGCCGTCGACCGCGCTAGTCTCCGCCCGCGTGGGCGGCTCGGGCTTGGCCGGGGGCAAGTAAAGGTTTTTCGTCAATGCGGTGCCGCGACTGGTTGGCCAAGGCGTGAAGAATTCCGATGACGGAGCCGTAGGCGGTTAGAATTCCAATTGCCAGCACAATAACCACAGTGAAACAGAGGATGCAAACGCTTAATAGACCGCCCAAGTTCCCCGCCTTCTCACGAATTGCCGCAGCCGCAATTCCGGACTTTTGCCGCGCTTCTGCTGATGCCGCCGCGCTCCCTGAATCTACCCGCGTTGACGCTTGCTGCTGTTAGCAAATAAGATACGTAAGTAGAGCTGCGCACTTCCACTCTCCAACATCTCTGGGGACCTCGTCCACATTACGGAAGGACACTGAAGGGTATTACTTTCGCGGTTTATGGCCATTACCAAGATTTCGGTGCGCGGGGCGCGCCAGCATAACCTCAAGAACATCGACGTCGAGATACCCCGTAATAGCCTGACGGTAATCACCGGCTTGAGCGGATCGGGCAAGTCCTCCCTGGCGTTTGACACCATCTATGCTGAGGGCCAGCGGCGTTATGTGGAAACGCTCTCGGCATACGCCCGCCAATTTCTGGACCAGATGGAACGGCCGGATGTGGATGCCATCGACGGGCTCAGTCCCGCCATTTCCATTGAGCAGAAGACCACCAGCCGGAGTCCGCGCTCGACGGTGGGCACGATTACCGAAATTTACGATTATCTTCGTCTTCTATTCTCTTCAATCGGAGTGCCGCATTGTCCCAAGTGCGGACGGGCGATAAGTCGCCAGTCGGCTGATCAGATTGTGCAGCGGGTGATGGCCCTCACACCCGAAGACCGCGTCATGGTGTTGGCGCCCATCGTGCGCGGGCGCAAGGGTGAGTTCAAGAAAGAGATGGAGAAGTTGGTACAGCACGGCTTCACCCGGGCGAGGGTGGATGGCGAACTGGTGAATCTCGACGATGACCTCGCGCTTGATAAACGAAAAAATCACACCATCGAAGTAGTAATCGATCGTCTACTGGTGAAACCAGGGATCGAACACCGGCTCGAGCTTTCAGTCGGACTAGCGATGAAACTGGCGGGGGGCTTGGTACAGGTAGCGGTGGTGGGCGGCGAGGAACAGCTTTACTCGGAGCGGTTAGCGTGTCCGGATTGCGGAATCAGCGTGCCCCAACTGGAGCCGCGGTCGTTCTCCTTCAACAGCTCGTATGGAGCCTGCCCCGAATGCCACGGACTGGGCAGCCGCTATGATTTTGATCCCGCGAAAGTGATCGTGGACTGGTCGAAACCATTGCTCGATGGAGGGTTGGGACCGGGGTCGGCGTCGCAAGGCCTGATCCACATGCTCCAAATCGCAGCCACGGCGCACGGCTTGGACCTGAGCACGCCCTTCGAAAAGTTTCCAGAGGAGGTGCAAAACCTGCTGTTGTTCGGGGAAGCGGGCAAAGGAGGTAAGACTGGTTTCGGCGGAATTTTAGCCTATCTCAAGCGGGTATTAGAGGAATCCACATCCGAGGGCTATCGCGATTTCTTGCTCGATTATATGTCGGCGACGGAATGCCCCGCCTGCCACGGGCAGCGTCTGCGGCCGGAAAGTCTGGCGGTGAAAGTGAACAATATGTCGATCGCGAACTTTACCGGGCTGCCGGTTTCGCGTTCGCTGGATCTGGCGAAGAAAATCCAACTCACCGGACGCGAGGCTGCGATTGCGGGACGAGTCGTGCATGAGATTGTCGAACGATTGCAGTTTCTGAACGCGGTGGGCCTGGGGTATATCGCACTCGACCGCTCGGCAGCCACGCTTTCTGGAGGCGAGGGGCAGCGCATTCGCCTGGCCACGCAGATCGGGTCAAAACTGCGAGGCGTGCTGTACGTGCTCGATGAGCCTTCGATCGGCCTGCATCACCGGGACAACGCCCGCCTGTTGAAGGCGCTCGAGGAGTTGCGCGATCTGGGCAACACGGTGCTGGTGGTTGAGCATGATGAAGAGACCATCCGGCGCGCTGACTATGTAATCGATCTTGGTCCTGGGGCAGGGAGGCACGGAGGCGAACTGGTGGCCCACGGTACGCCGGAAGAAATTATGGAAGTGCCGGGGTCGCTCACCGGAGCTTATATCTCGGGCAGAGTCCAGATCGAGATGCGGGCGGAGCGGCGGCAGACGAACGGCGCGGGCATCACCATTCTGGGCGCGCGCGAAAACAATTTGAAGAATCTTGACGTCACCTTTCCGCTGGGCGTGATGACTGTAGTGACCGGAGTTTCCGGCTCCGGCAAATCCACGTTGGTGAATGACATTCTCTATCGCGCACTGGCCAAAACTCTTTACCGTTCGCGAGAAGAAGCCGGCGCACATAAAGCGATTTCAGGCGCGGAGAACATCGACAAGGTCATTCGCATTGATCAGTCGCCGATCGGACGGACGCCGCGTTCGAATCCCGCGACCTACACGGGAGTCTTTGCGCAGATTCGTGATCTTTATGCCATGTTGCCAGAGTCGCGGGAACGGGGCTACAAGCCGGGCCGGTTCTCATTCAACGTGACCGGCGGACGTTGCGAAGCCTGCCAGGGCGAGGGACAGCGTCGCATTGAAATGAGTTTCCTGCCCGATGTCTATGTGCTTTGCGAAATTTGTGGCGGACGCCGCTACAACCACGAAACCCTGGCCGTGAAATACAAGGGATACTCCATCGCGGATCTGCTTGAAATGCCGGCTTCGGACGCATTGCCAATTCTCGAAAACATTCCTCAGGTGAAGCAGAAACTGCAGACGCTGGTCGATGTGGGCTTGGGATACATTCACCTGGGCCAATCGGCGGTGACGCTCTCTGGCGGTGAAGCTCAACGTATCAAGCTGGCGCGCGAGTTGAGCAAACGGCAAACCGGGAAGACGTTGTATCTACTGGATGAACCCACGACCGGCTTGCACTTTGACGATGTCAAGAAGTTGCTGGACGTGCTGCATCGCCTGACCGACCTTGGAAACATGGTCGTGATTATTGAGCATAATCTGGATGTGATCCGTAACGCCGACTGGATCATCGACCTCGGTCCCGAGGGTGGCGAGGATGGCGGCCGGATTGTCGCTCAGGGTACACCCGAGCAGGTCGCGCGGAATAAGAAGTCCTACACGGGCCAGGCTCTGGCGTCATATTTCAACGGGAAGGGAAAAAGGCTTTCGACGGTGGAGTTACTGGCCTGATCGGTCTAGGTGGCGGTTCTCCGCGCACTCTGCGATGTGTTCTCGGCGATCTCAGCGACAAAAGCTTTTGACCGCAGACCTGAGAGCAGTCTGCATCGGTTTTCTTTTTCGTGTAAATTCAAAGTGTCCCGGCGGTAGTTCTGAATCGCGTGTCCTCACCCCAAAATCCGTGGCCTGAGCCCGGTCTGGTTCCCGTCCCGGAGCAGCCGGCGCCATTAACCGCCATCCCTTCCGAAGACCCCGTCTGGGGCGGATGGGACGTGCTTCAGATTGTGTTTCTGACCTTGGTCTCGGTTTTCGTTTTTCTGTCACTGGTTGGGGTAGCGGTTCAACGATTGCTCTATCCCAAGATCCCAATTCTCGAAGTCATGGTGTATCCCCTGGTGGCTGTGCTGGGGCAAGCGTTCGCCTACCTGTTAATCCTCGGGTTCATGGTTTCGATTGTGAAGCGCGTGCCCAGCCAGGATTTCTGGCTGGCGATCCGGTGGAACTGGCCGAAAAACTGGGCAACATATTTGCTGGCTGGCGTGGCACTGTCGTTCGCCTTGCAAGGGATCGCACACTTCCTTCCCATCCCGAAAGAGCTGCCAATGGACCGGTTCTTCCGGACACCGGGTGAAGCGTGGGTACTCTCGCTATTCGGCGTAACCTTCGCACCGCTGCTCGAAGAACTGTTCTTTCGTGGATTTCTCTATCCCGTGCTGGCTCGCCGGCTAGGTGTCGTAATCGCAGTGCTGGCGACGGCGGCCGGATTCAGCCTCATTCATGCTCCGCAACTGGGACGCGCGTGGGGTCCGGTGCTGGTAATTTTCATGGTTGGGCTGGCGCTGACCATCACTCGCGCCGTCACCAAGTCCGTCGCCGCCGGCTTGATCATGCACATGGCGTATAACGGCACGCTTTCGGTTTTGCTGTTCGTGGGAACCGACGGGTTCCGGCATCTGGAGAGGCTGAATCAGTAGCAGTTCTTGGAGTGACGAGCGTCCTCGCGCGTCCGCCGAAATCTAGCCAGCGTGCTATCTTAGATTTTCCATGTCTTCCGCACGTCAGGAACTCTTGCGTCTGCTGGCAACGAAGTCTTTTCGCCTGGGAGAGTTCAAACTCTCGTCGGGCGGCGCCAGCGATTATTACGTGGATTGCCGCGCCACAACTTTGGACGCGCGCGGTTCGCAGCTCACCGGCCAGGTGTTTCTCGACGCGATTCGGGAGCGCGGATGGCGGCCTCAGGCCATCGGCGGCTTAACTATGGGCGCCGACCCAGTGGTGGTGGCGGTGGCTGTTATCAGCGGTGAAATCCACGGCTTTCTCGTCCGTAAAGCTGAGAAGCAGCATGGCACGGGACAGCGAGTTGAAGGCTTTCGCGAGAAGGGCGCGCGCGTCGTGATCGTGGACGATGTCTGCACCACGGGCGCTTCCACGATTCAGGCGATCGAGGCGGCGCGTGAATTTGGATTTGAAATCTCCGGTGTGATGTGCCTGGTGGAGCGCGAAGAGGCGAAGGGGCGTCCGAATGTAGAGAAGGCTGCCGCGCCAGCGCCATTTGTTTCGATATTCACGGCAACCGATGTTAGGAGAGAGCACTTGCAGCAGAACGGCGAGACATCCCCACCGATCTTCGCGGTCGCCGCCAGTTGCGAACTGTGTGGAAGGCCGGCGGTAACGAACACACCGCGGAACCGTTGCGAAGTACACAAGGCGTAATGAAGAATGGCTAATCGAAAGATGCCAACGACCAACGACCAACGACTATAGACCAAAGACTAACAAATGATCCAAACCCTCGAATGGACTGACAAGGGCGTACGCTTCATCGATCAGACCAAGCTGCCCACCGAAGAGACCTACGTGACCTGCAAGAATTACGAGCAGGTTGCCGACGTCATCCGCAACATGGTAGTGCGCGGCGCGCCTGCAATTGGCGTTGCTGCGGCCATGGGCATCGCGCTGGGTATGAAGAACTCGAAAGCCGAAACCGGGGGCGAACTGAAGCGCGAGTTTGACCAAATCTGCGACGTGATCGGCAAGACGCGTCCAACCGCGGTGAATCTTTTCTGGGCAATCCGCCGCATGCGGGACAAATTCGAATTGCTCAGAGTGCGCCCACTACCGCAGATCAGGCAAGCTCTGGTCGAGGAAGCACAACGCATGCACGCCGAAGATATCGCCGCCAACCAGGCCATGGGACGCTACGGCGCAACTCTCATGCCCGCCAGTGGCGGCGTGCTTACCCACTGCAATGCCGGAGCCCTCGCGACTTGCGGATATGGCACGGCGCTCGGTGTGATCCGCGCCGCGGTCGAGCAAGGAAAGAAAATTCATGTCTACGCCGACGAAACCCGCCCTTTTCTTCAGGGTTCGCGGTTGACCGCATGGGAACTGATGAAAGACGGTATTCCCACAACCGTGATCTCCGACAACATGGCGGGCGCGATCATGAAGCAAGGCAAGATCGGAGCGATTGTAGTGGGCGCGGATCGCATCGCGGCCAATGGCGACGTGGCCAACAAAATCGGCACCTATACCGTCGCCGTGCTGGCGAAGGAACATGACATCCCCTTCTATGTAGCTGCGCCTCTGTCGACCATCGATTTGGCAACGCCGGACGGCAGCAAGATTCCCATCGAGCAACGCGACGAAAAAGAAGTCACGCACATTGCCGGCAAGCAGATGACCCCCGACGGAGTGCAAGTGGAAAATCCCGCATTCGACGTCACCCCCGCGAAGTACGTGACTGCGATTGTGACCGAACGTGGGATTGCGCGGGCACCGTATGGAGAGTCGCTGGCGAAGTTAGCCGGGGCAGAGCGGGTGGCGACCAGCACTTAGCATTTGGCATTTGGTCCGGTTAGCTAGTGTCGTGTCCCGGAAATTCGTTGAATAAATATTGTCATCCCGACCGGAGCGAAGCGAAGCAAGCGCGGTGGAGGGACCTGCTGTTTCAACAATCTCAACTTGGGCAGCGAACAGTTGGACATTCCACGGACTTCTGGGATAGCAGACTAGTGGCCTGTCGCAGTGAGATCGTTACTGCGGACGCGGCGGGTGGGGTCAGAGTATTTCCACTGGATGGGCCGAGCATTGGCGGAGTAGGCATTGATGTAGCGGCGGAGTTTGCGAGCCAAGTCAGGAACCGAAGTGAAGATGCCCCGCGCGATGACCTCGCGTTCGATCTTGGCGAACCAGATCTCGACCTGATTGAGCCAGGACGAGTAAGTGGGCGTGAAATGAAACCGGACTCGCGGATGTTGTTGGAGGAACTCGCGGACGGCTTGAGTTTTGTGGGCGGAGAGATTGTCGAGGATGATGTGAATCCGTTGCCGAGGTGGGCACAAGGAGACGACCTCTTGCAAAAAGGCGACGAACTCGCGGCTGGTATGGTGGGCAGCGGTTTTGCCGTGGACGCGACCGGTGGCGGTATTCAGCGCTGCATATAAGGAGAGCGTGCCGTGGCGGTAGTACTCGAAGCCGTGACGTTCGGCGCTCCCGGCGAGAGCGGCAGGACGGGATCGAGACGGTCCAAGGCTTGAATGGCGGTCTTCTCATCGACGCAGAACACGGCCGCATGCTGCGGCGGGCGCAGATAGAGGCCGAGGATGTCAGCGGCTTTGCTTTCGAATGCAGGATCGTCGCTGGCCATGTAGCGTTCGAGACGGTGCGGTTTCAGGCCCGCTTCTTGCCAAACGCGATGCACAGCGTCTTTGCTGACGCCGAGCGCAGAGGCCAGTTTGCGGCAACTCCAGTGCGTAGACCCGTCGCTAGGTTTTCTCCGCGTGGCCGACAGGATGCGGGCCCGCAGAGCCGGAGTCAGCACACGGGGCTTCTGGCCGGGATGATAGGTGTCCAGTCCTTACCAGTCCGTATCGCCGGAAGCGTTGCTTCCAGCGAACGATGGTGGGCGCCGTGGTCTGGAGCTGTCGCTTGATCGCGTTGAAGGACGAGCCTTCTGCCAGCATGAGGATCAAC
>Ga0209118_1000400_pt1 | contig 24412 bp, 21 predicted proteins | sample BlaSpr_A8_Ref_M1_FD_187988 | JGI IMG/M metagenome (GOLD analysis project Ga0209118, IMG submission 187988) | Forest soil microbial communities from Thunder Bay, Ontario, Canada - Black Spruce, Ontario site 2_A8_Ref_M1 (SPAdes) (version 2) | ecosystem: Environmental > Terrestrial > Soil > Boreal...
TCTACGCAGCCGGCAACCCCTACATGCCGTTCGACGTTTCCCTCGAGCGTTCCATCCAGGCCGTCAACTGGGGGCCGCTCGTCACCGTCTTCAATTGGTTTGACTGGCTGGAAGGCTCCCGCCAGCTTTACGCCGGCATCGGTGCCATCGTCCTGGTCGCCGTGATCAGCTGGAAGAAGGCACCGCTGATCGCGGTCGGTGCGGCTGCCGGACCCATCTACTCGATCGTCCAGGGCATCATCCAGCGGCCGCGGCCTTCAGCCGACCTGGTCCACGTGATCCGGCACACCGGCAGCTTCAGCTTTCCGAGCGGGCACGTCGTTTTCTTCAGCTGGGTGCTGGTCCTGCTCGTCGTCTGTCTCGGGGTCGGCCGCCTCCCGCGTCCTTTGCTTGCAGTGGCCTGGATCGCGGCAGCTTTTGTCCTGATCGTGGACTGCATCGGCCGGATCTATCTCGGGGAGCACTGGCCCAGTGATGTTCTTGGCGGATTGGCACTTGGGTTGGGCTGGACCGCGCTGGCGCTGTCCGTGCGGCTGCTTTCGAATCCTGCGCTGGCGCCAAAGAAGTAATCCGATGGCGGTGAGGTCGACACTTCGATCGGTGCCGCAGACGCACGCCCTGCCCAAAGACAGGTTCTTCAATCGTGAGCTTTCGCGGCTGGATTTCGACAGTCGCGTACTCTCAATGGCTGAAGATTGCGCGCGCCCCCTGGCGGAAAGGATCCGTTTCCTCGCGATCGTGAGCGACGGTCTCGACGACTTCTTCCAGGTCAGGGTGGCGGGCCTGCACGAGCAGCTCCTGGCGCCCTCCAGGCTGACCTCGCCGGACGGAATGACCCCCGAGCAGCAGCTGGAGGGGATAGGGCTGCGGGTCCGCGACCTGGTCGAGCGCCAGTCGGCGGCCCTCAGCCGGGACATCGTTCCCGAGCTTGCCGGCGCCGGCGTCAAGCTGGTGCAGGCCGCCGATCTGTCCGACGCCGACCACGACTGGCTCGCAGAGGTGTTTCAAGAGCGGATCTTCCCGGTGCTCACCCCGCTGGCCGTCGACCCGGCCCACCCTTTCCCCTACATCTCCAACCTATCGCTAAACCTCGCGGTGATGGTGCGCGACCCGATGCGACACCAGCCTCGATTCGCACGGGTCAAGGTGCCACCCCTGCTGCAGCGCTTCATCCGTCTGCCCGACGGCGAGCGGCTCGTGCCCGTCGAGCAGGTGATAGCTCTGCATCTGGCGGCGCTGTTCCCGGGGATGGAAATCGTGAGCCATGACTTTTTCCGCGTGACACGTGACGCGGACCTTGACCTCGATGACGACGAGGCAGAGGACCTGATGGCCGCGGTACAGGCGGAGCTGGTACGGAAGGGCCGAAAGGGACGGGCCGTGCGCCTCGAGGTGGGTCCGCATATGTCCCCAGACGTTCTCTTTCTGCTTGTACGGGAGCTGGAGCTTGGCTCTGAGGATGTGTACACCGTGACGGGGATGCTTGACCTGACGAGCCTTCTTTCGATCCACGTGCCCGGCAGCGACTCGCTGAACGACAGGCCATGGATGCCTGCGACTCAACCAAGGCTTCGAGCAGATGACGGTAAGCCGGCCGACATGTTTGGCGTCATAGGGACAGGTGACCTGCTGGTCCATCACCCGTACGACTCCTTCGTGACCTCGGTCGAAGCGTTCGTCGAGCAAGCGGCCGGCGACAGAGATGTCCTCGCGATCAAGGTCGCGATGTACCGGACCTCCGGCCCTGAGAGCGCGATCGCGCGCGCGCTCAAGGCTGCGGCTCAGTCGGGCAAGCAGGTCGTTGCGCTCGTCGAGCTGAAGGCGCGCGGCGACGAGCAGGCGAACATCGTGTGGGCCAAGGCGCTTGAGGCGGCGGGCGTCCACGTCGTGTACGGACTCGTCGGCCTCAAGACGCACGCCAAGCTGATGCTGGTCGTGCGACAGGAGGGCGCCGGGGTGCGGCGCTACGCGCATATCGGAACAGGCAACTACAACGCAGCGACAGCCGGCCTGTTCGAAGACATAGCGCTCTTCACGGCGGATCCCGAGGTGACAGCCGATATTGCCGAGCTCTTCAACTACCTAACCGGGTACAGCCGCCAGAGCAAGTACCGCAAGCTCCTGGTCGCCCCCACGACCCTTCGATCGGGCTTGGTCAAGATGATCCAGCTCGAGGCGGTGAAGCCTAAGGGGCGGATCGTGATCAAGGTCAACAACCTGGTCGACCCGGAGATGATCGACGCCCTTTACCGAGCTGCGCAGGCCGGCGCACAGATCGACCTCATCGTGCGCGGCATCTGCTGTCTGAAGCCAGGGGTGCCTGGACTATCGAAAGGAATTCGCGTCCGTTCGCTGATTGGCCACTATCTCGAGCACTCACGAATCTTTGGCTTTGGGAGCGGACCCGAGCGTCACGTTCTCATCGGTTCCTCCGACCTGATGCCTCGCAACCTCGACCGCAGGGTCGAGGCCGTGGTCCCGGTGACCGACCCGCATCTCAAGCAGGAAATCGAGCAGTTCCTGGAGCTCGAGCTGTCCGACGACACTCTCGCCTGGGAGCTGGCCTCGGACGGTGCGTGGACGAAGGCGACCGCCGGCCACGGAGTCAACACGCAAGAGCTGATGCAGCGCGCGTCGCTGGGTATCGTCGGAGATGAAGGAGTTGAAGCTGCATGACGACAGCCAGACGGACGACTAAGGCGCAAAGCAGCTCGACCCGCGCGAGCAGTCTGCTGATCCTGAGCTCCAAGGCGGGCTCGATGACGCCCGAGATCGAAGCCAAGCTCCGCAAAGCCTTCGACGGCAGCCTGGCTGTCGAATTCGACCCCAAGCTGGACCTGGAGAAGCTGATCACTCCAACGGCGACCGTGATCGTGGCAGGCGGGGACGGCACCATCGGCTGGGTGGTCCGCAAGCTCGCGGAGACCAAACACCCGCTCGGCATTCTCTCGATGGGCACCTTCAACAACTTCGCGAAGTCGCTGCACCTGCCGACAACCGTCGATGCCGCCATCCGCGTGGTCAAGACCGGTAAGCCCCATCCGATCACGCTGGGCTGCTTGAACGGAAAGATCTTCCTCGAAGCTGCCGCGATCGGACTCTTCGGCGAGACCATCGCTGCAGGCGAATCCGCCAAGGACAGAGCCTTCGGCGCGTTCGCCGAAGACGTGAAGCACATCGCCGAGGCGCGGCCGTTCACGTATGAGCTCACCGGCGACATCCGGGGCAGCGGCACCGCCATGTCTCTGGTCTTCACCAACACCACCTCGATCGGCTCGCAGATGCCCGTCAGCGATAAGACGCCCGAGGATCCCTACCTGGAGTTGTCTGTGCATGCAGGGGGAAGTCGCACGGATATCGTGAAGCGGGTGCTCGCCCGCGCCATTCTCTCCAAGCACAGAGAAGGCGGCCTTGGCCAGGTGTTCAAGTTCCGCAAGCTCGTGGTGACCACCAAGCCTAAGGTGCGCGTTTACGCGGACAACGCCCAGCTGGGCCGCACGCCGGCCTCCATCAGCGCCGAGCTCAGCGCCCTACAGGTGATCCTCCCCAGATGAGCGCGCTGCACAAGGACGCTTCGGCGCCTCTCGCCGAACCCAAGCAGGCCGCGGCGGAAGTCCTCGCCGGACGACCCGGGCCGACCGCAAGGCGCTGGCTCGGTCCCACCGCCCTGGTCGTCTTCATCCTCTTCGCGATCGACACATTCCTTGTGGTGCAGAACGACGTGCTTCCGTTCGACGTTCCGATCGCGAGATTCATCCAGCAGCTCAACTGGGGCCCCCTGGTCTACCCGATGCAGCTCATCAACGCGAGCGCCGGCATCTGGCAGGTGCTGCTCGGCGCCGTCGCGGTGGTTGCGCTCTTCATCTTCGAACGCCGCGCCGGCTGGCTGATGTTGATCGGAAGCGTCTCGAGCCTCCTCGACAACATCATCAAGCTCATCATCTCCCGGCAGCGGCCACCCGCCGACCTCGTCCACATCCTGTCGCCGACGACCGGCTTCAGCTACCCCAGCGGGCATGCGGTGTTCTTCACCTGGATGAGCTTCATGCTCGCCGTCTCGATCGCTCCCAAGATCAGGCCCAGCTTCAGACCGATCCTTTGGATCCTCGCCGCCGTGGTGATCGTGCTCACGTGCCTCGCCAGGGTGTGGGCCGGCGACCACTGGCCGAGCGACGTCCTCGGCGGCGTGCTGCTTGGCGTCGGCTGGTCGGCTTTCGTGCTTTGGCTGCCCGAGCGATGGCTGCCATCCCCGAGCTTCCGCTGGTTTCGAAGGGTGCGCGCTTAACCCCCCACCCCGAATCTCTCCTGAAGCGAGATGGAATCCCACGCCCTTGCGTCATGATTCCGCGCGATGTCAAAGACGGCAACGCCGGCCGCCCCAGCCGACCGGGGCCTGCAGCAATTGGTGCTCGGACTCTTCATCGCGTCGGGCGCCGCCGGTCTCATCTACCAGGTCGTGTGGTCGCGAGACCTCGTGCTGTTGTTCGGAAACACGAGCCAGGCGATCTCGACCATCGTCACGGCGTTCCTCGCTGGATTAGGTGGCGGCGCCTTGGTTGGGGCCGGGCTCGCCTCCCGCAGCCGCAATCCCCTGCGTTTGTACGGGTTCATCGAGATCGGCGTGGCGGTGCTGGCGGTCGGGCTCCCGACCCTCTTTCCAGCGCTGGGCGGGGTTTACGGCTCCGCGTACACGTCGTCCTCGGCCGAGCAGCTGGGCCTGATCCGCTTCGGCCTTGCTTTCGTCGCGGTGACACCAGCGACGTTCCTGATGGGGATGACCTTGCCGGCGTTGACCAGCTTTTTCGTGAGGTCGATGGAGAGCGCGAGCCGCAGCCTTGGGCAGCTCTATGCGGCCAACACGCTGGGCGCAGTGCTCGGGACGATCATCGCCGGTTATGTGCTGATCGAATTGATCGGACTGAGCCGGTCAGCTCTGATGGCCGTCGGGCTGAACCTGATTGCGGGCTCTGTGGCGCTCGCGGCGAGCCGGCACACCGCGCTGCCGGCCGGTACCACGCCTCCCGTCCCTGCCCCTTCATCCCAGGGGATGCCACGGACCCCGATGCGGAGGCTCGTATACGTGGCCACGTTCCTGTCGGGTTTCGCGGCGCTCGCTTTCGAGGTCTTGTGGACCCGGCTGCTGGCTGAGGGCAGCGGTTCAAGCATCTATCTCTTCGCCGCGATCCTCGCGATTTACCTCTTTGGCATTGCCGTCGGAAGCGCGTGGTTCGGATCCAGGAGCCGCCCTGAAAGGGACACGCTGAGCACCCTTGGCGTGTGCCTTGGCGCAATCGGCCTGGCGGCCGGCGCGACGGTCGTCGTGACGAGCGGTCCGCTCGGTGACGGCTACTACAGCGTCCGACCGCTCATCCTGATTCCGGCCACGGTGGCGATGGGATACGCATTTCCGCTGGCGGTTCGGCTTGTCACCACATCGGCTGCGGGGGCCGCCAACAGCGTGGGGACGCTTTACGCAAGCAACACCGCCGGCTCGATCCTGGGTTCGTTTGCGGCTGCCTTCGTCCTCGCATCGACGCTCGGTACCAACACATCGATCCTTCTCCTCGCGGCGGTCGAGCTGGGCTTTGGCGCCGCCCTTGTCCTCGTCGGCCGGCCGTTACGCCGAGGGTCGCCCAGGTTGGCGGCGGCGTTCGCCACACTCGCGCTCGTCGCGATCGTTGCCCCTATCGCCGGCTTGCCCATCACGCGCACCGCCACCGAGAACCGCCTGTCGAAGCTTGGCACCCTGGTCGCGCACCGAGAGGACAACATCGCCACCGTCGACGCCGAGGGAGGGCCGCCCGCTCAGCGGCAGCTCTACGTCACGGGTGTGTCGATGACTTTTCTGACTGTCAGCACCAAGCTCATGGCCTACCTGCCGAAAGCCCTGCGACCGGACGCGAGCAGCATGCTGGACATCTGCTTCGGAATGGGCTCCACATATCGCTCGTCGTTGATCCTCGGCATGCGTACCGATGCGGTCGAGCTCTCACCCTCCGTGCCAGGACAGATGGGCACATTTTTCTCGGACGCAGATCGCTTCGTACATGATCCGCGGGGCCGGATCATCATCGCCGACGGGCGGAACTACGTTCGCCTGGCCACCGCTCGGTACGACGTGATCGTCGTCGATCCACCGCCGCCGATCGAATCGGCTGGGACGGTAGTCCTCTACACGTCCGAGTTCTTCAGCGAAGCACGCCAGAGGCTCAACCCAGGAGGAATCTTCCTGCTGTGGATCCCGTACCTCACGACTGTGGACGGGTTCAAGACTTTCTTGCGTACCTTCCGCTCGAACTTTCCCCACGTCGACGTAGTCCTCAGTCCTGTCAAGAACGGAGCCTACCTGCTGGGCTCCGACATGCCATTTGTCTTCGATCGAGCGAACCTGGAGGCCTTGCTTGGCTCGCCGAATGCAATGGCGGACTTTGCGACCGCGCCGGACGATCCAAAGCTTGACGGAGCAGGGTGGGCGCGAGAGATCGCCGCCGACAACTGGTTGAACGACGCCCAGGTGGACACCTTCGTGGGATCCGGACCAGTGATCACCGATGACCGGCCTAGCTCGGAGTACTACCTGCTCCACTGGCTCACCACACGGGACCACACTGGCATCAACGATGAGCGGCTCCGCGCGTTAGGGCCTGCGCCGCCGAGCTAGCGGCGCTGTTTGAACAACCAGCCGGTAAAGGTACCGATCCCGATGCCTATCACTCCGCCGACCGCCGCATCACTGGGAAAGTGCACGCCAAGGTGCACCCTGGACATGCCGACGCCCGTCGCCACCGCGTAGGCCAGGGGAGCTGCCCTCGGATAGAAGATCGCCAGCGCGGTGGCAGCAGCAAAGGATGAAGCGGTGTGGCCGGATGGAAATGAGTGGTCCGGCGGACGGATCCCGACCACGCGGGCTTCGCGATTGACGAAGGGCCGCACGCGGCGGAACAGAGGCTTGACCCGAGTCTGGACGATGTAGGTCGCCGCCAAGGACGCCACCGCCGTCGCTGCGCCGGCCCGCCTGCCCTTGGGGCCGCCAAGGATCGCGAGCGCCATTCCTCCGGCCACCCACCCAAGACCCTCGCCCAGATCCGAGAGGACGCTGACATAGCGGTCGCTCTGAGTGTTATGGGGCAGCTCGTTGATCGCCCTGAAGAGCTGACGGTCGAACCCGCCGCGGGAAGGAGGCGCGACCACCACCTTGACATCGCCGGCGTCAACGTGCACGGCGACGGGACCGGCCTCGACGACCGGCGCGCTGGCCGGCTCGGTGGCCTTCGTGTCGGTGACCTCGGGGTCGGCGGCCTTCGGCTTGCGCGCGGGCCTGCTTGCGCGTGGCGCCGCTTTCTTGGCAGCCTTGCCACCGGGTCCGGTCACTCGGCCGGCGGACTCGAGCTTGGCACCTTCCGGCGAGCCCGCCCCGCCACCATGCGCAGCTGCAGGATGCGAGCCGCGCCGAAGGCGAACACTATGACCGCCCCGAGAATCAGGGCGAATAGCAGCGCCACCGCGAGCGGAAGGTGGCCCTTGAAGACGAGGAAGGTGACCTCGACGCTCTGCTGGTTCTGGAGGATGAAGACGAGGATCACCACCAGCGCGACCAGGCCGACAACGATGGCGGTCCACGCTCCGCTCAGCCGGGTTTGGCGCTCGCCCGGGAGCGGCTCGCTCGTCTCGTGCTCTTCGGCGGGAGGCGGGTTGTTCATCAGTCGGCGGTTCTCATGCTTGGTATATCAGATGGCGCCGTTCAGGAGCCCTATCTCACATAACGCTTGTCAGGGCACATTTCGTCTGACAGTTTGATTTCCAGATGAAACGACTGCGCCGAAGCTCGTGAGAGCCTCGGCGCAAATGCTAAGCCGAAAGAGAAGTCGTTACTTCTTCTTCTTCTTGGTGGCCTTCTTGACGGCCTTCTTGACGGCCTTCTTGACGGCCTTCTTCTTGGCTGCCATATGCATACCTCCTTCGCTTCGTGATTGGACCCGAGTGGTCCTTTGATTTCGCGCGATCCGTCTCACGCGTGAGACGACAACATTGATTGTGCACCATTGTGCCGATACACACAAGTGAAGGCGACTCGATGTGAAGCGTCAGACGAACAGCGGCGCCGTTTTTAGTTGGTCCAGCATCGTGATCATCGCATCGTCATCGGGTCGTTTCTCAAAACGTTCCGCTGCATCCAGCACTGAAGGCAACAGTTCGACATCGCCCACCGTGTTGAGGAACACGCCCGGCCGTCCGAGCACCCACCACACCGCGAGATCGATGTTGCTCTGATCTTCGAGCGGCTCGTACCACGTGGTTCGCGTGTGCTTTCGTCCGAGCCATGGGCGCAAAGCGATCGATTTGATCGTTTGCACTGCCACCTTGCGCTCGGCGCACGTCTTGAGGAGCGCCTCGAAGTTCTCTGCGTAGTAAGGCAGCTGCATGGTGACGAAGTTGTACGGGAGCAAGACGGAATCGAAATCGAATCGCTCCAGGCTGCGGCGGTGGGCGGCCGCGATCTGCGCTCCGTGGCCGGTGACGCCGATGAAACGCACGAGGCCCTGCGCGCGAGCCTCAACGGCTGCCTCGATCACGCCGCCGGGGCTGAGCGCCGTGTCCCACTCGATGGGGTCGGCGAGGTTGTGCATTTGCCACAGGTCCACATGGTCGACCCCGAGGCGGTCGAGAGACCTGTGCAGCTCGTCTCGCGCCTCGTTTTTGGTGCGGGCATCGGTTTTGGTCGCGAGAAAGAACCGGCCGGGCTCGCGCTTCATCCAGGGACGAATGCGCAGCTCCGCATCGCCGTAGCTCGCCGCCGTGTCGATATGGTTGACGCCGTGGCGAAGCAGCACGTCGAGCGTTCGATCGGCGACGTCCTGGTTCACTCGCGACAGGGACGCGGCACCGAAGATCGTGCGGGTGCTTTGATGCCCGGTGCGTCCAAAAGCGTCGACGGGGATCGCCATCACAACAAGCGTATCTCCTGAAAGCGTCCGTTTCAGACGTGGGCCTTCAGCCAGTCAGTGATGGCGGGTACAAGATCTGGCGCCAGGCCGGGTGAATGCTCATCGTCTGCGTGCAAGCCGGTGGAGTTGACCAGCAGGCCGTGCCCGGTCGGAAGCATTCGAACAGTGAAATTGGGTTTGTTCATGCCGGCCAGGATCTCCGCGCAAATGTGAGTTGGGACCGTGCGGTCGTTGGTGCCGAGCAACCACAACGTGGGGACATTCAGCGCGGCGAGCGCCGGAGCGGGGTCATAGCCCGAGTGGTCCGCGCGTACCGCGGCGTCCATCTCAGCCGCTGAGGTTGCCGGCGCGTAGCTGCCGCCACCGCTGAAACCGCTCCACAGATCGGTCTGCCCGACCGTGGTTGCCGGCGCCGAAACAAGAATCGCAAACGAGGCACGGCCGCGTCTCTTGATCGCCAGCGGAACGGTCCAGCCGCCCTGGCTGCCGCCGTGTAAGCCCACTCTTTTCGGATCCACTCCAGGCCACGCCGCGAGGAAGCCAAGGGCGGCCGAAGCGTCGTCGGCGTACATGGCGAGCGAGTCGTCCGTCGGGAACTCACCCGGATAGCGCCCGGTCGACGAGCCGACGCCGCGCTTGTCGTACGTGAGCACCGCGAGACCGAGGCCGGTGTAGATCCCGACCCAGATGTCGTAGTAGAACCGCTCGCCACGCTCGGAGCCATGGACGATGACGATGCCTGGGTGCGGCCCACCTCCCAGCGGTTCGGTGATCGCCCCAGCCAGTACGGCCCGGTCCGCGGGGATGCTGACGTCTGTCTGCCGGTACTGCACCCGGTCGGCATGAACCGCTGCGCCGGACCTTGTCACTGTCAGCGTGGACCCGGCGAACGCGAGGTCCGCAAACTTGGGTAGCGCGACGGCGAACGCCGGCCCGATGGTGAAGCGATCAGGCGCCGCGCCCGCGTAAATCATCCGGTAGGTCGCTTCCTGGACGTCGAAAAACCAGCCCAGGCGGGCGATGACGAAGACTCGACCATCGCCGGTGCGGTAGCTGCCGAAGAATGACGCGAGGGCAGCGGGGTCAGCAGCCATCGGCGTGGGAACAGCGGCCGGATTGGGGCCGGGCTGGGCGCAGGCCAGCATCAGGAGCAGCGCCGTCGATGCCCCGACGATCGCGCGCATGGCGGTCGCAGAATACCACGGATTCGTGGTATTTATCACGACGTCGTGCTAACCGTTAGAGTGCCCGTGCGGATGCCGCGTCGTGCTGACGTCTCACTCCTCTACGACCTGTTCGTCGTCAGCCAGAGAGTCCGCCGCGCACTGGCCGCCGGCATGGCCGGCTCAGGGATGCGCGCCGACGAGTACGCCGTTTACAGCCTGCTCTTCATGTATGGGCCGATGACCGCGACGGAGATGGCCCGGCAGCTTGGCCTACCGCTCACCACGGTGCTCGACTACCTCAAGACGATCGATACGGCGGGCCACCTCGATCGCGGCCGCCATCCCGATGACGGACGCGCCGTGCAGCTCGCCCTCAACTCCAAAGGCGTCGCGGCCCACGCCCGGGCGAACAAGCATTGGGAGGTGGTACGCAAGCAGGTCGAGGGAGCGCTGCGGATGCCGAAGGCTGAGATCCGTGAGGCACTCCGGGCGCTCGACGACGCGGCTGCAGCCACGCTGAAAACCCGGGGGAGGGAGCGACCACGCCGGCATTAACAGAGACGCACGCGCGAGGAAGACTGATTCGGCTATCGTGCAAAACTTGAGCGTCAGCCCGAGCTCCAACATCACGGCGTTGCTCGCCGGCGGCGTGGCCGGCAGGCCCGCGCTCGTGGTCCCAGAGGGCCCGACTCTCAGCTACAGCCAGCTGCGCGACCACGTCGAGCAGGCGGCGATGGCGCTCTTGTCGAGGGGCGTCGGGCCTGGCGACCGCATGGCCGTGGTTTTTCCGAACGGCCCTGAGGCGATCCTTCTTTTCCTGGCCAGCTCCTTGATCGGAGTCAGCTGCCCGCTCAATCCTGGCTACAAGGAAGACGAGTTCCGGTTCTATCTCGAGGACACGGGCGCGCGCTTCTTGCTCGTGCCGCCAGGTGAAGCGGCCGCAGCGCGCCAGGCGCTGCCCAAAGGCGCGACGGTGATCGAGGCCGAGTTGGACCAGAATGGCCGGCTGAACATGAGCAACCACGCCGAAAGCAAGGCCGGCTCACTCGATGCGCCAGCCTCCGAGGCCACGGCGCTGGTCCTTCACACCAGCGGCACCACGAGCCGGCCGAAGCGCGTGCCCCTTCGTCACAGCAACCTCGTGACCTCGGCTCAGAACATCATCTCGTCGTACGAGCTCTGTCCTGACGACGTCTCTTTGTGCATCATGCCGCTGTTCCACGTGCACGGCCTCGTTGCCTCCACCCTGGCGACGCTCGGCTCGGGCGGCACCGTTGTTGTGCCGCGGAAGTTCAACCCGCTTGGCTTCCGACCCTTGATGGAGGCGACCCGGCCTACGTGGTTCAGCGCGTCGCCCACGCCGCATCAGCTGATCCTGTCCCGTCTTCAGGACAAGCACCCGCCGGGAACTGAGCGGTTGCGCTTTATCCGCTCCTGCAGCTCGGCGCTGGCGCCGGCTCAGATGCAGCAGATGGAAGACGTTTTCGGCGTGCCGGTGCTCGAGGCATACGGGATGACCGAGGCCAGCCATCAGATGGCCTCGAATCCCTTGCCGCCCGAGCGCCGGCTGCCGGGCAGCGTCGGGCGCGGCACGGGCGTGCAGATCGCGATCCTCGACGAGGCGGGCGCTCACCTGCCCACCGGCGCAAGCGGTGAGGTGGCCGTGCGCGGCCCGAACGTGATCGACGGCTACGAGAACAATCCGCAGGCCAACGCGAGCTCGTTCACGCGAGGTTGGTTCCGCACGGGCGACCTGGGCGTGCTCGATGGAGATGGCTACCTGACGCTGCTGAGCCGGATCAAGGAGCTGATCAACCGTGGCGGCGAGAAGATCGCTCCTCGCGAGATCGACGAGGTGCTCGAGACTCACCCCGCGGTCAAAGAGGCCGTGAGCTTCGGTGTTCCGCACCCCACATGGGGCGAGCAGGTCGCCGCGGCGGTCGTCGTCAGCGAGCCTGTCACGGAGAAAGAGCTGCTGACTTTCTGTCGATCGCGGCTCGCCGACTTCAAGGTGCCGAGTCGTCTCTACTTCGTCGACGAGATTCCGAAAACCCCGACCGGCAAGATCCAGCGCCGCTTCGTCGCCGAACAGTTCGCTGCGCGATGAAGGTCGCGGTCCTCGGCGCCGGCGCTACGGGAGGTTTCCTCGGTGCTCGGCTGGCGAAGTCCGGCGCCGATGTCGTGCTCATCGCGCGAGGCGCGCACCTCCAGGCCATGCGGCACGTGGGGCTGCGACTGATCGAAGCGGATGGCGAATCGACCGTGCCCGTCAAGGCGACTGATGACCTCGGCGCGATTCGTGGCGTCGACGCCGTCTTCGTCACGCTCAAGGCTCACAGCCTTCCAGCGATCGCCGAGCGCCTGGCGGCAAACCTGGGAGCGGAAACTGTGGTCGTCAGCGCGCAAAACGGAATCCCGTGGTGGTACTTCCAGCGCCACGGTGGCGAGATGGAAGGAGCCCACCTCGAAACCGTCGACCCTGGAGGATTGGTGGCGCGGACGATCGACCCCGAGCGCGTCATCGCGTGCATCGTCTACCCGGCGACCGCCGTCGTCGCGCCAGGCGCCGTGCGCCACGGCGAGGGCGAGAAATTCTCGCTCGGAGAGCTGGACGGCAGCCAGACCGAGCGCGTCGTCGCGCTTTCACACCTGCTCGTCAGCGCCGGGCTCAAAGCGCCCGTCCAATCGAGAATCCGGCAGGAGCTCTGGCTCAAGCTGCTGGGCAACGCTGTCTTCAACCCGCTCAGCGTGCTGACCCGGGCGACCCTCGGCGAGATGGCCGAGTCCCCGCTGGTAGCGCCGATCGTGCGTGCCGCCATGGAAGAGGTGGACAGCGTGGCGCGCCGGCTCGGGATCGAGATCCCAATCTCGATCGACCGGCGGATTCGAGGCGCGGCTCGTGTCGGCGCCCACAAGACGTCGATGCTCCAGGACCTGGAGGCAGGCCGGCCGCTGGAAATCGACGCCATCGTCGGCTCGGTGGTGGAGCTGGCCGGGCGATTCGACCTGGCGGTCCCGCACCTCCAGACGCTGTACGGCAGCGTCAAGCTCCTCGCAGCCTCCGCACAGGCCTGAATTCGTCCGGCTGCAACGATGAGCCTCCGGATCACGCGGGCTTCCCAGCCGTTGACCGATCGTTGGCGTCACGTAACGGTCGAACCACGCGGCGCAACGCGCCTTGGCATCAGCTTCCGCCCGCTCCAGGCCGAGGCGATGGGATTGGAGCCACGCGCCGCACTCGTTGCGCTCCTCGACTACCAGTACGACTTCGTGCGGCTGGCGGCGCTGTGGGACCGGATGGAGCCGGCGCCTGGTGTCTTCGACCCCTCGGCCCTGGATTGGCAGGTCGAGGTCGCGGAACGCGCTGGAAAACAGCTGATCATTGGTCTCGGCGCGCTTAAGAACTTCGGCTACCCCGAGTTCTTCGCGCCCAAGCACCACCTCCCGTTTCCGCTTCCGGAGGGCAAGCTGATCAGCGAGGCGTCTCATCCCGAGCTGCTCGCCGCAGCCCTGGCGTTCGTGGCGCGAGTGGTGGATCGGTATCAGGATCACGAGTCGGTCATCGCGTGGCAGGTCGAGCACGAGGCGGTGGATCCGCTGGGCGTGGAGCACTCGTGGCGGCTGGCGGCTGCGTTCGTCAAGCGGGAGGTCGCAGAGGTGAGGCGGCTGGATCCGAAACGGCCCATCCTTCTGAACGGCTTCCTCCCGATGTCAATGCCGGTCGCCGCCCAGCAGTGGCGGAGCACCCGCGACCAGGGCGACTCGTTATCGCTCGCCGAGGAGGCAGCGGACATCATCGGCGTGGACTTCTACCCGTGCCACGCGCTTGGGGCCGCAGGCCGATGGACTGCTTATCTGGACGCCCCCGAACATCCGTGGCGGGAGCGAGCCCCGCGCCTGTTCAAGCGTGCGGCCACGCAGGGCCCGCGGCTCTGGATCAGCGAAGGTCAGGCCGAGCCATGGGAGGCGGTGACGACTCCGCCCAACCCCGCGGGGCGGGTGATGGCGAGCTGTCCACCGGAGCGGGTGATCGACAACTACAACCGATGCCTGCGCCTGGCTCGCGAAACGGGCAGTTCGCTCGACGCATACCTGTTCTGGGGAGCGGAGTACTGGCTGCTGCGCCAGCAGGGCGGGGACGAGAGCTACCTGGGCGCCTTCCGGCGAATCCTCTTGGCCGACGACGAGCAGGCGGGCCGCGCATAGACTGAACCTAGGCAAGGAGGATGGCGAAGTGACCGAGACGCTCGAGTATCTGCTGGTGGAGGATGCGCTCCCCGCGGCGATCATCACTCTCAACCGGCCGCAGCAGCTGAACCCACTGTACACCGGCTTGATGAAGGAGCTCACTTCCGAGCTTGAACGTCAGGCCGCGCGGCCTGAGGTACGCGCGATCGTGCTGAAAGGAGCCGGCCGGGCTTTCTCGGCGGGGCACGATCTCAAAGAGATGATGGACAAGAGCCTGGACGAGGAACGGGACATCTTCGCCGTCTGCAACAAGCTGATGGCCACGGTCCAGTCGGTCCCCGTCCCGGTGATCGCCGCCCCGCACGGAATCGCGACTGCCGCTGGATGCCAGCTCGTCGCGACGTGTGACCTCGCGATCGCGAGCGACGACTGCCGGTTTGCCACGTCGGGGATTAGGTATGGCCTCTTCTGCTCGACTCCTGGCGTGGCCGTGGCCCGCAACGTGGGACGCAAGAACGCGATGGAGATGCTGCTGACGGGTCGATTTGTGGACGCGGCGACAGCCGAGAAATGGGGCCTGATCAACCGCGCTGTCCCGATCGCGCAGCTGGACACTGAGGTCACGGCGCTCGTCAACGAGCTCGCCAAGCTAAGCCCCTACGCGCTCAGGATCGGCAAGGAGGGTTTCTACCGGCAGGTCGAGGCGCCGCAGGCAGAGGCCTATCAGCTGATGGGCGAGGCGATCTCGTGCAACGCGGTCGCTCCGGACGGCCAGGAGGGAATTGCCGCCTTCGTCGAAAAGCGGACGCCGGTCTGGGAGGTCAGCTCACCTCAGGCTGAGTAGTCGAGCGCGGGGCGCCAGTCTTTACCTCGACCTTTCGGCGTGCGGTCGAGGACCAGCCACAGCGGCCACATGAAGTCGACGTGACGCATGTCCTGACCCGGGTCGCTGGGGGCGAGCATGAGCTCGCTGCTCCAGGTGTGGCGGATTTTTCCATTGCGCCGGACAAAGACGGACGCGATCGGGAACTGCTCACCGTCTGGGCTCTCGGCGTGGTAGTCGCGGTTGTAGGTGTTGCCGGCGGAGGAGAGCAGGCGCGCGTGACGCCAGCCCCGAGCCTTCGCGTGCTTGCGGAACTGTTCGATGGGGGCCTTCGCCACGACCACGAAATTGATCTGCTGAGAGATGTGAGGTGCCTCTCCGTCCATCCCGTCGATGATCGACGTGCACGACGGGCAGCCCTCCTCGAGCGGCAGCCCGTTCTTGCCCGGGATGAACATGTGGCTGTAGACGAACAGGGTGTCCTTGCCGTCCTCGAACAGCTGGGACAGCTGGATCGGTCGCGCGCGCTTTGCGCTGGCATCCCACTCTTCGAACGTGTAGTCGTGCGGTACAACGCCTCCGAGCGGTAGCTTCCGCCGCTGAGCGGCCACGGCTTCGATCTGGCGGCGCAGCTTGATTTCGGCCTTCAAAAGCTCGTCGCGCTTCACGCGATAGTTAGCGGACTCGCCGGGAAAACGCGCGTCGTGCAGCGATTTCTTGACTCTGGACGCCATGCTTGACTCCTTTTTGTGTCTAAGTAACTGAGGCCGTGCTCGACGTAGAACTTCAAGCGGGTGGTCACCTCGCCCCAGCCAATCCGAGAGGGCCACGAAGACCGCGTCATTCATGTGCAACCCAACAGTTGCACTTTAAGGTCCGTCTGTCAATTCCGTCGGACGTCAGCGCTCCTCACGGACATAGGGCGTGCCCAGGGCGGCGGGCGCGCCGAGGCGCTGCTTCGCCCAACCGGTCGACACCGCCACGAGCACGACCACCGTCATGAGATAGGGCAGGGACGCGAACACCTCCGGAGGCAGGTGCACCTGCCGAGCCTGCAGGACAAACCCGAGGCTCGAGAAGAGGCCGAACAGGTATGCGCCGGCCAACGTCATCTCGGGCCGCCAGAAGGCGAAGATGACGAGCGCGATCGCGATCCAGCCGGCGCCTGAGGTCATGCCGTCGATCCAGTTGGGCGTGATCGCCAGGCTGAAGTAGGCGCCGCCAACACCAGCGAAGAGCCCGCCCACCAGCGTGTGCGCGTACCGGTAGCGCGCTACGTTGACGCCCATCACGTCGGCGGTCTGCGGCGACTCGCCGACCGCTCTCAGGTGCAGCCCCGTCCGCGTGCGATGGAGGTAGGCCATAGCGATGAGCACGAGCGCCCACGACGCATAGACCAAAGCGTTCTGATGAAAAAGGATTGGACCGACGACGGGCAGGTCCGCCAGCCCCAGCACGTTGAGGGCGTTGAACTCGTGGTGCGCCGGCTGGCCGCCGAGCTTGCCCACATTGCCAACGTAAGAAGACAGTCCGGTCGCCCCCGCGAAGATGGTGAGCGCGAGCCCGGAGACGATCTGGTTCGCGCGCAGCCCGACGACCAGGACGGCGTGGATGATCGACACGGCGAGAGCGGCCAGGCCTCCGATCAGGGTCGCGAGCAGCAGCACCAGCCAGCCTGGGCCTGATAGGTGCTGAACGGACCAGAAGGCGGTGACCGCCCCCATCAGCATCATCCCCTCGACGCCAAGGTTCAGGACTCCGGACCGCTCGGCCAGCAGCTCGCCCAGCGCGGCGAACACCAGCGGCGTGCCGTAGAAGATGGCGGAAGACACCAACACCACCACAATGCTGTCGTTCACGTTCACTGGAACGAGACTCGATAGCGCAGCAGCAGCTCTCCACCCAACGCGAAGAACAGGATCATGCCCTGCAGCACACCGACGAGGCCGGCCGGAAAATCAGGACCCTGCAGGCTGTAGCCGGCGTTGGCCAAGCCTCCCAAAAGAAATGCGACCACCGCCACTGCGAACGGGTTGTATCGAGCGAGCGCCGCGACGACTATCCCGGAGTAGCCGAAGCCGGACTGCTGGAGCCCGCGAGGGTCAAGCACGTGGCGAAAGTCCCCGATCTCGCTCGCCCCGCCGAGGCCGGCCAGCGCCCCTGACAGCGCCATCATCGCCACCACCAGCCGGCGCGTCTTGATGCCCGCGTACCGGGCCGCCGGGGGCGAATCACCCAGCACGCGCGCCTGGAAGCCGAAGATCGTCGACCGGTACATCAGCCACAACGCCGAAGCGGCCAGCACGCCGACAAAGAAACCGAATGGGATGACGGCAAGGCCGGCACCGACGGTCGGCCAGCTGGCCGCATCGGGCAGCGGCTTGCCCTGCGGAAAAGCCCTTGCGCTGAACGTGCTCAGGTCGCGCCAGAAGGAGCGGCTGTCGAAGATCAGGTACGTCAGCACAAGGCTGGCGACGTAGTTGAGCATCAGCGACGTGATGATCTCGTTGGTGTTGAAGTAGGCCTTCAGCAGGCCCGGGATGGTCGCCCACGCCGCCCCGGCGACGAGGCCGCCGCCGATCATCCCGGCGATGATGACCGCGGCCGGCTGATTGTGCAGCACGAGTCCTACCCCCGAGGCGCCGACCGCGCCGAGGTAAAGCTGGCCCTCTCCACCGATGTTCCAGAGCCGGATCCTGAACGCGGCCGCGGCGGCCAAGCCGGTGAACAAGAGTGGGGTGGCGGTGACCAGCGTGCCGCTCAGCGCTCCGGGGGCCAGGAACGCGCGGTCGAGCAGCCGCGAGTAGGTGGCGATCGGGTCCTTGCCCGCGACAACGAGGACGATCGCCGCGGCAGCGAACGCGGCGACCAGCGAAGCCGCGGGAACCGCGACGACGAGCCAGCGCGGCGTCGTCAGCCGGCGCTGAATCCTCACGATGGCTTGAGGGGCGGCAGCGTTGGGGCTGCCGACGCGCCGGCCATCATCAGGCCGATCTGCTGGACGTCCGCTTCGTCCCTCGGCACGACGCCGACGATGCGCCCTTCGTAGATGACCGCGATCCGGTCCGCCAGGGTCAGGATCTCGTCGAGGTCCTCGCTGATGAGCAGGATGCCGACGCCGTCGGCGGCGGCTTTCAACAGCAAGGATCTGACGTTCTCGGTCGCGCCGACGTCAAGACCGCGAGTGGGATTCGCCGCCACGATGGCTTTGGGTTGGCTCGACAGCTCGCGCGCGAGCACCACCTTCTGGACGTTGCCTCCTGACAGGAGTCTCGTCGGCGTCTCTGGCCCTGGCGCCGCGACCGAGAAGCGGCTCATCAAGTCCCTGGCGTTGGCCGCGATCCGATCGCGCCGCAGGACGCCGCGCATGGCGATCGGAGGGCGGCGGTGAGATTTCAGGATGAGGTTGTCGGCGACGGACAGACTTGGTGAGACGCCGGTGCCGAGACGATCCTCCGGCACGTGCGCGACCCCGCGCGCGATCGCATCCTCGGGGTCGCCGTTGCGCAGGCGAGCGCCAGAGGCGAGGACGTCGCCCGCGGTTCGCGCCCGCGCGCCGGAGATCGCTTCGGCCAGTTGACGCTGCCCGTTGCCGGACACGCCTGCGATCCCGACGATTTCGCCTGCCCTGATGGCGAGTGAGACGTCATTGACGGCCCTGATCCCAAGGTCGCCGTCGGCGCTGACGCCGCGCAGCTCGAGCACGACTTTCCCGCCGGTCAGGTCTCGCGCCTCTCGCGACGGCGCAAAGACGACCTCGCGGCCGATCATCATCTGGGCGAGCTGGGGCGGGGTGGTCTCACTGGTGACCACCGTGCCTACCAGGCGTCCACCGCGCAGCACGGTGACCCGGTCCGACACCGCCATCAGCTCCTCGAGCTTGTGCGAGACGAACACGATGGTCCGGCCCTCTGCGGTCATCCGGCGCAGGGTCTCGAAGAGGTCGTCTGCTTCCTGCGGCGTGAGCAGCGAGGTGGGCTCGTCGAGGATGAGGATGCGCGCCCCGCGGTACAGCGACTTGAGGATCTCCACCCGCTGCTGCTCGCCCACCGAGAGCTGCCAGATGCGCGCCCTTGGGTTGACCGGCATGCGGTAGCGCTTGGCCAGCTCAGCCACGTGAGAGTCGATCGTGGCGGGATTGGTCCGCAGCCAGGGCGTGCCCCGGTGGCCCAGGACGATGTTGTCGGCGACCGTCAGAGATGCCGCCAGGCGGAAGTGCTGGTGGACCATCGAGACCCCGGCGGCCATCGCGTCACGCGGCGAGTGGAACTCGACTTTCCGACCGTGGATCTCGATCTCGCCGGCATCGGGTCGGTAGAGGCCGGCAAGGATGCTGGCCAGCGTCGACTTGCCGGCGCCGTTCTCGCCGAGAAGCGCATGGACCTCGCCCTCGCGGGCTTCGAAGTCGACCGAGTCGTTAGCCAGGACACCTGGGAAGCGCTTGGTAATCGAACGCATGGCCACCGCCGGGGCTGCCCCGGCGGTGGCGCTAGTCATGTACGAGGGTTCCCGTCAGCTGCCTTTCGGGTTGCCGATGACGCCCTTGACGAACCAGTCCATGGTGAGGATCTGGTCCAGCGTGAGCTTGGTGCCAGAGGCCACCTTCACGGCGCCTGACTGGTCGCTGAGTGGGCCGGTGAACTCGTAGAAGGTGCCGTCGATGAGGGCCTGCTTCTTAGCAGTGATGGCTGACTGGGTCGCTGCATCGACCGACTTTCCGAAGGGCGCGAGGCCGATCAGGCCGTCCTTGATGCTGCCGTAGTAGCTGCCGCTCTTCCAGGTGCCGTTCATCGCCGCCTTGATTCGCGTGAGCTCGTAGGGGCCCCAGTGGTAGACGGTGCCGGTGAGCCACTGGTCCGGCGCGAACGAGGTCTGGTCGGAGTCGTAGCCCGACCACTTCAGGCCGTGAGCCTTGGCCGCGTCGCCCGTGGCGGGGCTGTCCTGGCCCTGGCCGAGGACGTCGACCCCCGCCGCGATCAGGCTCTCGGCCGCGGACTTCTCCTTGACGGGGTCGAACCAGGTGGTGGTCCAGATGACCTGCACCGTCGCCCCGGGATGGGTCGCCTGGGCGCCCAGCGCGAAGGCGTTGATCTCACGGATGACCTCTGGGATCGGGAAAGGCGCGACAAACCCGATCTTGCCGTTCTTGGTCGCGGCGCCTGCCGCCATGCCGGTCAGGTAGTCGGCGTCTTCAGCCGCGCCGAAGAACTCGGCCAGGTTCGTTTCTGTCTTGGAGCCGGTCGCCTGCTCGAAGTACACGTTGGGGTACTTCTTGGCCGCGGCATCCATCTGGTCCTGGAAGCCGAACGACGTGCCGAAGATGATCTTGTTGCCATCCGCAACGAGGCTGTCGATCACCTGGCTCGCCTGCGGTCCCTCTGGGACGTTCTCCTTGAAGGTGGTGACGAGCTGGCTGCCGACCTGCTGCTGGACGTAAAGCCGCGCGTCGTCGTGAGCCTTCGTCCAGCCGGCGTCGCTGGCGCTGCCGACATAGACCCACGCCGCCTTGAACGTGCTGGGCGATGCCGAGCCGGTATTAGAGCTGCCGCCGCAGGCAGCCACCGCAATGGCTGCAAGCGCAAGCAAGGTAGTCCGTTTCATCTGCGAACCCCACCTCCCTGTGGTTACAAAAGCGCGCCGCCGCGGCGCGACCCCTCCGGCAATCTCGAACTGGTCAGCAAGCCCAAGACCGCAGTCATTGTGGCGGCGACCGGCGCCCGGCTGCTTGGTCGCTGCGCACACTTTCAGGCTTGCCCCACTGGGCGGACCGCACCATAGTGTCCCGGTTTCGAAGTTCCTGTCAAGATCGCGACGTGACCAGGGTGCGGATCGCGGTCGGGGGCCTGCGGTTCGAAGCGCGGCTCGAGACCGAGCGCGCGCCCAAGACCTGCGCGAGATTCGCCGCTATGCTGCCCCTCAAGACGCAGCTCATCCAGGCCCGCTGGAGTGGAGAGGCGGCCTGGATCCCGTTCGGCGACCTTGACGTGGACCTGGGCTACGAGAACCACACGAGCTATCCGGCGCCGGGGCAGCTCCTGCTCTACCCGGGCGGCATCAGCGAGACGGAGATCCTGTTTCCGTACGGTGCGACAGTCTTCGGGAGCAAGATGGGCCAGTTGGCGGGGAACCATTTCGCGACGATCGAGGACGGCGCTGAGCAGCTCCCCGCCCTCGGCAGAGTCGTCCTGTGGGAGGGCGCGCAGGACATCACCTTCGAAGCCGTCTGATCATGTCCGGCGACGCCGCGACGGTGATGGGGCGCCTCGACATCCTCGGCGCATGCAGCGAGGAGCCGGGGCGGCTGACGAGGCCCTTCGCCTCGGAAGCCATGCGGAGGGCCCACGAGCACGTCGCCGCCTGGATGCGTGAGGCGGGCATGTCGGTGCGCAAGGACAACATCGGCAACCTGGTGGGGCGGTATGAGGGTGCAGGTGGTGACGCCACGTTGCTCGCCGGCTCCCACCTGGACTCGGTCCGCGACGCGGGAAGGTACGACGGCCCGCTGGGCGTGATGGTCGCCCTGGCCGCGGTGCAGCGGCTTCATGAAAGCGGGTCTCGGCTGCCATTTGCAATCGAGGTGGTCGGTTTCGCTGACGAGGAAGGATTGCGCTACGGCACCACGTATCTCGGCAGCCGGGCGATGGCCGGCGCGCTCGACCCGGCCGATCTCCGTCGCCCCGACGCCCAGGGCGTGACCATGGCCGAGGCGATCCGCGGCTTTGGCGGCGACCCGGATCGGGTGGGCGAAGATCGGTGGGCCGGCGGCAAGCTGCTGGGCTACGTGGAGGTGCATATAGAGCAGGGCCCGGTGCTCGAAGTGAGCGACCTTCCCGTCGGCATCGTGTCCGCCATCGCGGGCCAGTCACGCTTGAGCCTCCTCTTCACCGGCGAGGCCGGCCACGCCGGCACGGTGCCGATGAACCGGCGCAAGGACGCCCTCGCGGCGGCTGCGGAGTTCGTGCTGCTGGTCGAGGCCGAGGCTCGGGCAACCGACGGGCTGGTCGCCACAGTCGGGCAGCTGGCCGTCAGCCCCGGCGCGGCCAACGTCGTGCCGGGCAAGGTGATGCTGACACTCGACGTCCGGCATGCGGACGACGCGGTGCGACTGGAGCACGTGAAGCGAATGCAGCAGTTGACGCGCGACATCGCGGAGCGACGAGGTCTGTCGGTCGAGTCCTGGCCCATCGCCGAAAACGGGTCGATTCCCAGCTCGCCACGCTTGACGGCCCTGCTCGCGCAAGCGGCACAATCGCTCGGCGACCCGGCGGTCAAACTGGCGAGTGGCGCCGGGCACGACGCGGTCGTCATGGCCGGGCTTACCGAGGTGGCCATGCTCTTTGTCCGCTGCAAGGGAGGCATCAGCCACCATCCCGCCGAATCGGTGACCGAAGAGGATGTCGCAGTCGCGATCGATGTCCTGGCCAGGTTCCTGGAGCTGCTGGCCGCCGACCGATGAGCGACCTAGTGATCCGGGGCGGCAGCGTCGTCACCGCAAACGGGGTGATCAGTGCAGATGTCGCACTCAGCGATGGGGTGATCTCGGCGGTCGGACTCAACCTCGAGCCTGCCTCCAACGAAATCGACGCCACAGGCCTGCACGTGCTGCCCGGCGGAATCGACTCGCACGTGCATTTCAACGAACCTGGACACGCAGATTGGGAGACGATCGCGAATGGTTCGGCCGCGCTCGCGGCCGGCGGCTACACCGCGTTCGTCGACATGCCGCTCAACTGCTTGCCGGTCACGATCGATGGCGGAGCCTTCGACCTGAAGCTCGCGGCCACAAGCGCTTCATCGATGCTCGACTTCGGATTGTGGGGCGGCCTCGTACCGAACAACCTCGATCGCCTGGAAGAGCTGCACGCCCGAGGAGTCCTCGGGTTCAAGGCGTTCATGTGCCCGAGCGGGCTCGACGAGTTTCCGGCGTGCGACACGCGCACGCTGCGCGAGGGCATGCAGCGCATCGCCGCGCTCGGCTCCATCCTGCTGCTGCATGCAGAGGATGCGGAGGCCGTCGAAATGCTGGGTCGCGAAGCGGTCGCACACGGCATGACCGGCGCCCGCGACTTCGTCCGCTCCCGACCCGCCAACGCGGAGATGGACGCGATCTCGCGCGCCATCTCCCTGGCCGAGGAGACGGGCTGCGCCGCACACATCGTTCACGTGAGCACCGCCCAGGGCATGCGCTGGATCCGAGAAGCGCAGATCTCGGGCGTCAACGTGAGCGGTGAGACGTGCCCGCACTATCTGCTCTACACGGAAGAGGACCTTGAGCGTCTGGGCGGGCTGGGCAAGTGCGCCCCTCCGTTTCGGACGGCCAAGGATCGCGAGGAGCTGTGGGCGATGCTCGCGGACGGCAGCCTGCCCATGGTCGTCTCCGACCATTCGCCCAGCTCGCCCGATCTCAAGTCGGGCGACGACTTCTTCAAGCTCTGGGGCGGCATCTCGGGCTGTCAGTCGACGCGCCAGCTGCTGCTCGAAGGAGCACACCTGCGATCGATCGACTTGTCGGTGATCGCCGCCTGCACCGCCACCAACGTGGCCCGACGGTTTGGGCTGGCGCGCAAGGGCGAGGTGGCGATTGGGTTTGACGCGGACCTCTGGATCGCCGACCTGTCACATGAGTCGTTGGTGCGGAGGGAGGACCTCCTCTACCGGAACGCGTTCAGCGCGCATGAGGGACAGGCCATCCGCGGCCGTACGGTGATGACGCTCGTGCGGGGCCGGGCGGTCTTCGCGGATGGCCGGCCAATCCCGGGTCCGGGTGGCCGCCTACTCACGGCCCAGCGCTGATACCAACTTTGAGACGATCTTGGGACTGGACCCGATACGCAGGCTGTAGCAATCTGCGGCCATGGAAGCAGAGAAGACGCAGCACGTGAACCGCCGAGCGGTCCTCGCCATCGCGGCCGGGTTGGGGCTTCTGATCGTTCTCGTGATCGGGGTCAGGCTTTCTCGCACTGACTACGCCTCCGCTGCATGGTTCACGACCCTGCTTCTCCTGATCACAGATGGCCTTGTGGCATGGCACTTGTTGCTTGGCGGCGGAGTCAAGGCGATCCGGCGCGCCACGCTCATCTCGGTCCTGGCAACCATCGCGCTGATCGCGAACTGCTCGAGTCAGAGTGGCGACGGTTCGCATGCGATCGGAGCGGACCCCACCGCCTACCTTTCGACGCTTCTGATCCTCGTCGGACCACTCGTGTTGGTGCTCGCGGCGCCGGGAATCATCTCCATCGCAACGCTGACGAGGAAGAGGGAACGCTGGATCCTGGGCGCTTCTGTGCTTG
>Ga0209118_1000401_pt1 | contig 24339 bp, 20 predicted proteins | sample BlaSpr_A8_Ref_M1_FD_187988 | JGI IMG/M metagenome (GOLD analysis project Ga0209118, IMG submission 187988) | Forest soil microbial communities from Thunder Bay, Ontario, Canada - Black Spruce, Ontario site 2_A8_Ref_M1 (SPAdes) (version 2) | ecosystem: Environmental > Terrestrial > Soil > Boreal...
CCCTCGCGCCGCCATCGCCGAGCGGCGCGGGCAGCGCCGGCCGCTGGACCACGCTCGGCCGGCCGGGGCATAAGCCGCTGCTCGTCGGCTATGCCCTGCCTGCGATCACCGCGATCATCGTGATCGGTGCGATCCTCGCGATCACCAGGCACGACCTGGAAAGGCGGCGGGAGCTGATGCGTGCACCGCGGCCACCTCTCTATGGCGTCTGGGACGTCGACGAGCTGGTGCGCAACGGGCGGGCGGAGCCGCCGTGGAACGGCGATCTGGCGCGCTGGCGGCGGTTGATCGTCCGCTCCCCGGAGGCCCTGGCGGTGAAGCTCGCCAGCGGCGCGCTGCGGTCCTTCGCGACGGTCTACGGCCAGCGGGCGGTCACCCTGTTGAGTGAGGAGGGCGCCGGGCAGCCGACGCAGCACGGCATCCTGGCCTGGTCGCGGCCGGACCCCGATCACCTGGTCCTGCAAGGCACGATGGGCGGCGATGCGCTGACCATGAAGCTCAGGAGGATCGACGAGTCGAACGTCCTCCTGCTCACCAGGGGCTTTCACCTGATCACCGACGAGGCGAGCAACCAGTGAGACGGCTCTGAGCAGGATCCCCATGACCCCGCCCATGGCGGCTACCGGCCTTCGCGGTCCGCTAGAGGAAACACACCTCGCGGCGCCGCCGGCGCCTGCCGGTCCCTCGTGGGGCTCGGCGCGGCTGATCGCGTTCCGGTTCGTCTTCTCGTACCTGGCGATCTACTTCTTCCCCGGCATTTTCGGCATCCTCCCCGGAGTACGCAGCCTCGCTGCGTCGAGCCCAGACATCTGGCAGCCGATCGTTTCCTGGGTGGGGAAGCACGTCTTCCATCTGAGCATGGCCTTACCCCTGGAGTCCGACGGCGGCAGCGGCGACGATACCGCTCATTTCGTGCAGCTGTTCTGCACGGTGGCGCTCGCGGCCGCCGCGGCGCTCCTCTGGACGTTGCTGGACAGGCGCAGCCAGGACCACCGCCGGCTCCACGACGCCTTGCGGCTCTACGTGCGCTACACGCTCGGCGCGATTCTGCTCGACTACGGCATGCTCAAGCTCATCAAGGGGCAGTTCAAGTTCCCGTGGCGGCTGGATGAGCCGTACGGCGAGATGTCGCCGATGGGGCTGCTGTGGATGTTCATGGGCTATTCGACGCTGTACAACCTCTTTGCCGGCGCTGCCGAAGCGGGCGCCGCAGTCTTGCTGTTCTTCAGGCGGACGACGACCCTGGGCGCCCTGCTGGCAGTGGCCGTGATGACCGACGTGGTGATGATCAACTTCTCCTACGACGTGCCGGTGAAGCAGTGGGCGGTGCATCTGCTGCTGATGGCGCTCTTCCTCCTGGCTCCCGACCTGCGCCGGCTGGCGGACCTGCTGGTGCTGCAGCGGCCCACCACGCCGCCACCCGTGGCGCCGCGGACCGCCGGCCCGCGCTGGCGCCGGATCGCCCCGCTCGCGCTCAAGGCCCTGGTCATCGGCTACCTCCTGATCTCGACCACCAAGAGGTGCCTGGACCGCTGGCGGCTGATCGACCGTCAGCTGGCCAGGGCCGATGTGGCGGATGCCACGAAATACGCGGTGGACGACTTCGTCCGCAACGGCAGGCCGGTGCCGCCCTCGCCGCAGGATTCGAGCCGTTGGAAGTGGCTCCGCTTCCTTCCCCAGGGGGCCGAAGTGACCACCATGGACGAGCGGTACTTTGTGGTGGGCACCGACGCGGCGAAGCAGACCCTCGTGGTGCCGGGCGGCGACGCGCGGACGAAACCTGGCGTCCTGGTCTGCTCGCGGCCGGATGCGGACCACCTGATCCTGACCGGCACCCTGGCGAACGACTCGCTGATCGTCACGCTCCACTCGATCGATCCGAAACGTTTCTTCCTGGTGCGCCGAGGCTTCCACTGGATCGACGAGGCCCCGGAGGATCGCTGAGCGCGGGCGGCGCGAAGCGGCCGCAGGAAATCGTCCGGCCGGGTGTTCCTCAGCTGCAAAGCCGGCCTTCCCGAAGGAGGAGCTCCCGTGTCGGAACAACCTCTGAACCGCAGCGGGCTTGGATGCTGACCTGGTGACCGGTCTCCGGCGGCAGCGCGTCCAGGCAGCGCTCCTCGCGGTCAGCCTCCCGGTCCTGCTCTGGAGCGTGCCGGCCGCCGCCAGCCCCTGCGTCACCGGCGCGACGATGCTCTGCATCTACGGCCGCTTCCAGGTGCAGGTGAGCTTCCACACCGCCGAGGGCGGCGGCCGCTCGGGCAACGGACAGGCCATCGGCTTGGACAGCCTGGGCGTGGCCCAGGGCGGCCTGTTCTGGTTCTTCAGCCCGACCAATCCGGAGATGCTGGTCAAGGTGCTGGACGGCTGCGCCCTCAACAACCGGTTCTGGGTCTTCTATGCCGCCGGCACCAACGTCGGTTTCACCGTGACCGTCACCGACACCTCGAACGGCAATGCGCGCACCTACCAGAACGCTGACGGCACCGCGGCGCCGCCGGTCCAGGACACCGCCGCCTTGCCGTGCGGCGGGTCGGCGGCGTCGACCCTGTACGTCGCGACGGACGGCAACGACTCGTGGAGCGGCAGCCTGCCGGCGCCGAACGCCGGCCGCACCGACGGGCCCTTCGCCTCGCCTGCCAGGGCGCAGCAGGCCGTGCAGGCGCTGGCCGGGACCCAGGCGGTAACAATCCAGCTGCGAGCCGGGACCTACTACCTGCCGCTGAGCCCGACCAATCCGGGCACCCTGGTCTTCGGTGCCAGGGATTCCGGCACCGCGAGCCTGCCGGTCACCTGGCAGAACTATCCCGGGGAGACGCCGGTGCTGAGCGGGGGAGTGCCGGTGGGCAGCGGGGGGTTGGGGCTGACCTGGACTCGCGGCGCCGGCAATCTCTGGCAGGTGCAGCTGCCCGCCGCCATCAAGCTTTTCGAAACCCTGTTCTACGCCCCCGCGGGCGGCGCCGCCGGCACCGCCGACCCCGCCAACCCCGCCGACCCCGCCAATAAATCGCGGCGCATGCGCTCCCGCCTCGAGTCGCCGTCGGGCGTCGGCTACGCCATGATCGGCGGCCAGTGCACCGCGGTCAATCCGGTCGGGCCACCCACGGCGGTGCCCGCTTCGTTCTGCAATCTCGGGACGTTCTTGAGAGTCGCGGGGAGCATCCCGCAGAGCAGCGCTACCTGCACCGTCGCGAACAGCTCGTCGGACGGCAGGGGCCATAGCAAGTGCCTCGACCGCTTCTTCTACAATGCCGCCGATCCGATCGCCGTGTGGAGCAACTTGAACGGCATCTACACCGGCAATCCCACGAGCCCCTGCCGGCCGAACCCCGCGAATCCGTACCCCGCCGGCGACATCGAGCTGACGCTGTTCGAGGCCTGGACCGTGGACGCGATGCGGATCGCCTGTCTCGATACGACGAACCACGTCGTCTATCTGACCGGACCGGTCAAGCGGGGAGGCAGCACGATCTACAACCTTTTCGGCCCCGGGGCGGGCAAGCGCTACCTGGTCGAGAATGCCAGGGACGCATTCACCGCGGCGCTCGACGCCGGCCAGACCGGTCTCTGGTTCCTGGATCGCTCCACCGCCCAACCGGTGCTGTCCTACATCGCCAACGCCGGCGAGAACCCGAATGCCGACACCGTGATCATTCCGCAGCTGGGCGGTGCGATCCCGGGAGCGCCGGCGACCGACTACGTCGGGGGGAGCCTGATCGCGGCCACCAACTTGAGCTACGTGACCTTCCAGGGCATCACCTTCGAGGTGGATGATTTCATCCCGTCGCCGACCGGATTCAACAACGACGACAACGGCGAGCTGGCGGTGCCGCAGGCCATCGGCTGTGAAGGCTGCCGGAACGTGACCTTCGACACCGTGACTGTTCAGCACACCTCGGCGTCGGGGATCCTGATCGCCAGCTCGGCAGCGACCGCCCAGGCCGCGAGCGACGCTATCCAGAATTCGACCTTCTACGACATCGGCGACAGCGGCGTCCGCATCGGGCACTCCCCGACCCGGAGCGACACCGCCGCCAGCGTCGTCACCAACGTGATCGTTCAGAACAACCTGATCCAGGGCTACTCGCGGGTCTTCGCGGACGGCGAGGGGATCGCCCAGGGGAACGGCAATACCATCACCTATCTCCACAACGACATCCTCGACGGCTACCACGCGGGAATCTCCATCTGCAACCTTGGCTGTCCCGCCTCCGCCCCCAACGTCAACGCCACCGGCATCTTCAGCCAGTACAACCACATCCGCGACGTCATGCAGGGGATCACCTCCGACGGCGGCACGCTCTACTACAACGTCGGCAACGCCAGCTTCAGCGGTTCGAACGACAGGATCTACAACAACCTCGTCCACGACACCACGGACTCGTCGATCATCGACCCGGTGCAAAACGGCATCCCCACCGTGCCCGGCTCCGGCTATGGCGGCCAGGGGATCTATCTCGACGCCCAGTCGGGCGGGGTCGACGTGAGATACAACGTCGTCTACCGCATGTCGGCCTTCACCGCCTTCATGACCGAAGGGCCGACGGTGGCGCAGGCACCGAACCCGAACATCTTCGAGAACAACATCTTCTCGCTGGGGATCCGCGGCATGTTCGCGCAAGGGACGCCGTGGCCCGCGGGTTGTGGAGCGAACCCGGGCCAGGAAGTCGAGATGTTGTGGAACGTGTTCAATTTCGATCTCGACGAGACGCCGCCGAACCCGCAAGGTTTCTATGTCCAATCGGGGTGCACGAACTCGTGCGGGCTCGCCTACGACCAGTTCCAGCTGTTCCAGGGCAACGCCTACTGGCGGGCCGGGACGCCCACGACCGGCTACCCGCTGTTCTGCAACGACGCCAACGCCTTTCACGTGATGACCCGCCCGCCGGCGGACGGCAGCTGCACGTTCAGCGGCCTGAACACCTTCCTCACCTTCGATTCGCCGCCCATGGGCAGCCAGACCTGGCAGCACGGCCTCCCTGCCTCGACGCCGGTGCCGATGAACGAGGACGCGAACGGGACCTGCTCCTGGGACCCGAAGTTCGGCACCACCGGCAATCCGAGCGACTACCTGGTCGCCAGCGGACCGCCGACGCGGTTCGATCCCGCCTTCACCAACGACACGATCGTCAATGCCGGCCGGACCGCCGGGCCGCACAGCCTCGCGGCGGTGCCGGCGACGTTCCCGACCTACACGTTCACCAGCTTCTAGGCTCTGGTCACCATCGCCTTGCGGCGACCCCGACGCCCTTCTCCCTCGCTCGCCGACCCGTTGCGTCCTGCCGCCGGACCTTTCGCCGCCGCAGCCCGCACCGGTATGCTGCCGCCCGTGTCTCTGCCAGCGACGGCCCCTTCTCCTCGGTGCGGCGGAGCGCCAGGCGCGGGATTCGCCCTGGAAGAGCTCGTCGTCCGCCACTACCGCTGGTGCGCGCTGCTCGTCCTCGCGCTCATGGCCTGCAACGTCTTCCTGGGGCTCGCCACCAGCAACGTCAACGACTTCGACGAGGCCCGCTACGGCGTCACCGCCTTCGAGATGCAGCAGCACCGGGCCTTCGTGCTGACGACCTATGCCGGGCAGAGGGAGGTGTGGGCGCTCAAGCCGCCGCTCGGCTACTGGCTGATGTCGCTGTCGTTCGCGCTCTTCGGCGGCTCCGCGCTGGCGATGCGCCTCCCCTCGGCGCTCTGCGCCCTGGCCGCGGTGGCGGTGACCATGAGCGCGGCGAGGCGCTGGTTCGATCCCCGGCTGGCGATCCTGGCGGGCGCGATCCTCGCCACCACCTTCGGCCTGCTCAGCCATCACGGAGCGCGCAGCGGCGACTTCGACGCCGCTCTCACCCTCATCCTTCTGCTGGTGGCCGTGCGGCTGCCCGGCCTGGCCGAGTCGCCCTGGGGGCTGGTGCCCGTCGCCCTGCTCCTCGCCTGCGGGTTCCTGCTCAAGAGCTTCGCCATCGTGCCGATGGTCGTGGTGACGGGCAGCTATCTGCTGTGGACCGGCAGCTGGCGCCGGCTGCGGCTCGTCCCCTGCCTGGCGGCACTTGGCGTCTTCGTGACCATCGCCGGGCTCTGGGCTGCCGCCCGCTGGCGGGCCGACGGCTCGCCGGACTTCCTCCTGCGGATGCTCAGGGAGGACGTCGTCGGCCGGTCGACCTCGATCGTCGATAAGAGCACCTCTTCGCCCTTCGGCTACGTGACGGGGCTCTTCGACCGCTTCGCGCCCTGGCCGCTGCTGCTGCTGGCGGCCGGCGTCGTGGCGTTGCGCGACGGCGGCCCGCGGTGGCCGTTGCGGCCGCGCCGGCCCGGGATCGCGAAGCTGCTCTTGCCCTGGATCGGCGTTCCGCTCGCCTTCGTCTCGGTGGTCCGCACGCAGCACCACTGGTATCTCGACCCGATGTATCCGGCGCTGGCGATGCTCGCCGGCGGCTGCGCGCTCTTCCTGGTCGAGCGCACGCCGGGCCGCCGCCGCGCGCTGGCGCTCGCCGGCCTCGTGGCGCTGCCGCTGGCGCTCTGCGAGGCGCGGCTCCTGGCGCGGGTGCTGGTCCGAGAGCCGATGTCCCCGGACCAGCGCTTCCTCCGCGCGCTCACGCCAGCCTCCACCGGAGGCTGCCGCGAGATCCGCACCACCTGCCGGCTCTTCTACTCGGAGCGCTTCCTGCTCGAGGTGGCCGACGGCTTCGAGGTCGTCGAGCCCGGGGCGGCGCCCGCCCGGCCCCCGGACGCCGCGTGCCTGCTGGTCGGCAAGCGCCCGTGGCGCCGACCGTCGGCACCGGCGCCGGATCGCCTCCCGACCCGAGATCGCTTGCTGGCCGACAGCACTAGCTATGCGCTCTACCGCGGCGCGGGAGCCGGCCCTCGCCCATGACCGGCGACGACGAGCGCGAGGTGCCGGGATCCAGATCCGTCGCAAGAACGGGCTGCGCTCTGCGGGCTCCGTCCAGACCGTGCGGAAGAATTCCGATATTATCCAATCCGCGGGCAGGGGTTGAAGTGGAGCGGCCACTGGCCCCCAGACGGCCACCCCTCCGTCCCAGCGGACGCGAGGTCTTTATCCGCATGGTCAGCCTGCCTGGCGATGCGGCCCAGGTTGACACTGCCTACCATGTGATCAATGACGGCATCACCCCCGGAAAGCTTCTCTGCATGGTCTGCGCGCGCTCCGCGACTGTGTAGGCGTCGTACCCGCTGAAGCCAAGGGGAGGCCAGTACCTACCATGCGCCACCCAGTGACGAAGATCCAAAACCTGCTTGAATCTGCCGATGACTTCCCCTTGGGCTGGGTGCGCCTCCTTCCAGGCCTCGAGAACCTCGTCGAATCTGACTGTCTCTCGCCGTCGCTTCCAGCGAACAAGCATCCGCACCTGTAGTGCGTCCTTGGGTCCGGATTGAGCTCGCCGCTGATAATCCAACATCAACATCGCCTCAATGGCAGCTACCAGGGCTAGAGCAACCTCCAAGCCAAGCTCCTCGCTCATGTTCTCGAACGCGCTATCGAGTTCCATGCTGTTCATGGTATAGAACGCTGAATTGCGCGCAACGGCACCGGTTCTCAGCGCCGACAGAAGTTGCCCGTGGCACGCCGAGAATGCCTCCAGCGCGCGTATGTAGTAGTTCCACACGTCCAGCGGAGTCGGCTGACTCACGTTACGAAAGGAGCTGCTCAACCGCCGCGGAAAACGTGTCCTTCGTCAGAGGAGACGCGTCCTTCCCGGCGACCTGAGCGATTTTCCACCTTCCGTCGCCCTCCCAGATTAAGATAAACTTCCGCGGCCCGAGGGACATGTCGACTCGGCCCTTCGCACCGAGGATTAAGCGGCCTACGGGCCTTACGACTACCATTCGCCCTCCAAAGAACAGCTGTAGCACCGGTACTTCATACGTTCCGAGCCGTTCCTCGGTAATGGTCGTATCGGCATCCTTTATGTCGGCGAGTCCATCAGCCTTCGCCTCGCCAAGCCATGTCCTCATTTCGCCGTAGAGCTGTTCGACCGCGGCGAGCCACTCGGAACGGAGCTGCGGGTCCGGCTGCGGAACCTGATGTGCCCGCAGGAACTCTGTGAGCTTGTCTGCCATAGACGCTATTGTACCTCACTCCTACTGGCACCGAAGCGTCCACACAGCGGGCCTGGCTCCAGAACTTGCTCGGCCCACGAGGCGCCGACCGAGACGCACCGCCAGGGCCATACCGTTGGGCGAGGCGAGAAACCGGAGTGCGGACGGAGATCCAGCTGTTGTCCGCCGATGGCAAGCAGGGGTGGACGATTCCGGCGGCGGAGCGGTTGGGCGACCGCCGCCGGCGGCAGCAACGCGTGGCAGGTCATTCACGACGGCGTGGACGCGTACAACCCTTCCGCCACGCCCGACGGGCGCTGGATCGTTTAGGTCCGGCAACGGCGGCTGTGGAAGGTGCGAGTACTTGCTCGTCCTGTCGGAGTGAGCGGGACGGGCAGAGCTCCGTGGAGCTCTATTCGAGGAGCGAGGCGAGCTTCGCCTCGGCAGCCGCGTGCAGGCTGGGGGGCGCGCCGAAGAAGGTCGCCGCCGTGCGGCCTTCGCGGTCGAAGATCAGCAGGGTCGGCACCGCGGTCACGTCGCCCAGGGCACGCACCAGCTCGGGCGTGCCCATCGCCCAGACGAAGGGCAGCTCGGGGCGGGCTGCCAGCTTGCGGACGTCGCCCTCGTCAGATTGCACCGCCACCGTGACCACCTGCAGCCGGTCGCCGTGGGCCTGCTTCAGCTCGCCCAGCCAACCCAGCGTGCTGCGGCAGGGGACGCACCAGGTCGCCCAGAGCTCCACCACCACCACGTGTCCGAGGAGGTCGGCGCGGGCCAGGCGTTTGCCGTCCAGACCGGTGATCGTCGCGGCGGGCAGCGCGGCAATCTCGCTCTCTCTCGCCGGCGGCGCCTGGGCGCGGGCGGCATCCTTCTGGCCGGCGAGGATCAGCGTGATCGTCCGCGAGAGATCCGCGCGGAACCTCTCCTCGCCGGCGGCGCCCGGGAAAGGCGTGTACCTTCCATCGCCGGCGCCCTCGCCCCTGCCGTAGAAGCCAAAGTCTTTCGGTGTCGCCATCAGCACGTCGTCGACGAAGATGGCGGGGTAGCGCGTCACCCCGAAGCGCTTCGCCAGCCGCGAGTCGCCGTAGTTCTCCGAGACGAAGCGCGCCCTGCCGCCGAACTCCTTGACCACGCTCTCAGCCAGCAGACCTGCTGGATCGGAGAGATTTCACGTGTAAGGCCAGCGGACCAGGGTCACCGTGACCGCCGGCACGGGTTGCGGTGCCATGCGCCCGGCGGGTCCGAGCGCGGCGAAGTAGCGCGGCAGAACGTCGTCGAGGATCGCTGCCGCGGTCGCGGCACTGGCGCCCGGACCGGTGCGTGCAAGGTGGGCCTGGGCCATCTCGAGAAAGAGCCTGCCGATGCTGTGATCGAGCTCGCCAGCGCCGAGGCGCGCCTTGGCCTCGCGCAACCGCCGCTCGAGCGCGCCGGTATCGGGTACGGTCCGGGCAGGGCGTAGCGGCGTCATGGCGAGCGACGCCTGCAGGTAGCGCAGCAGGGCGCCATGCCGAAGGCCGGCAGCGTTCAGCTCGCGCGCCTCCTTGAGCAGGGAGCCGACGCCGATGAATTCGCCGTGATGGTCGAGCGCCGCCGGCGGCCGATACGCGGCCAGCACCTCGGCCTGCAAGCCGGCGAGCTCGGCGTCCAAGGGGCGCAGCCGCGGCTCACGGCCTCGGGGGAAGTCCTCCGCGAGCGTACGGCAGAAGCTCACCAGCTGCTGCAGCGCCTGCGCGGTGCCCAGGTAGTACAGCCCGGACCGCGGCGTGGTGCTGCGCCCATAGTCGAGACTCGCCTGGTAGTAGCCGCGCACCTGGAGTAGTGCCGCCTCGCCCATCGCCCGCGCGACCGCTGGCCGCACGCCCGCGAGCGCCGCCGGCGAGGGCGGGCCGAGATCGTCGCCCAGCGGTCCGCGCATTTGCTTCCACTCCGCTGCGAAGGCGGCAGTGCTCTGGCGCTGCTTTGGAGAGCGCTCCCGCACGTAGGCCGCGGCCCCGATGTCCACTCGCACGCCGGCGAGACGTGCCAGGGCCAGCTCGCGGCGGCCGTGGCGCAGCGCCTCCCGGGCGCTGTCGAGCCCTGGCTGAGCGCTCTGCTTGATCTGCGCCCAGTCCCGATCGGTCGCGGCGCGGCTGCGCAGCACCGCCGACCAGTGGCCGATGTCAGCGGCCAGAGGGTGATCGGCGGCGCTTGGACGGCAGCCGGCGGCGGCAAGCCCGGCGACCAACCAGAGCGCTGGCCATATTCCGAACCCGAGCCCTCGCTGGGCAGCGCTGGGAGCCCGCAAGCGGCCTCCGGGAGTGGCAGGGCAGTGGGAGCGACGCATTGGAATTGACTACGCAACAGGTGCGCCAGGGTTTTGCCCCGCGTCTCTCATGCCCATGCCGATTCGTCGCGAGGCGCCGGTGCCTGCCCCCCGCCGACCGCCGTAAGCCGCCGTGGGCATAGGATAGAGCGATGGATGGGAAGCGCCGCCAGGACCTCCACGCTGGTCTCGTCGTCGAGGTGGTGCTCAAGCGAGACCAGGCCAGCGGGAAGCGGACCCGCGGCGTCGTGCAGGAGATCCTCACCCGCTCGCCCAGTCATCCGCACGGCATCAAGGTGCGGCTGACGACGGGGGAAGTGGGGCGGGTGCAGGCGATCCCGGACCCGGCATCCCGGTGAGGCGGGGGCGGGTACCCGGAGGACACCGGAGGAGGCCGTAATCATGGCCCGGGGATGGGAAAGCAAGTCCGTCGAATCGCAGATCGAAGACGCCGCCTCGCGCTCGAGCCAGGGAGCTTTCCTCACCGCCGAGCAGCGTGCCGTCACGCACAAGCGTCAAGACCTCGAGCTGTCGCGAAGACGCGTCCTGCAGGAGCTCCAAGCGACTCGCTCGGCCATCCGGCGGACCGCTCTCGAACAGGCGCTGGCTTTTCTCGACGAGGAGATCCGCAAGCTCGCCGCGCCGTGAATCGCCGAGACTTACCTGATAGCGGCCGTTCTGCTGGGACCGCCGGGCCGGCCCACCCGCAGAGGTAGGGCTTGCCGGCGGCTGCCGCCTGTTCGGGGTGGCGCGCCTGCCTGCCCGGCGGTGGCGATCCTGCCGCCCGCTCGGGGGTGGTTTGTGGGCTAAGTCCCCGATTACAATAGCGCCAGTTGACGAACGCTTGGAGGGCCGCCGCCCAGGCCCCTGAGGCGGCGGCAGCAAGACCCGACGGATCACCCATCGGGCCAGTGGCGCGAGTCCGCCGACCCCAGTGTGGAACGGCAGCGCGGAGGAGACGCAGTGATGAGAACGTCGAGATCCAGGACCCGTTGTCTGGCTGTGCTCTTTGCCGTCGGCGGGGCCTTCGCGCTCTGCCTGCCGAGCGCGGCGGTGCCGATGTGGGCGCGCCGCTACAACGTCGGCTGCAACACCTGCCACAACTGGCCGGCGTTCCAGCTCACCGCGACCGGGCTCGACTTCCTGCGCCGCGGCCATCGCCTCAAGGGCGACGGCTTCGACAAGGACTTCACCCACCTGGTGTCCGCCCACATCGAGTGGGAGTGGGACCCCGCAGAGGGCGCGAACAACCAGTTCAACACGCCCCAGTTCCATCTCTACGCCGGCGGCGCCTTCACCGAGAACTTCTCGGGCTTCCTCAATGCCAACGTCAACAACGACATCGAGGCCGCCTACCTGCAGTACACCAAGGAATGGGGCGATGACTCCTATTTCACGGCCCGCGCCGGGCGGATCGGCCCGACCCTGCTGCGCAACTACGGCAACGGCCTCGAGGCCGGCGCCACCGACCCGCTGATCCTCACCGCAACCAGCCTCAATGCCAACCCCTTCGTCCCTGACCGCCTCAACAACGGCATCGACATCGGCGGCCGCTACCAGATGTTCTTCGCCCAGGCTGGAGTGCTCAACGGCGAGGACGTGGCGGGCGTGGCCTCGGTCGGCCACCACAAGGACTTCTATGCCACTCTCGAGGTGATGCCGGACGGGGTCAGCGGCGTCGGCCTCTACTACCACCACGGCGGCTACGACCTCGGCGACCCGGCGATGCCGCCGCAGCTCAACGATAGCTATCACCGCGAGGGAGTGTTCGCCAACTACACGCAAAGCCTATTCCGCATCGCCGGCGCCTATCTGTATGGCACCGACCACGTGGCGACGGTCACCCCGAACCGCAAGATCCATGGCTGGTACGCGCAGGTGAACGGCTACCCGAGTGCTTGGGTGGCGGTGTTCGTGCGCTACGACGACACCAAGACGCAGGACGAGACGGGGCAGCTGCGCACCCGGCAGGGCACGGTGGGGGCGACCCTTAAGCTGTTCGAGGTCAGCACCACTTCGGCGCGCCTCGCGCTCGAGGCTGCCCGCCAGCAGGTCCCGGGCGCCCATACCAATCTGGGCGTGCTGAACCTGCTGTGGGCGTTCTGAGGCCGTCGCGCGCAGGAGGGGAGACGAGATGACGGGAGATACGCCAGTGACCCCCTCTGCCGCCGGCCTCGCCGCCGGCGGCCCCCCTGAAGGCGACGCGTCTCCCGCGCACCATGCGGCGGCGATCGGGCCGGTGCTCTCCAGCACGCGGCGCTCCTTCTTCGGCGTGCTGGTGGGCGCGATCAGCGCCGTCGTGGGGGCGTTGATGGCGGTGCCGCTGATCCGCTTCGCCCTGGATCCGGTGCTGCGCGGCGGCGGCGGCGCCGACTGGTACGCGCTCGGCAGCACAGAGGAGCTTGCGGCCGCCGCTGCCAAAGAGCCGGTGCGCGCCGAGGTCAGCTTCCGGCGGGTCGACGGCTGGCGGGCCACCACCGTCAAGCAGACGGTGTGGGTGACCCTCGGCGCCAAGGGCGGCCTGGAAGTGCTCTCCGGCACCTGCCCGCATCTTGGCTGCGGGGCGATCTGGCACGGCGACCGCGGCCGCTTCGTCTGCCCCTGTCACAACGGCAACTTCGGCCGCCGCGGCGAGCGCATCAGCGGCCCGCCGCAGCGCGGCCTCGATCCGCTGCCGCTCAAGGTCGAGGGCGGCAAGCTGTGGGTGAAGTACCAGTATTTCCGCGGGTTGGTGGCTGACCGCGAGGTGATCGGTTGAGCGCCGCGGCCGGCGAGAGGCCGCCCGGCGGCGAGGCCACGGTGCGCGAGCGCCTGGCGAGCTGGCTGGACCAGCGGGTCGGCTGGCGCCAGATGATGAGCGTGGCGCTCGACGAGCCGATCCCGGGCGGCGCGCGGTGGGCATACGTGTTCGGCAGCGGCCTGCTGTTCGTCTTCGTCAACCAGATCGTCACCGGAGTCTTTCTGGCGTTCTACTACGTGCCCTCGGCCGACCATGCCCACACCACGGTGAGCTTCATCCAGAAGCAGGTGACGATGGGCAGCTTCCTGCGCAGCCTGCACGCCTACGGCTCGAGCGTCATGGTGCTGCTGCTCATGCTGCACCTGGCGCAGACTTACGTCTACGGCGCTTACAAGGGGAGGCGCGAGCTGCTCTGGCTGATGGGCTGCTTCCTGCTTCTCCTGGTCATGGGGATGGCTTTCACCGGCTACCTCCTGCCCTGGGACCAGAAGGCCTACTTCGCCACCGCCGTGGGCACCAACATCGCCTCGGAAGTGCCCTGGATCGGCGGCTTCCTCAAGCGGCTGCTGCGCGGCGGCAACGAGATGGGGACGTTGACGCTGTCGCGTTTCTTCACCCTGCACATCTTCCTGATTCCCGCCGGCATCTTCGCCGCCGTCGCCAGTCACCTCTTCCTCTTCCGCAAGGCGGGAGCGGCCGGGCCGCCACGGCCGGCCGCCGAGGTGCGGCAGCTGCCGGCCGCGACCTTCTTCCCCGGCCAGGTGTTCAAGGACTTCGTCTTCGGCATCGGCCTCATCGTCATGCTCGGCGCGCTGGCGTCGGCGCGGCCGGTGTCGCTGGGGCCGGCGGCCAACCCGGCGGACGCCACCTACCTGCCGCGGCCCGAGTGGTACTACCTGCCGGTCTTCCAGTTCATCAAGTATTTTCGCGGCGCGGCGTCCGTGCTCGGCATCGTGGTCATTCCCGGGGTCGTCGTCCTGGCGCTGTTCGCGCTGCCCTTCCTCGACCGCTCGCCGGAGCGCCGGCCGCTGCGCCGGCCGGTGGCGGTCGGCAGCCTGCTGCTGGTGCTCGCGGCGCTCGTCTTCCTCGGCGTGCAGTCGGCGGTGGAAGACCGGCGCGATCCGGCGGTGCGCGCCAAGCTCGAGGCCCAGGAGCACGAGGAGCTCGCCTATGCGAAGGAGCCGTTTACCCCGGAGGAGAACCTCGGCCCGTTCGCGGGGGGCGGCGGCGCGGCTGCCGCGGCGCCCGCGGCGCTCAGCCCGGATGCCGCCAAGGGCGCCCTGCTGTTCGAGAGCGAGGGGTGCTCGGGCTGCCATGGCGCGCAGGGGCACGGCGGCGGCGGCCTCTTCGCCCTCGTCAACCTCGGCAAGCGCTTCCCGCCGGCGCCGCTGACGGCGCTGCTGCACGCGCCGCGGCCGGATATGCTGCAAGGAGGCATGCAGCCGGTGCAGCTCAAGGCTGAGGACATGCAGGCGCTGGTCGCCTTCCTGCTGTCGCCACAGCGCGACGCGGCCCCGGCCGCGCCGTAGGGCCGGAGCCGGGCCAAACCGATCCACCATTACGACCCATCAGACGAAAAGAAGGAGATCGCACCTCATGACGACGCACGTTGACAAGACGAAGCCCGGCCTGGTCCTGGGCCTGCTCCTGACCGTCCTCGCCGTGCCGGCAACGGGCCGCGCCGATGCGGCCTCGGCGGAGGCCGGCGCCGCGGTCTACAAGGACAAGTGCATGGGCTGCCACGCCGCCGACGGCAGCGGCAGCACGCCGATGGGCAAGGCCCTCAAGGCCCAGGACCTGAAAAAGCCCGAGATCCAGGCACAGACCGACGCACAGCTCGCGGCGGCGATCACCAACGGCAAGGGCAAGATGCCCGCCCAGAAAGGCCAGCTCACCGCCGCCCAGATCGGCCAGGTCGTCGGCTACATCCGTACCCTGGCGAAGGCCAAGTAGGATCAGACCGTGGTTTTCGATCGCGACCTGGTGTGCGGAGGTAGTACCGTGCTCGTCATCGCACGGGCCGTGGCGTAGCCGCTTGAGGGCTTGGGGTCAGGGCTACGGACCAAGGACCCGTGCGGGGTGCTGCCGGCAATCTGATGCCGGGCGAGCCGCCGCGTCGGCTCAGGCCGTGGCACGTGTGGCGGCACGGCGGCCACGCAGATGCCGAGCATCGTCACGGCGGTCACCAGCGCTGCGGAGAACCTCTTCATGAGCGTCACTATGCGCCTTCTGCGCAGAATTGCCTCGCCCGCTCGGGTAGTTCCAGGCCACCTCCAAGGGTGGGTGGAGGCGCCAAGGCCCGCCGAGACTCCTGGCCGGCACAGGCCGGCAAGGCGAGTGCTAGGCGCTGCAGGGCAATCGCCCGGCCGGGTGGCGCAAGCGGCGGTGGCGGTTCACCTATGATGGCTTTCAGGACGCCGCGCCCATGAAAGGACCAGCAACCTCCCGACGCCTGGCCATCCTCACGCTGGCCGGCCTGCTGGCCGGCGCCGCCGCCTGGCTGGCCGGGGCCGGCGGCGCGGCGCGGGCGGCCTGGGCGCTCACCACCGCGGCGATGCTGGTGCCGCTGTCCCTGGGGGTGGCGAGGAGCCTGCTGCGGCGCGAGGTGGGAGTGGACGTCATCGCGCTGCTGGCGATGGCGGGAGCGCTGGCCACCGGCGAGTACCTCGCCGGCGCGGTGGTGGCGCTGATGCTCGCGGGCGGCTTGGCGCTGGAAGGTTTCGCCGACGCCCGCGCCCGCGCCGAGCTGTCGGCGCTGATCGGCCGGGTGCCGCGCAGCGCCCACCGCTATCAGGACGGCAGCCTCGTATCGCTGCCGGTCGAGGAGGTCCGCGCCGGCGACCGGCTGTTGGTGAAGCCGGGCGAGATGGTGCCGGTCGATGGCGTCGTGGCCGGCGCCGGGGCGGCCGCGGTGCTCGACGAGTCGGCGCTCACCGGCGAGGCGCGCCCGGTCGAGCACCAGGAAGGCGATCCGGTCAAGAGCGGCACGGTCAATGCCGGCGGGCCTTTCGACCTGCGCGCGGTGGCCACCGCCGCGGCCAGCACCTATGCCGCCATCGTTCGCCTGGTCGAGGAGGCGCAAGCGTCGAAGGCGCCGTTCGTGCGCCTCGCCGACCGCTACGCGCTGGTCTTCCTGCCGCTCACCCTGCTGGTCGCGGCCGCGGCCTGGATCGCCGGCGGCAGCCCGGTCCGGGCGGTGGCGGTGCTGGTGGTCGCGACACCCTGTCCGCTGATCCTCGCGGCCCCGGTGGCACTGATCGCCGGGGTCTCGGCCTGCGCCAAGCGGGGGGTCATCGTCAAGGGCGGTGGCGCGCTCGAGGCGCTGGCGGTCGGGCGGGTCCTGCTCCTCGACAAGACCGGCACCTTGACCACCGGCGTGCCCGAGCTGGCGGCGGTCGAGGTGTTCGGCGAGCTGAGCGTCGAAGAGCTGCTGCGCCTCGCCGCCTCGCTCGACCAGGTGTCCCCCCACGTCTTCGCGGCGGCCGTGGTGCGAGGAGCGCGCGAGCGGGGCCTCAAGACCTCGTTTCCGGCGGCGGTCGAGGAGCACCTGGGCGCCGGGATCCGCGGCACCGTCGAGGGACACGAGGTGGCCCTCGGCCGCCTCGACTGGATCGCCGCCGGCAAGGCCGTGCCGCCGCGGGCGCGCCAGGTTCGTCGGCGGGCCGCGCTCGAAGGAGCCTCCAACGTCTTCGTCGCCGTGGACGGCGCGGTGGCCGGGGCGGTGATCCTCCGCGATCCGGTGCGCGCCGACACGCCTGCAACCCTGCGCGCGCTGCGCCGCCACGGCATCCGGCGGGTGGTGATGGTGACCGGCGATGCCGCCGAAGTCGCCGAGCCAGTGGCGGCGGCGATCGGTGCCGACCTGCTGCTCACCGAGCGGACGCCCGAGGAGAAGGTGGCGGCGGTCAAGGCCGAGCGTACGCACGGGCCCACCATCATGGTGGGCGACGGCGTCAACGACGCTCCGGCGCTTGCCGCGGCCGACGTCGGGGTGGCGATGGGCGCGCGCGGCGCCACCGCCTCCTCGGAGGCCGCCGACGTGGTGATCACCCTCGACCGGCTGGACCGGCTGGCCGAGGCGCTGCAGATCGCCCGCCGCGCCCGGCGCATCGCCCTCGAGAGCGTCCTCGCCGGGATGGGCCTCTCGCTGGCAGCGATGCTGGTGGCGGCCGCCGGCTACCTGCCCCCGGTCGCCGGCGCGCTGTTGCAGGAGGCCATCGACGTGGCGGTGATCCTCAACGCCCTGCGCGCTCTGGCGCCGGGCCGTGAGGGGAAAGGGAGAGGTGCGCGCCGTTACGCGGGTGGGGCTGCCGTGGCCGCTGCGGAGCACACCCTCGCCGCCTACCGCCGCGAGCATCGGGAGCTGCTGCCGGAGATCGAACGGCTGCGCTCATTGGCCGATGAGCTGGAAGAGCTGCCGCCGGTGCTGGCACGGCAGGAGCTGGCGCGGATGCGGCGCTTCCTCGACGAGCGCCTGGTGCCCCACGAAGCTCGGGAGGATGAAGCGGTCTACCCGCTGGTGGCGCGGGCGATCGGCGGCAAAGACCCGACAGCCGCCATGAGCCGGGGTCACCTCGAGATCGCCCACCTGGCGCGCCTCTTCAGCCGGCTGGCCGGCGAGCTGGGCGCCGGGGACGGCATGCCGAGGCCGGCCAGCGGAGCCGGGCACGCCACGGACCGGGCCGACACCGCCGGGCCGTCCGGGGGACAGCCCGCCGCTGAGCCCCCCGCGATCGAGGCTACCGCCGCATCGCCCGCGAGCCAGGCCGCCGCCGAGGCAGTCGAGGACCAGGCTGCCGAGCCGATCGCCGGCGAGGACCTGCGCGATCTCCGGCGGCTGCTCTACGGCCTCCACGCCATCCTGCGCCTGCACTTCGCACAGGAGGAAGAGAATTACCTGCCGCTGCTCGAATAGAAGGGTGACGGGCCGCTCTCGGCGCCTTCGCGCCCGAGGGCGATGAAGGGTTCAATGCCGCGCATCGGCTGCCTCGCCGACCGCGACCCGCTGCAGGAAGGCCCGCGCCCGCTGCGCACCGGCGAGGATCTCCTCCGGCGAGCCCCTGCCGGCAATCTCGAGGATCACGGCGCCGCGGAAACCCGAGGTGTCGAGCTGGCGCCAGAGCAGGGGCCAGGGGATGTCGCCCTCGCCCGGGGGCAGGTGGTCGTCGAACGTCCGCCGGTTGTCGCTCGCGTGCACCATCCGCAGGTGGCCCGAGAGCTTGTGCACCACCTCGAGGAGGTCCCCGGAGAGGAAGGCGTGGCCGGTGTCCAGGCAGACCCCTACGTCCGTTGCCTGTATCGCCCCGAGGAGCCAGAGCAGGTCGCGCACCGCTCCCGAGAAGAGATGGGGGAGCATGTTCTCGAGCAGCAACGAGATCCCCAGCTCCCGGCACCGGGCGGCGACGCGGTCGAGGACGCCGATGGCGTTCTCCATCCGGCCGAGGCGCTCGTGGTGCGGCAGACCTGACTTCTCCGGCCCCGGATGGATGACGAAATGGCGGGCCCCCAGGGCCGCCGCCGCCTCCGCGGCGCGCAGGAGCTCGGCGAGCGCCGACTGCCGTTCGCCGGAGTCGGGGGCGGTGATGTCGATGGTCTCGGCGAAAGGAGCGTGGAAGGACTCCGGCGTGATCGCCAGCTCGCGAATGCGCGCCGCGGCCCGCTCGCAGGCCGCACGGTCGTGATAGTCGAGATGGCGGGGAAACGAGCAGACCTCGATCCGCGAGAAGCCGGCCCCGCGGATGGGCTCCAGCCAGTCCAGGATGCCGCGCTGGTAGAAGCAGCCGGTCGACAGGCCCACCGGCCAGTTATCCAAGGCGGTCCCCGCCACGCAAGCGGTCCGCGAGCGCGCAGAGGTCCCAGCCGCACTCGAGGCCGGGGCAGAAGCCCTTCTCGCGGGTCGACTGGCAGTTGAAGTCCACCATGCCGTCGAGCCCCGTCGCGAGCAGGCCGGCGAAGAGACGGACGTAGAAGTCGGCGCGCACCCCGGGCTCGGAGAAGTGGAGACCGGGAATCCACCCGTGGTCGCGTCCGTATCTCGAGGCGATCAGCCCGGCGACGTGCCGCGGGTGCCATCCCTGGGCCAGCAGCGTGCGCACCAGGATCTGGATGGCGGCCGGTTGGAGGAGCAGGTCGTTGGGCTCCGCGAGCACGCGCCGGGCACATAGCGGGAGGCCCGCGAGATCGAGACGGTCATAGGTTTCCGGCCAGCGCTCCGGCGGCTCCGGCGCCACGGCCTCGAACCGGTCGTGGAAGGCGGCCAGGTCGGAGGCGAGATAGCTGGCGATGAGACTCTCGGTGGCGCGGGAGGCCTCCGGGATGGCGGCCCCGGCCGACCGGGCGTAGGCGGCGGCCAGCTCCAGGTCGCCCATCGCGGCGCGGGCCGCCTTCTCGTCGCCGCCCGCAACGGGCACCGCCACCAGCAGCCTGTCCCGCACCTCGGGCGGCGCGCCCAGGTAGGCCGCCTTGCGGTAAGCCGTGAAGGGGATGCGGATGCCGCGATCGTGCAGGGGGTCTCCGAACTGCGACAGATCGAGGGCGACGATCTCCCTGCCTCGCGGCCCAGGTCCCACGGTCACCGCCGTCAGCTGCAACGGCACGGCGGAGCGCCCGGCCGCCCGGGCGAGGACCCGGTGCGCCAGCGCCTCGAGGACCTTGCCGAGCCCCTGCTGGGCGGCGCCGAGCGCCTCGCCGACCACCTCGCCGCACGGCGGCCGCGGCGCGCCATAGAGGCGGCACAGGCTCTCGCTGAGCGTCCCCAGTCCAGCGAGCATGCCGAAGGCCCGCGACCCGCGCTCGATCCGCCAGACGAAATGATGACCTCTCCCAGTGAGCAGGTGCAGCGGTGCGATGCCGTGCGTCGCCAAGATCTCGCCGATGGCCTCGACCAGCGGGCGCTGCAGGATCTCGCTCCGCACGGGTTCGGCCAGCGCCTCCCACGGCCGGTCGAAGTGGACGTGCTCGAGGTCGAGGTGGGCGATCAACGAAGTCCGGTCCCAGAGCGACCGGGCTGCCTCGAACCGGGCGCCGAGCAACTCCCAGATGTCTTCGGCAGGCAGCGGCACCAAAGGGCAATCGCGGACCGGGACCGGATCGGTGACGAAGACGGCCGTCGCTCTCCCCGACCGGCGGCAGCCGAGGTTCTCGCCAATCCGCCGGCGCACCACGGGATCGGCGTAGAAGCCATGGAGCTGCTTCGCAGGAGTCGAGGCGGCGGCCTCGAGGCCGGCTGGGGCACGGGCCGGAGCCGCCGCCCGGCTCCTCGCCGGGAGGTCCCCCCGGCTCCGCCCGTGCCTCGAGCCGGCGGCGCTCACGGGGCCACGGTGAGATGGTTCACGACCGCCGACACGCCGGGTGCTGCCCAGGCGGCCCGCCCGGCCTCTTCCTTGGCCAGCCAGGAATGGACGCGGCCGGTGAGCGTCACCTCGCTGTCGTTGGCGTCGAGCTCGGCGCTGCGGTGGAGAGCCCGCTTGATCTCAGACCTGATCTCCTTCGAGCTAACGACGGGCTCGACCTCGATCCGGTTGAGCACGCCCTTCACCCCCGGGAGGAACAGCACCGCATCCTCGGCGAGCTCCTTCTCGAATCCCCAACCCACGGTGCCGGTGAGCGTCAGCCACCCGTGCTCCGCCTGGACCTGGACCTTCTTGGCGGGAATCAGCACGTTCGACTGCAAAGCGTTCAGGGCCGTGTGCGCGAGGTCGGCGTCCGAGCGCACCATGGTCGATCCGGGCTTGACCTCGATCTCTTCGGCCACGCCCTTCACCCCTTTCACCCGCTTGACGGCCTTCTCGCAAGCCACCTTCTCCGCGTAGCTGGCGACCGTGCCCATTAGCGTCACGACGCCGTCGCTGACGTTGACCCCGATCTTCTCCGCATTGACGCTGGGGTCCCACTTGAGCTCCTCGACCACTCTTTCCTGTAGCTTGAGGTCTTCCATGACATCCTCCTTGACAGCGACCTGCCGGACCGGCTGCGAGCTGTCCATGAGCGCCCGGTGTTGCCACCCTGCAGGCGCCTTCTACACGCGAGGCTACAGGGCGGAGCGGTCGAGTCCCACCTCCCCTAGGGTGGTTCGGGAATCGCCCAGGGGTGGGCTGCCGGCCGCGCCAGCCGCCCGACGGGGCGGTGCCGGCGGCCATGGGGGCTCCGCGAACCCGCGTCTCTCACTTTGAAGATGGGGCTCGCCGCGGTCCTCGCCGACGCGCTGCCGGGGGTCGTCTTCGGCCTCTGGCTGGCCGAGCGGCTGGCGGTGATCTATGCCCGTTACTACCAGTTCCCGGCCCTGGCCTTCGCCGCCAGCCCGGGCCTCGTCGCGGCGGCGCTCGCCATAGCCGGCGGCGCGGCTCTGCTCGGCGCGGTGCGCGCCGCCCGCCAGGCCAGCGCCCTGCCGCCCGCGGTCGCGATGCAGCCGGCGGCGCCACCGGCGCGCTACCACATCGGGCTGGTCGAGCGGCTCGGCCTGGGCCGCCGCGTGCCGCTCGCCGCCCGCAGCATCCTGCGAACCCTCGAGCGCCAGCCCGGGAAGGCGGCTCTCCTCGCTGGTGATCGCGCTCGCCGCCGCCCTGGTGATCGTCGGGCTCTTCTCCTATGACGCCATCGGGGTGCTGCGCGAGGTGCAGTTCGACCAGATCGACCGCCAGGACGTCACCCTCACCTTCGTCCAGCCGCGCTCGGGGCGGGTCCGCTCGGCGCTCGCGCACCTTCCCGGAGTCCTGCGCGCCGAGCCGTACCGCGCCGTCGCGGTGCGCTTTCGCCACGGTCCGCGGAGCCGGCGCTGCGCCCTGCTCGGCCTGCCGGCCGGCGGCACCCTCCACCGCGTGATCGATCGCCAGGGGAAAGCCCTCGCCATGCCGCCGGAAGGGCTGCTGTTCAACAGCGAGCTGGCGCGCATCCTGGGAGTGGCGCCGGGCGCCATCGTCACCGTCGAGGTGCTCGAAGGCGACCGGCCGGTGCGGGAGGTGGTGGTCTCCGGGTTGATCGAGGAGTATTTCGGCCTCTCGGCGTACATGGATGAGCGTGCGGTCCACCGCCTGCTGCGCGAGGGAGACACCGTCTCCGGCGCCTACCTCGCCATCGATCGCACCCGCGCCGCGGAGTTCTACGCCCTGCTCAAGCGCTTGCCCGCGGTGGCCGGCGCGGCGCATCCACGCAGCCGTGGTCGCCTCGTTCGACAGCGCCGTGGCCGAGAGCTACCTCGCGCTCGTCTCGTTTCTGCTCGGCTTTGCTTGTAGCATCGCCTTCGGCATCATCTACAACGGTGCCCGCATCACCCTCTCCGAGCGCGGGAGGGAGCTGGCGAGCCTGCGCGTGCTCGGCTTCTCGCGCGGCGAGGTGACCGCGATGCTGCTCGGGGAGCGAGACCGCCGAGCGTAGCGCCTCCGACGAGCTCGCCGCCGCCCGGTTCCGCGCGCAGGGCGCGGCGGCGGAGGTGAGCAGCGCGCGGGCGGCGCTCATGGAAACGATGGGCCCGGGACACGTCGTCGAGGTGCGGGCGCCGGTCGCCGGCAAGGTGCTGCGGGTGTTCGAGAAATCCGAGCGGGTCGTCCCGGCCGGGACACCGCTGATCGAGCTTGGCGATCCGGCCTCGATCGAGGTGGTGGTGGACGTCCTGTCGAGCGACGCGGTGCGAGTGCGGCCCGGCGCTCCCATGCTCCTCGACGACGGCAGCGGCCTGCCGCCGCTCGCCGGGCAGGTCCACAGGATCGAGCCCTCCGGGTTCACCAAGGTCTCGCCGCTCGGCGTCGAGGAGCAGCGCGTCAACGTCATCGGCCGTTTCTTGGAGCCGCCGCGGCGGCTGGGCGACCGCTACCGGGTCGAGGCCGGCATCGTGGCCTGGCAGGCGCCGGACGTCCTCAAGGTCCCGGTGGGCGCCCTGTTCCGCACCGGCCGCGGCTGGTGTGTGTTCGTGGTTGGCAGCGGCCGTGCCCGGCTGCAGGCGGTGCGCGTGGACCACTGGAGCGCCGCCGAGGCCGAGGTGCTCGCCGGCCTCTCCGCGGGCGAGAAGGTCGTTCTCCATCCCGGCGACAGCGTGAAGGAAGGCGCCCGCCTGCGTCTCCGTGGCGGGTGAGGCGCGGGGACGCGGCGCGCTCCACCACGCTCCGCCGCTCTGCGCCACTCTGCGCCGCACTCCACGCCTCTCTCCGCCGCTCTCCGCCGCTCGCCGTCGTTCGCCGCCATGGGGAGCGCGCCGCCCTCGCTCACGCTGCCGGTCGCTGCTTCGCGCTTGCCGCCGCTACCTCGGCGTGGGCGGCGGCGAGCGGTGGGATCACCAGGACGCTGGTCCGGCACGATCTCGCGACGCCTTCGGCGACGCTGCCCAGCACGAAACGCTCGAAACCGCTGAGGCCGTGCGTGCCCATGATGACGAGGTCCGGCGCGGTGGCGGAAATGCGGTGGAGGATCTCTTCCCGCGCCCCACCGAAGCTGGCCACCCGTGCCATCTGCCGGCCCGCGCAGCCGGCGGCGGAGAGGAATTCGCCCAGTTGCTCCACGCCGCCCCGCTCGGTCCCTGCGAGATCGAAGTGCGGCACGAACCCCTCGAAGCCGATGGGCACCACGACGGTGAGCGCTTCGACTGAGGGCTCGGCGTTCTCCGGGCCCCAGGCACCCGGGGGGCCGGCGGACGCCCCCGCACCGCGCCACCGATCGAGCAGCGCCAGGCCGCGAGCGACGACCTCTCCGGAGAGCGGCGACAGATCGACGGGGAGCAGCACCTTGCGCGGCGGCACCGGCAGCGCGCCGCGCAGCACCATTACCGGGCACCGCGCCTTGCGCAGCACCCGGGTGGCAGTCGATCCGAACACGTGCGCCGCGAGGGTGTCGGCGGCGCCGACCACGATCAGGTCCGCGGCCTCGCGCTGCGCCACCTCGCTCAGCACGCGGTGCGCCGGCCCCTGCTCGACGTGCTGCACGACCGGGCAATCGCCGCCGATCTGCAGGCGCGCAATCTGCTCCGCCATCCGGGCGCGGGCCGCCTGCGCCAGCTCCTGCGATCCAGGCGCCGCCTCGAAGATCAGCGGCGCGAACGGCGCGCCGCCGACCGCCACCATCGGGGCCTCGAAGGCGTGCACCAGGTGGAGGGTCGCGCCCATCGTCCTGGCGATCCTGGCTCCGGTCGCGACGACCCGGTCGCTGGCCTTGCTCAGGGTGGTGCCGATCACGACTTTGGACATTGTTGTTGTGGTCATAATCTTGTCCTCCTTGGAGTCGAGGCTACCGCCCGCCTCGGCCGCCTGCGCCAGCGCTGCTTCGGCGT
>Ga0209118_1000402_pt1 | contig 24333 bp, 28 predicted proteins | sample BlaSpr_A8_Ref_M1_FD_187988 | JGI IMG/M metagenome (GOLD analysis project Ga0209118, IMG submission 187988) | Forest soil microbial communities from Thunder Bay, Ontario, Canada - Black Spruce, Ontario site 2_A8_Ref_M1 (SPAdes) (version 2) | ecosystem: Environmental > Terrestrial > Soil > Boreal...
TCCTCCGACCACATCTGGTCGAAGACGAAGTTGCCGTGCGCGTATGTGATCAGCTTGCCCTTGTAGATCTCGATGCCCTGGTACCAGTGCGGATGGTTGCCGATGACGATGTCCGCGCCCCAGTCGATGGCGTTGTGTCCGATGGTCACCGGATCGTCAGGCGTCGGCACCGCGCGGTCGGGCATCGGCTGGCGCTCGTACTCCTTGCCCCAGTGAAACTGCACGACCACGATGTCTGCCTGCTTGCGCGCCTGCTCGATTCCAGCCTTCAGCGCCGTCTGGTCGATCGCCCGGCCGACACCGTTGAAACCGATGAAGCCGAACTTGACGCCGCGCACGTCGATGACTGCGACAGGGCCCAGCCCCGAGCTGAGGATCCCGTGAGATTGCAGCAGGTTGTCCGTCGCCGTGACCCCCTGGGATCCGTAGTTCCCGTAGTGATTGTTCGCGACGTTCGCGACTTTCGCGCCCATGAGAGTCAGGCCATCGATGAAGCGCGCATCGCCGCAGAAGGTGAAGCTCGAAGCGGCGCTGACGGGGCAGCCGGCAAACAGCGGGGACTCGAGGCTGATGTACGTGATGTCGGCGTTCTTGGTGTAGTCGGCCGTCGGTCTGAACGGCCACAGGAAGTCGTGTTTGACCGTCGCGAAGTAGTTCACGCCTCGCGCGGGGATGATGTCTCCCGTCACGAGCAGGGTCCGGATCTTGGTCGGGTCGGACGGGACGTTGTAGGTCGGGTGGAACAGGCCCTGCAAGCTCAGGGCGGGCGGGCGGCCGGTGCGGAAGGCGAAGTTGGGCTGGTCGGAGAAGTCGGGCGCTGCGACGAGCGCACGCACGGATGAGGCGGCGGTGGTGCCGGCAAGGGGGACGGCGGCGCTGTTGCAGGCAGCCAACAACACTATGGCGACGGCAAGGCCGGCTCCACCTCCCCTCCGGCGCTGCGCGCCACCTCCCCACGGTGTGGGGAGGCCAGGTGCCGAGAGCGAGATTCGAACTCGCACGCCCTTGCGGACATCGGTTTTTGAGACCGACGCGTCTGCCATTCCGCCACCTCGGCGCTCTTGCGGGGAGCCTCGACCATACTAATTGGCCCATGCGAAGCGCCCTCCTTCTGTGGCTGATCCTGGTCGCGGGCTGTGGACCGACGGTGGCGCCGGCCGCTGCCGTCACGCCCGGCCCCTCGCAGGGTCCCGCTTCAGCCCCCCGAATCGAGCAGCCCCCGGTCACCCCGCCCACTGCCCCGGGCACCAACCTGCCCGCCTTCGCCTGCGCCGATGCGAGCGGAGGCAAGACTGGCGTCGCGGGTGTCGTCGCAGCCAGAGTCGCTCCGCAGGCCGGCTATGACCGGTTCGTGCTCCAGTTTGATGCGACCGTCCCCAGCTACACGGTGAAACGCCAGGCCTCACCCGCGTTCCCCGCCGGGGCAAGCGGCCAGACCCTCACGCTGAGTGGAACCTCGGGAGTGTTGGTGCGCGTCCACTCGGCCACCGCCGCGAACACGTTCACCGGCCCCACCGACATCACGCACGGCGAGTACCCGGTACTGAAGGAGGCCCGACAGACCGAGGACTTCGAGGGTTACGTGTCGTGGGGCCTCGGACTCGGCAAGGCCGCCTGCCTACGCGCCTTCACGCTTGCAGATCCGGCTCGCTTAGTCGTCGATTTCAGCACGACGGCAAGTTAACCTTCCACGGCGAATGGCGATCCAGCCACCGCCGGCGCCGGCAGTTCCGCAGCAAGCTCCTCCGGGTGCCACCACAAAGAAGGGCGGGTGCTTCGGACGAGGCTGCGGCTGCGGGTGCGGCGGATGCCTGCTGGTGGTGGTGGTGGCGGGCCTGCTCGTTTTTGGAAGCGGCTATTACTTCCTCGTCGTGCAGGCGCAGGCCGCGGTCTCGGCACCCGCCGCGCTCGCTGTGATCAACCAGCCGGTCAGTGTCGACGGCAACCCGGGAATCCCAGGCGAAGCCCTGAATACCGGCAACACCGTCCACACGGGCACCGGAGGCCACGCTGCCATCCAGTTTCCTGACGGCACGTTCGTGCGCATGTCCCCCGACACGTCGGTCACCTTGACGGAGGTCCAGCTGCAGAAGAACGGCAACCTGCAATCGGCCGGCGTGGTCCAGAAGGTCGGCCGCACCCTGACTTCCGTCCAGCACCTGGCCGGCGGGGCGAGCTTCCAGGTCGCGGGACATTCGGTCAGCGCCCAGGTACGGGGTACCGAGTTCGAGGTGCTGGTGCGCGCCAGTGGCACGAACCTGATCAAGGTCTTCAACGGCACTGTTACCGTCAGCGGCGCCACCACGGTGCGCCTCACAGCCGGACAGCAGATCGACGCAGACGCCAACGGCCGGCTCTCGAACCAGCGAGCGATCCAGGCGGACCCGCAGGACCCATACCCGCTCACGACGCAATGTTCGACTGCGGCTTCGAGCGGCAACGCCTCGGGCACCTTGCAGTCGTCGAGTGGTGAGAACCTGACCAACGGCCAGACGGCCGAGAGCGACTACAACTCGCCTGGCGGCAACCTCATGCTTGCCTTCTGTTACCCGGGCAGCCTGATGAAGGTAGCGGTGACGGATCCGACGGGCCGCACTTTCGCCAAGCAAGGGGCGGCGCCGCTCGTCATCAGGATCGCTAACGGACCACCAGGAATCTACAAGGCGATCGTGACCGCCCTCAGCGTGCCGACAACGGGAGAGGCATACGCTCTGGCCTTCGCAACCGACGCATCGTGCACTCCCGGCAATGTGGACACCGGCACCGTGGTGCGCCAGACGCTGAGCAACTCACAGATCGCGAAGGCTCTGGCCGACTCCGGCTCGACCGGCATCACGCTGCAGGTGCAGGGCACCTCCCCCACCTCGGCGCGCATCTTCTACTTCTCGAACCTTGGCGGCATGCCGATCCAGTGGACCATCGTGTTCTACGCGGCCACCCCCAACCTGGGTGCGGTGATCACCCAGGTGAGCGTCCGCGGGATCAATGTGACCACGACGGTCGTATCGAAGGTGAGCTCGTTGGGCGGCAACTCCATCACTTCGATGCCCGCCGGCTTCATCGTCGACCGGGTGTATTCGTGCAATGGGCCCGGCGGAGACGGAATGATGGTCATCGAGGGCCACCGGTAACCTCTGGCCAGCAAGGGACCGGAGGCGTCGCCGTTAAACGTTCCTTGAGCTATCTTTCGCGGGCAACATGCGAAACGTAGCCGCCCAAACGCCACCTCGACGCCGAGGGGGACGACGCATCCTCTTCGCTCTCGTGATCCTGGTGGCGATCGTGGTCGGCGGCATCTTCTGGCTCAATCAGTCCGCCCAGGCGGCCGTGAACGTCTCTGCAACCCTCACCGTCTATCAACCGGAGGCAACGCTGGCGCACGGCGGCGGCGCCTACGCGGCGGCTTCGACCGGTGCGCAGGTCCAGGCGGGAGACTCGGTGAAGACCGACACCAAAGGCCGTGCCTCGATCCAGCTACCGGATGGAACATTGACCCGCCTTGCGAGCGACACCGAGATCAGGCTGGACGCCGCGCATTTCACGAAGAGCGGAACTCTGCGCGACGCCAAGATCACTGAGAAGGTTGGGCGGACGCTGACGAGCGTCGAGCACCTGGTCGCGGGCGCGACGTTCCAGGTGGCCGGCCAATCAGCCGTCGCTTCTGTGCGCGGCACGAGGTTCGAGGCGTACGTCAAGGCCGATGGCACGATGATCGTCAAGCTCTTCGACGGCGAGCTGGACTTCGACGGCAAGAACCACGTTCACCTTCACGCGGGCCAGCAGGCGACCGCCGACCCTCAGGGCAACATTGGACCGGCAGGGCCGATCGAGCCCGACCCGGGCGACCCATTTGGTCCGGCGATGGCCGCTTCGGACGCAGTAGCTGCCGGCACTACGCCGGGCACCGAGCAGGATTTCATCGGCGCGCCGCTGCACAACGGTGAGCAGCAGACGTACACGTACAGCTACGCCGGCGGTGGCCTGGTCAAGGCATCGCTCGGTTATCCCGGCAGCGTGATGCAGCTCAAGGTCCAGGCACCCGATGGCCAGATGTACTCCAAGTCGGGTCCATCACCGATCGTGGTCGTCATCGAGAAAGCGCCGCCTGGCCTCTACAAACTGTTCGTGATCGGCATCAGCGGTCTGGGCACCGTCGGTGAGGAGCCGTTTCTAGCGGTAGCGGCGGTGGAGCCGTGCGTCAGCTCTGACATCGACCAGAACAAGGCGGTGCGCCGCGGCTACACGGCGCAGGATCTTGCGGCCGCGGTGGAAGTGTCCGGCCTTTCGAACCTGAGCGTGACCATTGCCGCGACTTCGCCGGCCGGTGCCATCGTGACGGGCAAAGGGACATACGACGGGGTGAGCTGGACGGGAGCTGTCTTGCTGGTGGCGCGCGGCGGCGCGATTCAGATCATGGCGGTCGGCGGGAAGGTCTTCGGTGTCAACGTGCCGGCCCAGCAGATCGTGCAGCAGATCGGCACCGCAATCGGCCAGGACCCGTCGAACCTCAACCCGGGATTCACCGTCGACCGCCTGTTCGCATGTAACAGCGTGGTCATGATCGACGGACGACACACATAAGGAAATAAGAGGGAACCCGGATGGTTCCCTCTCATCGCCCGGTCGCTTCGCGACGGGGCTGCTCGCCCTCCGGTATATGGATGGGATTCTTTGACAGTCACTACTCGCCACGATTCGGAGGGGAGAGAAACAAAGTCGCGGCCGGGCGAAGCCCGTCCGCCCATGACACGTCAGGGAAAGCTCTTCCTTTCCTAGTGGAATCCGAAGACGCGCTGCACGAAGCGCATGGCCAGGGTTAGCCCTGAGCCCTCCAGCAACCACGCGACCTCGGCGACTCCCACCACCAGGACCAGGACCGCGCTCAGGCCAATGCTTCCGCGATGCATCACCGGCTTCAGCCAGTGGACTCCCTCGGCATTCCCGTCGGGTGAGGTGAGCGCCGACTCCAGGCGATCAAGCAGCTCTCCCGCAGTTGCAGGCCGGCGGTTGGGGTCGCGGTCCATCGCCTGCTGAAGCACCATGGCGAACGGCGGCGACAGGTCGGGCACCACGTCGCGGACGCTGGGCGGCGGCTCGTAGAGGCGCCGGCTCAGTGTCTCGATCCAGCTCTTCGATGAAAAGGGGCGGCGTCCCGTCACCGCTTCGAAGATGACTGCCGCTAGCGAATACACGTCCGCGCGCCCATCGACCTCGCGACCAACGAGCCGCTCCGGCGCGACGTAGTCCGGCGCGACCGGGCCTCCCGCGCCGGGCCCTGTATCGAATGACGCGACGGTGCCGAGGCCGAATCCGGTCAGCAGCGTTCGCCCGTCGTCGGCCAGAAGGATGTTGGCCGGCTTGACATCGCGGTGGATCGTCGCGCGCGAGTGCGCGTAATCCAGTGCACTCGCGATCGGGCGCAAGAGCGCGATGACGCCCAGCGGCTCGTAACGCTCGCCGGCTTCGAACACGTCATCGAGGGTCTTGCCGGCGACCATCTCGGTGACCAGGTATGGAGACTCAGCCTCGTAGGCGAGCTCGTACAGGCGGGGAATCGCTTCATGCTCCAGTGCAACGTAAGAGCGCAGCTCGAGCAAGAATCGCCTCGAGAAGCTGACGTCGCGCGCGACGTTGGCTCCGATGGTGCGCAGGGCGACGCGACGCTGCAGCTGTGGGTGCTCGGCCTCGTAGACCGATCCAAGGCTGTCCGTCTCGATCTCGCGCACGACCCGATATCCGCCGACCAGGTGATGACCGTTGCTTGCGGTCTTGGATCGCGAGCCGTTCTCGTGTGTGCTTTCGTGCGGGCTTTCCTGTCCCACGAAACCTGAACTTTAGGCCACCGCGCGTCGATTACGTGCGAACAGGGGCCAGCCTAGGTGTCGGCGAGAGGAGTTGAACCTCCACGCCCTTTCGGGCACCAGCTCCTAAGGCTGGCGCGTCTGCCGTTCCGCCACGCCGACTTACCGACCCAAAAGATAACTAGAAGTTTTCGATCTTCACCGGCTCGATCTGGCCCGCGGGGGCGAATTGGAAGATCCGGGATACGAAGTACAGCTCACCCTCGATCGAGCGCCGGATGTTTTTCTCCTGGCGAAACCCATGCTGCTCGCCCTCGAACGCGACATACGCGTGCGGGAGTTTCTTCTGCTTACACACCGCGACGAATTCCTCGGCCTGGCTCGGAGGCACGATCTTGTCCTCGAGACCCTGGAAGAGGATGACTGGACACTTGAGGTTGTCCGCAAAGTGGACCGCGGACCGATCCCTGTATAGGTCCGCCCGTTCCGGATACGGACCGACCAGGGTATCGACATAGTGAGCCTCGAACTTGTGCGTTTCTTTGATGAACAGCTCCAGGTCACCGATTCCGAAATGGCTTGCCCCCGCATCGTAGAAATTACGTTTCGTCAGTGAAAGCAGCACCGTGAAGCCACCGGCCGACCCGCCAGTGATCCACACCCGGTTGCCGTCGGCCAACCCTTGCTCAACCAGATATCGCGCAGCGTTGATGCAGTCGTCCACATCGACCACGCCCCAGTTGCCGTTCAAGCGCATGCGGTACGCACGACCGTATCCCGACGAACCTCCGTAGTTGACGTCCACAACTGCGAATCCGCGACTTGTCCAGTAGTGGTATTCGAAGGTGTAAGTCGGACCCGCGGAACCGGTCGGCCCTCCGTGACACCGCACCATGAGCGGAGGCTCCTCGCCAGGCTGCGCCTCGTACTCGTGGTTTTTCGGCGGGTAGTAGATGGCATGTGCCGTCATCCCGCCTTCGGTCGGAAATTCAATCGCCTTCGGGATGCTGAGGTTGCCCGCGTCGATGTGCGCCGGGTTCGAAACCTTCACGACCTCCTGCGCTGAGCTCGCCAGGTCGATCGTAAGCACGCGTTCTGCAAGCGTCGGCGAGCCGGCAAAGAGCGCAACCTTGCGGCCGTTTGTTTGCACACTGCTCAAATTCGAATAGAAGAGCCCGACCTCCTGCATCGTGGCGGCGTTGAGGTTGATTCGTCCTAACTTCGTCACGCCGGGCTCGGAGTACAAGCAGATGATTTCGTCCGCGCCGGCGAACGCATAGAACCGCATGCCAAAGATCCACTGCGGCGCTCCGAACTCGGCGGCCCGTGGGCAGAGAGGTTCATCGCCCTCGCCCCGAGCGCGGTACAGGTTCCACCAGTCGCTGCGGTCGGAGACGAAATAGAGTTCGCCGGTCGGAGACCACTCGGGCTGAAGCACCGATTCGCTGTCTCCGCCGGCGATCTTGCGCGATGACGTGACCCGCCCGTCGAGGTCAAGCTCGCCGACCCAAAGCTCGCTGCCATCCCAGGGCATGTTGGGATGGTTCCAGGTCGTCCACGCCAGGCGATTTCCGTCGGGACTGAGCTTCGGTGACGAGTAGAAGTCGTTGCCCGATGCGATCGTGATCGCGTCGCGATCGCGGCTCCAATCCAGCGACACGATCGAGTTGACCGCTTCTTTCGCACCCGTCGTGTGATCCTCGCGCACCGCATACAGGCGCCCACGCCGATGGTCGACGGCCATGTCCGCATGGCGCACGTCCACAGCCGGTGTAATCGGCCGCGGCGCCCCATCTCGATCCTGCCGGTAAAGGCGCTGGTCGGCGTAGTTGGCAAACCAGACGGTTCCGGCGCTGACGGCGAAATGGCCGCCGCCATATTCGTGGACGCGCGTGCGCGCGTTGAAGCCTTTCGGAGTGACGTCGCTGATCGCTCCGCCCGAGCGCCGGCAGACGACGATGCGTCCGGCTTCATCGGGCCGAAGCTCCGACCAGTAGAGATCATCCCCATCCCATCTGACCATCTGGTTGCGCAGCTGCACCGTGCCTTTGAGCAGAAGCTCGACCGTGATGGGCGATGGCCAAGACCCGAACGACGCGACCGTGCGCGCGCTCAAGACTGGTGGCGTTTGATGATCAGCGCATCGCCCTGGCCGCCACCGCCACAGAGCGCGGCCGCGCCGACGTTCAGGCCCCGCCGCTTCAGCTCGTAGGCGAGCGTCAGCACCAAACGCGCGCCGCTCGCACCGATGGGATGGCCGAGCGCAACCGCGCCGCCGTTCACGTTGACCCGCTCCTCGTCCAGCTCGAGCATCCGGGTTGCGTTGAGGGCGACCGCCGCGAACGCTTCGTTGATCTCGACCAGGTCGAGGTCGCAGGTCTCGAGGCCGGCTTTCTTAAGCGCGTTGCTCAGCGCCAGAGCCGGCACGGTGTGCAGCCACGAGTAACGGTCAGCGCTCATGCCGTGAGCGACTACTTCAGCGAGCGGCTCGATCCCCAGCCGGCTCGCTCGCTCGCGCGACATGACAACCACGGCCGCCGCCCCATCCGAGATCTGCGACGCGTTGCCGGCGGTGATCGTCCCGTCCTTGCTGAACGCCGGCTGCAGCTTGCCCAGCGCTTCGACAGTCGTCCCCGGCCGCACGCCCTCGTCGCGATCGACCTTGACGGCCTCGCCTCGCTTTTGGTGAAGCGTCACAGACACCACCTCGTCCGCCATCGCCCCGCTGTCCCAGGCTCGCTCCGCGCGCTGGTGTGACCGTGCCGACCAGGCGTCCTGCTCTTCGCGGCTGATCTCGAGCTCACGGTTGACCTCGTCCGAGCCCTCGCCCATGTGCTGCCCGGTGAATGTCGACCAGAGCCCGTCGTGGACCATCGAGTCGACCATCTCCGAGTTGCCCATGCGCGCTCCGAACCGCGCCTTCGGCACCAGGTAAGGAGCCTCGGACATCGACTCCATCCCACCCGCCACGACGACCTCCACCTCGCCGGCGCGGATGAGTTGATCGGCGAGCGCGATGGCGTTGATGCCCGACAGACAGACCTTGTTGATGGTGATCGCCGGAACTTCCTGCGGGATGCCAGCCTCAATGGCCGCCTGCCGCGCGGTGATCTGCCCGGCTCCGGCCTGCAGGACCTGGCCCATGATCACGTAGTCGACGTCTGCGCCTCTGACCCCGGCCCGCTCGAGCGCGGCGCGGATGGCATGAGCCCCAAGGCTCTTCGCGGGCTGGTCCTTGAACGCTCCCCCAAATTTGCCGAAAGGAGTGCGCGCGCCCGCTACTATCACGGATGCCACACAGCCAGTCTAAGGAGGCGAGGGCTCGGTCATGAGAAACGCTTTGCTGGCCATCGATCTACAGGCCGACTTCGTCCAGGGCGGCAGCCTACCGGTGCCAAATGGGATGCCGGTCTGCGCAATGATCGCGCGGCATATCCGCCATTTCAAGACCGAATACCAGTTTGTCGTCGCCTCCCGCGACTACCACGAGGACCCTCCCGATCATTTCTCAAACACACCCGACTTTCTGACGACCTGGCCGCCCCATTGCGTCATCGGCACCCCGGGCGCGGCATTCGTGCCTCCGATTGCGAACCTCGTCCGCGAGAAGCTCATCCAGACGGTCGTAAGCAAGGGCCGCCACAACGCCGCGTACTCGGCGTTCGAGGCAGTCGACACGCGCGGCCACGGGCTGCTCGACGTCCTCAAGGAGGCGCGCATCGATCACATCGACATCTGCGGCATCGCGACCGACTACTGCGTCCGGGCGAGCGCCCTCGACGCGCGGAAGAACGCCTTCCAGGTCCGCATCCTGACCAACCTTTGCGCGGCGGTCAGCGAAGCGACTGGCCTTCAGGCACTCGAGGAGATGAAGGTGGCCGGGTGCCAGCTGCAGGCAGCGACAGCGCCATAGATAGTTCGGCACGTTTGGCGCCAACCGTGCGTCTGACCGCGCCTGATTCCGCGCGTTTAGCGCCAACCGTGCAATGACGAGACGGCGTCACTGGTCTTACTTACGGGCTCTCGCCTTGGCTTTGGTCGCTGTGCCTTCGTACTTGAACGAGACGTTCAGCCGGATCCGATAGCTCGAGACCTTGCCGTTCTCGATCGTCAGGTCCTGCCTCACCACCTCGGCGACACGGAGGTCGCGCAGCGTCTTGGACGCGGTCTCGACCGCTGCCTTGGCGGCCGCCTCCCAGCCCTGGGTGCTGGTCCCTACCAGCTCGGTCACCCGATAGACGCTCTCCGCCATGGCTGCCCTCCTTATCAGTGAGCGAATTGATCCCTCAGTTAGTCGCCATTGTCGCTCGCTCGAGCTTCCGAAGGTCAGGTAGCACGTCAGCGATCTTCTCCGCGAGCGCCACCGGTTGCGCACCGCGCAGGTAGATGACCTGCTCGGTGACTCCCAGCTCCAGGTACTGAGCGCACAGGTCCAGCAGCTGCCCACGATCGACGCCGTCCCAACCGAACTGGATCGAGCGCCGGATCTCTGACGGGTTGCGGCCGACCGCGTCGCAAGCCTCGTCGAGCATCGGCGTGAGCTCCTTGACCCTGGCAGGGTCGCCGCCCGCGATGTTCCAGACGTCAGCGTGGCGAGCCACCAGCCTCAGCGTGCTCGGGCCAGACGCTCCGATCCAGAACGGTGGGTGTGGCTTCTGGATCGGCTTCGGGTTGGCGATCGCGTCCTTGAAATGGTAGTAGCGGCCCTCGAAGTTCGTGCGCTCCTCAGTGAACAGTGACTTGATGATGCGGAGCGACTCGCTGAGCCGGCCGACCCGGTGGTCGAGGCCGTCGAAGCCATACATCTGATGCTCGATCTCAGCCCAGGCGGCGCCGATGCCGAACTCGAGCCGGCCGCCCGACAGGTGATCGACTGTGACCGCCGACTTGGCGAGCAGCGCGGGATTGCGATAGGTATTGCCGGTGACGAGGCAGCCGATTCGCACGCGCCGGGTCGCCTCGGCCATCGCGGCCTGAAGCGTCCAGCCTTCGTAGATCGGGCGGTCGGGCCCGCCATCGCCGATCGATGCGAGGTGGTCGAAGTCCCATACGTGATCGAAACCGGAATCGTCGGCGAGGCGCCAGACGGCGCGCAGCGCCTCGACAGTCGTGTCCTGGCCGGAAAGCTTCAGCCCGAAGCGCAGTGGATGAGTCATCTGATGCACGTTAGTGGAAGCGGGTCGGGCGGACGCGGATCGCGTGGTGGTACTGCTCATCGAACTCTTGGGGGGTCATACCGATGCCCTGGATGTGCTCTCGGTACTTGCGCAGATAACCGGCGACCTTGCTTGCAGGAGGATGCTTGGGGTCGATCTTTGCGATGCCGTCAATGCGCACCACGTCCTCTCCCACAGGGTCGGTGTTGAGGTGCAGCGCAACGTTCGGGTTGGCCTGCATGTCGCGCACCTTCTGACCCAGAACTGCGTAAATGAGAAAGGATTCGCCGTCCCACCAGAACCACACCGGAACCGCGTGCGGGTGGACGTCGCGGCCGACGGTCACGATCCAGATGACCAGCTCTCGCTTGAGACGCGTCACCTCGTGCTTGCTGGGCATGTCTCTAGTTTGCGACTTCCGAGATCGTGGCAAAGTAGAGGCGATGGCCAAGACCCCAATCAACAAGACCGACGTGACGAAGAAGTCCGAGGCGGAGTGGAAGCGCGACCTGACACCTCAGCAGTTCCACGTTCTGCGCGAGAAGGGAACCGAGCGGCCCTTCACCGGGGAGTACTGGGACAGCAACACGCCGGGCGCCTACCTCTGTGCCGGCTGCGGCGCCAAGCTCTTCGAGTCAGAGACGAAGTTCGACGCGCACTGCGGCTGGCCGAGCTTTTACGCACCGGCGGCAGACGCCTCGGTCGCGGAGAACGTCGATGACTCCCTTTTCATGGTCCGGACCGAGGTCACCTGCGCGAACTGCGGCGGCCACCTCGGCCACGTGTTCGACGACGGTCCCCAGCCGACCGGTCTTCGCTACTGCATCAACTCGGCGTCGATCAAGCTCGAACCGAAGAACGAGCCCCGCTAGACGCCGATCGGGTTGCTGACCAGGACGATAGTCGTCCTATATTCCGATCGATCAGGAGCTCTTTGGCGACTCCAGCATCTTTCTGACGATCGGGCTCGGCTCCTTCGGCTGCCAGGCTCGATAGGCCTCGCGCACAGGGACCGGCCATTCGACGTCGAGGTCGACTCGGGTGCCGAAGTCGGAGGCGCCTCCGAGCACGCGCAGCGCTAGCTCCAGTGTGCGCCGCTGCATGCCGCGGTCGCGTGGCATCCCAAACGCGTGGCCAAACGGAAACTCGACACCGACGATTCGTGGCGCCCGTCGCTCCTTAGCCACCGAGGGCATCATGGTCACGACCACCGTCGGAATCCCCGCCGCCTCGATCCACCGTGCCAGCACGGGCACGTTCGTGCAGCAATCGGGTCAAGCCGGGGCGAGGATGAGACCATCCGCGACCTGGTCTCGCAGGTGAGCCACAAGCTCGGGCGCCGTTGTTTCGTGCCAGTCTCGAAGGCTGCGTTCCTGGAATCCCATCACCGAGACGTGCTCGGCCACGGCGCCCCCGATCATTCCCTCCTCGGCAAGCTGTCCGAGCAGGTGCATCGGCAGCGCGATCTCGGGATCGGCCAGCAGGTCATCGTCATTTATGTGCAGGTGAGCGACACCGATGCCTTCGGCAGACGCCGTGGCGGGGATAGACCGCCACGTCGGGTCTCCCCATTCGGGGTGCGTCTGCTCGCGCTCGAGGTCGAATGACGGCTGCGAGTCCTTCAAATACATGCCCGCCGACGTCAGCAACGCGATGCGTGCCTGCGCCAGCCGCTTTTCGAATGGCGCCCAGACCGGCTCGTCCTCACCAGGGAACGGCCCGCGGCCTTCGTACAGCGGGCGAAAGGTTCGAGGCAGGAACTTGAAGCTGTCGACGACCACTACTCGAAGTCTAAAAGCGTGCCGGTGATCACCGGCCGCACGGAGCCTCCAACCTCAATGTGGGTCGGCACGTCTTCCGAAGCGCCGTAGGTCAGCTCGATATGGATGAAGCTCTGGCGTCCCATCTTGGTTCCCTGCTCGTTGACGATCGCAACTTGGGGCGCTCTCGGCACCAGGCCATATTTGACGGCGAAAGCTCCAAGTGGACCGCTGCCGGAGCCAGTCGCGGGGTCTTCGGGGATGTCCAGTGAGAACATTCGGCTGTAGAGACGGTTGCCGCCGACCGCCGCAAAGATGAACGCGCCAAAAGCTTGCGTCGCTTCCAGGACGTCGCTCAACTGCTCAAGGTCGGCCTCTGCCTCGTCGACTGCGCGGGCATCGCGGAGGGCAAAAAACAGGAACGGGTTTCCCGTGCTCGCGACCTGGACCGGAACCTCCGGCACCAGATCCTCCTCTGTGAGCCCGATCAGGCCGGCGGCTTGAACGCGGCGCCGCTCTACCGCGCCGAAGGTGAGCTCGGGGTGCGTCATCCAGAAAGTCAGGCCGCCTGGTCCCTTCACACCCCGCACAGGCACCGCGCCGGTGCCCTCTTCAAGGATGAACTCCAGCGCGCCACCGGCCACCAATCCCTCGGTCGCGAGCACCCACGCTGTCCCGACCGTCGGGTGGCCGGCGAATGGGAGCTCGCTCGTCGGCGTGAAGATCCGGACGCGAGCTGCGTATGCCGGGTCGCTTGGCGGCAGCACGAACGTGGTCTCGGAGATGTTCATCTCCTTGGCGATTCTTTGCATCGCTTCGCTCGGAATGTCGCCCGCGTCGAGCACCACCGCCAGCTGGTTGCCCGCCAGAGACTTCTCGGCGAAGACGTCGACCGTGTGAATGCGATGCCCGGCGGTCACGGCCGGAAGACCAGGCAGGTCGTCGTGCCGTGCGCCAGCAGCTTGCCCGTGCTCTCGGCGATCAGCCTGCCTTCCGCGGTGGCGACCCTGCCGCCACGATGTAGGACTTTGCCCTCGCAGCGCATGCGACCGGTCTCGAGGGTGATGGGGCGGACGAAGTTGACGCTCGTTTCCAGGCTGGTGTAACCCTCTCCGGCCGCGAGCGTCGAATGGATCGCGCAGCCCATCGCCGAGTCCAGGATGGTCATCGCGAATCCTCCATGCACTACGCCGATCGGGTTGTAGAGAAACTCGGCCGGCTCGCCGACGAAGACGGCTCGCCCATGCTCAACCTCGGCGCCGGTGAAGTCGAGGGTGGCCGCAATCGGAGGTGGCGGCAGCTTGTTCTCGAAAACCGCTTTCAGGTAGTCGAGCCCGCTCAAGCCGGCGCCTGCGTCACGCAATGCCATGGGATCTTCCCAGCTGTAGGTACGCGAACGCTGGCTCACATTCATGAAAAGGCAGAGTAGATCGCCAGCATTCCAAGGACCGCGATCGCCAGGCCGCTGAACGTGCTGATGCCGCGCACCACGGTTGGAGTCAAGCGGGTCCGCATGAACGACGCGGCGACCGCCAACAAACACCACCAGGTCGCGGATCCGATGAGCACGCCGGCAACCAGAGCGGCGGGCTTCGCGAGCCCACCACCTCCTCCAAGTCCAAGGGTGGCAGCCAGCGCGGCAAACGAGATGATCGTGGCTGGGTTGGTGATCGTCAGCCCGAACGTGGAGGCGTAAGCCCAGGCGAAACCCCGGCCTGTCGTGACAGGAGCCTCGGCCGGCCTGTTCTGGCGCGCGAACAAGATGCGTAGGCCCAGCCCGATCAGCACCGCACCGCCGACCACGGCCAGCGGCCGCCGGCCGCTGACGACCGCCGCGACCACGACGGCGAATCCAAACGCTGCCACGGTGGCGTAGAAAGCATCGGCGGTAGCGACACCCAGGCCCGAGACGATGCCGTACAAGCGTCCGCGGAGAAGGGTCCGCCTAAGGCAGAGAAAGAAGATCGGGCCCGGCGAGGCCGCGATCGCGAACCCGAGCGCAAATCCGCGGAGCAGCAGGCTGGACACCGCGGTCTCTCATGGCTGCATCCTATCTGCTATACCCGGCGCGTATGAACCTCCGACTCAGGCTCGGCGCAGCGGTCGGGATGACGTTGCTCGCGGTTTCAGCGCTGCTGGCCCATCAGCTGTTCGGCACGGCCTGGAGCAACCACTGTGACCCCGGCAACGCTCAGTTCAACCTCTTGAAAACGGACCCGATCGTCTCGTTCCATGCCAAGGACGACGTCTTCACATTCGAGAGCGACAGCGCCGACAACAGCTGGCTCTGCACGAGCCCTTCCCTCTCGGTCAGCCACTTCGGGGACCAGGCGGCCCTCTATGAGGAATTGAGAGCCGGCCTGACCGACAGCGGCTGGACCGAGCTCACGCCACCGTTCTTGCCGAATCAGGACTTCGACGTGTACCAGAAGGATGTCGCCGGCGGAGTCCGCCTCGATGCCGACGTCCGCAAGCAGCTTTTCTGGGTCGAGGTGGACCTGAACGCGCCAGGTCTACACCTGGGCGAACGCGGTTTCTAGCGCGGGTCGTCGTGATCGTTTACGCGCGTTTAATCTGGGCCGCGGTATTCTCAGGCACCCATGGAAATCGTCCGTAACGTCACGCGCCACAAGCTCCGCAGCTTCCTGACCATCTCGGGCATCGTCATCGGCGTGCTCGCCCTGACCACGATGGGCGCACTGGCGGAAAACTTCAACGCGCTGCTGGATGGAGGAGTCAAGTATTTCGGCTCGAGCATTCAGGTCGGACCACCCGACGGCACATCCGCCCCGCTGCTTCCGATCTCAAAAGTCGATGAGATCAAGCAAGTCGCCGGCGTCGGTGCGGCCTTTCCGACCTATTCGTTTCAGGCCAAGCCGGGCTCTGCGCCGTCGTTCAGCTTCGGCGTTCCGGACACGATAGTCGCGGGCGACCCCGCCGAGAACGACTGGGCAGCCCTGAAGATCACCTATGCGCAGGGGCATGCGTTGGACACGAGCACCACGGGCCAGGTCGTCCTAGGCTCGACGATCGACAAGGAGTTCGGCAAGAAGATCGGAGACACCATCGATCTTCCCATCCGGCCGCCCGACGCCAAGCCCGACTTCGTCAACCACACGTTCACAGTGGTCGGCATCCTCAACGTCACCCGGACGGCGCCTGACACGTTCGCCTACATCAATGTCGTCGATGGGCAGACGCTGCTCAAGGACAGCCTTCCCGCTACGATCCGCGACCAGATTCCCGTCGCGCAGGTCGCCGAGGCGATTGATGTCTACGGCAGGCCCGGATCGTCGATCAGCGACCTCGACAAGCTGGCAGTACAGATCAACACGCAGGTCTCGGGCGTAAAAGCGACCAAGCCGAGCGACATCGTGAACGCGTTTAAGTCCGGGGGCGCCATCTTCACCGCGATCACCACCGCGGCCGCGCTTCTCGCGCTCATCATCGGCGGGCTCTCGGTCGTCAACACGATGTTCATGGCGGTGGCCGAGCGGGTCCGCGAGATCGGCCTCAAGAAAGCAGTAGGCGCGACGACCCTGAACATCATGGGTGAGTTCCTTTTCGAGGCGACGCTGATCGGCGTCGTCGGAGGAGTGGTCGGTTATGGGCTCGGAGCGGCGATCACTGTGTTCCTCAATGCGACGACGCCTCCCGGTCAGTCAACTCTGTTTCTTATCACTCCCGCGCTGACCATCCTCGCGATCGGTTTCGCCACCGTGCTGGGTGCGCTGGCCGGCATCCTGCCCGCCTGGCGGGCAGCCCGCCTTGACCCAGTGACAGCGCTCAGGAACGAGTAGCGATGGCAGACGTCCGGCTGGTTGAGCTGACCAAGCATTACAGGCGAGGTACCGAGGTCATCCGCGCGCTTGACGGCGTGACGGTCGACATCGAGAAAGGAGAGTTCGTCGCAGTGGTCGGACGCTCGGGCAGTGGCAAGACCACGATGCTCGACCTGATGGGCCTCCTGCTCAAACCCACCTCCGGGAGCCTTTTCATCGACGGCATCGACACCGCCAGGCTGGGTGACCGCGAGCGGGCACACATGCGAGCCCGTCGGGTTGGCTTCGTTTTTCAGGAATACAACCTGCTGTCCGGGCTGAACGTCCTCGAGAACGTGATGCTGCCGCTGCGTTATGTGCAAAACGGAAAGAAAACCGGGGCCGCACGGGCCGTGGAGCTGATCGATCGGGTCGGTCTCAGCGACCGCATCCGGCACCGTCCCACTGAGCTCTCGGGCGGCCAGGCGCAGCGCGTGGCGATCGCGCGGTCGATGGTGAACAGCCCGTCGCTCATCTTGCTCGACGAGCCGACCGGGGCGGTCGACACCGAGACGGCGCAGCAGCTCGTCGATCTGCTCAAGCGGCTCAACCGGGAAGACAAGGTCACGATCGTGATCGTCACGCACGACCTAGACATCGCAGCGCAAGCAAACCGGAACATCCGTCTGAAGGACGGGAAGGTCCTCGCGGACGAGCGCGTCGAGGCCGCCGGAGTAGCCTAGAAGGACGACCGGGAGCCGGTCGCCTATCGTTTACCCGGATGCGCGAGCCATGATGCGGCGCCTGCTCACATTCGCCGCGATCGGCATCGGGCTGACCGTGGCCGCAGTCGTCGGCGCGACCGCCTACCAGGCACTTCGCACGCCGCTGCAGGCCTCGAGCGGCACTCCGCTTACCCCGGAGAACTGCTCGCCTGGGCCGTGCGTCGACGTCCAGGGCTTCACCTTGTGGATATCCGACGTCAAGCTCGACGGGGACCTCGTGAGCATGCAGGTCAAGTTCCGCAACTCGAGCCCGTCGACTCATGCGTCGCCTGAGGACCTGGCGCTGATCGATACCAGCCGGCACCTGTCAGGACTGGTCACCGACGCGCCGGGATGCAACACCTGGACCCGGCATGACTTCAACAACGGAGCGACCTTCGGGCCGATCAACGTTTGCTTCCGGGTCTACAACGTAGCCCGACCCTTCATCGTCCGGTGGACGCCGGACCTCGGCATCTTCTGCTGCGAGAAGGACATCAGGCTCCCCTAGGCGGTGATCGGGCTACATCCCACAGTCGTCGTCACCGGCGCGACCGGCGCGATTGGGTCCGCGACCGCTGCGGTGCTGGCTCGCCGTGGAGCGCGCCTGCTCCTGATGGCCCGCCCGTCCGACCGGCTGGACGCGCTGGTGGAGCGGCTTGGCGGCGCCGAGAATCGCGTGTCCAGCATGCCTGTCGACCTGTCGTCGATGTCGTCGGTACGCGCCGCGGCTCGGGAGATCAACCGCGCCGGCGGCCACGTTGACGCGCTGCTCAACATCGCAGCAACCTTCGTAAACGGCTATCACAAGACTTCGGACGGGCTCGAGCTGATGCTGGCGACCAACTACTTCGGTCCATTCCTGCTCACCAACCTGTTACGCGACCGGCTCATCGGTGGCGGTCGTGTCGTCACGGTCACGGCTCCGTCGACGACCCTGGTTGATATGGAGCGGCTGTTCGCCAAGGATCAGTTCGACGCTATGCACACGTTCGGCGCGACCAAGGCGCTGGACCTCATGTTCACGTTCGAGCTGGCGAGGCGGGCAAAGCGATGGGACGTGCGGGCAAACGCTTTCCATCCAGGTGTGGTCCGCTCAGAGCTCATGCGCGAGGCGTCCCGGCCGATCCGCGCTCTCTCGCGCCTGGTTTCGCGCTCCCCAGAACGCCCTGCACACGATCTCGTCGAGCTCGCTATCTCGCCGGCTCACGCCGGGACGACGGGCTGGTTTTTCAAAGGCAGTGGACGTATCGACCCTCCGAAGGCGGCGGCGGATGAGTCTATCCAGGCTGCCCTGTGGCGCCGGACCGCAGAGCTCGTCGAGATCGAGATCGGCGGCTTCTAGAAGAGGTGTGTCCGGGAATCAGCTGGACAAGGCGCGGCCCCGGCGGCCGGTGCCAAGGAGACGACGAGCACGCCAGGGAGCGCATCGCGTAGATGCGTGACCGAGCGCGCGCAGGAGGCGACGATGGCATCAGCGAAGCCCGGCCGACTGGGCCGATGGATTGGCCAGCGCCTTCCCGGACGCACCTCTAAAGGCCGCAAGTTCTTCACACCACGCTCACATGTCGCGGGAAACATGTGCCTCATGGAGTCAATCCCGTTCACAAGGAGTGGTTGGAAATGAGACGCGGTTTCGGTTTGATCGGGCTGGTGATCACGGTGGTCTTGCTGGCCATCGTCGGGGTCATCGCCTACAACGTCGGCTGGTCGGATGGCCTGGCGACTCACGTGCCCGCCGGCACGGCAGAGGCGCCGCAGTACTACTACGGGTACGGTCCGCACCCATTCGGTTGGGGCTTCGGCATCCTGTGGTTCTTCTTCATCGTGTTCGGCCTGTTCTGGCTGTTCCGGATCGCGTTCTTTGGACGCAGGCACTGGGGCGGCGGATGGGGCTACAAGGGCGGGTACGGCCACGGCGTTCCGCCGGCAATCGACGATCGGATGCAGGAATGGCACCGGCGTGCGCACGGCGAGCAGCCTCCGGCTTCGTCCACGACACCGCCGCCACCGCCTCCTGACCAACGTTCGGTCTGACGACTTGGCTGAAACTAGGATGGTCCCCGTGGCTCACTTAGGGGTCCCCGCGAACTCACGGCTTTGCCTCTGAGTTCGTGGGGTTAACCATCCTGGTCGTGGATGACGAGCCCCGGATTGTCCAGCTCGTCCGCGACTATCTCGAGCACGGTGGCTTCACCGTGCTCGTGGCCTCAGACGGACCGTCAGCGCTGCGGTCGGCACGCACGGGCCGGCCGGACCTCGTCGTGCTGGACCTCGGCCTGCCAGGGCTCGACGGCCTCGACGTGGCTCGCGCCCTGAGGCGCGAAGGCGAGGTCCCGATCATCATGCTCACCGCCCGGACCGAGGAGTCCGACAAGCTCGTCGGCCTGGAGCTGGGCGCCGACGACTATCTGACCAAGCCGTTCAGCCCTAAGGAGCTCGTGGCGCGGGTTCGCGCCGTGCTGCGCCGGGCGGAGGGCATGCGTGCGCCCTCGGAGGTGATTCGCGTCGGCTCGGATGTCGAGCTCGACGTGACGAGGATGGAGGCGCGCTTCGGTGGACGGCGCGTCGAGCTGACGAAGACCGAGTTTCAGCTGCTCGCGACGATGGCGCGGCAGCCAGGTCGCGTGTTCACGCGGGCGCAGCTCCTGAACGCGGTGCGCGGCGTGGCCTTCGAGTCGTACGAGCGGGCGATCGACGCCCACATCAAGAACGTGAGGAAGAAGGTCGAGCCGGACCCGCGCTCGCCCCGCTTCGTGCTGACCGTCTTTGGCGTCGGCTATCGGTTTGCCGAGCCGCCCGAGTGAGGCAACCCGCCGGGCGCGCGCAGGGCGCACCACAAAACGAGAGACGACCACCACGCCGCCGGCCACCCTGGTGGCCTGAAAACGAGCCGTTTCCGCCGGCCCGTCGCTGGGGTCGCCGAGGTCCTCCGGCTTTCGTACGTCGAATCGGATGCTTTGTCGTTGCGGTGCTGGCGGTCACGGGGTTGGGCGGAGCCGTGGCCGGAGGTCTACTCGCTCGGCTCGGCCTGTTGCCGGTTGCGCTGTTGGCGCTTGGGTTCGTGATCATCGTGGTGGCGATCTCCGTCGGCGGGATGCGTCGGATGACGCGGCCGATGGACAACCTGATCGAGGCTGCGGCGCGGATCGAGGCGGGCGACTACTCGGCCCAGGTGCCGGAACAGGGACCACAGGACCTGCGCTCGGTGGAGCGCGCGTTCAATGCGATGTCAGCGCGACTGAAGATCATCGACGAGCAGCGAAGGAGCTTCGTAGCAGACATCGCGCATGAGCTTCGGACCCCGCTGTCAGTGATCAGGGGCCAGACCGAAGCGATCGCGGACGGCATGTACACGGCCGATGCAGCGCATCTGGCGCCCATCCTCGACGCGACACAGACCCTCGATCGGCTGATCGAAGACCTACGCACGCTTGTCCTCACCGACGCGGGCAGCCTGGTCCTGAACAAGGAGCCGACCGATCTCGGCGCCGTGGTCAGAGATGCTGTCGACTCGTTCCTGGCCCAGGCCGAAGCCGGCGGCGTGGCTCTGTCGGCGGAGATCGCCGACCAGCCGTTGATCGCCGAGGTCGACCCCGCGCGGATTCGAAGCGTGGTCGGCAACCTGCTCTCGAACGCGCTCCGTCACACCCGGTCCGGAGGTTCGATCAGGGTCGAGGTGCGGCCGTCGAACGAGCAGGTGGTGGTCACCCTGGCCGACGACGGCGAAGGCATACCACCCGATCTGCTGCCGCGTGTCTTCGAGCGATTCGTAAAGGGGGCGAGCTCGCCGGGCTCAGGCCTGGGGCTGGCGATCGCGCACGACATCGTCGCGGCCCACGGCGGCACCCTCGAGATTGAGAGCCAGCCTGGTTCGGGAACGCGCGTCCGCGTTAGTCTGCCGGCGGCCCAGCTTCCCCAGGAAAAGAAGTGACCCCAACGGACCGCCTCTCAAGCTCCGAACCCGGCCTTGCGGCCAACTCCGAAACCCTCGCACGTCTCCCTCGGGGCCACGGAGGACAGTACTCCTAATTCGGGCCTGTCGCGCTAGCGTTATCTTTCAGTAGCCTGGCTATATTCAATGTTTCAGCAAAGCGCCTTGATCTGAAATATTTTTAGGGGGCTCGATGGGGAAGGGAAAAAAATCGACCGGGAGGGGACGAGCGACGGGCGCCCAACCTAAGGGCCGCCCAGCTCCGTCGCGGCCGCTGGAGGGTGAGGACATCGCGACCACACGCTGGGAAGATGCCCGCCACTGGATGAGCATCTATGCCGATCTGCTCGAGTTCAAGGTGGGAATCCTCGGCCGGGTGCGTCGCGACATGGCAAGCCTGTCCCTTCCCGCCCAGAAGGCCGCGGCCGTTGACCTGGAGATCATCGAAACCCAGATGCACGGATACCAGGACCGCCTCGATATGTGGTACCGCCGCCTCTGGGAGCTCCAGGGGCTCTGGCTGGATCCGGCCGGTCGCATGGTGAGGCACCAGGGCAACGAGGTGGCCCTGACCAAGCGGGAGTTTCAGCTGCTGCAATTCCTCTTGGACCATCCCCACCGGTTCTTCACCACGACGCAGATCCTGGGCCAGGCGTGGGCCGACCCGGCCCTGTTTCCGGAGGAGGTGCGCAATTACGTGCGCCGGCTTCGGAAGATCCTCGTCGACCTTGGCATTCCGGTCGACCTGGTCAACAAGCCAGGCCGCGGCTACTCCCTGGTGTTTCGCACCGACTGAAGAAGTCGCGTCCGGGCTACGCCTTAGTACGTCGGTCATTTACTTGTCGCTAATCGACGCGGTCTTCTCGTTGCTAAAGCAAAGTCACCAATAACACCCGTGCCGAATATTGCTGATCTTTTTATGCCGGGCCCCGTATTCCTATCCCATGAAGAAAGTCCAGGCCAAAGTTGGGCGCCCCGACGTCGACGCCGCGGTGCGCGGTGGAGACTGGAGCCAGGCCATGGATGGCGAAGGCCTCCCGGGGGAGGCGACGCTCGACCACGCCCTCTACTGGCGCCAGATCTATACCGAGATCCTGGCCATGGAGGAGAAGGTGCTGGACCGCATCCGGCAGCTCATGAACACGCAATCCGAAGAGGCTCGCCGCGAGGTCGAACTGACCAATGTCCCGGTTGTGGTCGCCCAGGCGGAGCGGTTCCGGCAGCGCCTTGGCTACTGGAATGCTAGGGTCGCCCAGCTGAACGGCCACTCTCCCCACAAGACGTAGCTAGACGCCGCGGGGGCTTTATGCCACACTTTTGCGGATTTTGTTATGCCTACTGGTCAGGATGAAGGGGTGATTACTATGCGCCGTCCACTTATTTCGCTCGGCCTTGCCGCTCTCATCGTCCTAATTTGGCCTGCGACGGCGCTTGCCGCGACCGACCCTGGGCTGGGGGCCGCGGGTAACTTCGCAGTCCTTGGCGGCAACGGCACGTCCCTGACCAACACCGGGCCAAGCTGGATCACAGGCGCGATCGGAGCCGGCACCGCAATCAGCGGGTTTCCGCCCGGGACCGCGGGACCAAAACACGTTAATGACAGCACTTACCTAACCGCCGAGACTAATTTGACGGCGGCGTACAACATCGCCGCGGGCGAAGCAAACACAGCCGATTATTCGAACGTCAACCTCGGTGGCCTCACCCTGGGCCCTGGGGTCTACAACCAGAGCACCGCGCCGACGCTGACGGGAACTCTGACCCTTAGCGGTGGCGGCGTATACATCTTCAAGGAAGGCAGCACTCTCATTACCGCGTCGGGTGCCCGAGTATCGCTGATCAACGGCGCCCAGCCATGCGACATCTTCTGGGTGGTCGGAAGTTCGGCGGTCATCGCCACCTCAACGGCTTTCGTCGGCAACATCATGGCCACTACCAGCATCACGATGCAAACCGGAGCAACGCTCTTCGGCAGAGCGCTCGCCCGGGGCGGCGGGACTACCTTGGACACCAATCGAATCATTCAGCCCTTCAATTGCCCAGGCGGCTTTACCGCGAACTATGCCGCCCCGGCGTACGTCCCGCCTCCAGCCGGAAACATCCTGCCGGCCACGCTCGGCATCCCTTGGGAGCTGATCGGCAAGTTCCCGTGGCTGCTCGTGATCGGCGTGGGCGCCGGTCTTGGCGCCACCGCACTGGGAATCAGCAACCGGAGGCGCCGCCGCAGCGCCTGACGAGTAGGCTGGGGCCATGGTGAGGAACTGGCTGTCATTGGGGCAGCACGCTCGTCCGTTGTTGCATCGCGCCCGCCCCTCGGCGCAGCTGCTGGGAGAGGTCGGGCTTGGTGCGCTGCTGGTGGCGACCCTCGCGTTTTCTCCGCGCGACGGGGTTCCGAGCGCCGGATTTGATGATGCCTGGACCGCCCAGGTGGTCACTCCGTATCAATCAGCTTCCGGGGAACAACCTCAATTCGGATTCACCCTTCCTGGGCTGCGGAACCTTTCGAACGGAGCCCTGACAGGCGGGATGGCAATCAGCTCGAAGGCGCTGATACCGACTTCTCCCCCGGCGCAACTGCTCATCCCGGCCCTCAACGTCCACCGCCCGGTGGAGGGGGTTGGGACCAATCGGGCGGGGGTAATGGACCTGCCCGTGAATGGCTGGAACGCCGGCTGGTACAACCGCGGCCCGATACCCGGAGCCCCCGGCGACGCGGTGATCGAGGGTCACGCCGGGTACCCGGACCAACCGATGATGTTCGGCAAGCTGGCCACGCTCAAGCGCGGCGACAAGGTCTTTGTCGTGCTCGGGGACGGGAGCCGGCGCCTGTTCCTCATCAGCTCGATGACGACGGTTGCTGGCGGTGTGGCTCCGCCGGGTATGGGCGAGCCGTACGGGCCGCCGCGGCTCACGCTCGTCACCTGCACCGGGCATTTCGACGCGGCCAACCACTACTACTCGCAGCGCTTGGTGGTCGAAGCGACCTACGCCGGCATCGTCTGAGGCGTAACCCGGAGCCCGCGAGGGCAATAGTTGCTGACTTTGTTATGACGCGTAGGCCATTGTCATCGCCAAGAGGTGAATGACTAAATGGCATTTCAGCAACAGACTCCCGCTTCCGCTTCCGCACCCGTCTCAGCTCCGATCGAGCGCGTCT
>Ga0209118_1000403_pt1 | contig 24315 bp, 30 predicted proteins | sample BlaSpr_A8_Ref_M1_FD_187988 | JGI IMG/M metagenome (GOLD analysis project Ga0209118, IMG submission 187988) | Forest soil microbial communities from Thunder Bay, Ontario, Canada - Black Spruce, Ontario site 2_A8_Ref_M1 (SPAdes) (version 2) | ecosystem: Environmental > Terrestrial > Soil > Boreal...
CGAGTTTTCCAGATTCGGCCCCGGTTGCGGGTTTCCCACCTGTTGCCGAAGATCGTTCTGTTGCCGAACTTGGTATTTTTCAGCAAACTGTGAAGCCGCACCCTTTCAAAGCAGCCGGACATTTATTGCGAACTTGCGGGACACGATACTAGGTAGCGTTTCCGGTCTCCCCGGGGCATTGCTGGTGGCGCGTATGCTCACCGTTGACATTCGCGTCTTGTCTCTTCATCCGTGGTCATGCCATCGCGAAGCACTCGGTCGCGGATTTTGAAGCCCAGGGTTAGCCGTCCGCACATGCCGGGATATGGCCCTGCCCAAAGGCACCAAGGGCTTGCTGCCTTGGAGTTGGGCGAAGCAGCGGCTGGAAAAATCTCACAATTATTGGATCACAACTGCGAGGCCGGACGGATCTCCGCATACCATGATCGTCTGGGGCTTTTAGCTGGACGGAGTTTTCTTGTTCAGCACTGGACGGCGATCGCGCAAGGCACGCAACCTGGCGGAGAACCAGCACTGCGTGGTTTGCACCGAACAGGCGCACCAAGCAGTCATCGTCGAGGGAATTGCGGAGGAAGTGGCCGACGTAGTTCTGCGCTGCGAATTCCTCAAGCGGTACGAACGTAAGTATGCCTTTGATATGTCCGCATTCGAGGCGGATATCTTGAGCCTGAAAGAGCCGGTTTATGCCGTGCGTCCGGTGGTGGCCTTTGGACTCGACGAGAAAAAGTCGCTCAACGCAGCCACGCGCTGGCGGTTTGGCCGATGAAGCGGCACCGTCTGGAGTGAGGTAAGAACTTTTCTTTCCGCTGTGGCTCGTTTCCAACTTGCAACGCAGACTCTGAAGTTGTGACCCGCGCAGAATTGCCATAACTGGATACTTGACTGGAAAACAGGCTGAGAATGGGCGTGACAATGGAAGGCATAGGGAGGATAATTTGTGCCCGTAGGGGAGGATTTCTCATGAAACGACATTCCCGGCCCTCCTGGACACCTTCCATCGTTTCCGATTCAGTCCATCAGCGCCTCAACATGTATGCACTCGCGGCGAGTGCGGCGGGAGTGGGAATGCTGGCCTTGGCACAGCCGAGCGAGGCGAGGATCGTTTATACTCCCGCTCACCTGAAGATTGTTGCCAATAATGGCGACATATTTTTCGACCTCAACCACGACGCAATCAACGATTTCGACTTTTATGCCCATACCGCCCGCACAACGTCCGGGTTTTCTGGATTTCTGGATGTCGCACCCGCTCAGCGAGGCAATGCGATTTGGTCGGTTCAGGATGACGACCATGCGTGCGCTGCGGCTCTGCCCAAGGGCGTTAAAATCGGACCTAAGAGGCCGTTTGACACCAATCTTGCGGTGATGGCTTTCGCCAGTAGTTCAGCCGGGGGCAAGGGCACGGCGTTCTGCCCATGGGTCGGTCTGACCAAACCTGCCTATCTCGGGCTGAAGTTTGTTATCAAGGGAAAGACCCACTTCGGGTGGGCACGCCTAGGGTTTACGAACGGCACTACCCTGACGGGCTACGCCTACGAGACGATGCCGAACAAGCCGATCATCGCAGGCCAGACGAAGGGACCAGATGAGATCAGCATCGAAGAGCCGGATGCATCTCTCACCATGCCCACTCCCGAACCGGCCAGCCTTAGCCGGCTGGCAATGGGAGCGCCCGGATTGTCGATTTGGCGGCGAGAGGAGCCGGCCGGAACTACGCAGTGATCGCAGGCCGGAATCGATCTCCACGCTTCGGTGAAATTCCACTTCCATTGCGTCTTCTACTGGATATTCACTGGGAAACGGGGCTGGTTGAGGTGCACTTGGGCGGACACGCCGGTTTGCTGGGAGAACGACGCGTGGCAAACAAAATCGCCACAGCCAGGAGCACGATGCCAGCGAAAAGGCTTACCAGCGCCAGACCCCGCAGACGTCGGGGTGCGGGAGAGATTTCGCTTAGCTGACTCTTAAGGTCAGTTCCGACCTCGCCCAACGAGGAAGTGAAGGACTTTTGCCCAACTCTTGTAGGTGGTGATGTCGGCGGCACCGTCGAAGATCAGAAAGGTCTGCTTCATTTCCTGGCCGGTGGGGAGCTTGCCGCCCGCGCGCATGCCGGGCATCTTGTATTCCTTGGCAGAGCCCTTGTAGAAGGCAACGACCTTTTCGAAGGGATCTTTCGTGATGTAGGCGGTGCTCGTGGTGCCGGCAGGTATAGCCTTCATCATTTCCCTGTTCTCCTTGGTGTCGGGCGGAGTGTATTTGGTCGCGCCGGGGTACGGTTTGAAACCCTGTCCAGCGGCTGCGGTGGTCAGTGCGAAAATCAGCAGCGCCGAGCTTGCGAATTTCGGGGTATGCATGGTGTGCCTCCTAAACCTTCTGGGCTGGCCCGGGAGATCGGACAATATTACTCGGAATCTCCTTTTTGACTGTCAAACACGGCGATAATTGTAGACCTATCTCGCGGTTCGCAACACTGTGAAATGACTTTCATCTGGAGCCCCTTCTAGAGGTTCTGCGAAATCTGCATTGGGCGGTGTCCTCCCCACTGTGCCCTTGAGCGATTCCTTAAGAATCGTAGCCGGGGCCGCCAGGCGACCCGCACTCTTTCCACAGCTTTTCCCAATTCCAGATCCCGGCTGTCACCTGGTTCGGCAACGGGAATCCGAGCTGACGCGCGAGCATACAAACCTGCCCGCGATGGTGGGCTTCGTGAGAAAGCATGTAGCACAGCATTTCCGGGCCAACCGGCCAAGGCCGAGCCCAGCCGTCTCTGCGAAACTTCTGGACGCGGCCGTCGTTCTCAGAACCGCCCTCACAATCACCCTCACAACCGCCGAGCGCTTCAGCGAGCATCTCGGCGCAGCGAGCGGCGCTCTCGGCCAATCCCGCACGGGCCTGCTGCGGGGTGCAGTGCGCGCGCTTGAGCAGTCATGGAACCTTCAGGTGCGCAGCTGTAAGCCTCACCCACTTGCAGCGGACATTGTGCATGTGGGTGAAGATGGCCGCAATGGGGCGGACTTTGTTCTTGCCGGGCGGTTTGGCTGTCGGCGGTTTGGCTGTCCAGGCGGCAGGGTCAAGATGTTCGATAAGAATCTGGTTCATGCGATCATTGGCGGCAAAGATCTGGACTGCGGCTCGGCCGAGTTGAGTGTGAACCTTGGGTTGACGCGTGGCCACGGTGACCTACTCCTTGACCTATAATACTTCCGGGCCGGCGTTAATCTTCGGAGAACTGGGGAACGTCCCGTCCGGCTCTGGAGCGTGGAGGATTTGGTAGCCCTCTGGGAAGCCTACGAACAGCGGAGGGCGGAAAGAGCGGCATGACTGATTGTGCGGAACGCGACGAACTCCTAGTACAGAAGGACGCCGCATGGCGCGAGTACTACGATCTTCAAAGCTCCATTACAAAGGGCGAAGGCCTGGAATCCGCCGAAAAGAAAGTCCATCATCTCATGCGTGCTCTGACCGCACATTACCGGAAGCATGGCTGCAACAAAACGGTGGAAAAATCAAAGTAGCCCACTACCCGCGGTTGGTCTGATCGCCATCGGCTGATTCAATAGAGTAAGATGATCTGCGGCTGAATTTCGCATCCGAGGTGCGAGTCAGCGCATCTGCAAGACTTCCAACCAGAGAGTACGATGACTGCAAAATTCCGGGTTTTTGCCACCTGCGATATTGGGGAATCCATCGATCTGCTGCGCAAACGGGGATATGACGTCGAGGTTTACCCCAATCCCGAAGCGCCGCCTAAAAGTCTGATTATCGAGAAGGTGAAATCCGGCATCGACGGCCTGATCACCACCTTGCGCGACAAGATCGACGCGGAAGTATTCGAGGCGGGCAAGGGAGGCCTCAAGGTAGTGGCGCAGATTGCCGTCGGTTTTGACAACATCAACCGCGCCGATGCCAACCGTTACAAGATCCCCTTCACCCACACCGCCGACGTGCTCACGGAAGCCACCGCCGAATTCGCGTTTTTTATGCTGGGAGCGCTGGCTCGCAAAATGTGGACGGCCGAACATCTTACTCGCAAACATCAGTGGGGATACTGGCATCCTTACCTGCCGTTCCTCGGAGACGAAGTAACCGGAAAGACCGTGGCGGTCATCGGCACCGGACGAATCGGGCTTGCGCTGATCAAGAAGTGTGCCGGCTTCGACATGAACATCCTCTGCTATGACCCGGCGTATCAGAACCATGAATACGTGAAAGCGATCCAGGAGGTGATGGACCTGCGCCATTCGCACGGCATATCGAGAGAAAAGACCTGGATCAAGTACACGACGCTGGACGACGCGCTGATCCAAGCCGACTTTGTCAGCGTGCACGTGCCGCTGCTGCGTGAGGGTGAAAGTGCAACACCCACTTATCATCTTTTCAATGAGCGCACTCTGCGCGCCATGAAGCCCACGGCTTACCTGGTCAACACCTCGCGCGGTCCCGTGGTAGACGAGGCCGCTCTGGCGAAGGCACTGCGAGAAAACTGGATCGCGGGGGCTGCCCTCGACGTTTACGAACAGGAACCGCTGCCGGCAGATTCGCCGCTGCGCGATCCGGCGATTGAAGACCGTTGCCGGCTGTATCCGCATTTCGCCAGTGCTGGGCGCATCACCCGGTTGTCTACCGACCCGAATAAAGGGATGGCGGGACGGTGCGCGCAGGGGCTCATCGATGTGTTGGAGGGAAATTATGGCGGCGATATCACCAAGATGCCTTATGTGGTGAATAAGGAGGCGTTTGGCAAGAATTAGGTTTCGTCTGCAGAGCTTGTCCCTTGGACCCTTCGACTTCGCTCACGGCAGGCTCGCGAGGCCCGTTCTCCATTCGTCATTAATCTTGGGTCTTCGAGATCACTCAGGGATGGTGTGTTCCTCGCTGCTTTGGGCGCGAAGAAGCCGATCCACGGAGTACGGTGCGCGGCGGGTGGGATCGTGGTAGTGCCGCACCTGCATTTCGCCCAACAGGCCGACCGCCAGCATGTTCAACCCCGCCAGCAGCAGCACCGCGGCGAAGATCATGAGTGGGCCATGCTGGGTCATGACGTCGGAATGGTGCAGAAACTTCTCAAGCAGCAGCCAGCCAGCCACCCCGCTTCCACCGAGGATGCTCAGCATTCCCAGGGTGCCGAAGAAGTGCAGCGGACGCGCCAGGTATCGCAGCAGGAAACGAATCGTGATCAGATCGAAAAATACGCGGAAGGTGCGCGAGATTCCATAATGCGAAGCTCCGCGCTCACGGTTGACGTTGCGAATCGGGACTTCAACGATTGAGGCCCCGTACCACGATGCCAGCGCCGGAATGAAGCGGTGCAGTTCGCCATAAAGCGGCACCTGCTCCAGAACCTCGCGACGATAAGCTTTGAAGGTAGTTCCGAAATCATGAATATCCACGCCACTCAGCTTGGCCATCAGCCAGTTGGCGCAGAGCGAAGGGATGCGGCGCAGCCAGAGGTTGTCGATGCGGCGCTTCCGCCATCCGCTGACGATGTCGTAGCCCTCGGCGATCTTCTCCAAAAACAGCGGGATATCGGCGGGGTCGTGCTGCAAGTCGCCATCCATGGCGATGATGTATTCTCCGCGGGAATGGTCGAAACCCGCGGCCAGGGCCGAAGTCTGGCCAAAGTTACGGCGCAATTTTACCACCGTCACCCGGCTATCGACCGCGGCAATCTCGCGCAACAGGTCGAAGGTTCGATCGCGGGAACCATCGTCGACCAGCACAATCTCGAAGCTCTCGCCGTGTACCTCCATGACATGCTTCAGACGATCGTAGAGATCCGTGACGTTCTCCTGCTCGTTGTGCAGAGGGACCACTATGGAGTATCTGGGCATGAAAGCCTATTATAACCCGCACAGGGTCGATTTTGGTCCACCCGGCGCCAGCTTGGTTGCGAAACTAGAATGCTAACAGCAGGGGTGGGCGTTTTGCTGTATCTTTCGGAGTGTGTACTTCCGGTTGGGTGAATGAGTCAGAAGCATTTGCAGGGCACAGGCGGGAGAAGGAGCCCGCGCGAATGGACATAAAAGTGATCATCATGATGGGCTGCGTTATTTCCACGACTACCGCGCTCTGTTTTATGGAACTTCGGCGGATACGAAAGAAGCTGGACGCGAAGTAGCGGGCGTGAAGGCCCCTTTCGAAAAAACTTAAGACGTGCCGCTCAGGCGCAACCACTTGCGTCAGTGTCTTGTTTTGTCGTTGCAATTCTACTTCTCGATTATCTCGTTTCTGACAACCGCCGCGCCCTTCATTACGAACCGGGCGTGCTGCTGCGAAGTAACATCCTTGCAGAGGATCGCCCGCGACGGCAATGATGTCCGCGACAGTGTGCCCCACCCGCGGTTGACAAGCCCGCTTGACCAATGGCCTATAATTCCGGTTTCGCTTATACCAAAATTGCTGAACAGGAGAAAGCGGCTTGAGTAAGAAAGAAGATGGAGTCATCGATTGTGGGTCCCCTCAGCGCCGACGTTTTTTGCAAACCAGTGCTTTAGCCGGCGTAAGTGCCGCAGTATTGCCAGCCTTAGCGGGCGCTCGTGAGGTTGTCCCGTCGGCCGCGACCCCGGGTGAAGTAAAACCATTCGAGTTGGACGAGATCACCATCGCCGATCTTCAATCTGGAATGGCTTCCGGAAAATTCAGCGCTCGCTCCATCACGGAGAAGTATCTGGCGCGGATCGAGGAGATTGATAAGCAAGGTCCGGCACTCAACAGCGTCCTCGAAGTCAATCCCGAGGCTCTGGCCATTGCCGACGCGCTCGACAAGGAACGTAAAGAGAAACATGTGCGCGGACCCATGCACGGAATCCCAGTTCTGATCAAAGACAATATCGATACCGCGGACCGCATGCAGACGACCGCTGGATCATTGGCTCTGCTGGGGTCGAAGCCAACGAAAGATTCCTTTGTTGCGCAGAAGCTGCGCGAGTCCGGAGCCGTAATCCTGGGCAAGACCAATTTAAGCGAGTGGGCGAATATTCGCTCCAGCCATTCCAGCAGCGGATGGAGCGGGCGCGGCGGACAAACCAACAACCCTTACGCCCTCGACCGCAATCCTTGCGGATCGAGTTCAGGTTCAGGCGCCGCGACCGCAGCCAGTCTCTGTGCGGTCGCGGTTGGCTCGGAAACCGACGGCTCCGTGGTCTGCCCAGCTTCGGCCAATGGAATCGTTGGCATCAAGCCGACGCTTGGTCTCATCAGCCGCTCCGGCATCATTCCCATTGCTCACAGTCAGGACACTGCCGGCCCCATGGCGCGCAGCGTCCACGATGCCGCCATCCTATTGGGGGCGCTTGCCGGAGTCGATCCCCGCGACAGCGCAACCTCGGCGAGCGAAGGGAAAGCAGCGGCTGACTATACGAAGTTTCTCGATCCCAATGGACTTCGAGGAGCGCGAATCGGCATAGCGCGCAAGTATTTCGGTTCCAACGACGCTCAGGATCAGTTGATGAACACTCTGATCGACGCCATGAAGCGGCAAGGTGCGGAGATCGTCGATCCCGCGGACTTGCCCACCCACGGAAAATTCGATGACACCGAGTTTCTGGTGCTGCAGTATGAGTTGAAGGCCGACCTCAACACTTACCTGGCGGGCCGTCCGGGAGCACCGGGATCCTTGAAGGACGTCATTGACTTCAACGACCACAACCGCGACAAAGAGATGCCGTATTTCGGCCAGGATATTTTCACCAAGGCAGAAGCCAAGGGTCCGCTCACCAGCAAAGAATACACCGATGCCTTGGAGGCGAATCACCGTCTTTCACGCAAGGAAGGCATCGACGCGGTGATGGATCAATTCCATCTTGACGCGATCATGGCCCCCACAGCCGGCCCAGCCTGGCTCACCGATTTCGCCAACGGAGATCACGCCGTAGGCGGCAGCTCAAACGCGGCGGCAGTGGCTGGGTATCCGGATATTACGGTGCCCGCAGGATTCGTCTTCGGCTTGCCGGTCGGAATCTCGTTCTTCGGCCGCGCCTGGAGCGAACCGACCCTGCTGAAAATAGCATATGGCTTCGAGCAGGCGATCCAGGGACGTAGGTCGCCGCGATTCTTGCCGACGCTGAAGCTGTGACGCAAACACCACGCGAAACCCTCGAACCCAATGCCGCAATGGCCTTGTCACGCGCCTCGCCCCCACCTCCTGGGTTGGCCATCGAGATTGCCTGCCTTGTGGAAGGATATCGAAGATTAGACGCATGTGTTTTCTACAACGGTGCGTAAGGGTCCACGAGTAGTCCGGAACCCTCGAGGCTCTGGTTATGGGAATGTTGAATAGACTAGGGTTTGCTCAAAAAGCTAGCTTCTCGCGGTCCCAGAGGTTGCAGTTTTAGGCAAAACATTTTCACCATTCCCAAAGCGCTCGATTTTACTTATAATCGCGCCTCACCGCGAATGCTCCTGCATCGCGAAGGGGACCAAAATGCATTGGCTTCAGATGTTCTTGTTGGGATGGCTTTCAGTTGGCCTTGCCACGGTGGCTTTCTTGTTCTGGCTCTGTCAGCGGACTGCCTCAACCCTTAACGATCCAGCGAAGTCGGCCTCGCTTCCCCCGCAGCGAGCGGAGCTTGGCGCAAACAGTTTGTCTAGCGAGCTGCGTTCGGCCTGATTTCGATAACTCACCTCCCCCTTATTCCGCGCCTGAGCGCGGTGACCTCGGTAACATTGGGTAATCCCGTTCTGGCCCTAGAATCACACTGTGCGCACGGGCTTGATCTCACGGGAGCAGTGTTGGATTTTTGCGTCTGTTCTCGTGTCTCTTGAGGCCATCCTTTCTCTTACGGTTTCACACAGCTACCGGCTGACCGCTTTTGGCGATATTACTCAGTGTCTTCTTCTGCTGTTCGCTTTGTTCGTCATTCTGGCCAATGTAAGAGCAGCAACTGAACCACGTTCCAGGCTTTTCTGGGCGCTCATGGGGCTGGGTTGTGGCATCTGGCTATGCGTACAAATTCTGTGGACGTATTTTGAAGTCTTCCTGCGTACGGACACGCCGAATCCTTTTGTCGGAGACGTGGCCCTGTTTCTGCATCTCGTCCCCATGATGGGCGCGCTGGCGGTGCGCCCCGATCGCGAGCGGGATGAGTCCGTCGCCCAGCTGGGCGGACTCGATTTCGGGTTGCTGATAACCTGGTGGCTCTATCTTTATCTTTTCGTGGTGATCCCCTGGCAGTATGTGTGGCCCCACAAAGAGCTATACGGTCGCAGCTTCGATCTCCTGTACTTTCTGGAGCACGTTGTCTTTGTCGGTTGCGCCGCCACCGTCTGGTTGCGCAGTGCGGGCACCTGGAAGGTCATCTACGGACACTTGTTTGGCGCCAGCTTGTTGTATGCCCTCAGTTCCATTTCTGCCAGTGTGGCGATTGATTTTGGCAGATACTACACCGGCAGTTTCTATGACACACCGCTGGTGATCTCCATGCTGTGGTTCTCCGCTGTGGGACTGGTTGCGCGCCGGTTGGCATCCCGCGCTTGTTCCAGCAAAAACAGCGGAAGCAAACGCGGAGTTTGGGTCTCGGGGCTGGCTATGGTCGCGATTCTCTCCTTGCCCGTGCTGGCCGGGTGGGCACTCTACGTGAGCCATGCGCCTTCGAAGGTACGGGACTTTCGCGTGCTGCTCACTCTGGCCACCATGGTAGTGATGGGTGCAATGCTATGGATCAAGCAATACGGATTGGATAAGGAGATTGCCCGGAGCAATCAGAAACTGCGGGAAGACTCCTACACCGATCTGCTCACCGGATCCAAGAACCGCCGATTCCTCACCGCGACCATTGAAGCGGATGCAAGGCGGGTGGTTCAGGGTTATTCTTCCGGCACAGACTCATCTGGCAAACGGAATCCTGATCTGGTTTTCTATCTCATCGACTGCGATTATTTCAAAGAGGCCAACGATCTCTACGGGCACGAGGCGGGCGACCAATTGCTGGTGGAGATTGCCCGCCAAATCAGTTCCGCCATTCGACATTCCGACGTATTAATTCGCTGGGGCGGAGACGAGTTCATGGTCGTCTCCCGTTATACGAACCGCGAGGACGCTAACAAGTTGGCCGAGCGCGTCCTGCAGGCCGTCGGAAGTGAACCGCGTACACTCAAAGGCGGACACCGCCTGCGATGCACCTGCTCGATCGGATGGGCAGTCTTCCCCTGGTTCGTCCGCGAACCCGAGGCGGTTGAATACAGTGAAGTATTGCGTCTGGCCGACTGCGCGCTCTACGAGGCTAAGAAAGCGGGGAAAAACCAGGCGATCGGAATGTTGCCCACTCGCGAACAGCCTCTGCCCTTTGTGGAAACGACGGCGCATGGGAAAGAAGCCAAGCTGACCGAACAACTGGCTCCACGAACTCTTACAACTCTAGGGCCGCGATCCCCCGAGCCCGATTCCGAAGACAAGGTCGTAGGTGCAAAAGCCGCTGCCGGGGCACAACAAGTGTGATCTTAATGGAGGGCCAGGAATGGTCTCTGGCCCTGCCGCGAATCCACTCATGGATTGCCGAGGGCGCGCCGAGCCTTGGAATAGTCTCCGGCCCGGCTCGTCCAGTTGCTTGCCAACGTTCCGGCCGCCCAGAACAGCGCAACCAGAAAAAACAACTTGCTCCACGGAACGCCCGAGCGCCATGCCCAGAGCGCACCCAAGGTTGGGATCACGGCGGAAGACGTCACTCCCGCGGACCACATAATCGCTTTGGCAATCGGGCTGGCCTGTTGCATGGAGGCCTTCTCCGTCTGCACGCCAAAAAAAGGAAGATGTTCGAACAACCAGCGGAGGCCGGGGGGCCACCCTTCTGGATTCCCGGTTCCGCCGACCGTGTAGAAAGCGAAGCGAATGCCAAGCATTCGTCCGACAACCCAGTGGGCAACGCCATGGCAGCAGAAATAAATGAGAACCCATCCCACGACCATGGCGACGACGGCCCCTGTGGTCGAGCCTGCTGATCGCGCCGCAGCCAGGGCTAGGTAGGCGGCCGCAAGCCCAGCAATCTGCACCGCATTCCCGGCAACGATCGAGAGGCGGCCAAAGATTTTGCGTCTCGCAGATTTGGGTCCCGGAGATAAGTTTGAGCCATTCACGTTTGCGGACAACTGCCGGAGCCGCGATTATAGAAAGCGAACCGGTGTTTCACAACTTTCAATTTCGGTTACCGGCAGTTCGCCATCAGGATCGATCCCATGCGGGCCCTGCGCTACGAATGAGCCGGCCAACTACAGGCTATCTAGCTCTGTTGATATCGCTCAGTTTTTGGGATGGGCCGCAATGGCAGAATGTAGCGCCGCCGTCCCGGCGGCTGTCGTGGGGGCGTCCCGCCCCACCAGCGAGGGCAAGATGCCAGCCGGCAAGATGCTGGCGCTACAAAGGGTGTCGCCAGAGCCAAGCTATCTCATACATGGTTTTGGGAAGGGCACGGCTTCAGCCGGAATGGGTTTTGGGGAAGGGCACGGCTTCACAGGCTGCGGAAAAACTCGACCTGCGGCCTTGTTTTGAAAGGGCGCAGCCTCTTCAGCCGTGCCGCTCCGGGCCAACAAACATGCGGGCTTTACAGTTTGCTGGAAAAACTAGCGATTCGTATCAGGGCTCGCCTTTAGGCGTGCCGTAAGCATCATCTTTTCAACGACGCCTTCAGGCGCTGAGGCCAAGAACAGTAGTTTTTCAGCAAACTGTTTAGCCTCTGAGAGTGCTGCGTGAGAACTAGAATTGCGGCGACACGGTGGCACAAAGCTCCACGCTCTTAGCCGCGAAGCGGCGTTAAGAATGCAGCCCACGGCGTAAGCCGTGGGAAAAAGTCGGAAACAGACAAGCCCCACCGGGGCGAAAGAGTAGTTCTCAAGCCCACCCTGGGGGACTCGGCAGTACTCCTTCGGTTCATTTGTGAGATGGCTGTTAGAAAACAACAACCAGCAAGTGTGGCAGCGCGAATTCCCTCTCGTTCAATCAGATTTCTGCCCCTGCTCCCATCGCTGGTTTGGGCACAAGCCGAAGCACGTGCTATAAAGAGGTTGGCGGAACGCCGGGGCTGTAGCTCAGTTGGATAGAGCGAGCGATTCCTAATCGCTAGGTCGGCAGTTCGACTCTGCCCAGCCCCACCACTTTTCGGCCAAAGGAGATCCAGCCACAAAGCAGCAGAAGCGCGCATCCAAGAGCTCGAACGCCACGAGGCGAATGGTAAAGTCACCGTGGTCGAACTATAACTCAACCTCGACCAGTTCCGTTTGGTAGCCAAGCGCTTCAATTCCGCCTGCACGCCGGGCACTGCATGGGCCAAGAATCCTTTGGCCCCGCCTTTCCTGTGCTAGGTGCCCCATCTTTCGCGTTTTTTGCGAAAGGCGGGTACGCCAAAAGCCGGCAGTTTCAAGCTTCACTCGCCAAAATGTTGGCAGCCCATCTGTGTTCTCGCCCAACTCTCGCCTCCTTTAGTTAAGGCGTGAGCTTGAACACGGTTCCGCAGCCCGAGAATCCGCAACTGAGATCGCCGCCATCGCTGGTGGTGCCGTAGAGATTGCCGGCCTTGTCCAGGATCAAACCTGCGATCGGATGCGCTCCGTCCGGTGAGGGGTTGAAGCTGTGCAGGACCGTCAGCTTGCCGGCTGTATCCAGCTTGAACACGGTTCCGTAGCCCAAAGTGCCGCCATAGAAGGTGGTGCCGTAGAAATTGCCGGCTGGGTCTCGAATCAAACGTGAATAGGGATTTACCCCGTCCGGCATCCCGGCAAAACTGTGCAGCAGCGTCAGTTTGCCTTTCGCATTCAGCTTGAAGACTGTTCCGTAGCCGCCGTTAGTGCCGCCGTACTGAGTCGTGCCGTAGAGATTGCCCGCCGCGTCCCGCAACAAACCTGCGAGAGGATTTACCCCGTCCGGCGTTCCGGCGAAGCTGTGCAGCAAGGTCAGTTTGCCTTTCGCATCCAGCTTGAATACGGTTCCGTAGCCGCCGCCAGTGCCGCCGTACTGGGTTGTGCCGTAGAAGTTGCCCGCTTTGTCCCGAAGCAAACCTGAGTAGGGATCTTCCCCGTCGGGCGTCCCGGCAAAGCTGTGCAGCAGGGTCAGTTTGCCTTTCGTATCCAGTTTGAACACCGTTCCGAAGCCGCCCTGAGTGCCACCGTACTGCGTGGTCCCGTAGAGGTTACCCGCCGCGTCCCGAACCAAAACTGAGCGCGGATCTCCCCCGTCTGGTGTTCCGGCGAAGCTGTGAAGTATGCTCTCCTTGCCGCTCGGACGCAGTTTGAACACGGTCCCGAAGCCGCCGTGAGTGCCGCCATACAGGGTCGTGCCGTAGAAGTTGCCCGCCTTGTCCCGGGTCAAACCTGAGTATGGATCTTCCGCATCCGGCGTTCCGGCGAAGCTGAGGAGGACGCTCTCCTTGCCGGTCGTATCCAGCTTGAACACTGTTCCGAAACCACCGTTAGTGCCGCCGTACTGGGTGGTGCCATAGAGATTGCCCGCTGCGTCCTGAATCAAACCTGCGTCGGGCTGTTCCCCGTCCGCCGTGCTCGTGAACGTGTAGAGTACGGTGAAGGTCTGTGCCTGCGCTGATCCGGGTGCGACGAGCGCCGGCACAAGCACAATCGCCAATGCTAACGCCGCACTTGCCGCTCGCGCACATGTCCTAGAAAACCGTTTCGCTGTGTCCGTCACAAATTAGTCCCCCGTAACGAACCGCGTTTTTATCACGGAAGTGGCGCAGAGGCAAGCCCCCTTGGCTCGAGACTTCCTGATCGGCGGACGGTGGCTTAAACCCTTGTCTCTCGCCATCGCTCGAATGTCGAAGATCTTACGACTAGGACGGCTCCAGCTTTCGGCAGAATGCTTTGATGAGTTCGCACTGCTCGGGAAGCATGCCGACGAACTCAAAACCGTGCAGAAAGCCCATGCGGTGTCGGACCACCGCTCGCATTACGAAGGCCTCTGAAACGTCTGGGATCGAGAACTCCAGAGTAACCATTTCTCCCGCGCCCAGCTCACTGGTGATGACGGCGCCCAGTCCAGCCTCGGCAATCTCGAAGCACCGCCCGTGTACGCGAACGTAACCGTCCTTCCCAAGCACCTTCACAATGACCGGTATCTCCGTGCGATATCGGGCGTAACGTCGAGTGGAAGATTTGTGCATTCCTCAAGCCCTAAAGAACCGGGATCAGAGCCCTCTAGCGAACCCTCGTCAGATCCCGGTAAATAGAATAATCGATTGCTGACGAGTCTGACAGTAACTTGGGAGACGACTGCCCCATAGCGGTCGCGGCCTTTTTCCACTGAAAGATAACTTGCCACTTGTATTTTTGGAGAGCCGGGAGCAGACTGGGCTCACCGACTAGAAGGGAGAGGGGATGAATATCAAAACCTTCCGCAAGTTGTGGTCAGATGACGAAGGCCAGGACATTGCCGAATACGCAGTCATGCTGGCGGTTATTCTGGTACTCGTGGTTGGCACCATCCGATTAATTGGAGGAAGTTCGAACAACGTATTTTCTTCCGTGGCCAGTTCGATTGGACCATAGCTGCCGCGAAGCTGCAACTTGATTCTCGCGCAGAGCCAGACCTATCAGGTCTGGCTGTTTTTTCTGCCCACGCCGGCCGGCTGGTTGGAAAAACGCGCCCCCGGTGCTTCCAGCCGCCCTCTGAAAATCTTCGGCAACCTTTGTTCCTCTGGTATCATCTCTTCAAAGGGCTGGTTTGGCCACACGGCTCAGCAACCATGTTCACGCCTCATCCCAATCTCAGTGACGAAGTGAACGGCAACATCGTCCGCTCAGAAATCGAGGGCGGCGTCTCGCTTGGAGATTTGCCGCCTTCCACGGTGCTGGAGATCCAGACGCAAAACCATCGCTACACCGCAGTATTCCTGAGCGAAAGCCAGGTGCTGATTTCAGGACATCCAGAATACTGCCCAGAACCGGTGCTGGTGGCGATTGCAGGCTCGACCTGGGGAGGATCGATGCTGAAGCTGCGCTACATCGGCCGAGGCATGCACTTGGAGTTCTGTCATCCCGAGTATCGCACTCCGATTGTCACCTCCCGCATTCAGGAAGTCCGAGAGCGCATTCATCTCGCTTTCGAGAAATCCTCCAGCGCTAACGATAGTCCGCTGAGTTCCGCCCAGCCGACGCCCGCGGAATCCACGCCAACGCCCAGTATGCTGGCGCGTGGAACCTTCACGAAGCCTTCGTAAAGGGCAAAAACGCGTCCGCGAGCCAAATCTTGTCAAGCCCCCTGACTTTAACTTTTCCTTGTAACCCACTCATTCCACGGCAAACATAAACTTGTTAAACATGGCACATTTACCCCCTCCAATCTGCTAGTCTGGAAATATAGATAAGAATTCAGGCGCGGGATCCCATCCCCGCGCCTTTTCTATTTTGTGCGTATGCGGCAGCCAGGATCACAATCTCCTGGCGAAACTTACGCCCAGCTCTGAACCTGTTCTGAACCAATTCCAAAATCATTAAAGGAGAAAAGATCCGGCGCAGCTCAACCGCTGCCGCCTTTCTTGCATTGCCCATGAAAAAACAATCCGTAGGTCGCCTCCGTCGCCCACCGCAGGGCTTGTCCAAAGAAGCCGGTGATTGCACCCGTAAACGTCAAGGCGAGTTATCCGAGATCGCCTTCGCCCTCAAGGCGGTAAAGCTCGGTTTCAGAATCTTCCAGCCCATCGGCGACAGCCGCCGATACGACTTCATCCTCGATTCCGGTCAGCACCTCTGGCGCATCCAGGTAAAATCCACCGGCGGAGTCATTGGTCGCCAAGCCAACGATCGTGGATACATCATCAACGCCTACTGGGCCTCCAAGGGCCACGTCCCCTACACCGCCGACCAGATCGACTTCCTGGTAGCCCACGTCATCTCCCACGACGCCTGGTACATCATCCCCGTCGAAGCCTTCGTCCCCCGCACCTGCCTCCCCCTGTATCCCGCCCCGGACAGCAAGCACGTCGGCCGCTACGAAAAATACCGCGAAGCCTGGTCCCTGCTGAAGTCCAACCCCAAACCAGCCACCGCCAAAACCCCGCGCTAGCCACGTAGGGACAACCGCCGAAGCCACACTTCCCCCGGCGTCATCCTGAGCGCCGTAGCTGGTTCGCGAAGCGAATCAGCTACGGAGTCGAAGGACCCCTGCCATGCCACTTGGTTTTGTCATCCTGAGGAAGCGCAGGCCCTCGCAACGCGAGGGCCCACAGCGCTGTCATCCTGAGGATGCGCAAGCCCTCGCAACGCGAGGGCCCACGGCGCTGTCATCCTGAGGATGCGCAAGCCCTCGCAACGCGAGGGCTTGCCGACGAAGGATCTCTGCAATTTCTCCACCCTTGCCCGAAGCCTCATCCAAAGGGTGCCCCACATCTCGCGCTTTTCGAAATGTGGTTGCGGACAGGTCCACTCCACAAATCGAATCGTGTAGAGCGGACACTCCTGTCCGCCGCCGTTGAGGTTGGGGTTGATTTTCCGGATAGCTGGCCTTGATCTCTGACATTTTGAGAATCAAGGCGAAGAAGCGGACAGGGCTGTCCTCATGGACTTTCTCCCCGCTCTGGGCCAACCCGTCGAGATCACCGTCTGGCCCACGCCCAAGCCCCACGGAGAAGTGTCCGTGCTCGCGTGAGCGGTTTCGATCTCCGCTGATGGGAATACACGGAGCATCCCAGGCGCGGTTACACGGCTCGCTCGGGAGTAGCTGAACGAAAGGCTGGGCCGGCCCCCATCCGCTCGGTCACCCAATGTACAATTCTGTGTGTAGATTTAACCGTGTGCCTGTCGTAAACTAGCTACGGCGAATGAAAAGCGAATATCATGGCACAGAGCTCGAAGATCGAATGGACTGACGCAACGTGGAACCCCGTGCGCGGCTGCACTAAGATCAGCCCCGGATGTAAGCACTGCTATGCGGAGGTCTTTGCTGAGCGATTCCGGGGTGTGCCCGGCCACCCTTACGAAAGAGGATTCGATCTTCGCCTAGTACCGGGGAAGTTGGAGGAACCATTGAAGTGGTCGCGGCCTCGTCTTGTCTTTGTCAACTCCATGAGCGACCTTTTTCATCCCGGCATCCCAGATGAGTACATCTTTAAGGTCGTCACAGTGATGAAAACCGCACCGTGGCATACCTTTCAGATTCTCACCAAGCGACCGTTACGTATGCAAGAATTATTGAATTCGAAGTTGCAATTTGCTGCTCACTCCGCACACATTTGGTGGGGCGTAAGTGTTGAAAATCGCAAACACGGCTTGCCCAGGGTAGACCATCTGCGCGCCGCCAATGTTCGCGTAAGGTTTTTGTCCGTGGAGCCATTGCTGGAAGACTTGGGTGTCTTGAATCTGTCGGGCATCCACTGGGTAATAGCGGGAGGCGAGAGTGGGCTGGGTGCAAGGCCGATGCGCAAGGAATGGGTTTTGGCAATGCGGGATCAGTGCTCGAAAGCCAAGGTGCCATTCTTCTTCAAGCAGTGGGGTGGCGTCCACAAGTCGAAGACTGGAAGAGATCTGGATGGACGCACCTACGATGAGTATCCGCACCTCACGAACTCGCCTATTCCGAGCAAAGAAACTCGAATGGCACTGGCTGCGAAACTCCAGCACTCATTCGTCACCTAGCAAAGATAACTGCTCGGCAAGCTTTTGTGAGCTCCTTACCGCCTGTCGGTATGCACGATTCATGAGCTCCGGAGCGTCGCTGTGATCAGTCGCGTGTAGCATTTCGTACATGATGATATTATTCTGCTCGCGCTTGAAGATTTGGTAAGGAGTGACGTACTTGTATCCCAGTTCCTCGCGCAGTCGCTGCACGAGTAACTGACTAATTTCCTCTCGCGTTTTGTTTTTTAGTTGAGGGTAGTCAGTTCGTCCCCACCATTCCTCTATTACTTGGCGATTCTTGGTGACGCCCGCGAGTGCTCTCTTGACCCAGCCGAATCCAAAGAAGTAGAAGAGTTCTATTTTCATCGTCTTCTTTTTGTCAGCAAGCTTCTTTACGGTGTCCCAGTGACATTCAAACATTCGCTGATCAAGCAAGCAGAATGTCGCTTCCCTGTCCGTAATGTATCTTGACTTTAATATGTCTTCCACTTTCTCGTTGAAATCCCCCTCGTACAGGTCAATTGTCCTGCCCTTTGGCTTAGCGATCTCTTGAACACATTTCTTCAGCGCCCTGAAACTTTTTGCGTTTGCCTCACAAAGGAAGAAATGTCGAAGAAACGGAGGGTGAATTTGCAATACTAGCCGCGCGCTCCAGGCATGCTCCAATTCGAACCTCTGCGGCCCTGCAAACCCATCGATATAAGTACCGTGCTTCGTAATTTGTATAAATAGCTTGATGTAACGCTGAATGAAGTTGGCTTTGTGCTCGGTCCACACAGGCGCGGTAGGCCTAGGAAATCTTCGGAGTGGTTCTATAACCGGCAAATCTTTGAACAGATCACCCATTCCCTGCGGTGGTTCAGTTTTTCGGGTCATGGCAGAAAATCCTCAAGTGGGTCCCCTGAGTCGCTTGTCGGAACGTTGTTCTCTCGCACGGCTTCAAGTATTTCTTCCCCTCGCTTCTCAAGTCGTACCAAGGTTCGCTTACATTCCACTTCTATCATGCGGAGAAACCGCGGGAGAAACCTCTCGGTTACTACGTCGATGGGACAATATCGACGAACCCCCTTCCACATTTGGCGCTTGAGGTACGTAATGTGGTCAACCCTATCCAAGTTGACGTGGCCTGTCGCATTTTGGCGTACGTCGAAAAGGAGCCCTTCAGCAACGAGGAGAGGATAGATCAACTCGACACCGCAGACCTGAACCGCGTCCTGGGGCCTGGAGTAGTCTTCGAGAACTTGTAACTGCTTCTCTTTAGTCAATTGTGCAAGCATCGCGAGCGTACTAAACTCGCGGTGTTGTTCATCCGCGTGAGTTGCCATCCACTCCCGCGATTTCTTTTCCACAAAAGTGCAGTAGTTGTTGGCAAGGTCTTGCCGAAAACAGTGGTGGAAATCTTCGAGTCGGATTGTCTGTTCGATTGGATAGAGCCCAAGCCACGGTGGTCGTGCGGCGGTGACAGGATAGGCACGGTTGGTCAGCCCATTGGAGAAGAACGCGATAGGCTGTGGGTTGTTGATACACTCTATCAAGACGTGAGCGGACGCCGTAAAATGCTCGTATCTATTGCCGGTTTCTGCCCTGTAGCAATACGCGTCGAGTTCTCGAGGCTGACCAGTCTCAGGATCAGCGAATACGACGTTGACGGAAAGATGGCTGGCAAATTGGTCGAGAGTTCTTGCTATTCTGGTCTCAAGAAGATATCCAGATCGGCGGAGTGCATCAACGGCGAGTTCTGTCGAGATAATTTCCCGAGGCTCAGGCCGTCGGCCCGACAGCACGACTTTGCGAGATGTGGTGCCGGTCTTTTTTTTCACCTTTCGATTCCTGGGGTCATGAGCGCGGATTCAGAAGCGGGCGTCAAGCCCGCCCCTACGCACAGGATATCAAGGTTGGGGCTTTGGGGATCATCAATGCACCCTGCTCACGTGCTGTTCTGACGACATGTCCGGGAAGAGAATTACGAATGCCAAGCGGCGTCCCCTGGTCAAATAGGTAAGCATCAGCGGGCGGGCGCAGGGGTCTCGAGGCTATGAACCGCAAAGTCCAGGACGGCTCGCACCTGTTCGTGCGTCAGTCCATCAAACATCTGCACGATTTGGTCAATGGTAAGGCCGTCTTCCAGATTCTCGAACACCGCAGCGACCGGTATGCGCGTTCCTCGGAAAACCCATGCGCCACTGACTTTTCCAGGAACGCTTTCTACCGCCGCACATCGTGACCAATCAAGCGCCATACCAAGCCTTTCCGAGCGATCGTAGCGGATGCCCTCCCAGGCTACAAGCGCCAGTTTCGCAGCCCGACGCTCAGTGCCTTGAACCCCGCGCCCACCGCGCGCCCGAACTAATCCGGCGAAGACAGTAGAACCGGAACTGGATTCCGGTAGGCGGCAACTCTTCGCGGCAAGACCACCATCTCTCCAGCCGATGTACATGGGCTGGCATATCGGGATTTTGGAAATAGGGAGGTAGAGATGTGGCAAGAATTAGGTTTGCTTTGCTTACCGTTGCCCTTGCTTCTACTCTTTTTAGCGTACAAGCAACTGCTCAAGCGTTACGAGACCCGAACTTTGCTCTCGCGCCTGCGCTCGTCGGGGGGCCTCTGACGTGTTCCCAGACTCAAAAACTCCATATTTCCAAACCCTTTGCGGAACGGGCAAAGCTCAAGGCCCGGCTTATCGATCGTTTGCGCGAAAGTATCTACGACGATGCAAAAGGGATCGTCAATATTACCCGGGAAAAAGAGATAAAGAATCTTGCAAATAAGCTCAGGAGTTCAAAGTGACAACCGTCTGCGATATCCACGCGATCCCCCTCTGCGCTTACTGCCGCAAGCCCATCAACGACACGTGCATCACTTTCAAAGAGGTTTCGTTTCACGTTCTGCGGGATGAGAACGGAAACCATACTGCTCGCCCCGCAACTTGCTGGGACAAAAGCGATCAGGGAACCAAATCCCTCCCCTAGAGTGAACCTCTCCTATCCAGGTACTGGCAGCCACCTAACCTCATAGACGGCTGCCTTTTTTTTCGAAGCCATACCTTGCAATCAGTTCTGGTGCTTAAAGGGGACGGCTGAATTAGGCCTTATCTCGCCTTCGAGAAATCTTCCACCGCGAACATCTGTCCGTTACGTTCCGCCACGCCGATGCCTGCGGAATCCATGTCGCCATCCAGAATGTTCGCGCGGTGCCGGGGGGACTTCATGAAGCTTTGGTGAATGGCGGTGGCATTCGCTCCCTCGTCCACGTTCTCGGAAAGCCAGGTGAAGCGAGCGCCGGCCGCTCTCGCCCGTGAGGGCAGATTGGGCTCGCCGGCCAACTGGTGCGAAACCGTTCCCTGCTCTGCCATGCGCTGGGCATGCTTGCGGGCAGCGATGGCCAGGGCCTCGTCTAACTTCAGGGATGGCAATCCGTGCGCCTTGCGTTCCTGGTTCACCGCATTGAACAGTTCCCGCTCCGCGTCCGAAGAGTTCTGCTGCGCCAGGCCGCTTGCGGAACAGAGAATCAGCAAAGCGCTCAGCATCGCTACTCGATATGGAATACGCATGACGCTCCCGCGGCACCAAAGTTGTCATTCCGAGCAGAGCGAGGAATCCCTATCGATGGCCGGGCTCCCGGAAAGATCACTCGATCCCCAGCTCTTTCCACTTCTTGTCCACCAGCGCCTTGGTTTTTTCGTCCATCAGAATCTCATCCGGCCAGGGACGCGTGAATCCTTCGCTGGACCATTTGCGGGTGGCATCGATGCCCATCTTCGATCCGTAGTTGGGCAGGCGGGAAGCGTGGTCGAGCGAATCGACGGGCCCCAGCATGAACTGAATATCGCGCTCCGGATCGATGTGGTTGAGCACCTTGAGCGTGACCTCGCCGATGTCCTGCACGTTGACGTCTTCGTCGACCACGAGAATGCACTTGGTGAACATAGCCTGACCGAGCGACCAGACCGCATTCATCACTTTGCGCGCCTGTCCCGGATAAGACTTCTTGATGGAAACGATCATCAGATTATGAAAGACACCTTCAATGGGAAGGTTGATGTCGACGATTTCAGGGATGGTGAGTTTCATGAGCGGAAGAAAAATGCGCTCGACCGCTTTACCCATCCACCCATCTTCCATCGGCGGCTTGCCCACGATGGTGGTGGAGTAGATCGGGTCTCTGCGATGCGAGACGCAACTGAGATGAAAAACAGGATAAAGATCCTCAAGCGAATAGAAGCCGGTATGATCTCCGAAGGGGCCTTCGGTTTTGAGTTCGTCGAGGTGGACGTGGCCTTCGAGGACGATTTCTGCGGAGGCGGGGACTTCGAGGTCGACGGTTTCGCACTTGACCAGTTCGACGGGTTTCTGGCGGAGGAATCCGGCGATGAGATATTCCTCGACGTCGGGGGGCGCGGGGACGATGGCGGAAAACGTAATTGCGGGATCGGTGCCGATGGCGACGGCGACTTCCATCTTGCCGGTGGGCCGGTCGCCATCGACGAGTACGGACCCGCCCGATGAGCGCGCCATTATTTCGACGGCTGCACGCGCTAGGACGCGGGCGCTTACATTTTCTTGGGCCGCGGCGGTTCGCAGGCGCTCGCGATAGTGTTCTGCTCCGACTTTTTGACGCTGCCAGTGCATGCCGGTGGTGTGCTGGTCGTAGACCTGCATGCGGTACATTCCGAGGTTGCGTTTGCCGGTTTTGGGATCGCGCGTGACCACACAGGGCAGCGTGATGAAGCGGCCGGCGTCTTTTGGCCAACACTGAAGGATGGGGAAGTAGTCGAGCGAAAAATTGTCGCGGCGAATAACTTCCTTGCACGGCCCGGTGGAAACTGTTTTCGGAAAGAACTTTCCCATCTCGGCAAGCATTGGGAGCATCTTGACCTTGTCGAGGAAGCCTTGCGGGGACTTTACATCCATGAATTGGCGGATGCGGTCGGCAACCTGGTCGAGTTTGTCGACCTCGAGCGCGAGATTCATGCGGCTGGCAGAGCCGAATTGGTTGATCAGGACTTGGGCGCCGGGATGGCCCTTGATGTTCTGGAAAAGAAGCGCGGGGCCACCGGGCTGCCGGGCTTCGCCCGGCCGGACAGCCGGGGGCGGCTGTCCCCACGTGATCATCTTGGAGACGCGGTCGGTGATTTCGGCGATCTCGAGTATGGGATCGACTTCGGTACGGATCTTTTTTAGTTCGCCGGCGCGGTCGAGCGCGGCGATCCAGTCACGCAGGTCGTCGTAAGCCAAGAGTTCCCCCGTTGCGAAACGCGATTATAAAGCAGCGAAAAGCTTTTAAGCCTGCATCAAACCGACTATGCTGGGAGTAGTCGATTAGAGGTGAGGATTTGAAACGGCGAGTCGTGATTTCTGGCATGGGAGTAGTGAGTCCCAACGGGGTGGGGAACGCCGCTTTTTCAGAGGGCGTTCTGCAGGGGCGGAGCGGGGTGCGGCGCATTTCGCGTTTCGATTCGGCGGACATTCCGGTGCAGATAGCCGGGGAGGTTCCTGATTTCGACGAACTGGCGTGGGTGGAAAAGCGCGAGCGGAAACATGTGTCGCGGGTGCTGCCGCTGGCTTTGGCCGCTGCCACGGAGGCCTTGGGCACCGCCGGGTTCGATCCCGCTTCCCTGCCCCTCGAGGAGAAGCGGCGCTTTGGCGTGATCATCGGTTCGGGCGGCGGATCGCAGGAATTTACCGAGGAACAATACCGTCTGTTCTTCCGCCAGCAGTACAAGCAGATGAGTTTGTTCTGCGTGCCAACCGGGGTGATGGGCGCGCTTTCCAGTGAGCTGAATGTCCGGTTTGGGTTGCGCGGCGCGAGCCACGTGATCACGACCGGGTGTACTTCGTCGACTGACGCGTTCGGATATTCGGTGCGGCAAATTCAATCGGGACGGCTGGACATGGTGCTGAGCGGAGGCGCGGATGCGCCCATCGCGCTGGGAATTATCAAGGGATTTATTTTGATGAAGATTTTGACCGACTCCTGGAATCACGCGCCGGAGCGGGGGTCGCGTCCGTTCTCGGTGGACCGTGACGGCTTCGTGCTGGCTGAGGGCGCGTGGATGTTCGTGCTGGAGGAATACGAACATGCGCGGGCGCGGGGAGCGAAGATGCTGGCGGAAATCTGCGGTTACGGGTCCACGTGCGAGGCATTTCATCGGGTGCGGCTGGAGGAGTGCGGCGAGGAGCCGGCGAGGGCGATCGGCTTGGCGATGAAGGAGGCTGGTATCGCTCCTCAGGATGTGGATTACGTGAACCTGCATGGAACTTCGACGCAGTTAAACGACCGCATCGAGACGCGGGCGCTGAAGCTAGTGCTGGGCGAGCGGGCGCGGCAGGTTCCGATGTCGGCGTTGAAGTCGCAGATCGGGCATCCGCAGGGGGCGTGCGGGGCGGCGGGCGTGGCGGCTGCGATCGTTGCCATGCAGAGCGGGCAGATCCCGCCGACGATCAATCTGGAAACGCCCGATCCCGAGTGCGATCTGGATTATGTGCCGGAGGCGGGACGGAAGAAGGTGGTCGAACATGCGGTGTGCAATTGCATCGCGTTCGGATCGAAGAACTCGGCTCTGGTGCTGAGGAGTTGCGCTTGACAGCGGCCACGGATTTGCGGGATTTAGAGCAAAGGCACCACAAGTGCGGGAAAATGCTGTTTGGTAAGAAACGTCAACCCCCTGCGGCTAAACAGTTTGCTGAAAAATACCAAGTTCGGCAACAGAACGATCTTCGGCAACAGGTGGGAAACCCGCAACCGGGGCCGAATCTGGAAAACTCG
>Ga0209118_1000404_pt1 | contig 24288 bp, 11 predicted proteins | sample BlaSpr_A8_Ref_M1_FD_187988 | JGI IMG/M metagenome (GOLD analysis project Ga0209118, IMG submission 187988) | Forest soil microbial communities from Thunder Bay, Ontario, Canada - Black Spruce, Ontario site 2_A8_Ref_M1 (SPAdes) (version 2) | ecosystem: Environmental > Terrestrial > Soil > Boreal...
GCACGTCCATCGTCCTTTAAGTGCGGGTTTGGCTATGAAAATGCGAGGCCCCTCAAACCACCAAGTCTCGTCGCGGAGATAGACCAGCGAGCCGTTGGACGTGGTAGCGCTTTCCTCAACCCGGCGGACCGCTTCGGCAAGTTCCCGTGAGAGCGGTGCGGTGCGGAAACCGCCGCCAGTCCTTGTCTGCTCAATCCTAAGCACAGCGATGCCAAGCTCTGCGTCCACGCCCGCGCTGCTGTTCAATGCGAGTTTTTTCTCGCGAGACCATTCACGCATAGTGTCGGCGAGCATTGTGGCGTATTCGCCTATGCCGTCGGCGCCAATGGCCTCCAAGGTGGGCATGGGTGTATCAAGCGTGCCAGGCGTGTCGCTTCGGTCGAAAATACACCACGTGTCCGCGATCAGTGCCCTCTCCTGGCTGTTGAGAGCAAAGTAATCGCAGAGGAGCGGTTCGATCTGTTGCTGAACGCTCGCGGTTTTCGTGGCCCAACTTGTGAGCCACTTTTTGTGCTCTTCTTTGAGGGACTGTTCATTATCAGATTGAAGAGTGAACGATTTTGGGTGCAGCCGCTTCTCGAGGTCTTGAGCCGACGCCATCATTCGCGCTTGAAGATCCTTCAGTTTGGACACCACATGATGCATCAAGATTTCAGCCTTGGGCGAGAGGGCGTCGGCGTCGTCGGGTAGGTAGAATGGCAAAGACAAGACTTCGTCGAGATGCACTTTGTCGCGCTCCATCCCAATGTTCGACGATGTGTGAAAGGCGAAGTAACGAGCCAGACGTGAGCGTAGGTATGCCGCTAGAAAGAGTAGTTTGTTCGCGTCGGTGCGCGGCCCCGCGATAGATTGAAGGGTGTCTTGGAATCGAACTCGAAAGTCGAAAAATGTTGCCCCTGTGAATCCTTGATTAAGCAATACCAATGGAGGGTTAAATAGATTTTCGTTCGGCTTTCGACGGACTTTGTCGACCAAGCGCCCCGTGGATTTAAGAAACACTCCCAACGTTTCGCAAAGAGACGGTGGAAAAAACGCCACACCTTTGACTTGGTCCGCATCAACATATTTGTCTTCAAGCGACCAACTACTCGCGTCTTTTGTGATGATGGGTTTCGCGCTCCCCGTCATCTTTTGGCCAGGCTTCAACGGTTGAAAGCCCTGGCCTTTGCTCCAGTGGCGTAAACCCTTCGCTACCTGTCGGGGTGTTCCAGCTTTAGCCGCTAGTCTTGGCAAACTGAGCATCTGCTGGAGAAACTTCACGTCGGGCGTTGTGCCCCAAAAATGGCTCTTCCAGACAACTGTTGTGGCTTTCCGCAAAGCCGCGCCAAGAAGTAGTCGTAGCGGAATTTCCTTACGGTCCCCTGGTGCAATTGGTATGGCACCTTGTCGAAGGTCAACACGCGTCACCTTGGGCGTGAGGTATTCAATGAGGTGAGTCTCCACCGCTGGCTCGTTCGGAGTGAAACGAGCGATGAGGCATGGACAAAGCGCGTTCGTAAACAATACGAATGAGTAGTCTGCCAGTAAAACGACCTTCTCTAGTGTCACGGCGCGCAGCCATTTGCTCTGAAAAGCGTCAGTTTTGTTGAAGAAAACTTTGGTCGGTAGCAACAGCGTCGCTTTGCCGTCGAGGCGCAGCAGCCGCGGAGTCTCAGCCATGAAATCTTGGGCGGTTTGCTTCTTGCCTCGGCCAGCCCAAGGCGGGTTCCCTACGGCGTAATCAAAGCGCTCGTTCTCTTTCGTCGACCACTCGGCGGCGAGCGCGAAGAAATCGCCTTCCCAAATCACCGGAATGTCGGGTCGCTTTCCCTTGCCATCTCTAAACCGAAGCAGATCTGGCAACTTGTTCGTGTCGCTATGTTGGATGTAAGTCCGAATATCGCGTGGTGTGAAGCGATCAAGAAACGCGAGATAGAGGCTGAAACAGGCAATACGGCATGCAGTCAGATTTTTGTCGACGCCACATAGCTTCGCGAGGGCGTCCCGGAGGGCTGCGTCTTTTGCGCGATAAGCAACCCGGGTGGACGCGAACGCTGTTTTTCTGTGCTTCGCGGTCCATTCCGAAGCAAGGCGATTGAATAACAGGACCAAAAAGATCCCTGATCCGCACGAACCATCGAGAAATCTCTTACCCGTTAATTGAGGACGACCCTCCAAGGCGACATCCAGCGTCATCTCCGCAAGAAACCGGGGCGTGTAATAGGCGCCGTCCTCGCGCTTTTCGCTTTCACCTTCTTTCTTAAGGAAGTTTTCGTAAATGGCGCTGATCGTCTCCACCGGAATAAAGGAGAAGTCATAAGCCCAAAATCCGAGCGTCCTTTGGTTTTTTCCGATGTCGTCTCCAGCAAAGAAATCGCGAACGACTTTTAGATGCGCGGGCCGAACGGCGTCGCGCTCATCGTCGAGATTAGCTTCGTTGAACATGCTGCCATTGAAGTCACGCTTGAGCTGTGGGAAGAGCCGCTTATAGAGGCGATCAAAGACCTCGTCGTCCGGTCCATTGAGTACATTTTGGAGTGTGTTCCACGGCTCGCGCGGAAAGTATTTACCCTCGCTTAGGATAACAATACGGCGGTCGATGAGGTAGCAGGTGAAGAGCAGACGCCCAAGGAAGGCATGCGCGATTTCAACCGGAAGCTTGTTCTTGCCCCTAGTAAGCTCGTCGCGAACGGCAGCTAGCTGATCAAGCAGGTAGGCGTCCACCATTTCGTGCGGGTCGAACTTCTTTGCGTCGGCTTTTCCCTCGGGATTGTGTTTGCGGTAAAACTGGCCGGAGACGATCTGGCGACAAAACGTGTGGTATGCACCAATTGCATCGGCGCGATGCGCGCGAAGCGCTTGGGCCGCGATGTCGAGTTCTTCGACGAAGCTGTCAATTGGTTTCGTGCCGGCCCGCTGAGCCACCGTCAGAATTTGCGGCGGCACCATCCCGGAAAAAACACGCGTTCGTTTCCGGTCCACTAGGACCAGGAGCGTGGCCACACCCTGATTCCAAAACCGTTGTTGGATGGAGTGAACTTCTTCCGGTGAAATTTCCGCGTCGTCTTCGCGAAGATACACCGTTGGAATCCCACGCACCACGAGCACGCCATCAAGTTTGAGCTCGCGCCACGCCCGCATAAGAAGGTGTTGGTAAGCGTCCAATTCCCGGCGGGCGAGCAATTCCTGCCTGCTGCGCAGATACACGATCCCGGGCGGTGGCTCGGGAAACAAAGCAGGCTTGGGAACGCTCATTTCGGAAGCATCCTAATCACGGCCCGTGCAACACCCTGAATCTGCAGGTCCCATCCCGGGATAAGGTCAGGATAGCGCGGATTCTCTGCGCGTAGCCACACCTTTCCGTCCCGGCGCAGAAAAGTCTTCAGAGTGGATTCCTGGTCGATAAGCGCTGCCACAACACATTCGTGCTCAGGAACCGCGCCGCTTTCAAGCAGAACAAGGTCGCCATCAAAAATATGCCGGCCCTCCATCGAATCCCCCTTAACCTGTAGCGCGAATGCCTTGGTGTGGTCGCGGACGCCGAACTGCTCTGGGTCAACCCCGATGCGAGTTTTTTCCGTGATCATGCCGTCGACCGGCGTCCCCGCCGGAATGATCCCCAAGACGGGAACACCGCTGGAAGGATGCAGCAGGCGTATACTGCGGGCCCGCTTCGGATCGCGTGCGATGTAGCCCTTCCGCTCAAGCGCGGCAAGGTGGTCTGTTGCGGCCTTTGGGCTCTTGTAACCGAAACGAGCACAAATCTCCCGGCACGTTGGTGCAGCGACGCCAATGTCGAACTGTTCTTGGATGAATGACAAAACCCCTGCTTGGGGTCGGGTAAGTTCTTCCGGCATACTATACGGATGTATAGTTAACGTTCCGTCGCCCGCTCTCAAGCACAAATTATGGTGGAGTCGCCATCCCCATTAAGGCGCGAGCGAAAAGGGAGGGCCCGCGCGCCACGCATCGCGTCGATTCCTCAAGGGCGGATTAACACCCACTATGAGCAAATTGTGGCCGCCGGCCACCGCCACTTCGATCGCCCGCTTCACGTGTCCCTGTCCTTTCACATCGCTGAAATCGACGTCGTAGTCTTGATGCGACGCGAAAAACGCAGTGAGATCACCGCGCGTCGGTTGCATGATCGACTCGCCGCGGACGAACTCGAAAGTTTCCCGCAGGTTCTGCACGCCGTAGACGTCTATGCCTTTCACCATCGCGGCTTCATGCGCGTTCGCTGCCGGAACGAAGATGGCTTGCTTGCGGCTCCGCCTCGCTTCCAGCGCCACGGGCAAGACTCCTTTCACTGCGCGCACCGCTCCGGTTAACGCCAGCTCGCCGACGAAGCTGAATTTTTCGAGCGTCGAGCTATCCAGCTCTTCGCTCACCGCGATCATTCCCAGCGCGATCGGCAAGTCGAAGCTCGGCCCTTCCTTCTTAATGTCCGCGGGCGCCAGATTGATCGTCGTGCGTCCGCGCGGCCAGAAATAACCGCTGTTGCTGATGGCCGTCGTGACGCGGTCGCGGCTTTCTTTCACCGCCGCATCGGGTAATCCAACAATGATAATGTGCGGGTCGCCGCGCGCCCCGTTGACTTCGATTTCCACCTCATAAGCATCCACGCCATAGACGGCGGCGGAGTAAATTTTGGCCAGCATGAGGACGGGAGATGGAAGGAAAGGGGCTCGGAATAAATGCGATCCCGAGGCGGAATTCAGCCTATCTGGAAGAATTTGAGAGTGTCAATAGCGCGAAGATTTCACCTAACCGGAGTAATCTGGGCTAAGAAACGGGCTGTCAGTGGGTTAAGGACAGTGGACACAAATATTGAACAAGACCCGTCCAAAGGCTGTCAGAATCACGATATTTAACGTTGTTAACTACTTTGTAGAATGCTAAAACAAGAAGTCGACAAACGCCCGACGACCCTAACGGCGGGAAACTTGTTAGCGCACACCCCGAATCACCCTTTTCATGAAAAGTTATATGGCTGCTGAAGATAGCGATACTGGAATTAAGATTTACCTGCGAGAGATCGGGCAAATCCCGCTCCTCACTCCCGACCAGGAGATCGAACTCGCCGCGAAAATCAAGAAGGGCGACCGCGAGGCTCGCGCCCTCATGATTCGCTCGAATTTGCGTCTGGTCGTGAAGATCGCGCACGATTACGCGAACCTCGGTCTGCCGCTCCTCGACCTCATTTCCGAGGGCAACATCGGCTTGATGAAAGCCGTCGAACGTTTCGATCCGGCGAAGGGTGGAAAGCTGAGCACGTATGCCGCCTGGTGGATCAAACAATCGATCAAGCGCGCTTTGGCGAACCAGAGCAAGACGATTCGGCTGCCCGTGCATTTGGTCGACAAGATTTCCAAGATGCGCCGCGTTTCGCTCCAGATGAGCGAGGAACTCGGCCGCGAACCGACCGATGACGAGCTCGGCGAAGAGATCGGCATCGCCAGCGGCAAAGTTTCGCAGCTCAAGACCGTGTCGATTCGTCCGGCTTCCTTGGACGCGCCGATCAGCGACGATGATTCGACGGAATTCGGCGAGATCGTCGGCGACGAAGAAGCTCAGACGCCGTTCGAATTGCTCCGCGACAAGAATCTCCGGAACGAGGTCGGCGGACTGCTCGACGTGCTCGACGATCGCGAGCGCAAAATCATTTTCTCGCGCTTCGGCCTTGATGGGGGCAAGCCGAAGACCCTCGAAGAAGTCGGGAAGAAATTTGGCGTGACGCGCGAGCGGATCCGTCAGTTGCAGAACATCGCGCTCTCGAAATTGCGCCGCGCGCTCAGCAAGAAAGAGCGCCCGGTGGATGTCGAGTTGCCTGTGGAAGCTTAAGCAGCGGAGGGACGTGCTTCTGCACGTCCTCGTCCAGCCAATTTGGGACGTGCGGAAGCACGTCCCTCCGAATTAGCTTTTATTTTGCGGGCCGCAGTTGCACGCAATCGACCTTCAGCCCGGCCGCGAGCATATCGCTGAGTATTACCAGGTTGTCGTTGCGCTCGGTCAATTTCTTGTCGCGCAAATATAGGAGCGCGGTTTCCACGGTCTGATTTGGATCGTCGGTGAACTCGATCAGGATCGGGTACGTTCCCCAGCAAAGCGCAATCTGCCGGTAGACTCCTTCGCTGGAAGTAAACGCAAAGATCGGCGCTCTTTCCGGGCGCAGGTTGGAAACATATCGCGCCATCGTCCCGTGATGCGTGAAGACGATCAGCTTCGCGCGGTCCAGTGAATTGGCGAGCACGACCGCGGAGGCCACCGTCTTTTGCCGGTTATCTTCCAGGAGCGCATCCTTGCCATATCCCGCGCCGCCGCTTCGTTCGATCCGTCGCGCCACCCGATCGAAAACCCGGACGCATTCCACCGGATAGCGTCCCGTCGTCGTCTCGCCGCTCAGCATGATCGCATCCGCCTGCTCGAAGACGGCATTGGCCACATCCGTGATTTCCGCCCGGGTCGGGACCGGATTTTCAATCATCGACTCGAGCATATGCGTGGCGACGATGACCGGTTTCCCGATCCGCAAACAACGCTTCACGATTCGCCGTTGGATGATCGGCAACTCTTCCATCGGACATTCAATCCCGAGATCGCCGCGCGCGATCATGACCGCGTCCGCCGCGTCGATCATTTCATCAATCGAGCGGACCGCTGCCTGGTCTTCTATTTTCGCGACGACTTGCGCCGTGCTCCCGAGTTTTTTCACAACCGCCCGGAGTTTCTCCAGATCGCTTTTCTGCCGCGCGAAACTCAGCGCGACGAAATCCATTCCGACCTGCGCGCCGAGCGCCACGTCGTCGAGGTCCTTTTGGGTGAGCGGTGGCAGGTTCACGCGCACGCCAGGAAGATTGATGTGCCGGCGCGAGCCGAGCGTGCCGGGTGTAAGCACCTTGCAGCGGATCCGGTTCTTCTTTTTCGACAGGACAAGAAGACGCATCACGCCGTTGTCGACCAGGACGATGTCTCCGACAGAAATGTCGTTCACAAGTCCTTCGTAGTTTACGTCGACGGAATATTTTTCCTCGCTCTTCGCGCCGCGCACAGTGAACTCGAGAATGTCACCGGGCTTGAGCCGCAAGTCTGTCTTGAGCGTGCCCGTCCGAATGGCCGGCCCCTGGGTATCGAGCAGAATGGCGACCGGCCGCGATAGTTCCGCCGCGATCTTCCGGATGCGCGGGACAATTTCGCGCACCCACGGATGAGTGGCATGGCTCATGTTCAACCGGAAAACGTCCGCGCCCTCCTGCATTAGTTGGCGGAGGATCTCAGTTTTCTCCGTCGCCGGTCCGAGCGTGCAGATGATTTTGGTCTTGCGCACGTCCGCCGAGCATCGAGCGCGCGCTGGAAAAAACAAAGCGGAATCTGTCGGCGCCGCGCGGAAACGGCGCACCGGTGCTCACAGGAACACCGGCTCCGCACTCGAGCCGGTGATCGCCTGGAACGGCATCTGGCCTAGGCGATTGATCGTTACGGGTAACGAATCAGTCTAATAATTGGAGGCAATTGACCCCGCGAATCAGGACGCTACCAATTCGGGATATAGGTCCCCGTAGCCTGGGTTGTCTGGTTGGCAGTAATCGTAACCGTTTGATTGGCTGGGGTATTATATCCACTGATCGAACTGAACGATACCGTATGGTTCCCTGGGGCAAGCCCGATTACGATTTTTCCGCTGTCCTGAAATGTGCCATTATCGACCTTCCATTGCGCCTTCGCGTCGATCGCGGCCTGTGGCGCAATTGTGACCTGCAACGAACCGACGTTTAGCTTGAAGGCCGAACGTCCATATGTGAATGCGACGAGGCGGCCATCGGCCGGGCTGAAATGCAGATCGGTCACAATCACATTCGGCATGCCGTTCCCTCCCATGAATGTCCACGAACCCGAAGTGCCGCTGTTCGTTGATTTCCAGACACCCAGGTCGCCGCCCGCATAGAGTGTGGTCGGCGTGATGGGATCAACCGCCAACGAATTCAGCGGCACGTCAGCCGGCGGGCTCACATCGGTCCAGGTCGGGGGATTTGCCGTGGCATTCGTAGTCTTGAAAATGTGCCCAGGAAAGCCAGGGGTCTGGTCATTGTTTCCGGAGAGCGCCACGTAGAGGGTGGCAGGATCGGTCGGATGAAACGCAATCGATGTAACGGAACGATTTGGCACCACTCCATTAGGGTCCAAGTCTTTCCAGCTCGCTCCGTTACTGGAAGTGTAACGCAATTCTCCTCCCGCTCCAAAAGCATAAGTTTGCGAACTGCTGTCTGATGGCGCGAACGCAATCGCACCAATCTCGCTTATCATGGTGGGCCCGTTTACCGACCACGTTGGGTGGGTTTGGCATGGCGGGTTGAAGAAATCTGTCGACTTCAATAACCTGGCTCCCCCACCGAGTGGGAACCCGCAACTCAAGAGGTCGTTGTTGTTAGGTGAACGCCTGGTTTCCGCTGTGGATTCGGACGGCGCCCCGTCGCACAGAGTAAGTACCCCCATGTTGTCCACATACACTTTCCAAAAATAAACGTTGTTCTTGATCATCCAATAATGATCGGGATCAGATCGAGAAAATGCGTTATAGCTGCCATCGCCGAAGTCTTTGAAATCCCATCTGATAGGCCCGGTCCATAACTCTGTTCCATTGTCCTGACTACCCCCAAGCGCCCTGGTCCCGTCAGTCTGATGCAATGAGCCGGTGACGAATTGGATCGTGGCAAGATTGGAGTTCTTGTTAACCCACGTCGTCCCCCGATTCGTGCTGGTCCAGAAGCCTCCATCGTTGCCCAGCATCAGCACCTTGGTGCCATCCGCGGCCACAGTCCACCCGAAGGCGTGTTGATCGAGATGGGTCGAGGGGAGAATATCATCCCAGGTCCCGTTCGCGTTCAAGCGATAGAAGGCACCATGCCCGCCACCTCCGATATAGAAAATGAAGGGATCGAGCGGATCGACGGTCGCTATGGCGGCGTCGGTGAATCCACTGGGGGTTGCCGGTATGGCCGTCCAGGTCGGCGTTGGCTTCCAGGCATTTTGCGTTCTCCAAATTCCGCTTCCGGGCACGACGACATAAACTACGCTTGGATTAGACGGGGCTATCGCAATGCTCACCCCTCCACCTGCCGCAATGGTGCCCCATGGGCCGCCAATCAGAGACCACGTCTCCCCTTCGTCGAAAGAGCGAAATACTCCGTTGTACCCAGAAGAACCAAATGAGTTGCGGATAGCCGCGTATTGCTGGTTGAAATTCAGGGGATTAGCCTGTAATGCCGTTCCAGCACCCAGCAGCTTGTTGACGAAGGTGCTTCCACCATTGGTAGATTTGAGAACACCACTAGTCACTGCGCCGTAAGTTCCTTCCCACGTCATTGCCATGACGGTGCTCGGGTTGGTCGGATGCACCTTCAGCGCGCTATACCAAAAGTATCCCCCATTCGGGCGGCTATACTGCAAGTTCCATGATGCACCTCCGTTAATCGATTTCAGCAGGGCGCCGTTGGTGTCACGAGTGGTGGCAAAAAGAATCTGTGGATTGCTTGGCGCAATGGTGATCGTGGTCGTGAGGAGCGAGATCTCATAATCTGTCTTTGGCGCCCAACTGCCCCCGCCATCCGTAGTTTCCCAGATCCCGCCGGTATCCGCCGCGATAAACCAGTGGGTTACTGGCTGGCTCGGATCTACCGCGATATCCATGACTCGCCCGGACACACGAGGGTTCTCCGTCGAACCTTCGATTTGTCCGGGCGCCACTGGAGCCGGTCCGATATTGGTCCAAATATCCGCGCTCTGCACCGCATCCGGCATCGCAAATCGAGACGCGGTCGCTCGCATGCTTGCACGCCACGCTTGTTCCGCCGAGCCCGCTGGAATCCATCCGGTCGGGTAGGCGCGCTCTTTGAAGAGCCGTTCTCTCTCTTGCTCCGCTTCAGGCCGGGGCGGCCGCGGAGAATCAACATTCGAAACGCGACTGGAACGAGTCGAACCAAAAAGAACGAATCCCGCCAGTCCGAGGACTGCGCTTGCCATCAAAATTCGCCGAATAAGACGTGTCATCATATACCTCCATTGCTGAATTTCAGACTAAGACTTTTGGCTCGAGCGTGAGTTAGCCAAGTGGCGTGACGGGGGATGCTCAGGGCGTTCCGGCGACTGGCAGGCCGGGGTGGGAATAGATTTGTGAAGTGATTTTTCACGGGAGAACGATGCCATAACACCGAGTTCCAGTTCGTTAAGCAAGCACTTTCTGATTTCCGGTTCCTCCGAGCTTGGGTAGCGCACGGGAGACAAAGTCAGTCGACGTCGAGTTGCGAAAGACCGGCACTCAGCGTTCACTGCCAGACCATGCACCCAAGCTCGTTCGACAAGATGATGGCTTTCCGGCGCAATTATCTCGAAGAGCGCCGCGCGGAACCGCTCGTCATTCTCGATCTCGGCAGCCAGGACATCAATGGATCCTACCGGCCGCTCTTCGCGCTTCCACCCTGGAAATATGTCGGCGTCGATCTCGCCGCGGGGAACAATGTCGAGGTGGTCTTGAGCAATCCGTACGAGTGGCGGGAAATTTCTCCCGAAAGCGCCGACGTGATCATCGCGGGCCAGACATTTGAGCACACGGAATTTTTCTGGGAGACGATGCGCCAAATCGCGCGGACGCTGAAAACCAACGGCCTTTGCTGCATCATCGTGCCCTCGAGCGGACCGGAACATCGTTTCCCGCTGGATTGCTGGCGGATGTATCCCGACGGCTTGCGTGCGCTCGCGCGTTACGCGGGACTCGAAACGCTCGCCGCCACCACCCAATGGGAAGATCTGCCGGAATACGATAACGAAAGCAACAAATGGCACGATTCGGTTCTGATCGCGCGGAAACTGGAACGGCGTCCCGCTTAAGACCTTTCAGGGTCGCAGCGTTCATCGGCATTTTCTCGTTTCTGATGGACCCTCGGCTTCATTCCAAACTTTTCCTTCGCAGTTCTGCGGAGCCTTTTCGACGCAAGCCAGCTAACCCTGAACGGGTGGCCAAGCGCTTATGCATGGCCTTACGGCCTGGCGATTCTATTGGGCCTTGGTTCTCTGCTCGGCCACGCCTTCTTTCGATGCCGCCGTGAATGCACTGCTCGTAACCGGACAAGATTCATCCTTCGACTTTCGCCGCGGTGTCGTTCCTCACGATCGTTGCCCTGATGGCGTTCCGGCAATGGCGGGACGCTTCGCCCGAAGGATTCGCGCTTTATCTGGTCGCGCCCCGTTGTCTCATCCCGGGCACCTTTGCCCTGGCAGGAATCCTGGCGGAATTGTTTTTTCTGATCGCTTCCGCGCCGGTCCTACTTAACGCGATCTTGAACTAGCCCTGGGAGTTTGCGTGATCATTGGCAACCTTCACTTTGCGGCGAACGTCTATCCGAAGGCCTTCTCGAAATCGATGATCTCCCACAAACGAGCGTGGCAATCCATAGTCGCGATGGCGCGGGAATGCCGGAGCCGCGGACCTCGCGATTCCCGACGTGCCGCTCGGAATTCTCAGCCAGGAGTTTTATGATTGGGACTTGAAATTGTTTGAGCCGCTCTTGCGCGCCGACCTGGATGTGCCGGAGGGAACGACTCTGCAAATCGTTCCGTGGACCGCTTTCGCGGGCGCATTGCCTGACGAATACCGCCGGCGAGTTCCATCACTCGCTGAGGTCAGGAAGAGACTCCAATTGGAAACAAAGAATTGAGATGAGTTTCGGCGCAGGACTGCTCCTTCTGATTTGGGTTGTCGCCTCAATCCTGGCGAACGGCTCATCGCGCGGAAACCGATTCACCCTTCTCGCTGACGCCTCTGCGATTTGCTTGCGGCGCTGTCCAGCTTTGCCAGGCTACTGTGGCGGATAGAGCTGGCTCTCCGGGATAACTTCCTTCGCCTGGCTTGGGCTCGACCAGAGCAGTTTCATGGTGGCACCACCGCCATGTTCATAGTACTCGATCTTAATGTTGTATTTGTAGCCGCGCTCCAGAGTAATTGTGCCATTGTTTTCAGTAGGGCCATGATCTCCCCAATTGTCGATCAGCAGTTGATTGTTCACCCAGAGGCGGACACCATCATCCGAAATCGTATAAAATGTATAAGTCTCGCTGTAGCCCGCCCAGACTTGGCCCTCCCATCGTGCTGAGAAGTTATCGACGGGAATGGCTAGAGCAGGCGATCCGGTGCCCCAATCGAAATTCATCGTCGGATCCCTGCGCGTCACGGTTGTGCCGGTGAGATCAATATGGTCGAAGTAGGTTGCACGTAAGCCAGTACCCGAGAAGAGCCGGCCTTCCGGGATAACTTCCTTCGCTTGCCTCGGGCTTGACCAAAGCAGTTTCATAGTGGCGCCACCACCATGTTCATAGTATTCGATTTTGATGTTGTATTTCTGGCCGGCTGCGAGAGTAATTGTCCCAGAATTTTCAGTCGGTCCGTGATCTCCCCAGTTGTCAACCAGCAGCTGGTTGTTTACCCAAAGACGCACACCATCGTCAGAGACGGTATAAAAAGTATATGTCTCACTATAACCCGCCCACACTTGTCCTTCCCATCGAACTGAGAAGTCATCCGGCCCCATAGCTGGATCGGGTGCCCCGACGCCCCAATCAAAATTCACCGTCGGATCCCGGCGAGTTATAGTTGTGCCCGTGAAATCAACATTGTCGAAGTACGTAGCTGCAAGACCATCTTGGTGCCAGCTTCGATCGAACCCTTGAGGATTCAAATATTCGTTGATAACCCTGTTCGCGGCATGTGCAAATCCGACATTGTTTTCGTTTATGCCACTATTTACTTCGATCGGTCTTCGATACCAACTTTCCATGCGAACCTTTGTATTTCTGTCGATAATTCCATTCACAACCAAGAAATTGGTAACGTTGAGCACACTTTCTTCATAAAGCATATTAGGCGTATACTGGGCTGGATCCCTCCCCTCGGTGTGCAACCAATGCCCGTCGGGTGTGATGGTGACGACGCAATCTCGAGGGGAAAGTCCGCTCCCCGGTGGAGGGTTAAGCATAGCAGCGCGAGTTTCATCGGTGCATGGGTCGACTAGATCGATTCCCATTTTAACGTTGCGAGCCTCCAGAACCGCTTTATTTCGGCGTAAAGAATTAAGAGTATAGTCAGACAAATACGTAAAGTCGGTATCCATATAGACCGTATCGGGACATGTGCCGTTGGCACACAGCGTCTCCACTAACTGCTTGAGATATTCGGTAGCTTGGTAGCGCGGGTTTAAGACGTAGATCAGTGCGTTTACAAAGTCAGCGGGGCTGGAATACATCGCATAGGTTTGATCGAGCCACATTACGTCTTTCCATTCCATGCCAGGACTTACGGGCCAGTGAAAAGAGAACCGCGGAGCGGGCTCAGGTGTAAAATGTAACTTCATCGCCTGTGCGTATTCCACGTAATCGCTGATTAGCCCTGGAATCCGGCCGATACCGGAGTTGAAATTAGTTGCGGCAGGGCAGGGATCGTAAAACGCGGCGGCCTTGCGAGATTCCCATGTATCCCCGGAACTCGCCGAATTTATAAGGCTGGTAACGTCATAGCCCGGGCTTAGGGCATCAAGTCTATGGTCCAAAACGATCTCCTCGGGTGTATAGCGGAGGCCATCTCTTGTTCGGAACCAACCGACGCCATCTGGATTCTGCCGGTTCGCCTCCGCTCCGGTTATTCCGAAATGCTGATTCCAGAAGTAAGGATCGGATGGCATGCCTTCAAACTCCTCCCTTGCGAGGTCTTTGCCATCAGCACATATCCCGCAAGACGGAATTTCGACGCTGACCGGGATGCCTCCAGCTCTGAATTTTTGCAAAGTCGCTCCCTGCATGTTCCCAATTTCGAATCCCCAAGTGCCATAGCCACCATTGATCTGCCGGATTTTCGAGTTGAGATTCGGCCAATAGTCGAAGCGGTCGAAACTCCCTTCAATGTGTCCGTTGATACTTGTTGTTAAATCTGGTGGTGGGTGATAACTAAGATGGCCCGCCAGCTGATTAGGTGCGATGATGAATTTGCCATCTGTCGAGAGCGGTTGAGTAAGGGAAACGGACAGATTCGATAACACCGGCGTGTTGAAACTACCGCCTAACTGAGCAACGGTGCCGTCGAGGCCAATCGCATACGCATAAACGGTATGAGTGGTGTTATTGCGCAGGTTGAAACTGACGTTTGGGTCGTTGGGCGAAGTGTTTGGAATAATGAACGCAAATCCGTGATTCGCCGCTGGCCAGTTAAGAGTCTGCCAGACATCGGTTCGGTCGTATTGCTCAAAAGGCTCGACGCGTCCCGCGTAATGACTGGGGTCGAGTTGGTCGACGTAAAAATGGATAGAAATGGGGACCGCGGGATTTGCAGTGTCGGCGGCCCAACCATAGACAATGCCATTCGAGTCGAGGACATCCACATAACCCCATGGAACCGCCTGAGTGATGCTCGCGGATGCGGCCAAGAAGGCGGCGCGAACAAATGTAACGAGCAATAAGTTCTTCATAGTTCTAGGAGATTTCCGAGCAAGGTTTCACACCGAGATGGGTTTTTGTCGCCGATAGTGCTCACTCGTCCACCCAGGTTGTCAAGGAAATTCCTACAACCCTCATCTTGAAGAGCCAAATGCCCGTCGATGCTTCGTGATAAGGAGTTACCTTTCAATCCAGTGGCCCTTATCACACTGGAGACGCTCCAAGAAAACGCTCGGAGCCTTGCAAATGTGAATCGGCTCTGTTTCCTTAGTGTCTTCCCGTGTCAAAATTTTCTGAGCCTTTACTGGGCGCTCAACGAGAAAGAAGCGCGTCGGACCCGATGTCTTCCAGAATCCTCGCGTTCATTGGAATTTTTCTTTCCTGGTGGATATTAACCGCGCTCGTTTATCACCATACTCCCAGTAATTTTCTCCGCGCCGAAAGCGGATGGTATTTGTTCCTTTCCCACTCCGATGCGGCGGTCCAGCACAACTTCGAAAAGGACGCTTTAACGAAGAGCTTCGGGGGACACTACGCCCCGTTGGGTTTTCTAGCGGAATTCGTGACCGCAAAACTGGCCGGCACTCACGCCGGCTTCTGGAAGTGGCGGCAAATCAGTGTCCTAGCGTTGCTCGCCACGATATTGTTCCTGTTCGCGCGGCAGAGCGGCCGCGCGTTGGCGGTATCCAGACTCAAGGCCAGCATCTGTGCCGTCGGCGTGACCGCGATCCTGATCTTTCAAACCCAGATGCGAGACTTCGTCGCATGGCCCTTCATGATCCTGCAACTTTTCTGGCTCCTCTTCAGCCTGCTTGCGCTGGTGAGCTTGCTGCAAATGGCGCAGCGCCCATCCGAAAAGATTTGGGCCTGGCTCGCCGCGGGATCGGCCTACGTCTCGCTTCATTTTCTCGGGTTGGGAATAGTGACGGTTGGAGCGACGGCAGCCACGATGGCTGGAATTTGGTGGGTTCTTCGGCGTTGTCACTCCGCGAATGCCTCAAAGATAAAGGCCCCGCTTTTCAGCCTCATCGCGATAGCAACGCTCCATGCAGTAGTTATGCTAAAGTTTATTCGCGCAGATACCGTTGCCCCATCACAGGGATGGCAGCCCATCTCGTTTCTGGCGGCCTCTCTTGGTTTCATTTCAAACTTTGCCTTTGCCACGCTGCGCACTCTTTTCACCACCGGCCAGCCAACATCGGACGCATGGCAAATCACACAAGATTGGCCCTACGGCATCGCGATCCTTTTGGGTTTTGGGTTCCTGCTCGCTTGCGCTTTTCTTCGCTGCCTTCGAGAGCCGACTTTGCGCAACCAGACCAGACTTATCCTTCAAACCTTTGCCTCAATATCGTTTTTGATGATGATTGCGCTGACCGCGATTCGCGAGTGGCAGGCGCCATCGCCCCATGGATTCGCCGACTACTTGGCCGGCCCGCGCTATCTCATTCCAAGCACATTTGCCCTGGCCGGGATTTGGGTAGAACTGCTCTTCCTCGTCGCTGCCGCGCCGGTCTTTCTCGCCGTGTTTTTGACTTTGGGCCTGGGACTTTGCGCCGTGGTTGGCAACCTTCAGTTTGCCGCAGAGGTCTATCCGAAGCTCACACCGAGGTCAATGATCTCACACGAGCGAGCCTGGCAATCGATTGTCGCGATGGCGCGGGAATGCCGGAGCGCGGACCTCGCGATTCCCGATGTTCCGCTCGGGACTCTCACCCAGGAGTTTTATGATTGGGACTTGAAATTGTTCGAACCGCTTTTGCGCGCCGATCTAAACCTGCCGGACGGAACGAGCCTGAACATGGCGCCCTGGACCGCTTTCGCGGGCGCATCGCCTGACGAATACCGCCGGCAAGTTCCATCACTCGCTGAGGTCAGGACGAGACTCCAATTAGAAACAAAGAATTGAGATGAGTTTCGGCGCAGGACTGCTTCTCCTGATTTGGGTTGTCGCCTCGATTCTGGCGAACGGCATCGCCTTGCTGCATCATTTCACGAAGCTGCGCGGGCTCAATCTCATCGGTTATGGCACTGCGGCCGGCGTGGCTCTGCACGGGCTTGTTGGTTGGGCGATCGCAGCGGTTCCCGCCGGTCGTTGGGTATGGGTTGGGTTACTTCTCGCTCTGACCCTGGTGAGCGCATTCTACGTCCTCGCGCGCGGGGTGGCGCGAGAGCTCCTCCTGGCGCTGTCATCGGCGACCAGGATCTCGTTAGCCTTATGGCTTCTCTTCCAGGTCCTATGTCTTGGACTCATTCACCTCGAGGTGCGATTCCCCAAGTCTCTGCCCGATGGGCTCTACATTTTCAAGACTCATAGCACTAACGTTAAGATCCAGTATCTAACCGGATTGCCGGCGGATAACTATATTCCGTTCGCGGTCGCAGAATTTTTCCTGCGCGGCGTCTCCTTCAACAAAGAGAGACCGATCCTGCCTGGCAACGAAGTAAGCAATCGCACCATCCTGATGCCGCTGGTCGCTTTGCCTTTTCGAGTGGCGCTGGGTGCTCAGAGCGACCATCCACAGCTCGGCAGTTACAATTATATCGGTCGCGACTGGCCCGACATATCGAAACTGGATACGGATGATGCCTTCGACCAGTTTGAGGTGATCGGTCTGGCCCTGAACTCGCTGCTCCTCCTGGGGCTCTTTGTTTTTTGCTCGAGCCTTGGTGCAAATTCCGTTCTGCCTCTCGCCGCGCTTCTTTATCTCACCAATCAATATTTCATCGCCCAGACGATCTTCACCTGGCCCAAAGCGTTTGCTGGTTTCTTTATCCTCTTAGCGTGGACCTCGATGCGAGCGGGCCATAGCCCAGTGATCGTCGCGGCGCTCATGGCCCTGGCGTACCACTCTCACCCGTATGCGATCGTCTTCGCCGGATGTGCCGGCCTGTTTTATCTAACTCAATGGCGCCGGGAAAAATCCCGAGTGCCATCAGCAGTCCTTTACCTCCTTATTTTCGGCGTGCTTCTCTTGCCTTGGATTATTTGGACAAGATTTATCCTGCACATCCCCTCCGATTTAGTGGCGCAGAATTTCGCCGGCCCGGGCACTGAAGCAGCCTGGGCGTCTCCGATCAACTTCGTCTGGATCCGCCTCCAAAACTTCTTCTACCTGATCTGTTCGATGGTCTTTACCGTCTACCCTTTTGATTTCGGGGCGGTTCTTAATTATTGGGTGTTCAGCCTGCCGGGTGTGGTTGGCCTTCTTCTGATCTACCCTGGCTTCGCTCAGTGCGCCGCCCTTCCAAAACCACGTCCCTGGCTTTGGTATGGTTTCCTCGGGCCGGCTCTGTTGATTCTAGCTGTCTATAGTTGTCCCGCGTTCCCGGTCCTTCATGGTTATCAGGCCTTGATTGGGGTGCTGTTGTGCTTCGGGGTTTGGTGGCTGTCGCAGCATGTCACGCGAAGGACTTTCGTTGCGCTCGTCAGCCTTCAGCTCGCCCTGAATATCTCTATCCTTCTGGCTCGCGGGCTAATCACGGGAATCCGCTTTTAGCGAACTCAGGCAAACGCGGCTGGACGGCCAGGTCGAACCCGGGCAGATTCAGAGATAAATTGGGGTTGTAGAAAGGATCGCGCAGGAGATCGGTTCCCCATTTGCGTTGCATGAATGTCGCTTCCCGCACGAACTGCGCCTGCTCGGCGGGCGTGGGTTGATGACCGCGGGAAGCAGACTCGTGGTGAATCAGATTGGCATACGGCGTCCAAACGTTCAGGAGACCGGCGGCCCTTAACCGCAGGCAAAAATCCACGTCATTGAAACTGATCGCGAGACTCGTTTCATCGAATCCGCCCGCCTCTTCAAAGACTTTCCTGCGCACGAGCAGGCAGGCGCCGGTCACGGCCGAGCAATTCTGCTGCAACCAGGCGCGATTGAAATAACCGGGATGTCCGCGCGGCACCCGCGGAAAGGCATGGCCCGCCACTCCACCCAGACCGAGAATCACGCCCCCATGCTGAAGCGTCCCATCCGGATACCAAAGTCGCGCGCCGACTGCGCCAACCTCGGTGCGCACCACATGGCTCACCATCTCGCGGAGCCAGCCCGGCTCATTCGCTTCGATATCGTTGTTGAGGAAGGCGAGCGCTTCGCCGGTGGCGGCAGCCGCGCCGCGGTTAATCAGGCGGCTGAAATTGAATGCGCCATTCTCGCGCACGACGCGCGCGCCGATTTCCTGCTCGATCTTGCGCAGAAATTTCAGCGTCGCCGGCTCGGTGGAACCATTATCGACGATGACGAATTCGATCGCGGGATAATCAGTCTTGGCGCGAATGCTCCCGATGCATTGCTCGAGCAACGCGACCCGATCGCGCATCGGAATGACGATCGAAACCGTGGGCGGCGCGGCGGGCAACTCGTAAACGACGCGATGCGATTCGGGACTTTCCGGACACCGCTCCACCCGAGCCACCATGCCGCGCCGTTTCAAATGATCGGCGATCGCGCGCCGCGCCGCTTCTTTCGCGTACGGTTTCGCATCGACCACCGCGGCGAGGCTGCCGGCAACGGCGCGCCAATGATAAAGAATCCGTGGAATGTGCCGGATTTGCGCGGGCGAAAGCCGTTCGATGCAACGCAAAGCCAGGTCGTAATCCTGCGACCCCTCGAACCCCTGGCGGAAGCCGCCGATCTCACGCAGAAGATCAGTCCGATAAACGCCGAGGTGATTGATGTAATTCTGCCCGAGAAAAAGCTCCGGGTTCCAATCGGTTTTTAGAAACGGATTGGAACGGGTGCCGTCGGTCTCGACCTTGTCTTCATCAGAATAAATCAGGCCCGCGTCCGGGTGCTGCTCGATCTCTCGCGCCACAAAAGCGAGCGCCTTCTCCGCGAAGAGATCATCCTGGTCGAGCAGGGCGCACCATTCTCCGGTGGCCAGTTCCAGCGCGGAATTGCTGCACGCGGAAATGTGACCGTTCTTTTTTCGAAAGGTCAGCTTGATCCGGCGATCCTCGCGCGCCTTCTTCTCCAGAAACGGCCGAATGGCGGAATCGGTCGAAGCATCATCGGCGATGCAAAGTTCCCATTGTTTGTAAAACTGGCGCTGGATCGACTCGATCGCTGCTCCGAGCAAACGCAAATCGGGATTGTAGACGGGCAGGAGAACGGAAATCAGCGGCAGTCGCGGGAGATGGCGAAGTTCGCGGCCCAGCGCGACGCCATCGACATGATCGAACCGAGCCATCCATTTGGGGTAACCGGTGGCAATGCTCCAATCGCGCTCCGGTTTGGCGGGCGCGGCGTTCATGAGCAAACCGGCAAAGTGCGCCGCGAATTTCTCCAGAGTGAAATGGCGCTCGAAGGTTCGCCGCGCCGCCGCGCGTAGCCGCGCGACGAGGGGCTCGTCGGTCAGACAGCGCCCGATGGCCCGCGCCAGAGCCTCCGGGTTTTCCGGCGGGACGAGCAAACCATTCATTTCGTCCCGCACCCATTCCGCGATCCCGCCGACATCGGCGCTGATGATGGCCTTGCCGAGACTCATCGCTTCCAAAATCGTGATCGGCATCGTTTCGTCGCGCGACGAACAGATCAACCCATCCGCCGCCGCCAGCAGCTCGAGCGATTGAGTATGATCGCGTTCGCCGGTGAACTCGATGTTGCTTAACCCCGCCGCGCTCGTCTTCACCTTCTCCACAAAGGGACGATCAAGATACCGCCCCACAATTTTGAAATGAATGGCTTCTCCTATTTTCGCGGGAAGCTTCTTGATCGCTTCCACCAGGATGTCCTGGCCCTTCCGCGGCTCGATGCTGGCGGCCGTGATGAACGTTACGGGCGCATCCGCGCCATTCCTCTCCGCTGCTGGCGCCGCCGGAATTCCGTACGGCACCACTTCGATCGGCGTATGCGTGATACCTTCATAAATGCGCGCCGTCTGTCTGGTGGGCGTAACCAGAAGCGTCGCCAGCTCCAGCGTCGGCCCCATCTCCGGGATCTGCCGGATCAACCGGACCGCCACGAGCGTTTCATGGAGATACCAGATTACCGGCTTGCCTTCCAGGTGCGCGGCGCGCACCGCCGGCCAGCTGATGATCGTGTTGGCCACCACGACATCATGTTGCGCCGCCAGCTCGCGCAGCTTTCCATGCCCTTCCTCTTCCAGCAGGCCGGGATGAATGACGAGCGGCACCCCATCAGCCGCGAGTAAATCCGAGATCGGTCCGGGCTCGGGCGCCGCGACCAGGAGATTCCATCCTTCCTTATGCAACCGCCGGACAAGATGAAGCAGCTGGATCGGCGCGCCGGTCAGCGTCGTCTCATGCGACACAAACAAAACTCTCCGACGCGCCGCCGATTTCGTCCTGTCTGCCGCCGTGGCCACAAATCAAGAGTTGCGTTGGGTTGCGCTCGAAGCGCGGGCTGCCGTTATTTCATCGATCAACTTGCGAAACTCAGGGCCAAAGCGCTCCATCGTGAAATTCTTCTCATAGGTCGCTCTGGCGTTTTCTCCCAATTCAGACACGAGCGCGGGATCTTCGATCAAGCGCCGGATGGCGGCGGCCAGCACCTCGGGAGCTTCCGGCCTGACGAGCAGTGCATTCTCTCCTTCCACGAGAACCTCCCGCGCGCCGCCCACGGTCGTGGCGATGAGCGCTTTGCCGAGACTCATCGCTTCCAGGACCGTGATGGTCGGCATCGCCTCGTCGCGTGAGGCCGAGACGATCACATCCGCTTCCTTCATCAACTCGATCGCTTCGCTGTGATTGAGCAAGCCCCGCACGGAAAAGTTTTTCAGCGTCCTGGCCTCCGCCTCAATTTTCGGCCAGAAATCCGGATCGAGAATTCGCCCGGCAATCTGAAACCGCGCGGCCTCCTGCAACTCCCGCGGCAACAACCCCAGCGCTTGCACAAAAACGTCCTGGCCTTTGCGCGGCTCGATACTCGCCAGAAGAAGAAACCGCAGCGGACGCGCCCTGGCGTTATCATTGTTTTTGCGCCGCCATCCCAGATCGGGAATGGCATTGCGCACGCAGCGCGTCGACCGATCAGTGAATGGCCGATAGACGCTGGCGGTCCGCTCCGATGGAGCAATGAGCACGTCCGCCAGCGGAAGGGCGCCCCGGAGGCGGGCGTCTTCGCGAATGAAATGCTCGCCGACGGAGCCCGGCTCATGAATCCACCAGGCGATCGGCACGTTTTCGTTCCGCATCGCGTGCACCACCGCCGCGCTCAAAATCGTATTCGCGACGATACAATCGAAATCGCGCGCGAATCCGGCGAATGATTCATGCCCCGTATCGACAAGCGGATCGATGATGACCGGAATGCCTTCCTCCTGAAATTTGGCCGTGAGCCGTCCACCTCTCGGCGCCATCACCACCACGAAGTCGCCGTTCTGTTGGCACCATTGCGCCGCGTGAAAAAGCATCATCGGCGCGCCGGACAGGGACAAATCGTGCGAAACAAAAAGAAGATCGCGCGCCAACTTGACGGACTCCGGGCGGTCGCGCGCCACCATCCGAATGGGCGTGGGCGAATCCGAGTAAAGCCAGTCCCGCATGTTATCCGGAAAATAAGGATCGTGCGTGGTGAAGCGCGCCCAACGCTTGAGCAGATAGATCGACGCCTTGTTCCGGCGGCGCGGCGTTTCCTTTTTCTCCTCGACGGCGATCGATGCATGCCCGGCATGACTCAAGGTCGCGTACGGCGTGTAAACACAGCGCAGCCCGGCTTCACGAATCTTGAAGCAGAGATCGATGTCGGAATGCGCGATCGGCGTATTGATGGAATCGAATCCGCCCAGGCGGAAAAAATCATCGCGCCGCATGGCGAGGCAGGCGGCCGAAAGCGCGGCCACATCGCGCAAAGACTGCGCCAGGTTGAAATGCTCCGTCGCCCCGCCCGCGCGTTGATGGAACGCGGTGCCGGCCAGTCCGCGCACGCCCATCACCAGCCCGGCGTGTTGGATTTTCCCCGTCTCGTAAAGCAACTTCGGCGAGACCGCGCCCACTTCCGGATTTTCCAGCGGCTCGATAAGATTTTGGATCCAATCCGGCTGCGCCGTTTCGACGTCGTCATTGAGAAAAATGAGCCGTTCGCCGGTGGCCGCTTCGGCGCCGAGATTGCATTTCGCGGAAAAATTGAATGGCTTGTCGTACGCCACCAGTCGCACCGTGGCGCCCGGCGGTTCCAGAATTCTGAGCGACTCCATCAGCCTGCTGTTTGTCACCAGGACGATTTCCAAGTCAGGGTACTTCGTGGCGCGCGGCAGGTCGCGCAGGCAACATTGCGCGCGGGTGGACGAATCGGTCGGCACGATCACCGAGACGCGCGGCCAGGATGCGATTTTCAAGCGGGCCCGATTCGCCGTGGGGTACTCGATGATGTCCGCCGGCAGATTACGGCGCCGCATGGCGTCACCCAGCGCCGCGAGATTACTCTTGCGCGCCTCCGGCTTTCCTCCCACCGAGCCGGAGGCCGCGTGTTCGCGCCAATGGTAAAGGACATGCGGGATGTGATGAATGCTGCGCGCCCGTTCCGTGGCGCGCAGGGCAAAATCGTAGTCTTGCGACAAATCGAATTCCTTTCGGAATCCGCCAATTTCCTCCACGAGCGAACGCCGGTACGCCGTCAGGTGGCCGATGTACATAAAAGAACAGAGAAGCTCCGGGCTCCATTCCGGTTTGAAAAAAGGCGCATGCCTTTCCCCCTCCCAACTCAATCGGTCTTCGTCGCTGTAGAGAATTTCCGCCTCGGGAAACGCGGCGATGGCCGCGGCCAGCTCATACAAAGCGAAGGGCGCCAGGAGATCGTCATGGTCCACGCACGCGATGTAGTCCCCCGTGGCGAGCGCGAGAGCACGATTGCTGTTTTCTGAGATGCCGAGGTTTTTCCCGAGCCACTCGAATCGAATTCTCGGCTCGCGGGCGATCCACTTTTGCAACGTCATCACGGTTCCGGGTAGATGGGAACCGCCATCGACCACGCACAGCTCCCAGTTCTCATAAGTTTGCGCGGCGACCGAGGCAAACATCTCGTCCAGAAAATTCGCGGGAGTATCGTGGACAGGAACAACCAAACTAATCTTCGGCCGGACCGCGAGCTGCGCCGTGGCCTGCCGTTGCGTGTCGAGCGCTGCCACGTCCGGCTCATGCTCGCTGATCCATTCCTCGTAGCGGTCTTTTGGCTTCACGACGACTGCGGCGGGCGGCGGTGGCGGTGGCGGCGGCGGTGGCGCGGGCTCCGGTGAACGCGCGATCCCGATGCTGCGCGGAAGGCGGCGCAGTTCGCGCACGAGTTTCTCGCCGAGGGGACGGCGCTGCTTCGGGCCCGCCGGAATCTGAAAACACCGGCCCTTTTTCCGGCACGCCTTTTTCGCATAGCTCAGGATCTGCTTCTGCTCCTTGATCCGGACCTTCAGGTTTTCGATCTCGCTCTTGAGATTATCGGATTCAGCCACCCAATGCTGGAGTTGCTCGTGCTGGCCGTCGATCACCAGCTGCGCCTTGGCGCGGTCCCGGCGCAACGCCTCGAGATGCTGGAGCTGCTCCGCCTGCGAATCCATGATCAGTTGGGCCTCGGTGCGATCGCGCCGGAGTGCTTCTAGATCGCTCCGCAGCGTTTCAAGACTTCGAATGTGGCCCGCCTGTGAATCCATCACCTCCTGTGCTTTCGTGCGATCGGCCAGAAGGGCGGCGAATCGTTGTTCGAGCTCGGCGATCGCGCGTGCCTGATGGTCCATGATCTCCTGGACCTTCCAACGATCCGCCAGAAGCGAATCGAGCCAGACCTGGCGCGCTTCGAGGGCCGCTTGCGCGCGGATGGCTTCGTCGGCGCGGGCCTGCGCCTCGATCCGCGCTTCCGCCAGGCGGTAGGCCGCGGTCAATTC
>Ga0209118_1000405_pt1 | contig 24205 bp, 24 predicted proteins | sample BlaSpr_A8_Ref_M1_FD_187988 | JGI IMG/M metagenome (GOLD analysis project Ga0209118, IMG submission 187988) | Forest soil microbial communities from Thunder Bay, Ontario, Canada - Black Spruce, Ontario site 2_A8_Ref_M1 (SPAdes) (version 2) | ecosystem: Environmental > Terrestrial > Soil > Boreal...
CAACCGACGTTACGGTGCCGAGACCCGCCACGAGGAACGTGGCGATGATTGCCGATGACGAGAGTAAGCCGATCAGTTTGGCCATAAGTCCCCCCTCCATCCCGGCTGGATGGATCGAAAGATACCCCGCATGATTATGGGGCCCTTAAGGTGCAATCCCGCGACCGCCTTACAGGCCAGGGCGCTACTTCCCGACCAGGACCTCGGTGGACTTGATGATCACCGTGACCTTGTCGCCCGGCTTGAGCTTCAACCGCTTCACCGATCCATAGGTGATCGCCGCCACCATCTTGTCCGCCTTGAACTTGACCTCGGCCATGACGGCGCCTGACCTGACGCGAGTGACCTGACCTTGAGCTGATTCCGAGCGCTTAGTCGCACAGTGTCTCCTCCTGGTGTTGAGATGGACTGCAGTTGGTCGTCAAGCCGCCTCAAGGCTTGATCTCGAGCATGGCGTCGGATCAAGCGGCATACTCAAACGGCCGTGGCCGATGTTGAGGTGCATCCGATAGTCCCGCGAGAGATGGATGAGCTCCTCCCGTTGGTCGCAGGCTATCAAAGGTTTTATGGGGCGGAGCCGGATCTCGAGCGCAACCGGCGCTTCTTCTCGAGGTTCCTCCACCCAAGCCACGAGGGACTCCTGCTAGGGGCTTGGTTGGATGGTGGATTGGCGGGTTTCGCGACGCTGTACTGGTTCTTCAGCTCCACCAAGGCGGCGGAATCAGTGCTGATGAACGACCTGTTCGTGCGGGAAGACATTCGAGGTGCCGGCATCGGTCGGGCGCTCATCAACAGCGCGCTCGACGAAGCCAGCCGGCGGGGCGCAGCGCACCTCGAGTGGTTTACGGCACCGGATAACCTGACGGCCCAGCGCCTGTACGACTCCATGCCCGGAGCCAAACGTTCCACCTGGTACGCGTACGAGATCGACGTCGCACGTTAGCTCATGTGTCAGGCCGGCAGATGGTGCGGCCCTCGGTTACGCCACCATTGGACGATCGCGACTAACTCTGAGTCTGCAGGACTTATCCGAGACCTGCGCGCCATACCTCAAAAGCCGCCCCGGTGTACCTTTGGATCCATGCCACGCCGGAAGCGACGATCGACCCAACTTCAGCCGACGGCCAAGCCGCAGACCAGCGACCAGGCTCCTGGGGAAGAGACAGTCCAGGTCAACGATCAGTACAAGGGCGGGGGACCCGCGGCCTCCCCCGGACCACGAGAGCACGCGCAGCACCAGACCGGCGGATAGCGGCGGTCGCCTTCAGTCAGGCTGGTGGATGATGCGTCACCAACGTGAGAACCTTCAATAGGGCAAGGAGAAAGCACCCGGCGCGGATCACCATTCCGAACCCGCCCCACCGTCCCACGAAGCGGTAGATCACGAGCAGGATGGCGAAGAAGACGATCGCCCCGAGGTAGTAGCCCACCGCGAACTCGGAGTTGCTCGCGACCGTCGTATAGATGGCGTAACCGAGGAGCGCAACCAGGAAGATCACTGTCCCGACCCTCACCAGCCACTGGCCGGCGACGGACGGCTTAGGGGCCGGCACCCACGTCACTCCGTTCCACCGGAAGCTGCGGTCGTGCGAATGCCACGAGCCGCCCTCGAAGACCGCTGGCAAGCCGTCAGGGCCGACCTGTGTGTCCATGCGGGGACATACTGAGGCATCAAGCCCCGATTTCCGGCGTAATTCGGCTACTGGCCTACTGCTGCTCTTTGCTTGAGAGAGCATCATGACATTTGGCGGAGGGGCAGGGATTTGAACCCTGGATAGGCTTGCACCTATTACAGTTTTCAAGTCCGGATCCCTGGTGGTTATGGCCGTCCGCTGACGTCCACTGAAGATCGAAAACGCCCCTTCCACTGTCGTGTTTGTCCGTGGACATCTACCACTGTTCGCCGGCATTGCTGTCAAATTGCTGTCAAACGGCCCCCACCCCTCCGTCGCCGTTCTCGCTCAGAGATTCGTCGAATATTTCGATTGAGCCGCCAAGCGGTCGACTGCGAACAGTCGCCATTCGCCAGGGAGTCCCTTTAGCTCGTGTGTCCCGCGATCGATGAATACCAAACCGGAGCCGGCGACGAGATCCTTTACCGTGCTCGATACGAGGATTTCGCCCGACCCGGCAATCGAGGCGACTCGAGCTCCGACATGGACCGCGACGCCAGTTAGCTTCTCGCCCAGAACCTCGCACTCCCCAGTGTGAAGACCAGCTCTTACGTCGATCCCGAGATCCCCAACGGATTCCATGATGCGCACCGCGCACCTGACGGCCCTAGCCGGTCCGTCGAAGGCTGCCAGAAAGCCGTCACCGATCGTGTCGATTTCGCGCCCGTGGAACCTTTCGACTTCCTTTCGAATCCGACCATAGTGCCGCTCCAGCAGTTCACGCCACCGTCGGTCACCGAGCTCCAAGGCTCGTTCGGTCGACCCAACGATGTCTGTGAATAAGACGGTTGCAAGAACGCGGTTTCGCCCACTTGGGTCGCGAACACCCGTAAGGAACTCCTCGATCTCGTCGATGATCGAGTCTGCGTCTCCGACCCACGGGAGATGATCATCGCCGTTCAACTCCACGTACTTCGCGCCACGGATGTGCTCGGCCAAGTACCGGCCATGCTCAACATGGGTGCCGCGATCGCCCTTCCGATGCAGCACGAGTGTGGGGACGTCGATGGTCGCTAGGACGTCGCGCACGTCGATGAGAGAGTTCATCCGCTCGAGTTGGATGATTGCCCCAGGACTCGCCGCGACCCGCTCGTATCGGGCGAGGAAGCGGATCCACCTCGGGTCCCCGCCGAGAGAAGGCGCTAGGAGATTTAGCAACTCGCGAGCCTCCCCCTCGCTTCCGAACGACGTCCGTACGTGCTCGGCCCAAACGTCGAACTCCGCGGGAGATGAGAGCGGCGCGGGGTACGCGACGCTCCCATAGAGGATCAGCGCCTGCGTGCGCTCGGGGTAGGTCGCCGCGAACAGAATGCTCATCGGTCCGCCTTCAGAGATTCCTGCGACGGTTGCCCGTTCGGAGCCAGCCGCATCCATCACCGCCCTCACGTCGTCCACACGCTCTTCCAACGTCGCGATACCAGCCACTCGATCCGAGAGCCCGGTTCCACGCTTGTCAAACTTAATCACCCGAGCGAAACTGCCCAGCCGCTCGTAGAAGTGAACCAAGGCCGGCCATTCGAACTCGAATTCAAGATGCGAGAAATTCCCCGGAGTTACTACGAGGTCGGGCGGCCCTTCGCCAAGCACGTGGTAGGCAATGCTTAGGTCGCCGCTCCGAGCGTACCGGGTCAGAGGTAGGCCCACATTCGCATTCACGGCCGTAGTTTAGGCGGCGTCCAGTGGCGTCGAGCAAAGGTCCTCGAAGCCCATTCGAAGCCGTCCGAGTGCTCGCGACTACGGCTCCAGGTCCGACGAAGGCGTAGGGATCGGCAGCAATCGCACGCTGGGCGTATCGGCACGTATGAGAAGACGCGCGCGAGCCGAGCGAAAGCACTTCCTGAAGGGCCTCACCGTCCCGAAATCTAGGCGGTATCGTCCCCCTCGACTGTTTCGAGGGTTTGAGGTAATTTCTTTGAGTTGGCGGCCCGGTTGCGAGCCAGATTCAGTCACTGGACTCGCTTGGGTTCCTACCTGACCACTGCACGGGACAGTCAGCTAACCGGCCCTCACATTCTCGTCGGGTAGAACGGTGCCGCTGCAGATGGCTGTCGGCGGTTGAGATGGTCGAGTACCACTTCAACCTGCAGCTGCCTGTGCACGGGCGATTATTTCGTTGACCACTGCGGCCTTGGCGTCCGCGTATTGCTGCACGTACTTCCAATCTCGTGCAGCCAACTCCCGCTTCGTGCGCGTATAGAGTTGCCTGTCCGCGGCATTGGCCCGGAGCCGGTCGCGGAAGATAAGCAGGCGATCCACTTCGGAGCAGCCCGCGGAGAACGTGTGTAGGTTGATGTCGGTGTCCGGGCCCTTGAAGAGACGATGCTCGAACCAATCGGCTTCGCGGATTCGCAGCACGTAGCCCCTGGCCTCCAGTGCCGGGACGTACGCTCCCTCGTCGGCGGAGTCCGGCACCTCGAGCACTATGTCGATGATCGGCTTGGCGGGTAGGTCGTGGACTGAGGTTGAGCCGACATGCTCGATTCGCACTACGCGCTCATTGAGGATCGATCGGATGCGCGAAGCGTCCCGCTCGTATAGGCGCGGCCAAGCGAGGTCATACTCGGCAATCTCAATGGGTGCCGTCAATGGCTGAAGTTGCCCGATCGTGGACTTTGCCAACCGTTCTTCGTATGCAGCCATTTCGGTCGGGTCCGATATCGACATATTCGCGCCATCGACTGGCGAGCCGGTCACGCTGTAGATTGTCGCGAACCATTAGGGGTCGCTGCATTGTCACGGCTTTTGAGGTGCCGATAGGCATCTCTTATCCGTAGCACTGCGACGAATGATGCCGTTACTCGGCCGGGGGCGGATGTTGCGTGACCCTGACGGCGACGTTTACGAGTCTTGCTTTCAGAATGGCTGTCGGAGCGATGCCGATGACTTTCATGTACCAGCAGACTCCACCAGAAACCTGGGGCGATTCTGAATACGAAATTGGCGGAGGGGCAGGGATTTGAACCCTGGAAAGGCTTGCACCTTTAACAGTTTTCAAGACTGTCGCCATCAACCGGACTCGGCCACCCCTCCGCGAGGCAACTGCGATTCTAGGAACTATCGCGCGCCGATCAGCTCGATCCCGCCCATGTAGGGCTTCAGCACCTCCGGCACCTTGATCAATCCGTCCGACCGCTGGTATGTCTCCATGATCGCGTCGATCGTGCGCGGGAGCGCCAATCCGCTTCCGTTTATCGTGTGCGCGAACTTCGGCGGCGCACCCTTAGCCGGTCGATAGCGGATGTTGGCCCGCATGGCCTGGAAATCGTTGAACACGGAACACGACGACACCTCCAGGTACCGATCCAGTCCCGGAGCCCAGGCCTCCAGGTCGAGCTTCTTGTACTGGGCGAAGCCCATGTCGCCTGTACACATCGCCAGCACGTGGTACTGCAGGCCCAACCGTCGAAGGATGTCTTCCGCATCGGCGACAAGCTTGTCGAACTCTTCCATCGACGTCTCGGCCGTGGTCACCTTGACCAACTCGACCTTGGAGAACTGGTGCATGCGGATGAACCCGCGCGTGTCCGATCCCGCCGCGCCGGCCTCAGTCCGCCAGGAGGGCGCGTAGGCGACATATTTCATCGGGAGAAGATCGCCGTCGAGGATCTCCTCACGGTGAAAATTCGTGACAGGCACCTCAGCCGTCGGAATCAGCCACAAGTCTCTGTCGTCGACCTTGAAGGCTTGATCCGCAAACTTCGGCAGGTTGGCGGTTCCGATCATCGACGCGCTGTTGACGAGCATCGGCGCCCACACCTCGGTATATCCGTGCTCGCGCGTGTGCACGTCGAGCATGAACTGGACCAGCGCGCGCTCCAGGCGCGCGCCGTCCCCTAGAAGAAAGGCAAAGCGCGAACCGGCGACCCGAGCCGCCCGCTCGAAGTCCATGATGCCGAGCGCCTCGCCGAGGTCGTAGTGCGTGCGCGGGGTGAAGTCGAAGTCAGGCTTGTCCCCCCACTCCCGTGCGACCACGTTGTCTTTGTCCGTCTCTCCAATCGGCACCGATTCGTGAAATAGGTTCGGAACCCGCAACAGCAAGTCGTCGAGCTGACTCTTCACCGCGTCCGCTTCACCCATCTCCGCCTTCGCGGTATCTGCCATCTCGCGAAGCCTCCCTTTCAGCGCTTCGTCCCGTGTCTTCGCGAACTCTTTGGAGAGCTTGTTCTGCTCCTCTTTGATCGTCTCGGCTCTGTGCAGGTGCTCACGCCACTCCTTGTCGAGCGCCAGAATCTCGTCGATAGGCGCCGGTTCCCCTTTGAGCTCTGCGGCCCGCTTCACCCGCTCGGGGTCGCGGCGGATCAGCTCCAGCGGAAGCACTACGTCTCGGCCTTCATGACCGGGAACAGGATCACGTCCCTCACCGACGGCTGGTCCGTGAGCAGCATGACCAGGCGATCGATGCCAACGCCTAGTCCTCCGCAGGGAGGCAAGCCGTACTCGACCGCGCGGAGAAAGTCCTCGTCCATCGGATGCGCTTCCACGTCGCCCGCGGCGCGGCGCGCCGCCTGCGCCTCGAAACGCGCGCGCTGGTCGATCGGGTCCGTCAGCTCGGTGAAGGCATTCGCGTACTCGCGACCGAGGATGATCAGCTCGAACCGCTCCACGAAGCGCGGGTCGTCTTCGCGCGGACGGGCCAGCGGCGAGATCTCGACCGGGTAGTCGATCACGAATGTCGGCTGGCGCAGTCGCGGCTCGACATGCTCCTCGAACAGGTCGTTGAGCTCGTGCCCCACCGCATGCCTTCCTGTGTGCTCCAACACCAGGTCCGCCATCCGCTCGCGCCGGAACGGCGGCGTGAGGTTGACGGCCTCGCCCTGATAGCTCGTCTCCAGCGGCCGGCCGGCGGCCATCGCCGAAACCACCATCAGGTCCTCGACCAACCGCATCACGTCGTCGTAGTCCGCATACGCTTGGTAGCACTCGAGCAGCGTGAACTCCGGGTTGTGCCGGGGCGAGAGTCCCTCGTTGCGAAACACGCGGCCAATCTCGTAGACGCGCTCGAAACCACCAACCAGCAGCCTCTTGAGGTGCAGCTCGAGCGCGATGCGCAGAAAAAGGTCTCGGTCGAGCGAGTTGTGGTGTGTCACAAACGGACGCGCGTGCCCGCCCCCCGGAACCTCCTGGAGCACCGGCGTGTCGACATCCAGGAAGTTGCGCTCATCGAGCAGGCCGCGCATCGCCGTGATGATCTTGGTCCGCGCGCGGAACACCTCGCGCACGGCCGGGTTGGCGATCAGGTCGACATAGCGCTGCCGGTACCGGATCTCCACGTCCTTCAGCCCGTGCCATTTCTCGGGCAGCGGGCGCAGCGACTTCGTGAGCAGCTGGAACGACTGGACCTCCAGCGTGATCTCGCCGCGACGCGTCCTGAAAATCGGCCCGGTGACGCCGATGATGTCGCCAGGGTCGAGATCGGCAAACCGGTTGAACTCGTCGTCGCCCAGCTTGTCGCGGTTCGCCATGAGCTGTATGCGGCCCTCGCCGTCCTGCAGGTCAGCGAAGACCACGCCACCCTGGAGCCGCTTGACCATCAGCCTGCCGGCCACGGCAACCGGTTCGGTCCGCTCGCCCTCGCCCAGGAGCGCTTTCGCGGCCTGGCTCGTCTGGGTCGGCCTGAACCCGCGCGAGTACGGGTCGATCCCGGACGCGCGCAATCGCTCCAGCTTCTCGCGCCGGTCGCGCATCACCGCCGGCAGGTCGGGCTCTAGATCTTCCGCCACGATCGGAAAAGACTAACGGCGCCGGGCGCGCGCAGGGCGCACGGTCGAATTAGAGAGCCAGCTCCTGTTCCTCGGCCGCCGGGAACGCGTTCACGTCCGCCCCGCCCGACTGGCGGTGATTGCCGAGCGCCTCCTCGATCAGAGCGTCGACCTCAGTGTCCGAGTGCACCGGGTCGTGATGAAAGAAGGCGAGCTCTTTAGCGCCGGCCTGTTCGGCCAGGGACAGCGCCTCCTCATAGGTCGAATGCCCGAAGCCCGCGTGGGTCTTGTACTCCTCGGTGCTGTACTGCGCGTCGTGCACGAGCAGGTCCGCGTCCCGGCACCAGTTCGCCATGTCCTTCAGGGTGCCGTTCTCCTGGTTCGCGAACATGGCGATCTCGTTGTCCGTCGCGAAGCAGAAGCGCGACGATCCTTCATCGATCCTGTAGCCGAAAGTTGGGATGGGGTGCATCAGCAGGTGCGGCGTGATTCGCAGGGCGCCCACCTCAAAAGTCTCACCTGGATTGCGCTCGATGAACTCCATCTCCGCGGGCATGTGACTCAGCCGGATGGGAAAGTAAGCCGGGTCCATCTGGTCCGCAAACGCCGCCTGGAGCGATTTCGCGGATCCCGCCGGGCCGACGATCGTCAAGTGCGTGCCGGGCACGAACGCGGGCAGGAAGAACGGAAATCCCTGTATGTGGTCGAGGTGCGTGTGGGTGATGAGCAGGTGCGCCTGCAGCGGATCGGTCGCGCTGAACCCGCTTCCGAGCTCTGCGATGCCGGAACCCGAGTCGATGATGATGAGGTTGTTCTCCTTGTCCCTCACCTCGACGCAGGTGGTGTTCCCTCCGTAGCGGAGGGTCTTTCTACCTGGGGTCGGCCTCGTGCCGCGAGTGCCCCAGAACTTGATCCTCATCGGGCTCCTGCCGTCTGATAGATGTCCTTCGCGATGAAGATGTCGAGCAGGTCCTTGTCGAGCTTGCCGTCGTTAGCCTCGGCGTGCAGGATGTCGAGCGCCGTGTTCACCGGAACGGCTCGCTTGTAGGGACGGTCTTGCGCAGTCAGGGCATCGAAGATGTCGGAGATCGTCATCATCCGAGCCTGCAGTGGAATCTGGTCGCCCGCGAGCCGTCGCGGATAACCGGTCCCATCGAGCTTTTCGTGGTGCCCGTAGGCGATCTCAGGGATTCCACGCATCAAAGGCGTCCACGGGATCTTCCTCAGGAAGTGAAAGCTGTGGGTCACGTGCGATTCCATCTCGAGGCGCTCTTCCTTGTCGAGCGTGCCCTTGCGGATGCTGAGGAATCGGAACTCCTGGGGATCAAGCATCGCGTGCGGGGCGCCTGACATGTCGTAGTAGGTCTGCTTCGACAGGAATTCAAGCATCGACGCCTTGTCCTCGGGCAGCACGCTCGGCTCGTTGGCGACCGCGATGCTCTGCATCCACTGGTTGAGCTGCGCGAGCTCCTCCTCGAGGCGTTTGTCGATCTCACCCAGCTCAGTCGCGCTGCCGCGCCCGGCCCGCATCGCCTCGAGCTTCTCCGTCGCGTACTTGACCTGTACCGAACGCTCGACGAACTCGAACCGGGACTGGATCACCTCGAGCTGACCAGGCATCAGCTTTTTGGCCTTGATCAGGATGTGCTCCCGCACGCCAACCTTGCCGAAATCGTGCAGGAGGCACGCATAGCGCAGCTCCTTGAACTGGTCTTCACTGAGGTTCACGTCGCGGTACTTCCCAGCGCCCATGCCGCTCACCGCGCGCGCCAGCGAGGTGGTCAGCGCCTCAACGCGTCCCGAGTGGCCGGCCGTGCTCGGGTCCCTTTGCTCGATCGCGGTAACGCTCGCCTGTACGAACCCGTCGAACAGGGCCTGTATCGAATCGAGCAGGTTCTTGTTGTCCAGCGCGACCGCGGCCTGGCTCGCAATCGATTCGATCATCTCGACGTCGTCTGGATGAAAGCTCACGACCTCGTTGTCCACGTTCGCGGCCGTAAGCCTCGTCTCCAACCTGCGTTTGGCATTGATCAGCTGGACAGCCCCGACGACCTCGTTGTTGTAGTTGCGCATCGGGACGGTGAGCATCGACTTGGTCCTGTATCCGAACTGGGCATCGAAGCTCTTGCCGCCCACCGGCTTTCCGGGTGGCGGGTTGTACGCGTCGTCGTAGATCTGGCTTTCGCCGACGGACACCGCGTAACCAACAACCGATTTTTCATCTACAGGCACCTTGAACGCCGAGTAGGTGCTCTTGTCGATCGAGTGGTTCTGGCTGGATGCGAGGAAGAGTTTCGCGCCGCCTTCATCCTCCGTCTTCAACCACAGGCTCGCGCCGTCGGCGTGGGTGAGCTGGCGCATGGACGTCAGGATGAAAGACTGCAGGCGCTCGATGTCTTTCTCCGCAGACAGGGCGATGCCGATCCGGTTCAGCTCGCGGAACTGGCGGTGCCTCCTGGCTGCCTGTTCGTCGAGCTGAGACACCTGCCGCTTGAGCACCACGTTCTGCATGGCTACCCGCAGCAGCTCGCGCAACGCGGATGGCGACGAATCGGCGGGAGGGGCGATCGTGATGTCGTCCAGCCCAATGGGCACCTGGCCGCCCGGGCCCACAAGAACAAGGGCCGGGTGCACCACCTTGGCGGGGTCGCCGATGGGTTGGCTCTCGAGGCCGAGCTCGGTGAGGAGGGTGGCGAGTCCAGGCTGTGCGAGATCGCCGACCACGTAGACGTGGAACGCAGGAGCCGTCTTCATCGGGCCCTAATGTCCACCATTAGTGTCTTGCATCGCCGTCCGAGTTTTGAGCGTAGATAAGACGTAAACCTTCGAGGGTCAAAAGCGGGTCGGTGGTCTCGATCACGTTGGTCAGGCCGGCCACTAGGGCCGCCTGGCCACCCGTCGCGATGACTTTGGCCGACCCCCCGAGCTCGGACACCATCCGCTGGACCATGCCTTCCACCTGCGCTACAAAGCCCCAAACCAGACCCGACTGGATCGAGGCGACGGTGTTGCGGCCGATCACGGAGTCCGGCGCCACGGCCTCGACCCTGCGGAGCATCGCCGTGTGCGAAACAAGGGCGTCCAGCGAGATCTCGACCCCTGGCGCGATCGCCCCGCCGAGGTAATCGCCCTCAGCGTTGATCGCGTCATATGTGACGGCGGTCCCGAAGTCGATCACGACGACGGGTCCTCCATACTTCGAGTAGGCCGCCAGGGCGTTCGCAATCCGATCGGCGCCGACGTCCTTGGGGTTGTCGTAGCGGATTCGCACGCTCGTCTTCACGCCAGGTCCGACCATCAGCGGTTCGCACTTGAGGTAGCGCCGCGAGGCTTCGACCAGCGCCGGGTTGATCGTTGGCACGACGCTCGAGATCACGACCCCGTCGACCACGCCGATCTCGAAGCCGCGCAGGTCGAAGAGCTGTCGCAACTCAACCGCCATCTCGTCCGCCGTCCGCTCGCGATGCGATGTGACGCGCCAGTCCGCGACGAGGCGGTCGCCGTCGAACAGCGCCAGGGTCACGTTCGTATTGCCAACGTCCACGGCCAGCAGCATCAGGGAGTCGAACTCTAGCTCGGAAGTCGGGGAGGATGTCCCTTTGCCCACCGGCGCAGGGCCGCGGCCTCGCGCCTTACGGCCGCCGCCCGCGAAGCGACCCGACGCGGGTGCGGCGCGCCTGGTAGGTCACGTTTGGCGATCGAGGCCTGGGCCTTCCACGGCGCCTTCAGACTTCCCTCGCGGACCTGGCGGCCTACGGTGTCGTGAGCCTTGCGGAACGGCATGCCGGCCTTCACCAGGACCTCGGCCGCATCCGTGGCCAGCAGACCCGGATCGCTCGCCGCCGCGGCAAGCCGGGCGCGATCGAATTCGAGGTGCTGGACGAGGAGGGCCGCGGCGTCGAGGGAGTCGAGCGCGTTGTCGACGGCGGCGAAGAGCGCCGGCTTGTCCTCCTGCAGGTCGCGGTCATAGGCGAGAGGCAGGCCCTTCAACACGGAAGCGAGGCCCACCAGGCTTCCGATCGAACGGCCGGCGCGGCCGCGCAGCAGCTCCGCGATGTCCGGGTTCTTCTTCTGGGGCATGAGGCTCGACCCGGTCGACACCTCGTCGGCGAGCACGATGAAGCCGAACTCCGCGCTCGCCCAGATGACAACGTCTTCCGCCAGCCGGCTCAGGTGTATCGACGCGGACGTACAGGCATAGACGAGGTCCAGCGCGAAGTCGCGATCCGCGACAGCGTCGATGCTGTTGGCGGTCAGGCGCTCGAACCCGAGCTCGCGCCGCACCCGCTCGCGCTGCAGTGGCAACGTGCTGGCCGCCAGCGCGCCTGAGCCCAGCGGCATATCGCCCGCGGCGTCGTAGGCGTGACGCACCCGCTCCGCGTCGCGGAGCAGAGGCTCGGCGTGGGCGAGCAAGTGGTGGCCGACGGTGACCGGCTGAGCGCGCTGGAGGTGCGTGTAGCCGGCCATCACCCATCCCGAATGAGTTCGAGCCTTGGCGGCGAGAGCGTCGACCGCCTCCGCGATCGAGGACACCAGCACCGAAGCGGCGGCGCGGCAGTAGAGGCGAAGGTCGAGCGCGACCTGGTCGTTGCGAGAGCGGCCGGCGTGAAGCGCGGCGCCGGCCGGCGTGAGCTCGGTCAGACGGCGCTCGATCGCGGTGTGGATGTCTTCGTCGGTCTCTTTGAATTCGAACTCACCCGAGTCGAGCTCGCGCTTGACCCGCCGGAGTCCGCGCTCGATCGCGGTCAGCTTTGCTTTGGACAGAAGGCGTGCCGCGGCAAGGCCGCGTGCGTGGGCGATGCTCCCGGCGATGTCGAACGGATAGAGCTCGAAGTCGATCTCGAGGGAGGACGAGAAACGCTCGAGCTCAGGTAGGAGCGGGCGGCGAAATCGCGCTCCCCACAACTTTCCCCCTCCTCCGCCAGGGGGCGATCGATGAGTCACAACCTTATCGCCGCTCTGCGCGCAGGGTCGGGGTGGGCGGCGGAGCGCTTGAATTGGCTATGGCGTAAGCCTCTTCACTTCCCCCAGCAGGTTCCCCAACTCGCGCGCGTGCAGCTGCCCCTGGACGCGCGCCGAGGTGCGCACCCCCATTCCCCAGAGCTTGATGAAGCCCGCGGCGGCAGACTGGTCGAACGCATCGCCCTTTCCGTATGTCGCAAGCGACAGCTGGTACAGCTGGTGCGGACCCTTGCGCCCGACGACCTGCGAGGAACCCTTGAACATCTTGACCCGCACTTCACCGGTGACGTGGCGCTGGGTTTCCGCCACGAAGGCATACAGCGCGTCACGCAGCGGACTGAACCAGAGCCCGTCGTAGACCATCTGCGCCCACTGCTGCGCGACCGTGTCCTTGAACCTCGCGACCTCTTTGGGCAGAGTGATGTCCTCGAGCGCCTGGTGGGCCTGCAGCAGCAGCACAGCCGCGGGAGCCTCGTAGATCTCGCGTGACTTGATGCCGATCAACCGGTTCTCCAGGTGATCGATCCGGCCGACGCCGTTCTCGCCGCCGACCCGATTGAGCTCGGTCACAAGCTCGATGGCATCGACGGGCTTGCCGTCGAGCGATACAGGCAGCCCGTGCTTGAACCCGATCTCCACGTATGCCGGCTCGTCCGGGCAGTCGCGCGGGTCGCGAGTCCAGCTGTACACGTCGCGTGGCGGCTCGGCCCACGGGTCCTCCAGCACGCCTGCCTCGATCGACCGTCCCCACAGGTTTTCGTCAGTCGAGTAAGGGGAGCGCACCGTCGTCGGCACCTCGATGCCGTGCTTGGCCGCGTACTCGATCTCGTCGTCGCGGTTCATGCCCCACTCGCGAACGGGCGCGACGACCTCGAGTTCGGGCGCGAGGGCGGCTGTCGTGACGTCGAACCGAACCTGGTCATTGCCTTTGCCGGTGCAGCCGTGCGCGATGGCGGTCGCGCCTTCCCGGCGCGCGACCTCGACCATCATGGCAGCGATCAGCGGCCGGCCGAGCGCCGTCGCCAGTGGGTATTCCTTCTCATAGACGGCTCCCGCCTGCAAGGACGGCCAGACGAACAGCTGCAGGAATGGCGCCCGCCCGTCTGCGACGTAGGCCGCCGACGCCCCAGTTTTCAGGGCGCGAGCCTGGATCGCATCAAGGTCTTTCTTCTCGCCCAGGTCGACGGTGAACGCGATCACATCCCAACCGAGATCCTTCAACCAGCGGATGGCCACGGAGGTGTCGAGTCCGCCCGAATAGGCGAGGACGAGCTTCTTAGCCGCCATGCAGTAGAAGTTCCTTGAGGGCCCGGCCGGCGCCGGGCTTCCGCAGCACCGCGATGATCGTGTCGTCGCCCGCGACGGTGCCTGCGACGCCGGGCAGCGCGGCCTCGTCGATGCGCCTCGCTACGAGGTTGGCGGTTCCGGGAGGGGTCCTGATCACGGCCACGGGCGTAACGAGCTCGATCGACAGCACTAGCTCGCGCACGAGGGCCACAGAGCTGCGGTAGCCCTCGCCTGAGCGGACCAGTCCGAGCTCCTGGATGTCGCGCGAGATCGTCGCCTGTGTCGTGCGCATGCCACGACGCGCGAGCGCGACCGCGATGTCTTGCTGAGTGTGCGCCGAGCCCTGGTTCACGAGATCGAGGATCGCGGTGTGGCGCTGAGTCTTGGTGGGCGTCACTTGATCCCCTGTCGCATCGTGGAGTGAGCGCGCTCGATCTGGGCGCTGTCGATGATCAGCGGCGGCACCAGCCGGACCGAGTGGTCGTCGACGGCGTTGACGATCACGCCCGCTTCCAGGCAGGTCTGCTGGAACGCCTTGGCGCGCGGCTCGGCGAACTCGAATGCCTGCATGAGCCCGAGGCCTCGCACCTCCTTGGCGCCGAGATCGCTGATCGCCTCGTGCAAGACCTCGCCCATCTCAGCCGCATGGCCCACAAGTCCGTCGCGTTCGATTACCGAAAGCACCGCGATCGCCGCCGCGCACGCGAGCGGATTGCCGCCGAACGTTGAGCCGTGGTCCCCCGGCTCGAAGACGTCGGCGCGCGGGTTGGCCAGGCAGGCGCCGATCGGCACGCCGCCGCCGAGCCCTTTCGCCAGCGTCATGACGTCGGGCGTGACGCCGTGGTGCTGGTGCGCAAACCAGCGGCCAGTGCGGCCGAGCCCGGTCTGCACCTCGTCGAGGATCAGAAGCAGGTTCTGCGCGTCGCACCACTCGCGTACGCCGGCGAGGTAGCCGCGGCCAGCCGGGATGATCCCGATCTCGCCCATCACCGGCTCGAGCATCACCGCGACGGTGCGGACGCTGGTCGCCTCCTTGATCGCATCGAGGTCGTTGTAGGGCACGTGGACGAAGCCCTCGGGCAGCGGCTTGAATGGGTCGGAGTATTTGTGCTGGCCGCCGGCGGTGACGGCCGCCAATGTGCGCCCGTGGAAGGAGCCGGTTGTGGTGATGATCTCGAAAGCGCTGTCCCGGTGCCGGGTTCCCCACTTGCGCGCGATCTTGATCGCCGACTCGTTGGCCTCCGCGCCGGAGTTGCAGAAGAAGACGCGGGACGGGAACGAAAGCTCGACCAGCCGCTGAGCCAGCTCGACCTGCGGCTGCGTGTAGTAGAGGTTGGAGGTGTGGATCAGGGCGTTCGCCTGCGCGGTCACGGCTGCGATGACGTCGGGGTGAGAGTGCCCGAGCAGGTTGACCGCAATGCCGGCCACAAGGTCGAGGTACTCCCGACCTGAGTCGTCGTAAAGGACACAACCCTGGCCGCGAACGAAGGTGACGGGTAGCCGCCGGCCCGTCTGCATCAGGTAGCGATCGGCAAGCTCGGCGGTCGTCACGGGGCGCACCTAGGGCTAAATAGGGCGCCGAATTGGTTCTTCGAGCCCCACCCACTGACCCCACCGCCCTCCCTCAGGGGCAACTTTGTGCGGCGGGGCGCAGAGTACGAGCGCCCCGAGCGGGTGTCAATCCAGGTCGTTAAGGCCATCAGGGCGTGACCATCGTCCCGATGCCCGCCTCAGTGAACAGCTCGAGCAGCAAGGCGTGCGGCGTGCGCCCGTCGACGATGTGCGCGAGGGGGACCACGTCGAGCGCGCGGAGGCAGGCCTCGAGCTTCGGGATCATCCCGCCCGTGACCTCGCCGGCCTCGATCCGCTGGCGGGCATCCTCGCGCGAGAGCACCGCCACGACCTGGCCGTCCACCCCCAGCACGCCGGCGACGTCGGTCAGCAGGATCACCTTGGCCGCGTTCAGGGCGACCGCGATCTCAGCCGCGACAGTGTCCGCGTTGATGTTGTACGCGTGACCGTCGTAACCCAGCCCGATCGAGGCGATCACGGGAATGTATCCACGGCCGAGGAGCGCGGTGATCGGCTCCTTGTTGACCTGGGTCACGCGCCCGACGAATCCCATCGACTCATCGAGAGGCTCGGCGATGATCGTCGGTCCGTCCTCCCCGCTCATGCCTACGGCCTGCCCGCCAAGCCGGTGGATGGCGGCCACGAGGTCGGGGCTGACCTTTCCGGTCAGGACCATCTTCACGACCTCCATGGTCTTGTCGTCCGTCACGCGCAGCCCCTTCTTGAAAGTTGGCTTCAAACCGAGCCGTTCGCTCATGGCCGAGATCTCGGGCCCTCCGCCGTGGACCAGGATCGGCTGCATTCCGACGTAGCGGAGCAGCACCACGTCGAGCAGCGTTTCGTCGCGCGCCGACTCGATGGCATTGCCTCCGACCTTGATGACGACCACCTGGCCGTGGAACCGCTTGATGTAAGGCAGCGCCTCGACCAGGACCTTCGCCCGTTCTTCGACCGACAGCGTCATGTCGTGTAGTCCGCGTTGATTCGCACGTATTCCTCCGAAAGGTCACATCCCCAGGCTTCGGCGTGCCCGTCCGCCAGGCCGAGTGTGGCCACGATCTCAATCTCGGGTTGCTCGAACGCGTGGCGAACGGCCGACAGGTCCACGTCTACGCCGGCGCCCCGTTCGAAGACGACCTCGCCACCCACGGTGAGGTGAAGCCTGTCGAGCGCCAGTTCGGCGCCACTGTAACCGAGGGCGCACACGATCCGTCCCCAGTTCGGGTCACCGCCGTGGATGGCGGTCTTGACCAGGCTCGAGGCGGCGACCGCGCGGGCCGCGAGCCGGGCATCCGCGTCGGATACTGCATCACTCACCTTGACGGTGATGAGCTTGGTGGCGCCTTCGCCGTCGCGGGCGATCGCGCGGGCCAGCCGCTGCGCAACCTCGAGCAGCGCCTGCTCCAGCTGCTCAGCTTCGACGGTGCCGCTCCGGATCGGCGCATTTCCGGCGGCTCCGTTCGCGAGGATCAAGAAGGTGTCATTGGTCGAGCTGTCTCCGTCCACGGTGACCTGGTTGAAGCTGCGGTCGGCGATCGACTTGACCAGCGCGCCCATCAGGCCGGGCTCGACCGCCGCGTCGGTCGTGACGTACGCGAGCATGGTCGCCATGTTGGGGTGGATCATTCCGGACCCCTTGCACATGCCACCCAGACGGACCATCGTGCCCGCGAGCTCCAGCTCGAGCTCCGCCGTCTTGGGGACTGTGTCGGTAGTCAGAATCGCTCGCGCGGCCGCCTCCCCACCCTCCGCGCTGAGATTGCCGCAAGCCTCGGTGATGCCAGGCTTGATCGCATTCATCGGCAGGTATCGACCGATGACGCCGGTCGAGCTGACCAGCACCTGGTCCGGGTCAAGGTCGAGCCGGTCGGCCGAAAGCTTCGCGATCTGCAGGGCATCCTTGAACCCCTGCGCTCCTGTGCATGCGTTGGCGTTTCCGGATGTGATCGTCAGAGCCTGAACCCGGTTGTGCTGCAGGTGAAGCTGGTCGATCACCACCGACGCCGACTTGATCTTGTTCGTGGTGAAGACTCCGCCGGTATCGCACATGAGCGAGGAATGAATCACGCAGAGGTCGTCCCTCTGCCCGGTCGGTATCGCCGACGCCCCGGCGGTGAAAGCCTTGATCCCGCACGCGGCGGTGCCGGCGCGAAAGCCGCGGGGGAAGGTCAGGGCCACTGGGCCGGGCCCTCAAGCGCTGTCGTGCGGTCGAAGCCGAAAGCGATGTTGAAGCACTCGACGCCCTGGCCCGCGGCACCCTTGAGCAGGTTGTCGAGCGCCGCGGTGACGACAGCCTTCTTGCCCTGGGCGGCAACGTTGATGAGGCACAGGTTCGTGTGGCTGGCGAGCTTGGTCGCCGGAGTGTGGTCGATCACACGAGTGAAGGGTTGAGCCGCATAGAACTCGCGATACGCTCCTTCGAGCTCCGCCACCGACCCCTTCAGATCGAAGTAGCAGCTGGCGAGAATGCCGCGGGTCATTGGGATGAGATGGGGCACGAATGTGACGTGGACCTCTCCGTTACGGCTGAGCTTGCCGAGTTCCTGCGTCAGTTCCGGGAGGTGGCGGTGGCCACCGATCGCGTAGGCGCCTACCGACTCGTTGACCTCGCTGAAGTGCACGCCGATTCCCGGCGAGCGCCCGGCGCCGCTGACGCCCGACTTCGCGTCCACAACTATGTCGGAAGCCACCAGCCCTGCGGCGACCGCGGGTGCCAGGGCGAGGATCGAGGCGGTCGAGTAGCACCCCGGGACGGCGACCAACGCAGCATCCTTGAGCTCGCGCTCGTGCAGCTCGGGAAGCCCGAACACCGCCTTCGCCAAGAGGCCGGGCTCGGGATGCTCCTGCCGGTACCAGACCGGGTATTGCTTCGCGTCGTTCAGCCGGAAGTCCGCGCTCATGTCGATCACCCGCGCGCCGGCGGCGATCCACCCGGCCGCTTTGCTCGCCCCGACGTTGTGCGGCAGGCAGCTGAACACGACATCGAGTCCCTCGGGATCGGGCTCGGCCCGGAACTCACCTTTGAGCTCCAGGAGCGGAAAGACCTCTGAGAAGGGTTTACCCGCGTACGAACGAGAGGTGAGCTGGCTGAGCTTCACGCCGGGGTGGCGGGCCAGCAAGTTCACCAGTGTCATCCCGGCGTAGCCGCTGGCCCCGGCCACGGCCGCCTTCACCGTGTTCGGCATGAACGCATGAGTATACAAGAGTATGCATAAACATCCGCCCCGGTCCGCGGCAAGTCGCGAAGTAGCGCCGCAGCTTCTCGCCGCCGTGATGCGCTTTCTATCCGATCCAGATCCTGCCGTGCGCCTCAGCGCCGCCGACGCAGTTGAGAAGCTCGCCCCGTGGCGGCCAAATTAGCCTAAACCGGAATCAGGGTTCGTTGAAAAAGCACGACTCGGCGCCCGTGTGGCACGCCGGCCCGGCCGGCTTCACCCGCAACAAGACCGCGTCGAGGTCGCAGTCGAGGCGCACCTCGACGACCTCCATTGTGTTGCCTGACGTCTCACCCTTCCGCCACAGCCCCCGCTCCCGCGAGTGGAACCACGCCTGGCCGCTCTCGCGCGTCCGCGTCCATGACTCCTCGTCCATGTAGGCGAGCATCAGCACCTTGCCGGAGTCGGCATCCTGCACAACCGCCGGCACAAGTCCCTTTGAAAAGTCGGGTTTCATGGCCTGATCTCCAAACCCCTGGCCGCCAGCTCTTGTTTCACAGCCGCGATCGACAGCTCTCCGAAATGGAAGACGGACGCGGCCAGCATCGCCTCGGCGCCTCCTTCGGTCAGCGCCCTATACATGTGCTCGACCGTTCCCGCGCCGCCCGACGCGATGACCGGCAGCCGCACCGACGACGAGATGGCGCGGAGCAGCTCGAGGTCATAGCCCTCGTGAGTCCCGTCCTTGTCCATCGACGTGAGCAGGATCTCCCCCGCTCCCAGCTGCTCTCCGAGCACGGCCCATTCCACTGCGTCCCGGCCAGTGGTGCGCCGCCCGCCGTGACTGAACACCTCCCAGCCCGGGTGACCCTCGACTCGCCGCCGCGCGTCGATCGCCAGGACCACGCACTGCGAGCCGAACACCTCCGCGCATTCGCCGATCAAGTCGGGGTTCTCGAGCGCCGCGGTGTTGACGGACACCTTGTCCGCGCCATGGGTCAGCAGCTCGGCCATGTCTTCTACGCTGCGTACCCCACCCCCCACCGTCAGAGGAATGAAGACCTGGTCGGCGGTTCGCTCCACCACACCGAGCAGAATTTTCCGGGCGTCGGACGACGCAGTGATGTCTAGGAACACGATCTCGTCGGCGCCTTCTCGGTCATAGGTGGCCGCCAGCTCCGCCGGGTCGCCGGCGTCGCGCAGGTCCTTGAACTTCACACCCTTGACGACGCGACCGTCCGTGACGTCCAGGCACGGGATGATGCGCTTGGCCGGCATCAGCTGCAGTACGTCACGAAGTTCTTGTACACGCGCAGGCCGTCCGCTCCGCTCTTTTCAGGGTGGAACTGCGTCCCCATGACGTTGCCGCGTGCCCCAGCAGCCGCGGGTGAATGTTCGGTCCAAGCGATCGCCGCGTCCGACGACGAGGGCGTGTACGAGTGGACGAAATAGAAATAGGAGCGGTCCTTGATCCCTTGCCACAACATCGAGTCGTCGCTCTGCTGCAAGCGGCACCATCCGATCACGGGGAGGCGCGCACTGTTCGCAACCTCGACCACCTTTCCAGGCAGCAGCCCAAGCCCCTGGTGGCGGCCGTGCTCCTCCGATTCTTCGAACAGGAGCTGGTACCCGAGGCACACGCCCAGCAGCGGCTTGCCCTTGCGGGCGATGTCCACGATGCGCCGGCCGAGGCCGTTTTGCGAGAGCTTTTCCAGGGCCGGCGCGAAAGCCCCGACTCCTGGCAGCACGATTCCTTCCGCCTGCTCGAGCTCTTCCGGATCCGCCGAGAGCTTGGGCTCGGCTCCCACGTGCGCGAGCGCCCGCTCGACAGAGCGGATATTGCCCACGCCATAGTCGACGATCGCGATCAACCCAAGAGTCCCTTCGAAGACGGCACGCCCGCAGCATCGCCGGGCGACATCGCCTCGCGCAGCGCCAGGCCAAGGGCTTTGAACGTCGCCTCCGCGATGTGGTGGCGGTTTCGCCCGCGGATCACGTCGACGTGGATGGTCGCGCCCAGGTGGATGGACAGCGCTTTCCAGAACTCTTCGATCACCTCGGACTCGAGCGTTCCGATGCGGCCTCGCATTGACACGTTGTAAGAGAGGAAAGGACGCTTGCCCAGGTCGATGACCACCCGGGCGAGCGATTCGTCGAGCGGCGCGTAAGCCGATGCGAACCGGGTGATCCCCACGCGATCGCCGAGGGCCGCCGAAAGCGCCTGGCCGACGACGATGCCCGCGTCCTCGACCAGGTGGTGGGCATCGACGTGGAGGTCGCCGGAGCCGCGAAGGGTGAGGTCGAAGCCGCCGTAACGTGCGACCTGCTCGATCATGTGGTCCAGGAATGGCAACCCGGTCGCGACCTTGATGCGCCCGCGTCCTTGAAGATCGACCTTCGCCGCCAAACGCGTTTCCTTGCTCTTCCGGGCGATCTCTCCCTTCCTGCTACTCAAGGCGAACCTCCACTGCGTGCGCATGTGCTCCAAGCCCCTCCAGCTCCGCCAGGCGCACGCATGCGTCGCGCAGCATCTCGAGGTCGCCGCGGTTGAGGCTCAGGACGCTCGTTCGCTTCAAGAAAGTGTGTACGCCGAGCGGCGAGCCGAATCTCGCGGCTCCTGCGGTCGGGAGCGTGTGGTTCGGGCCCGCGACGTAATCGCCAAGCGGGACGGTCGCGTACGGCCCGACAAAAACGGCGCCCGCGTTTTCGACCTGCGTCGCGCGGTGGCTTGCATCCTCGGTGACGATCAGGAGGTGCTCCGGCGCGAAGTCGTTGGCGAGCTGCATCGCCTGGTCGAGGTCGTCCGCCACGACGATGCAGCAGTTGGCCTTGCGGATGATCTCCTTGCGTTCAAGGCCGCCCACCAGGCTATCGAGCTCCTCCTCCACCCGATCGGCGAGGTGCGACGAATCGGTGATGAGAACCGCCCACGCAAGCGGGTCGTGCTCCAGCTGAGCAGCCATGTCTGACGCCACGAAATCCGGGCGAGCCTTCTCGTCCGCGATCACCATCACCTCGGTCGGGCCCGCGATTCCGTCGACCCCGACCGCGCCGAACACCTCTCGTTTCGCGAGCGTGACGTAGATGTTCCCCGGCCCGGCCAAGACGTCGACGCGGGGGATCGTCGCCGTCCCGTATGCGAGCGCGGCGATCGCCTGCGCACCTCCCACCCGATAAACGGCGTCCACGCCGGCGATGTACGCGGCCGCGAGGATGGCCGAAGGCACTGTGCCGTCTGCTCGGGGCGGCGTCGCAAGCACGACCTCCGGCACTTTCGCGATCCGGGCCGGTATGACGGTCATCAACACCGTCGAGGGATAGGGAGCGCGACCTCCTGGTGCGTAAAGACCGGCGCGCCGGACCGGGCGTGTCAGGAGCTTGAGCCCCGGCAGCCCGCTCGACATCGACATCAGCTGCCGCTCGTGAAAGGCGCGGATGCGCTCGGCCGCGAACTCCAGGGCAGCTCGGTCCGCAGGGTGGAGCTTGCCTGCAGCCTCGGCCAGCTCGCGCTGCGGCACCTCGAAAGTGCCGCCAGGGTCAGGCGCCCAGCCGTCGAACTTCGTTCCAAGCTCTCGGAGCGCGTCGTCACCCTCGGCCGCAACACGGGCGCAGATGCCGGCCACCACTGCTCGCTCCTTTCCGAATTGCGAGAGGTCGAGCCGCCGCCGCGACATCGGAGAGTCAAGCCACGACCCGACGTCGAAACGCTTAACGGTCATGCGCCGCCTCCCGCAGCCTGCCGACCGCCGCCTGCACGGCGTTGGTGCGCGTCTTGAGGCTGGCCTGGTTGGCGATCAATCGAGCCGTCGAAGACCCCAGGATCGCGGTCACCCTCAGCCGGTTCTCTTTCAGCGTGCGGCCGGTCGCGGTGAGGTCGACGATCGCATCGACCAAACCGACCTGCGGCGCCAGCTCGACCGACCCGTGCAGCTGCACGACCTCGACCGCCTGGCCGCGCGCTTCAAACCAGGAGCTGGCCGTGCGGGGGTATTTGGTGGCCACCCTCAGCTGCGGCGGCCACGTTTCAGGCCCGTTGAGCCTGGACGCGAGCGGCACCGCCAGCACCAGCTGGCAGCGGCCGAACTTGAGGTCCACCAGCTCGTAATGCGCCCCGGGCGTCTCCCAGAGGATGTCCTTGCCCACAATCCCCAGGTCGGCCGCCCCATGGTCCACATAAGCAGGCACATCCGCCGGCCGCACCAGGATCACCCGTACGCCGGAGCGATCGACCATCAGCTGGCGGCCAAGCTCGTCCGCGCTGAGCCGGGCCACTCCCGCACGCGCCAGCAGTCTCAGCGCACCCGGCATCAGGGCCCCGGTCGGCACCGCGATCGAAACCTTCCCGCCCACGGCCGCCCTCCGCGGCGTCACGCCAACCCTCCTGCCAGACGCCCGGCCACCTGCTCCGGAGGAAGCCGGCGCGTGCGCTGTCCCCGCGCGGTCCACGACACGTTCGCCTCGGTCCGGCAGTGGATGAGGTTGACGGCGCCGACAGTTCGCCACCAGGTTTTCGACGCTGCCTGGTCTCGCGCCTGGGTGTCGACGACCGCGCGCATACCGAACAGCCGCAGCGTCGAGCCAAGCCTGAGCGCCGTCTTCAATCCCGAGCCGCTCCACGCCACGGCAGCGTCGATCCGCGGCAGCGCCGGAGGCCGGGTGGCCCGAGTCAGCATCTCCCAGACGAGGTCGAGCTGAACGACGAAACCGGTCGCCGGGGCCGGCCTGCCAAAGCGCGCGAGCAGGCCGTCGTACCGCCCGCCCTGAGCGACCGGGCGTCCGATGTCGGGGCCGTAGCCCTCGAAGATGATCCCGGTGTAGTAATCAAAGTCGCGGATGGCTCCCAGGTCGAGACTCACGACGTCGCCCAGGCCGTGCGCGACAAGGAGCTCTCGCACCTCGGCGAGCTCGGCGAGCGCGCGCTCAGACCGGCGATTGCGTACCAACCCGCCCGCGGCCTCGAGGATCTCGGACCCACCGCGAAGGGCGGGGAACCGCAGCAGCAGCTCATGCTCGGCGGAACGCAGAGGCGTCTTCTCGAGCAGCGCTTCGAGAGTCACGAAATCTCGCGCAGCCAGGGCTACGCGGACGGCTGCTTTCACGTCGTCGGGCAGCTTGACCGCGTCCATGATCCCGTGGAAGAACTCGGCGTGACCGACGTCGACCTGGTAACGCTGAACGCCGCTTGCCTGTAAGCAACGTGCGGCGAGCGCGATCACCTCGGCGTCCGCCACCGTGCCCGGGGCCCCGACCAGCTCGGCCCCCACCTGGTAGGTCTCGCGACGCTGGTGAAACCGGCCCTCGTCCGTCGAGAGCACCGGCCCCGCGTAGCAGAGCCTGAGGGGCAGTGGCGATCCTTTGAGTTTGCTCGCGACCAGCCTGGCCACCGGCACGGTGCGCTCGCCGACGAGCCCGATGACCTCACCGCGCGCATCCGCGAACTTGAAAAGGCGGCGGCGCTGCTCGGCGCCGATTCCGCGCTCGAGCACCTCGGTACTCTCGACCATCGGAGTGATCACGTGGCGATAGCCCCACCGGCGCATCTCGGCGAGGACCGATTCCTGTGCTTCTCGCAGCACTTCGGCCTCGTCCGGCAGACGGTCGCGAAAACCTGGGACGCCGCCCAGGTGACCAACTTCTGACTCGCGACTACCGCCGGTGAAGAGACCTCCGGGCCGCGGCCACCTGAGATTCGCTAGCTTTCATCTTCGTCCTCGTCATCGCTGTCGGCATCCGCATCTTCGCTGAAGTCGACCGGCTCGGCATCGTCCTCGACCGCGTGCATACCCTCCTCGAGGTCATCGCTAGCCGCCGCCTCGACCAGCGGCTCCTCCTCGTCGTCCTCGCCGGCGAAGACTTC
>Ga0209118_1000406_pt1 | contig 24166 bp, 14 predicted proteins | sample BlaSpr_A8_Ref_M1_FD_187988 | JGI IMG/M metagenome (GOLD analysis project Ga0209118, IMG submission 187988) | Forest soil microbial communities from Thunder Bay, Ontario, Canada - Black Spruce, Ontario site 2_A8_Ref_M1 (SPAdes) (version 2) | ecosystem: Environmental > Terrestrial > Soil > Boreal...
CGGACGAGCGGCGGCGCGAGCGCGGACGGTCTGGCAGGCGTCGAGAGCGCGGCACTGTCGGCGGCAGGCCTCGACCTGGCCGCGCTGCTCCACCCTGACCGCAGCTTCGCGATCCAGGCGACCGCCGCCGCGTCCCGCATCCGCGACACCCGCTGGGCCGCGCTGTCCGCGAAGGACGGTCTGGTCGACGGCCAGCGCGACCGCTGGGGCCGGCGGGCCGACGTGGATCGCGAGGCGCCGGAGCTGCAGCTGCGCCTGCGGCTGCTCCGCGACCGGGCGACGCTGCTGCTCGACACCTCGGGGGAGCCGCTCGACCGGCGCGGCTATCGCCTCCTCGCGACCACCGCGCCGGTGCGCGAGTCGCTCGCCGCGGCTTGCGTTCTCGCCGCCGGTTGGGACGGTCAGGGTGCGGTGGTCGATCCGATGTGCGGCTCGGGGACGCTGCTGGTGGAGGCTGGCTGGGTGGCGCTCGGCATCCCGCCGGGGCAGCTGCGGCAGCTTCGCCAGCCGGGACAGGGCGAGGCCGGCTGGGCGTTCGAGCGCCTGCCCGGCTTCGATCCGGCGGCCTTCGCCGCGGTGCGTGCCGAGCCGCTGCCGGTGCCGGGGCCGGGGGTGCGGCTGGTGGGCAACGACCGCTCGGCGGAGGCGCTGCGCGCCGCGCGCGCCAACCTCGAGCGCGCGGGATTGCAGCAGCGCGCGCAGCTGACCCGCGGCGAGGCCGCCGCCCTCCGCCCGCCCACCGGGCGCGGCCTGTCGCCGGGCCTGGTGGTGATCAATCCGCCCTACGGCGAGCGTGCCGCCACCGATGCCGGCCACTGGCGAGACCTGGGCGACCTGCTCAAGAAACATTTCCAAGGCTGGCGCGCCGCGGTGCTGGCCGGCGGCGAGGGTCTAGGCAAGCACATCGGCCTGCGCCCGCGCCGGCGCCTGCCGGTCAAGAACGGCCCGCTGGACGCCCGCATCCTGATCTTCGATCTCTTCTGACCTGCGTGTATGCTGAACACGAAAGGGGCCAGGATGGAAATGCCGCTTGCACTGCCGCGCCGCAAGGCGGGTCGCTGCGCTGCTTGGGCCTTCATGGCTCTGGTCATTGCCGCCGCCGCAGCACATGCCCAGGAGTGGCGGCGCATCGGCCCTGAGGTCGGTAATGTCGCCTCCCTGGCGGCTGCTCCGTCCAAGCCGGAGGTGGTCTATGCCGGCCTCTGCCCCGGAGGCGTCTTTCGCAGTGCCGACCGGGCACTCCTGGATCTTCGCCGGCTATGGTCTGCTGCCGAACACCTGCGTAACGTCACTCGCCGTGGGGCCCGGGGATGCGAACGTCGTGTACGCGAGCACTGACGAGGTAAGCCCCATCGGCATCTGGCGCAGCGCGGATGGAGGGCGGAGCTGGGAGCGCCGCGCGCGCGGCATCGACTCGTGCTGCACGGTTCGCGCTCTGCTCCTCGATCCTCGGCGCCCTGAGACACTCTACGTGGCGCTTGAATACGACGTATGGCGATCCGACGACGACGGGGAATCGTGGGTGATGAGAAGCACCGGGTTGGCGGCCTACGTGAGGGGCCTCATCCTCGATCCGGCAACCCCGCGGGCGATCTACGCGGTGAGTGAAACTGGCCTCTTCTTCACCTCGGACCGCGCTGACTCCTGGCAGCAGATCAGCCAGAAGCAGGGCCTCGACTTCCTGGTCGCGGACCCGCGGCGACCGGGGTCTCTCTACTCGCTGGACTTCGAGGGAAGGGTCTTCCACAGCCAGGATGGAGGTGCCGGGTGGCAACGGGTCGGCAATTCGGGACTTGGCGAGGGCGGCTCCGCAGGTTTTTTCCTGGCCGAGGGCTGGCTCTACGTCATCTCGTACGGCGGCGGCATCGTGCGCAGCCGGGACGGCGGCCATCACTGGACCGTGGCCACGGCGGGCCTCACGCAGTCCGCGGTATTGGCGCTCGTTCCCGGTCAGGCTTCCTTGCTCATCGGCACGCCTGACGGCGTCTATCGCAGCGAGGACCGCGGCAGGTTCTGGACGAAGTCGTCCAGCGGCCTCGATGCGGCGCCGAGCCAGCGGGTCGCGTTGGATGCCGGCGACGCGAGGCTCATCTACGCCGGCGGCGGTCCTTACGCTTCACATGACGGCGGAGCCACCTGGCAGCTGGTCGATACCCCGATCGGATCCGGCGCGCCCGCGATCGCCACGGACCCGCACCGCGCCGGCGTGGCCTTCGTCGGCGGCTGGGGTATGACGCGGACCAAGGACGGGGGCTCGAGCTGGGCCAGCTGGAACGCCGTCGCGAGCTCGAATTGTGCGGTGATCCGCGACATTGTCATCAGTCCCGTGGGGGATGCCGTGTACGCCAGCGGCTTGGAAGTCAATGGCCAATGCCTCCAGGAACCGGGAACCTGCCTCAACCTGGTGAGCCGCGACGGCGGACGAACGTTCGATTGTGACGTGACTCCCGAAGCAGGCTGGCCGCTCCAGGTGCTCGCGGTGGGGCCATCGGAGGCGGCGTACGCAGCCGCTCAGACAGAAGCTGGCTTTGCTTTCTATCGCCGCCGTCCCGAAGACCGCCAGTGGCAGCTTCTTACCCGCCAGATCTATCCCAGCGCGATTGCTTTGGACCCCACGAACGAGGCGCGCATCTACGCCGGAGACCTCTTCTCCGGCTCGTTCGCCCGCAGCAGCGATGGCGGGCGTACATGGGAATTCACCAGCCTGCAGGGCGGCGCCGCGGCGATCGCAAGCATCATCGTAGATCCGGCCAAACCCGATCGGATCTACGCCGCCACCGGCGACGGAGTCTTCATCTCGGCGGATCGCGGGTCGACCTGGAGCACGCTGGGGACGCCGCTCTTCGATGTGATCCCGACCCAGCTCGTGCTGGATCCCAGGGAGAGCTCGCTCTACCTTGCGACGCAGGAGTCAGGGATCTTGCGCCTGCGTCCCCTGCACTGAGCTCCCAAGCCGGCGGCAACCTGCTGGCATGCGCTCCCGAAGCTTGTGTTATCTTGCTGGAAGATTCCCTTCGGTGGCGCATCATGCGCTTCGACCCGATTGCTCCTCCAAGACGCAGGCGACGTCGAGCGATGACGCTCGCGGTCATCGCCGCCGCCCTGGCCGGGCCGCTGGTCGCCGCGCCGCCCACCGCCGTGCCACCCGCCACCGCGCCGGGCGCCGCCGCGCCGCTCGGCGCCGCTACGCCTCCGAGTAAGCCGGCCGCGGGCTCCGTGCTCGTCGCGCTGAGCTTCGACGACGATCTCGTCGAGACTGGCCCGGACACCCTGACCGTGTTCCAGCATGCCAAGGGCACCGTGCAGCTGTCGAGCGCCTTTCGCTGGAGTGGCACGCATTCGGTCGAGATCCACGACGAGGCGGGCGACCACGATTTCCCCGAGCTCTTCGGCAACTTTCCGCTGCGCCGCTCGGGTTGGCTCGTCGTGCACTTCGCGCTGCTGGTGGCGACTCCGGGAGAGGCGTTCAACATTGCCCTCGCCGGGCCGCGGAGGTTCACCCTCCGCCGCGACGGTATCAGCTTCTGGTTGCAAGCCCGCGACGGCTATCTGCTGCAAGTCTCCGACAGCATCCCCAAGCGATTGTTTCCGCTGCGCGCCTTTACCTGGTATTTCGTAGACGTCGACCTCGACCTCGACGCCGGCCTCTACGACTTGCGGATCAGCGAGGAGGGAGTGCCGCGGCCCCTCGTGGCCCTCGAGCGGCAGCCCAATGCTCCGAACCAGCCGGGCAGCGCGGTCGAGGCCTTCTCCTTCATCGGTGATCTGGAGGACGTCTCGCGGGTCACCTACTACGTCGACGATCTCGTGATTGGCACGGACATCAGCGTACGGCTGCTCCCCTTCGCCGCGCCGGGGCGCCGGCGCCTGTTTGCCGAGAGCATGGGCGACCTTCGTCGCCTCGAGGATGGACGCTTGACCTGCTTGCCCTTCGTCGCCTTCGGCGATCTGGGTCTCACCGCCGAGGAGGTCACGCGGCTGCGCGCCGAAGTCCGCCTCGAGGCGCTGCTGCAAGCCCTTTCGGGAGCGTCGCCAGCGGTCAAGGCAACGGCTGCCGGCGCGGCCGAGCGGGCGCTGCCCCTTTGGCGCGAAGGATGTCTCGCCCTGGAGCGCGGCGAGGCTGCGCATGCGGCCGAGCTGTTTCAGCGCGCTGAGCAAGCCGCCCCCGGCGCGCCGCTGATCGTGATGGCGGAGGCGCTGGCAGAGATCGCGCGGGGGCACACCGCGGCGGCGGCCACTGCGCTGGGCAGGCTGGTGACCGATCCACAAGATCCGCGGCGCGCCGTTCTCGAGGCGCTCCTCCTCGCCCGTAACGGCGACTGGGGAAGCGCCGAGGCCAGGATCGCCGGTGAGGCCGGGGCAGCGCCGCGGAGCCCGCTGCTCGCCAGCGCCCGCTATCACCTGCAGCTCTGGCAGGGCCGCTTCCGGGAAGCGCGCGCGGCCGCGCAGACGGAACGCCTCGCCGCCAAGGATCCCAAAGCGCGGATGCTGTGGGCCGAACGCGCCGGCGATGCCGCGTTGCTCGGCCGCGACCTCGAGGCCGCCGAGCAGCTTTACCAGGAGGCGCTGCGCGAGAGCGTCTACCCGCAGGCGCTGCTCTGCCGCTTGGCGGACGTCCGGTTCCTGCGCGGCGACCTCGCCGGGGAACGGGCCTTCCGCGAGCGCGTCTACGGATTCCTGCGACCGCCGCCCCGGCCGGCCAGCGATGCGGTGGCGCCGAGGCCATGAAGCGCGTGCATCATCCTGCTTACCGCTGCGCGGGTGTCGCCGCGTGCTCGCGCCGCGCGCTGGCGCTCATGATCTTGTCCGCGTTGTTCGCATTGTTCGCGTCCGCATGGTCCGCGTCGTTCGCGGCGTCCACGGCGGCGGCGGCAGCGCCCGAGCCGGGGTTCGAGGATTGGTATCCCCGCGACATCCGGCCTCCCGCTGGGACCCAGTATCCATGCGCCTTGCGCGCCCTGCCACCCGCGCTCGCCGGCATTCCGCCTGCGGAGCACCGCTTCATCAACCACACCTACGCCCTGATCTTGCGCGCCACCCAGGCCAAGCTGGTGATGCTCAAGGCGCTCGACGGTGCCCAGGCCGCGGCCGCATGGAACACCTATCAGCGCACCACCTCCGAAGCGCAGCGCACCCTGCAAGCCGAGCCGGTGCCCGTGGGCCTCGAACGATTCCGCGATCGTGTCGCCTCCGCCCTCGGGCTCCAGATGACCTTCTTTGCCAAAGCGCTGGACGCACGGCGCCACGGGCAGACCCTCGAGCAGGTCTTTCGCATTCCTGAGGGACGGATGGCCTCGATGCGCCTTCAAGGCGCGTGGGCGACGATGTCGGCTCGCTACCCCGGCTGGTCCCCGGAGACCCGGGACAGCATCTACCATCACCTCTGCGCGCTGGACCTCTTCTGAAACGTGGCCGCCCGGCCGAGGAGGCGCCCTTGCGAGTGCTGATCGAGGATCTTGCCTACGCTGTCCGGAAGCGGGCCTCCTCGTGACCTCGGGAGCGTCCCGGCTGATCGGCAGCCTGCTTTTCGAGGTGAGCCCGACGGACGGTGTCACCTACGCACGGTCGCGACGTTGCTCGTCGTCGTGGCGGCATGCGCGAGCTGCCTGCCGGCGCGCCGCGCCGCCGGCGCCGATCCGGTCCGCGCGCTGGGCCAGGAGTCAAACGCGCCGTGGCTCACGGCGCGGTAGGAGGCTCGCGGCTGGCAGTCAGCGGTCTTGGAGATGGAAGCTGGCCCGCGGCCAGCCTGCGAGGGTTGGCCTGACCGGCCCGCGGGCTGGCAGGCTGTTCCAACGCACTGCTCGCTGCTCGAGAGGGGGGTCAGAGGCTGCGCTTGCGCGCGCGCAGGCCGCGGCGGCTGCCGCCGTCCTTGCGCGGCTTCGGTCCGCCGGGGCCGCGGAAGCCGCTGAAGCTGCCGCCGCCGAAGCCGCCCCCGTCGAAGCCGCCGTCTCGGCTGCCGAAATCGCCGCCGGGCCGGGGCCCGCGAGGCGGTCCCGGAGTACGTTCGCGGGCCTCGTTGACGTTCAAGTTGCGGCCCTGGAAGCTGCGCCCGTTGAACTCCTCGATCGCCTTCTGGGCCTCGGTATCGGAGCTCATCTCGACGAACCCGAAGCCGCGCGACCTGCCGGTCGCCCGATCGGTCATCACCTGCGCCGATTCGCAGAGCCCTGCCGTGGAGAACAGCTCTTTCAGGTCGTCGCTGGAGGTGTCGAAATTGAGATTGCCGACAAAAAGCTTCCTACCCATCCTCGCTCCTTGGCCAGAGGCCCCAGGTCTCCCGCCCGTCAGGGGCGGCGACGCGTCGCTTTTCAGGCGGAATGGTGGTGGCCGCCTCGGAATCCATCGGAACCGGGAGGGACACTTCACAAACCGGTGGAATGAAAATATAGCACATTCTCCATGCGATGGGCGGCCACCCGGGAGGGCGCCGAGGTCCGGCGCGACGAGACGCTGCCTCCATGGCGCCGTGATAACCTTTTCGCGGATCATTCGAGGGGATGTGACGTGATCAGCAGGACGCAGCAAGAGCTTGGGCCGCTTGACTTCCTGACCCGCGCGTCGTCACTGGCAGCGTTGCTGCTGCTCGCGGTCTCGTGGCTGCTGGCGGCGGCCGGACCGGCGGCGGCCAGCCCGGCGGCCGCCGCGGCCAGCTCCTCCCCGGGTGGCAACCTCGGCGCCGCAGCGGGCCGCGGCGTTGCCGCCCTCGCGCCCGCGCCCAAGTCCTCCTCCGACGCCCGCAAGTCACGCCGGGGCGGGCCCCCGGCCGGCACCGCCGGCTCGCCTGCCACCGGCGCGCCGGCCGCCGGCGCCCCCAATCCCGGCAAGGAAGCGCCGGCTGTCACCGGACCCGAGCCCTGGGAAGCAGCGCCGTTCACCGCCGATCCGGCGGCCGTGGCACGCGCCGCCGCCCGTTTCGCGGGGCACGACGGCGAGCCGGTCGTGATGCTGCTCTCGGATCAGCGTTACAGCCTGGACCGAGCCGGGCGCGAGACCTACACCCAGCGCCTGGTCTATCGCATCGTCTCGACCGGGGCCGACAGCAGCTGGTCGACCGTCGAGAGAAACTGGTCGCCGTGGCACCAGACGCGCCCCGAGGTGCGGGCGCGGGTGATCACGCCGGAAGGCGTTGTCCACTCGCTCGATCCCGGTTACCTCACCGAGAGCGGCGAGGTCCAGGATGGCCCCGACATGTTCGGCGACGGCCGCGTGCTGCGCGGGCCGCTGCCGGCGACCGGCCCCGGCGTGGTCGTCGAGCAGGAGGTGACGGTCCGCGACACCGCACCCTTCTTCGACTCCGGCATCGTCGAGGTGGCCGACGTGACGGCCTCGGTGTGGGCGCACCATGTCCACATCGTGCTCGAAGCGCCGGCCGGCACGCCGCTGCGCTACGTGACGCGCCTGCTGCCCGCGACCCCGCCGCGCGACGAGCTGGTTGCCGCCGGCACGAGCAGCCAACCCGGCCAGCCCGGAGACCAGACGCGCCGCCTGACCTTCGACTACCGGGATCTGGCGGCCGAGGAGCCGATCGAGGCCGGTCTGCCTCCCGACGTGCCGCGCAGCCCCTACCTGGCGTTCTCGACCGGCCGGTCCTGGGGCGACGTCGCGCGGCGCTACTCCGAGATCGTCGACCAGGCCATCCGCGGCGCCGACCTGTCGCCTTTGATCCGCGCCGCCGGCGGTCCGGGGCCGTCCCAGCTCGAGACCATGAACCGGCTGCTCGAGCGGCTGGGCGAGATCCGCTATACCGGCGTCGAGCTCGGACAGGGCGGCATCGTGCCGCGAAGCCCGGGCGAGACGCTGCGGCGCAGGTTCGGCGACTGCAAGGACAAGGCGGTGCTGCTCATCGCCGCGCTGCGTGCGCTGGACATCCCGGCGTACGCCGCCTTGCTCAACGCCGGCGACGATCAGCAGGACGTCGAGCAGGACCTGCCCGGGTTCGGCGCTTTCAACCACGCCATCGTGGTGGTGCCCGGCACGCCGTCGATCTGGATCGACCCGACCGACCGCTTTGCCCGCGCCGGCGAGCTGCCGACCGACGACCAGGGCCGCCTGGCGCTGATCGCCAGCTCGACCGCGACCGGCCTCGTCCGCACGCCCGAGGCCGATGCGGCGGAGAACCGGGCGGTCAAGACCCGCGAGTTCTTCCTCGCCGACCTGGGAATGGCGCGCGCGGTCGAGACCGACGAGTACTCGGGTGCCGCCGAGCGCGACCTGCGCGCCTTCTACATCAGCGAGGACCCCGAGGCGCTGCGTGACGCGGTGTCCGAGTACATGCGCAAGACATACCTCGCCAAGGACCTCGCCGCCTACGATCACGCCAACCCGCTCGATCTGTCTCACCCCTTCCGTTTGCGTTTCGAGACGCGGGACACCAAGCGCGCGGTCACCGACGAGAAAGCGGCGGCGGTCGCCATCCTGCCCTCGGCGCTGCTCGACCAGCTGCCGGACGAGATCACCGCCCCGGAGCGCGACAAGCCGGGCCAGCCGCGCGTGGCCGACTACTACTTCGGCCGGCCGTTCACCGCCGAGGCGATCTATCGCATCGTGCCGCCGCCCGGATTCGCGCCGCATCCGCTGCCCAGCAACCGGGTACGCCACCTCGGTCCTGCCACGCTTTCGGAGGAGTACGCCGCCGGCGCCGGCGGCATGGTGACGGCGACCTTGCGGCTCGCGAGCGGCAAGCGGCGCATCAGCTCCGGCGAGTTCGAGCAACTGCGCGCCGCCGTCCACGCGCTGGCCGCCGCCAAGCCGATCGTGCTGCAGTTCGCACAGGTGGGCGAGGAGGACCTGGCGGCGGGGCGGGTGCGAGAGGCGATCGCGGAGTTCCAGCGCGAAGCGACGGCGGCGCCCAAGCAGGCGCTGCCCCACTGCCGGCTGGCGCGCGCCCTGCTCGCCGGCGGCATGGGCGAGGCGGCACGCCAGGAGGCGGACCGCGCCGTCCGCCTCGAGCCGCGCTCGGCCGCCACCCAGCGCACTCTCGCCTGGGTGCTGCAGCACGACATCCTGGGACGGCGCTTCGGCGCCGGCTTCGACCGCGCTGGCGCCGTCGCCGCCTATCGCAAGGCCAGGAGCCTCGACGCCGACGACGAGGCGACCCGCGCCGACCTCGCGATCCTGCTCGAGCACGACGCCCAGGGGCTACGCGCCGGGCGCCGATCTCGAGGGGGCGATCACCGAGTACCAGGCCCTGCGCAGTGACCTCAAGAACAAGGCGATGGACGACAACCTGCTGGTCGCCCTGCTGCGCGCCGGCCGTTTTGCCGAGTTGCAGGAGCTTGCCGCCGAGATCGAGGACACGCCGCCTCGCGACGCGCTGCGCCTGGCCGCGGCGGCGGCGACCTCCGGGCCGGAGGCGGCGGTGCGCGACGCGGAGCGCCGGCTCCGGGATCCCGCGGCCGAGGTGTCGGCGCTGGACGCCGCGGCGCAAGAGCTGGTGGCGATGCGCCGCTACGGCGAGGCCGCGGCGCTGCTCGCGCGCGCCGGGCAGCAGTCGCCGAACGCCGCCGCCTTCCTCGCCCGCGCCGACGCGCTGCGGCGGGCGCGCCGGCACGAAGAGGTGCGGCTTCCGGACAGCGATCCGGCGAGCGCCGCCAAGCGCTTCCTGCTCGCCGCTCTGGCCGAGCCGCCGGCGACCGACCGGATGCTGGGGCTGCTCAGCCGCGGACTCGCGGAGAGCTTGACTCCGGCCGCGCGGCGGGAGCTGCTCGAGGCGCCCGGCCGCGGCGTGCGCGCCTCGCATGCCTCGGTGCAGCACGAGGGACTCGCCGCCGAGGTTCGTCAGGACCTGGTGCTGGCGGCATGGCGCGCGGCGGTGCAGGGCGACGAGCAGGCCGGTTTCCGCGTCGAGATCTCGTCGGCGGTGGGCGAGCGGCCCGGGCGCTCCGCCTTCTTCGTGATGCGGGAAAGCGGCGAGTACCGCATCGCCGGCTTTGGCGATGCGCCCGCCACCCTCGGCCTCGAAGCGCTGCGGCGCGTCGCCGCGCGTGATCTGCGCGGCGCCGGGCAATGGCTGGACTGGGCGACCGAAGAACTACAGATCCTGGGGACACCGGCGGCCCTCCCGGAGATCTCGGAGATCAAGGAGATCTCGGAGACGCCGCCGGCGGCGGGCGCGACCGGCGCGGCGGGCTCAGGCGGCGAGCTCGGCGCGGCCGGCGGCGGCGGTGAGGCGCCGAGCGTGCCGCTGCTGGAGCTCTGGGGCCATTGGAGCCGGAGCCCCGCGGCCGGTGTCGCGGCGAACCCGGCGGCCGACGAGATCCGTTGCGCGGCGGCCAGCCTCGCGGCAATGGGCACACCGGCGGCGATGACCGTGGTGCCGGCGATGGCGGAGGTTACCGCGCCGCCGGCGCGGCCGGCGCGGCCGGAGAGCAGCGCGATGGGCGCCGGCGGTTCCGCTGCGGCCCATGGCGAGTCGGTGGTGGCGATCCTGCGCTCCTGCCGCGACGGCGCCGAGGCCGGCTCCCGCGCAGGTTCCGAGGCCGGCAGCGGCGCCGGAGCGGGAGCAAGAGCGGGAGCCGGCGACACTCGGCGGCTTGCCTTCGACGTGGCCCTTGCCGGCGCCTATCGGGGCCTCGGCCGCTTCCAAGACCTGCTCGCGACGGCGGGCGCCTTGACCGCTGCCCGTCCCGACTCCGCGATCGCCTTCGCCTTGCAGGCGCAGGCGCTGGCAGGGCTGGCGCGCTGGGCGGAGCTCGGGGCCCTGGCGGAGCGCCGGCTGCAAGCGCATCCCGAGGACACCGCCGCCCTGCGCGCCGCGGCACGCGCCGCCTCGCGGCGCGGCGATCTGGACACGGCCTCGAAGCTGCTGCGCCGCGTGGTGGACAGCGGCCGGGAGAGCGCCGGCGACCTGAACGAGCTGGCATGGCTGGCGCTGGTGCGCGGCCGGCCCGACGACCAGGCGGTCGAGGACGCCCAGCGCGCCGCGATGCTGTCCGGGTATCGCGACGCGGCGTCCCTGCACACCCTGGCGTCGCTGTACGTCGAGCGCGGCCAGCCGGCCGAGGCGTACCGCATCATCGTGCAGTCGATCGAGGCCCGGCCCGCCAGTTCCGCCGCCGCGGCGGCCGAGCCGGAAGCCGCGGACTGGTACGTCTTCGGTCACCTGGCCGAGAGCTACGGACTGCCGGAGGCGGCCCGGCGGCTTTACGCCCGCGTGCGCCCCGGCAAGCTCGAGGAGCTCGATCCGCTCTCCGCTTTCCGCCTGGCGCAGGCCCGGCTGGCTGCCCTCGGTGCGGTCAAGGAAGCCGCGTCGGTCAAGGGCGGCCACGGCGGCCGGTAGCCACCGGCGGGCGTCCCCCGTCCCCTCCTCGCGATCCCTGGGGTCCCGGTTCCCGGCGGCAGGCAACCTCGAGCAGTCGAGCAATGAACGTCGTCGGCATCTCCGCTTTCTTTCACGAATCGGCATGCTGCCTGTTGCAGGACGGGCGCCTGGTGGCGGCGGCCGAGGAGGAGCGGTTCTCCCGCGTCAAGCACGACCCGCGGCTGCCGGTCGCCGCCTTCCGCCACTGCCTGGCGGCCGGCGGCATCGGACCGCACCAGATCGACTGCCTGGCCTACTACGAGCTGCCCCTGGAAAAGCTGGCCAGGCAGCTGTGGGCGGGAGTGCCGGCGGACTCGCAGCCGGATCTGCCCTGGCTCGACCCGCGAGGGCCTGAGCGGGCGTTGCGCGAGGGCCTCGGCTACGAGGGGCCGCTGCGCGCCTACCCGCACCACGCCTCGCACGCCGCCAGCGCCTTCCTCTACTCCGGCTTCGAGGAAGCGGCAGTGCTCACCGTCGACGGGGTCGGCGAATGGGCGACTACCACCTACGGCCATGGCCGCGGCAACCGCCTCACCGCCTTCGAGCAGGTGGAGTTCCCGCATTCGCTGGGCCTGCTCTACTCCACCCTCACCGCCTACCTGGGCTTCCGCGTCAACGACGGCGAATACAAGGTGATGGGGCTGGCGCCTTACGGCCGGCCGCGTCACGTCGCGGCACTGTCGCGGCTGATCCAATCGCTGCCCGGCGGGCAGTTCCAGCTGGACATGAAGTACTTCGATTTCGTGCGCGGCAGGCGCATGGATTCGCCGGCGCTGGCCGAGCTGCTGGGCGCGCCGCGGCGCCTGCAGCACGAGCCGCTCGCCGACTTCCATCGCGACGTCGCGCGGAGCCTGCAGGCGGTGCTCGAAGAAGTGCTGCTCGAGAAGGTGCGCTACCTGCACGCTCGCACCGGGGCGCCGGACCTCTGCATGGCGGGCGGCGTGGCGCTCAACTGCGTCGCCAATGGCCGCATCCGGCGCGAGGGGCCCTTCGAGCGGCTGTTCGTGCAGCCGGCGGCCGGCGACGCCGGCGGTTGCCTCGGGGCGGCGGCGCTGGCGTTCGCGGAGCTGAGCGCGGAGTCCGGGAGCGGGTGGCGGCCGGAGCCGCTGCGGCATGTCTTCCTGGGGCCGCGCTGGAGCGCCGACGAGATCGCCGAGCTGCTCGCCGCGGCGGAGCTGCCGGCCGAGGATTTCCGGGGCCGCGAAGCGGAGCTGCTGGCGGCGGTCGCCGAGCGGCTCGCGCGCAACCAGATCCTCGGCTGGTTCCACGGCGCGCTCGAGCTCGGGCCGCGGGCGCTGGGCGCCCGCAGCCTGCTCGCCAATCCGCGGGACCCGGAAGCGCGTCCGCGCCTCAACCGCGTGATCAAGCAGCGCGAGGAGTTCCGGCCGTTCGCACCGAGCGTTCTCGCCGAGCACGCCGCCGAGCACTTCGATCTCGATCATCCGTCGCCGTTCATGCTCGAGACCTGCCGCGTCATCTCGCCGCTCGCCCTGCCGGCGGTGACCCACGTCGACGGCTCGGCGCGGCCGCAGACCGTCGATCCCGCCGATGCGCCGCGCTTCGCCGCTTTGTTGCGCGAGATGGACCGCCGCACCGGCTGTCCCATCCTGGTCAATACCTCCTTCAACACTCGCGGCGAGCCGATCGTCTGCTCGCCCATCGACGCCTTGATCACCATGGCGCGATCAGCGCGATCCGGCATCGACGCCTTAGTGCTCGAGGATTTCCTCGTCGACCGCGCCGCGCTGCCAGCCCACTGGGCCGAGCTGCTGCCCGCCTGGCAGGAGCGTCTGACCAGCGGCTACAGCGCCGGCGGCCCGGGCGGTCCCGGCAGCTCGGGCGGTCCAGGGGGCGCGGGCGTGCTCCCCGCGGACCTCTATACCTTCGTCTGAGACGGAGAGTCCGCACCGCCGCCATCACCCTGGAGAGACGAGCACCGACTGCGATTGACGCGATCGAAAGGAGAGCTCCCAACATGCGAGACAAGACCCTGGCGCCGGCCGCGTCCGCCCTTCCGCGTCCTCTGCCGCTGATCCTCCTGCTGCTGGTTTTCCTCGCCGCGCCGAGCAGGTCCGTGCTGGCCGGCGGCAGAGCTCCCGAGCCTCCCCTCGCTGCCGCGAGCGCTGCCGCCGCTGAGTCGAAGCGGGTAGAGGCGGCGATTCGCGAAGCGCTCGACCGGTGGGTCAAGGCCTACAACTCCCGTGACGTGGCCGGCGTGATGGCGGTCTGGGCGCCCGACCTGGTCGGCTGGTATCCGGGCACGCCGGACATCAACTATGCCGACACCCGCGCTGGTTTCGAGCGCGAGTTCAGCAGCCATGATTTCCGTTCGACGTATGCGCTGGTTGTCGAGGAGGTCCAGGTCTCCGGCGACATCGCGGTGGTCCGCGATCGCTGGACCGAAACCGATACCAGGCCGGGCAGCCAAGAGGTGACCACCACCAAGCTGAAGAGCTTCGAGCTCTGGCGCCGGCAACCGGACGGCGCCTGGAAGATCAGCCGCTGGATCAGCGCGCCAGAGCCGCGCCAGCCTTGACGCCGCCTCCCGAACGTACGCGCGGCCGAGATCGAGCCCGTGGCTGACCCGCCCGAGGATCGCGAGGACTCCCGCGCAGCGCCTGCGGAGGCTGCCGCCGCGGCCAGGGAGGCGAGTCGCGAGCTGGCGCGGCAGCTGGCGACGCCCGAAGGGGCGAAGGCGATGCGAGCGCTGCAACGGGCGGGCAAGCTGCGCCTGCCGGAGCCCGCGTTGCGCCTGCCACCGGTACCCGCCGCCGCTGCCGGCGAGGCCGGGAGCGCCGGGCGGTTGCCGCGGCCGATCAGCATCTGGCAGCCGCGAGGCGCGGGAGCGGAGCTGGTTTTCGTCAGGCCGGAGCCGCTGCCGCTGGGCGATCACTTCGCGGCCCGCCGCGAGATCCGGCCGAAGCGGGCGCCGCTGCCGCTGCGGGTCTGCCTGTTCGGCGAGTCGGCGGCGGCCGGCTATCTTTACGCGCCTCACCTGACTCCGGCAGGCGTCCTCGAAGCCCAGCTGCGGGCGGTGGCCGGCGAGGGCGCGGCCGAGGTGATCGACCTGGCGCGCACCAACGAGACGTTGGGCTCCCTGGTCGCCACCCTGGAAAGCGCCGTGCAGATCCAGCCCGACGTCCTGGTGATCTTCGCCGGCAACAACTGGAACCTGCTCGAGACCCCGGAGGTCTCACCCTACGCGCCGTCGGTCGCGGCGCGCCAGCGCTACGCCGAGGCCTGGCGCGAAGGCGGTCCTGCCGGTCCCGTGAAGCTCGCGGCTGACCGGCTGCGTGACATCGCCGGGGCCGCCTTCGAGCGTGTCGCCCTGATCGCCCGCGCCATCGGCGTGCCGGTGGTGCTGGTGGTGCCGGAGGTGAGCCTCTCCGGCTGGGAGAGCCGGCAGCCGGTCGCCTGGCTTCCCGATGGCGACGGCGACGGCCTGCACCGCCCGCGCCGCCCTGGCCGCTCGGCGATCGCTGCCTGGTACCGGCTGCTGGCGCGCGGCCGCCGGCAGCTCGAGCGCGACGCCTGGGCGGCGGCGGCGCGGACCGCTCACGAGATGCTCGACCTCGACGGCGGCGGCAACCCCACCTCCTGGCGGCTGCTGGCCCGGGCCACCATGGGCGCCGGCGACGACCGCGCGGCGGCGGCGGCAGCCCGGGCGGAGATCGATGCCGCCGCCTACCCCACTCTGGCTTTTCTCGGCGCTCCACAGGCTACCAGCCGGGCCCAGGACCTGCTGCGCGGGGCGGCCCGGCGGCACGGGTTCGCCTGCGTCGACCTGCCGGAGGTGTTCGCCCTCCATACCGGCTCGCCGCTGCACGGCCGGCGCATGTTCCTCGACTACTGCCACCTGACGGCGGAAGGGATCGAGGTAGCCATGGCGGCGGTGGCCTGCGAGGTGCTCCGGCTCGCGGGAATGGAGACGGGTGCCTGGCGCGCCGAGAAGGCTGCCGGCGGCGAGCCCGGAGGCGCCGCGGCCACCAGCTCCGCGGCAGCCAGCTCCGCCGCCACCAGCGCCGCGCAGGCCGCAGCCGCGGCGGGCGAGCTCGGTTGGCGCGAGCTGCTGCGGCGCCTGCCGCCGCTGCAGGTGCCCCCCAATATCGAGGCGGTGGCACGGCTCGGCGCCGCCGTCCACGGCTCCCATCGCCTGCTCGCGGTGGGCGCCAAACCGCCTTTCCTGGAAGCCTGGTGCGACGCGGCCCTGGATGCATCTCCCGGCATCGAATCGGCGATGCTCGACCTCATCGCCGCCCGCGCCACGCCCCTGCCGGCGGTGCTGACCGCGGCGCAAGGCCGCAACCTCGCCTCAGAGCACCGCCTCGGCCTGCCACACGGCTGGCGCTGGGACCACGTGGACGCCGAGGTGATCGAGGCCATCGTCACGAGCCTCGAGCGCCACGGCCGCCCGGCGGCGCGCGCCGAAGCCGACACCCTGCTGATCGCCAGGCGCGGCATCCGCGCGGCCGGCACCGATCTGCTCGATCCGCCGTATTACCTGTGGGAGCCCCTCGAGCGCTTCTACCCCGACGTGATGAGCTTCGAAGACCTGCCGCGTCCCGCCACGTTGCGCAGCCCCTGGCCCGAGACCACGTTCTGCCTGATTTGCGAAGACGGACGCGACGTCTCGCTGGAGATCACCGCCCGCCTTCCCCTGGCGCCGTCGCCGACCCCCGGCGAGCCGCCGGTCTCAGGACAGTACGGCGTGCGATCGCCCGCACGCGGCGTCCGACCCGCGGGCAGCAGCCGCCAGCCGGCAGCGCCGCCAGCTGACTCGGCAGATCCAGGTCCGCGAAGCCAGCCCGCTGCAGCTCACCCCAGCGGCACCCTGCGCCTGTCTCTCAACGGCATCCCCTCGGCCACCCTGCCGTTGCAAGACACCTGGCACCGTCCGGTCGTTCGCCTGCCGCGCCATCTCCTCCGCCCGGGACGCAACCGCCTGACCCTCCACTGGCCCGCCCCGGCCACGCCAGGCAACGTCGCCCTCGCCGCCGCTTTCGCCCGCCTCGACGAAGGCATCGCCGCCGACCTCCATCCGGTCTTCGGAGAGCTCTATTCCGTCGTCGCCAGACCGCGCTGACGCCAGGATCGCCGCGACCATTGTCGGCAGTCTGTAACCAGCCGCGGTCGATCGGCCCACCATCTCCCCAGCGCGCGTACGCGCATCGTCGCTTGGACATATGCAACATAGTGGACGAGCTTTATATTCATCCCAATCTCAGTTATCTTTTCGCTATAGCCTTGAGGTCGAACAGCCTGCGGCAAGCGACGGTCGCTGACCCGCCGGGCTCAGGAGTCACTCCATGGCGCCATCGGAGAATCAAGAAACTATCGAACCGTACTCGCCCTCGGCGGCGGGAGCGACCCTGGTACTGTGGTTTATCCTGCTCGCGTTCGGCGGCGGCTGCCTCGCTTGGTATTACAGCAGCATCAGATACTTCCCCGATATTCTTTGGGAAGAGGCCCTGAGCTTTCTAGGGGTTTTATCCATCATCGGCGGCAGCCTCACAGTGACATTTAGCCTCCTGGCGTTTCTGCCGGGAGTGATCTGGTCAGAAGTGCTGCTCTCGGACTGCCAGCTCCGCGGTCCGCTCCGCTATGAGCGAGCCCACGACGACTTGGAACCATGCCTAGTGAGCATGTGGTGGATCATCGGAAACCCTTCGCTATTTTCATTCTCTTCATACACATGTTTATATTTCTCGCGGTCGCACTTCCAGGCTACTGGGGCCTGGTGATAATGGCTCTGGGGACCTTGCTGCTTCTTGTCCTGGCAACGATGCTCTTCATGTGGAAGGTAAGGAAGGCTCTCGAAAAATGGGGCGAGATCCATTGCAGAGAGACTCGGCAAGTCGACCCCCGGCAACATGACCCCTCGACCGTGCCTGATTCGTTGCAGGAGAGCTCTTCTGCGCTCTTGCGGGCCAGCGTGGCGACCAGTGACCCGCGCCAATCCAGCGAGGCCAAGAATAGAGCTGCTTTCGTGGCTTCCGCTCTGCTGAGTCTGGCTGCGCTGATGATCCTCGAACGTGTCTTTGGGCTCGACTACCGTGACCCGCGCGCGTACGGTTTAGCGCTTTTCTGTGTCGCGGTCGTAGTCGGCGCGAACATATTCGTCGCGAGCCTCTTTGAGACCCGGCGTCTGATGGCCATCGCCGTTGCCGGCCTGGCAACGATCCTCATGCTCGTCGTAGGCGAATGGGTTGAGGGACCGGCCAACTTACTGCACAAGGTCATGAGGTCGTATGGCGTCGGCGAAAGCACCCACTATGACTTGATCGTCAACGAGGATGGAGGCGAGCTCCTGGCGGCGCAGGGCCTGTATGTACAGCTCGGAGCAAAGGGCAAATGGGGAAAGATACGCAACGTTGCGATCCTCTCACAGCTCGGCGACAATTTCTTCCTGTGCAGTCACCACCGGAGGGTGTCGCTGCGAAGATCGATGGTGGTCTCCTGGTCGGCCCTGGAATCCGACGACGCCAAGCCTGCCGGACCACCGATAGTTCCCGTCTGCGGCCCACAACTCCCCTAGCCGGCGGCGCCTCCCCCTGCGCGCGCCAAAGGTTACGACGACGTTGGCGCGATTGGCCAGGAAGGCTCAGCAGTGTCTTGGGCTGAGCGTAAAATGGCGGCCATGGCTTCGCTTCCTGAGGACTCCCCGCTCGCGGCGCCGGCGGACACCCGGCGCACCCGCTCGCGGCTGGTCCGCGAGCTGCTCTGGCGTCGCGTGGATGTTCCCGGCATCGAGTATTTCCGTCTCTGGGCGAGCCCGGCTGGGCCGCGGTTGACCGGAACGGTGATCCTCGCCGACGCCGGCTCGCCTTTGCTGCTCAAGTACGCGGTCGCCTGCGCGCCAGACTGGACCAGCCGCGGCGTTCACATCGCGCTCACCCGCGGGGCAGTCACAAGGCACCTCAAGCTCACCGCCGACGATGACCAGCGGTGGTGGCGGAGCGCCGAGGAAGTGCCGCGCCCCGGCGGCGGACAGCAGGGGGCGACGCCCGCACGGGAGTCCGCTGGCGCCGGACACGCCTCCGCTTCCGCCACCGGCGCCCTGCGCCATTCACCCGCGGCCGTGGAGATCCCGAGTGTCGCCGGCTGCCTCGACGTGGACCTCGCGTTCACTCCCGCCACCAACTTCCTGCCGTTGCGCCGCCTCGGCCTGGCGGTCGGCGAGAGCCGCGAGATGACCGCCGCCTGGGTGCGCTTTCCCGATCTGTCCGTCGAGCCGCTGGCCCAGCGCTACACCCGCCTCGACGAGCACCGGGTGCGCTACGAGAGCCGCGGCGGCGCCTTCACCGCCGAGCTGGAGGTGGACGAGCTCGGGCTGGTGGTGCGCTATCCGCCGCTCTGGGAGCGCGTCGCGGCCGGAGAGCAGGAGACGGGGGACCGCGGCTTGTGACGCGAGTCACAGGCCGACGTCGGCGGCTGGGCTAGACTTCCCGGAAATCCTCCGAGCAGACCTCTCCGCTCGTCGAGGAGCAAGCTCAGGTGCCATTCCTCCGCCCGCTCCGAACCGTTCGACGCGTCCAATCCGTCACTGTCACCGCCGCACGCGTTCGCTCGGCACTCGCGGACCTCGCCGCCAGCCCGGCGAGCTTCTTTCTGGCGGCCGCGTTGGTTCTCGTGGTGGTGGCCGTGCCAGGACCGGCGGCGGCCCAGATGGTGGGCGGGGCGCTGCCTCAGCCGCTGCCGCTGTTCCCGCGCGACAACTGGTGGAACACCGACATCAGCGGCGCGCCGGTCGATTCCAACAGCGCCAACTTCATCAACTGGATCGGCTCTTCCCGCGGCATGCATCCGGATTTCGGCGGCGACGTCGATCCCACCAATCCCTCCAATCCGAACATCTACGGCTTCCCTTACATCACCGTTCCGGGCAGCCAGCCCCTGGTGCCGGTGACCTTCGTCCTCTCCGCCGATCAGAGCGACAACGGCGCCGCCGGCCACCCTCCCGGCTATCCAATCCCGTCGCAGGCGGAGACCCAGGCCAAATGGATCGAGGGCGGCACTCCCGGCGGCGGCACCAGCAACGACTACCACATGCTGATCGTCGACACCGACAACCGCCTGCTCTACGAGCTGTACCAGGCCCATTGGAACGTCGATCACTGGGAAGCGGGCTCCGGCGCGATCTTTCAGCTCGACAGCGACGCCAGGCGCCCCGACACCTGGACCAGCGCCGACGCCGCCGGCCTCGCCATCCTGCCCGGCCTGGTCCGGTACGACGAGGCATTCGGCAGCGGCCCGATCCTGCATGCCTTTCGCTTCACGCTCCGCGACAGCAATGGCTACGTCTACCCGGCTTCTCACGTCGCCGGCTCGAACGTCGCGGCGCTGCCGCTGGGCGCCCGCCTGCGCCTCAAGGCGACCGTGGACATCTCGCACTACACCCCTGAGGTGAAACGCATCTTCCAGGCGATGAAGACCTACGGTCTCATCCTCGCCGACAATGGCTCCGACATGTACGTCCAGGGAACGTATGACACGCGCTGGAACAACGACGTGCTGAACCCGGCCTTCTCCAGCATCAAGGCGAGCGACTTCGACGTCGTCCAGCTTGGCTGGCGGCCGCCGGTCGCCGCCGCGGGTGGCCCCTACCGCTTCTTCACGCTGACGCCCTGCCGCCTCCTCGACACCCGCCGGACCGACGGCCCCTCGGGCGGCCCGCCGGTCCCGCCTCACAGCCAGCGCGTGGTCGTGGCCGCGGGCCAGTGCGGCATCCCGGTTACCGCCAAAGCACTGGCCGTCAACATCACGGTGGTCGCGGCGCCGGAGAGCGGCTTCCTCACCTTCTTCCCCGGCAACGCGGCGGTGCCCGCCACCAGCACCATCAACTTCTCGCCCGGCCAGGTGATCGCCAACAACGCCGTCCTCTGGCTCGCCTCTTCGGGCTCCGGAGCCCTGGCCATGGGCAACTCCACGGCCACCCAGCCGGTACAAGTGCTGATCGACGTCAGCGGTTACTTCGAATAGCTTGCCGCCGAGGAGCAGCCGGCCTTTTCCAACCCGATAGGGCTGGTGGGTAGTGTCCTGATCGATCTGTCCTGATAGGACGCCGTCGAGTGGTGCGGGTCCATCAGCTCCGACGCGGTGTCGTGATATCTTCAACGACCCGTGGCTGCACCGACTCGCTCCTCGATTTCCCTCGACTTCGCACCCTCCGGGTTCTTCGTTTTCCGCACGCCGCTGCTGCCTTTCGAGGAGGTCGAGGCCTGGAGCGCCGGGCTCGCCGCACCCGCCGCGGTCGAGGCCGCCGGCGGCTCCGAACCGCTAGGCGCCGGCTCCGAACCGCTGGGCGCCGCGTCCGAGTCGCTGGCCACGGCGGTCGCCGCCGACCGCGCCATGCTGCGCGCCCGGCTGGGCGCCCTGGCCGACCGTCCCGAGGTGCGCGAAGCGCTGTTCGTCGCCTCGCCATCTCTGGCCGAAGCCCTCGACATCTGGCGCCGCGAACCGGACGGCAAGAAGGGACGGCGCGCCGAGCGCGCCCTGGTGCGCTACTTCTTGCGCATGGCCTCGCGCGCCACCCCGTTCGGCCTGTTCTCCGGCTGCTCGACCGCCGTGCTCGAGGCCGGCGATGCCCGAGTCGCTGCCGGCGATGCCGGCGATGCTCCGGAGAACGGCGCCGCCGCCGTGGCGGCGGCTGAAGGCGCGACGGGCGGCGCCAGCTCCGGCGCCGACCCAGCCCTCGGCGGCCCGCCGACCCGGCTCACCCTGGCGCCGCGCGCCGCCTACCGCCGCCACACCCGCCTGGACATGGACTACCTGTTTGCGCTCTGCGAAGAGCTCGAGCGCGATCCGGGACTGCGCCGCGAGCTGCGCTACCGGCCGAACTCGAGCCTCTACCGGGCTGGCGGCCGCCTGCGCTACGCCGAAGCCCGGCTCGACGAGAAGGTCCGCTCCCATCACCTGGTCGCCGTCGAGGCGTCCGACTACCTCGAAGCGACCCTCGAGCGGGCCCGTGGCGGGGCGCGCGCCGCCGACCTCGCCGCGGCGCTGGTGACCGCCGACGACGACGCCGAGATCGAGATCTCCCGGGAGGATGCCGATGCCTTCATGACCGAGCTGATCGACAGCCAGGTGCTGGTCTCGGACCTGTCGCCGCCGGTCACCGGCCCGGAAGCCATTCACGACCTCGTCGACCACCTGGCCGGGCTCGAGGCCGGGCAGGAAGCGGCGCGGCGCCTGGCGGGGGCCCGCGACGCGCTGGCCGAGCTCGACGCCGGCGGCGTCGGCGCGCCGGCCGAACGCTACCTTGCCATTGCCGCCGATCTCGAAGCGCTGCCGACGAAAGTGGAGATGGCGCGGCTCTTCCAGGTGGACATGGTCAAGCCGCCGGCGGAGGCGAACCTCGGACGGGAGGTGATGGCGGAGATCGTCCGCGGCGTCGACCTTCTGCGCCGTCTCTCGGGGCGCGCGCGCCAGGAGAACCTCGAGCGCTTCCGCAAGGATTTCCAGGAGCGCTATGGCGAGCAGCGCGAGGCGCCGCTGGTCGAGGTGCTCGACGAGGAGATCGGCATCGGCTTCGAGCGCGCCTCCGACGTCGGCGCCGAGGCGTCGCCGCTGCTCCGCGGCTTGGCGCTGTCGCCGCCGGCCGCCGACACCTCCTATCCCTGGGGTCCCCGCCAATCGGTGATGCTCGCCAAGCTGCACGCGGCCCAGGCGGGCGGATTGCAGCAGATCGAGCTCACCGCCGAGGACCTCGACCGCATGGCGCCGGCCAGCGCCGGCGAGCCGCAGACCTTCCCCGACGCCTTCCAGGTGGTGGCGACCGTCGCCGCCGCCTCGCCGGAGGCGCTCGATCGCGGCGAGTTCCAGCTCCTGCTGAGCGGCGTCGGCGGCCCCTCCGGCGCGCGCCTGCTGGGGCGCTTCTGCCATGCCGAGGAGCTGCTTTGCGCCCAGACCCGCCAGCACCTGCAGGCCGAGGAAGCCCTGCATCCCGATGCGATCTTCGCCGAGATCGTGCATCTGCCCCAGGGGCGTATCGGCAACATCCTCTCGCGGCCGGTGATGCGCGACTACGAGATCCCCTTCCTCGGCCGCTCAGGCGCTCCCGAGGAGCGGCAGATCCCGGTCACCGACCTCCTGGTGTCCGTGCGCGGCAACCAGATCGTGCTGCGCTCGCGGCGGCTTGGCCGGGAGGTCATCCCGCGGCTGACCAGCGCCCATAACTTCTCGATGCGCAGCCTGGGCCTCTACCGCTTCCTCTGCACCTTGCAGAGCCAGGAGATCGCCGGCGGAGCCGCTTTCGGCTGGGGTCCGCTCGAGAGCGCGCCCTTCGTGCCCCGCGTCACCCACGGCCGGCTGGTGCTGGCCCGCGCCGGCTGGTGGATGATGGAAGACGAGATCAAGCAGCTGACCAAGGCCGAGGGGGCGGCCCGCTATGCCGCGGTGCAGGAGTGGCGGCGGCGCCGGCAGTTGCCGCGCCTGGTGACCCTGGCTGACGGCGACAACGAGCTGCTCGTCGACCTCGACAACGCGCTCGCCATCGACGCCTTCCTCGACGTCGTGGAAGAGCGTGACCGCGCGCGGCTGCACGAGCTCTTCCCCGGGCCCGAGGCGCTGATCGCCTGCGGCCCCGAAGGACGGTTCGTGCACGAGCTGGTGATCCCCTTTCATCGCCTGCCGCGGCCGGCCGCCGCCGCCACCTCCGCAACGGCAGCCACCGCTCCGGCAACCGCCGCAGGGACCGCCGCCGAGACCGCCGCATTCGCAGCCGAGACCGCCACCGCGGCATCCGCCGCCGCACCCGCTGCCGGCAACGGACTTCAGGTCCGCCGCACCTTTGCCCCTGGTTCGGAGTGGCTCTACGCCAAGCTCTACACCGGGACCGCGACCGCCGACCGCGTGCTGCGCGACGTGCTGGCACCGCTGGTGCGCGAGGCGAGTGCGGCGAGCTGGATCGACGGCTGGTTCTTCATCCGCTACGGCGATCCCGAGTGGCACCTGCGGGTGCGCTTCCATGGCGACCCCGGGACCTTGACTGGCCGCGTGCTGCCCGCCCTCCACGCCGGCGTGACGACGCTCCTCGATGACGGCCGGCTGTGGAAAATGCAGCTCGACACCTACGAGCGCGAGGTGGAGCGCTATGGCGGGCCGCTCGGCATCGGCCTGTTCGAGCGCCTCTTCCAGGCCGACAGCGAGGCGGTGCTGGAGATCCTCGACATGCTCGAGGGCGACGAGGGGGCCGACGTGCGCTGGCGCCTCGCCTTCTACGGCGTCGACGCGCTGCTCAACGACCTCGGCCTCGACGCCGAAACCAAGCTCTCGGTGCTGGGGCGGATGCGCCACGGTTTTGCCCAGGAGTTCACCGGACCGGCCGACGGCGACGGCAAGAACGCCAAGGCGCTGCAGGTCCAGCTCGATCAGAAGTTCCGCGCCGAGCGGCCGAAGCTCGACCCGTTGCTCGACGCCGGCGGCGATCCCGAGAACGCTTTCGCCCCGGCTCTCGACGTGCTCGGCCGGCGCTCGCGCGCCTGCGCCCCGATTCTCGACGAGCTACGCCGCCTGGAGGCGGAAGGCAAGCTCCAGGGCAAGCTCGCGGGCATGGCGGTGAGCCTCGCCCACATGCACGTGAATCGCTTCATCCGCTCAGCCGCCCGCGCCCACGAGATGGTGCTCTACGACTTTCTCTTCCAGACCCACCGCTCCCGCGCCGCCCGTGCCCGCAAGCGGCCGGCAGCGGCGGCAGGCTGAGCCGGACCTCCCGGCGGAAGAGACGCCGATCGCCCGCGCCGGATGAGCTGGGCTGCGTTCGCCGGCGAGCGCCTTGCACCGCGGCGATCTCGAGCTCAGATCGAGGTTGCCGGTTTGCTCAGGACGCTCGGCGCGGCGGCGCCGACGCCAGCAGGACGCGGTCCCAGG
>Ga0209118_1000407_pt1 | contig 24154 bp, 12 predicted proteins | sample BlaSpr_A8_Ref_M1_FD_187988 | JGI IMG/M metagenome (GOLD analysis project Ga0209118, IMG submission 187988) | Forest soil microbial communities from Thunder Bay, Ontario, Canada - Black Spruce, Ontario site 2_A8_Ref_M1 (SPAdes) (version 2) | ecosystem: Environmental > Terrestrial > Soil > Boreal...
GGCGGCGAAGATGCCGCGCAACGGGCGGCCGAAGGTGTCGAACTGCGACAGGGTGTCGAGACCTAGGATCTCCTCGATCGTTGCCAGCACGTCGGTGGTGTTGGCGAAGCGATGGACCGCGTCGCGGCGGCTGTAGGGCGAGATGACCAAGAATGGCGCGCGGTGCGAGTCGACGTGGTCGGGACCGTTCTGGGCGTCGTCCTCGACCACGAAGACCACCGTGTCCTTCCAGAACGGCGAATGGCTGAGCCCCTCGACGATGCGGCCGAGCGCCAGATCGTTGTCAGCCATGGAGGCGCGCGGCGTCGGCATGCCGGGTTTGGCGCCGGAGGTGTGATCGTTCGGCAAGTGGAGGACCTCGAGCGCCGGCATCCGGCCCTGCCGGACGTACCCCGCCAGCTCCGCGAGCCAGGCGTCGGCCCGCAGCTGGTCCTTGATGGCGAGGTCCCACGCGGGGTAGGTCGGGCTGGTGTACGGCGCCGCGGAAGGCACCGTCGAGCGGTAGACGGTGGCGCCGGCGGCATCCTTGTCCGCCTTTGCCAGCTCGCCGTAGATGCGCACGTCGAGGCCGCGGGCGTGGGCCAGGTCCCAGAGGAAGCCGCCGGCCGGCAGCAGGGAGGGCTCGTCGTCCTGGTCCTCGGCGCGCCGGGACGAGTAGCCGGAGGGAGTGGTCTTCTCGATGTAATCCGTCGCGTAGGCGGCCGTCGACCAGGAGTGTCCCTGGGTGCTCACCTCGCCGTTGCAGAGAAAGTGATCGAACAGCCCGAAGCGCTCGGCCAGGGCGCGATGGTTGGGCGCCTCCGCGCGGGTGAAGAACTGCAGCCGCGGATCACCGTCGCCGCCCGGCAGGTCGCCGAAGACCTGGTCGTAGGTGCGGTTCTCCTTGATCATGAAGACGACGTGGCGCAGCGGCGGGTAGGACGGCCGCGCCCGCGCTGCTCCCGTGGCCGATCGCGCCCGCGCTGCTCCCGTCGCGGATCGCGCCCGCGATGCCGCTGGCGCTGGCGCCGCCGCGTTCACCACCCAGCCATTGGCGCGCGCCACCCGGCGGCTCAGCGCGGCCAGCGCGGCCCGGTCCGGCATCGCCGGCAGCACGGTCAGGGTGCCGCTGGTCTGCCCCAGCGTATAGCTCCGAGGATCGCGTTTCGCCTCCCCAATATGCGGCCCGGCGGGATTGGGGCCGGCGCCGCGCCCCTTGCCGTTCAGGACCAGCAGCGCGTCGCCCGCCGCCAGCACCGCGGTGGGGTACCAGCCAACCGGGATGCGCCCGGCGAGACGGTCGCCGGCGCCGCCGCCCGCCGTTCTGGTCGCCGGCTCCGGCAACGTCGGTGGCGCCGGCGGTGCCGAAGGTCGGCGCGGATCGGCACCGGGGACCGGCGCGGCGACGCCGGAAGTCGCGGCGGACAGGTCGAAGACCGCGACCGCGTTGTTATCGGACTCGGCCACCAGCAGGCGCCGGCCGCCGCCGGTGAGCGCCAGGGCGCTGGGGGTGCTGCCCTCGGACGGCCCGGCGGGCGGCGGGTCTTCGAGCCGCGCCACCACCTGCCGCGTGTGAGTGTCGACCACCACCACCCGGTCGGTGCTCGCCGAGGCCACGAACAGGCGCGCGCCGCCGGCCCCGAGCCGCAGCGCCGACGGATGGCGCCCGACCTCGATGCGGCCGGCCTCGATCAGCTTCGTCTCCCGAGCGGTTGCGACCGGCGCCGCGCCGCCGCCTTGCGTCTTGGCGCCATTGGCGCCAGCGGCACCATGGACGCCATCGGTGCCATCGGCGATCGCCGCCGCCGCGAAGACCGAGACGAAGTCGCCGCCCCAGGCCGACACGTACACCTCGCCGCCTTCCCCCACTACCACGTCGTAGGGAAGGTGACCGGTCGGCAGGCGCTGCAGCACCTTGCCGCTCGCCAGGTCGACGACCGCCAGCGAGTCGGCCAGGTTCTCGGCGACATAGAGAGTCTTGCCGTCGCGCGACAGCGCCAGCCCGGCCGGATAGCGGCTGCCTTTCTTCGCATCGCTCTTGTCGTCGAGCGGGATGGCACCGGCGGGGGTGGCCGCGCCCGCCTGCCAGTCGAATCGGTAGACGACGTCCTCGTAGCCGCCGGCCACGTAGAGGGCATGGCCGTCGGCGGAGAAAGCCAGCCCCAGGAACGCCGCCGGCAGCTCGAGCGTCTGCAAGACCCGGCCGCTGTGCGTCTCCACCACCTGGATGCCCTGCTCGCGCCAGCCGGCCAGCAGCACCACCACCCGGTCCCCTTCCGGCGCCAGGACCATGGCGAGCGGCATGTTGCCGAGGTCGAACGAGCGCCCCGCCGGGTCGAGCCGCGCGCCGGTGGGCAGGCGCCCCCCGGCCTGCGGCCGCGCGGCGGCGGCAGGCGAGCACAGCCCCGGCAGGGAGGCGGCGACAGTCAGGAGGGATGCGGCGAGCAGGAGAGTGCGATGGCGCATGGCGGCGCCATCCTACTGCACGGCGGCGCCAAGCTTACCGCGACCCGTCCGCGGCTTGACGGACCGCAAGGGGCGTATCATGCTTACGCGTAATGACACGCAAGCCTCGCGGCGTCCTCGTCGGCGCGCTCCCGCTCTCGTCGCTGCCGCAGCTCGAGCAGCTGCTAGTTCCCTTTCTCGGCGACAAGGGATCGCGCGGCCACGTGGTGATGGTCCGCCTGGGAGACGACAGCGTCGCGCGGCTCGACGACCTGGTCGAGTCCGGTCTCTTCGGCAGCCGCTCCGAAGCCGCGGCCTTCCTGATCGGCGCCGGCATCCAGGCGCAGCACGAGCTGTTCGAGCGCATCGCCATGCAGACCTCGGAGATCAAGCGGCTGCGCACCGCCCTGCGCGAGACGGCCCTGGCCGCCCTCGGCGCCGGCGGACCGCGCACGCGAGTCGTCGACGCCGCCCCTCCCCGGAAGGAGGCGGAGGAGGACGAGCAGGCGCGACCCCGGCGGCCGCGGCGCCGGAAGCGCAAGGCCGCCGCCACCGTCCCTGCGCAGCCCGCCGGCAAGGAGGCACCCGAATGAGCAGCTGGGACCGGCAGGCCGCCATCCTCGCCTCGGCCGCGCCGCCAGCCGCGCGGCCTCGAGGTTGCCGGCGACCCTGAAGTTGGCAACCTCCTCGGCGTGAACGCCCTGCATCTGGTTTGTGGTCTTGCCGCCGCGCTCCTCCTCGCCCAGGCGTTCGCCTGGAGCCTGGCGCGCTGCATGTCGCTGCGGCTGCCGCGGACGATCCAGGCCATTGGCCTGTGCGCGCCGCTCGCTCTCCTCCTGCCGCTCCTTCACGGCCAGCGCCTCCTCGCGCCGACCGATGCGCCGATCCTTGCCAACCTGCCGGATGCGCCGCGGGTGGCGCATCCCGACGTGGCTTACGGCGTCTTCAACGATGCGATTCTGCAGCTCCTCCCCTGGGAGGCCGAGGTGCGGCGGGGATTCGCGGAGGGGCATCTGCCGCTCTGGTCGGATCTCCTGGACGGAGGCAGCTCGCCGTGGATCAACCCCCAGGCCGCCGTTCTCTCGCCGATCGCGATGCTCGGCCGGTTCCTCCCGCTGGAACACTTTCTGCTCGGCATGCTGGCGGTCAAGATCCTGCTCGCCTTCGAGGGTTGCTGGTTGCTGGCCCGCATCCTGGGCGCGGGACGGTTCAGCGCGGCGCTCGGCGCCGGCGGCTTCGCGCTCGGCGGACCAGTCCTTGCCTGGGCGGTCTTTCCCTTGAGCAGCGTGGTCGCGTGGAGCCCGTGGCTCGCCCTCGCCACGATGCGAATCGTCCGCCGCCCCTCGCGACGGCACCTGATTGCCGCGGCGCTGGTGCTGGCCGCCCTCCTGCTGTCAGGCCATCCGGAGATCGCCCTCGCCGAGTGCCTGGTCGCCGCCGGCGTCGGTTTGGCCGTCTGGCGCCGCCGCACGGGAGCGCTGCCGCCGTTGACCGCCGTGGTCCTCGCCGCCGCGCTCGGCGCCAGCCTCGCCGCCTGTCAGCTCTTGCCGTTCCTCCTCGTGGCGCCGCATTCCTTGCGAGCCTCCCATGGCATGACCCTCGCGGCGCCGGAGACATGGACCGCGCTCCGCTGGTTTCCGGCAGGGCAGGAGCGCCTCCTCCTCGGCGTGCTGAATCCCTGGGCCTTCGGCCGTCCCTTTCACGAGCCCTTCACCGGACCGGCCAACTGGCCCATCGCCGCCGGCGGCTACGTGGGTCTCGTGGCGCTCGCCGGCGCCGCGGCCGCCCTCGGTTCACGCCGGCGGAGACTGGTCCTCGCCCTCGTCGGCCTGGCCCTTGGCCTGTTGCTGCTCACCGCCGGGTTCTTCCCCTTCCGCTGGCTCCTCGGCGTCCTGCCTCTCGGCGGTGCCCTGGCTTTCAATCGCTTCCTGCCGGCTGCGGCCCTGCCGCTCGCTCTCCTCGCAGCGCTCGGGTTGGACGAGATCCTCAGGCGAAGGCACGCCGTGAGCGGTGCCCTGGTGCTCATCGCGGCGTCCGCGAGCCTCTGCGTCCGCCATGACGCGCCCCTGGTCGCGCTGTGGCTCCTGGTCCTGCTGAGCCTTCTTCTGGCCCGCATTTCTCGGGCATCGACCCGGCGCGCGCCCTGGATCCAGGCCCGTTTGCGCACTTTGGGCGCCGGGCTCCTCGTGCTTGCCGCGCTCCTCGATCTCGGGAGCTGGGGCCGCGACGTCGTGCCGCGCGGCCACCGCGAGCTCTTCTACCCGCGGACCGCACTGGTGACGGCGATCGCGAGTACTGTCGATGGCGGACCCTGGCGCGCGGTCGCCGGCGGCTTCGGCATCTATCCCTCCCTGCTGCCGATGTATGGCATCGCCGACCTCAGGATCGACAACCCGCTGGCTCTGGACGAACAGCTGCGCCCGCTGAGCGAGATCTTCGACTTCCGGCCGGAAAGCCGCCGTTACAAGAGCGGCTTCCGCAACCTCGATCACCCGTTCCTGGATTTTCTGAACGTACGAGCGGTGATCCTCCCGCCGTCGGCTGCCGTGCCGCAAAGGCTCGAGCTGGTGGTCACGGCGGCCTCATGGCGGGTCTTCCGGAACCCGTCGGCCCTGCCGCGCTACTTCCTGCCGGTGGGGGCCGAGGCGCGCGGCCGAGACGACGCGCTGTCCGGCATCCGTCAGATGCGCGACCCGCGCCGAGTCGTGCTCATCCGCGAAGAGGTTGGCGACTGGCATGCGCAGGAGCACCCCTGGGAGCCCGCTGCGGTCCGCATCCTGAGCGCCCGCCGCGGGAAGGTCAGCCTCCTGCTGCCGGCGGCAGGAGAGAGGCTGCTCGCGACGTCGCTGTCCTTCCCCGCCGGCTGGACCCCGACCGCCGAGGGTCGAGCCCTCCGCCGGGTCCTCGTGAACACGGCCTACCTGGGAGTCGTGGTGCCGCCAGGAGTCGCGCGAGTGGATCTCTCCTTCGCACCCCCGGGATTCCGCATGGGGGCAGTTCTCTCCCTCCTCGCAGCGGTGACCGTCTCGTTGCTGGCCGCCCTGCCGTGGGGAACTTGGGGGAGCCGAGCCGGACGGCTACAGCCATACTCCAGAGCCAGGCCGTGCCGTTCGCCCGCTCGCGGTCGCGCCGGCGGCGTTAGCAACAGGCGCGGGTGTGGGTCGGACCGCATGGGCTGCAGGTGGGGTCGCCTGGGCAGGTCCGGCATACGGTGGCTTCCGAGCCCGCCGCGCCAACGGCCGTCTGGAGCTGCCCCGCCTGCACCAACAGGCGCACCGTCTCGCGATGGAGCTTCAGCTTCTTGCTAGTCTTCTTCATAGTCTTCTCCTGGACTTAGCCGTTCGGCGTCGATGGTTTGGGGTCCTTCACACCGCTCGGCTCCGCTAGAAACCTCGGCAGCCGTCCCCTCTGATTAGAGTGTCGCGGGCCCGCCGATTCGGGCTGGCGGAGGCTGCGGCGCGAGCGCCGCGGCAACCGGAGGCGTTCTGGTCTCCTCCGACTGCTGGACTCATCAGCGCTCGAATCGGACACTTCCCCAGACCAGATCGTCGCAGCGGCAGTCCTTATCCGTACTCTCACCTTCAAGCGTTACGAAACGAGCATCCGGGCTTAAATCGATGGTCTTGGAGCGTACCGTATCTGCGAGGTCGCTCCACTCTGGGACCTCGTTGATAAGCACCATCATTTTCATGGGTGTTTGGCCACCGCATTCCACGCCTTTGGTGTAGTTCCCTGCTGAGAACCGTAGGCGGCCAGCGCCGGAGGGCACTTGCAGTAGCCGACTTCTCGGCAGGCGTCTCTGGATATCAGCGAACAAGCGGCCTGCGTGGCCGGATGTGTCATCACGGCGATAGCTCAGGAAGAGGCGAACAGTGGGATTTGTGACAGCGGGATTCCGCATAACCCAATCCTGGAGGGGCTCGGGGCTTGTCGTTGAGTTATGGCCGGGTTAGGCCGGCGCGCAAGGCAGCCTCTCAGCCGGCAGGTGCTTATTTGGGATAATATTACCACAGGACCGTGCCGAGGCGCCTGGCCGTGGCCAAGTCGCAACGGCTGGCGGATTGCGGGCTGAATTCGCCTGCCACGAGACTGGAAGGAGGTCGATATGACGTTGCCGAAGAGAGGGTTGAGAATCTGCCTGGCGGTGACCGTATGGCTCATTGCCCTGCTGGCGCCCATGCGACAGGCGAGGTGCGTCCTGCAGCCCGAAACGGAGCCAGGAGCTCAAAAGACGACGAACGACGAGCCAGTCACGCCGTCTGCGGAGCGGGTGACCACGACCAGGGCTGCGGAGGAGCCCGGCGAGCTTGGCGCCGCGCCACCCAAGCACGGAATCGCCCTCTGCCTGTCGGGCGGGGGCTACCGGGCGATGCTGTTTCACGTCGGCGTGCTCTGGCGGCTCAACGAGCTCGGTTACCTCCCCAAGCTGGACCGCGTCTCCAGCGTCTCGGGAGGCAGCATCACCGCCGGCGTCCTGGCGGTAGGCTGGCAAGGTCTGCGTTTCGACGCCCATGGCGTAGCGACCAACTTCAATGAGCAGTTTGTAGCGCCGGTGCTCGCCATGGCCCGCACCAACGTCGACGTGATCGCGGCGCTCATTGGCTTCGTGCCGGGACTCAGCGCCTCCTGCAGGGTGGAGGCGGAATATCGCAAGCACCTCTTCGGCCGCCGCACGCTACAAGACCTGCCGGACCATCCGGAGTTCGTGATCAACGCCACCAATCAGCAGTCGGGCGTCCTGTGGCGCTTCTCGAAGCGCTACATGGCGGACTGGCGGGTGGGTCTGATTGAAAAGCCGCGGGTCGAGCTTGCGGTGGCGGTAGCCGCCTCCTCTGCCTTCCCGCCGGTTCTGTCGCCGGTCCGCCTGAAGCTGCGGAACAGCGATTTCGTCCCCGGCAGCGGCACCAAGGAGCTGCAGCAGCCGCCCTTCACCACCGATGTGTTCCTCGTCGATGGCGGGGTCTACGACAACCTCGGGCTCGAGACCGCCTGGAAGCGCTACGACACCATCTTGGTGAGCGACGGCGGCCAACCTTTCAGCTTCGACAAGACGCCCACCACCCTCAAGCTGGGGCAAACCCTGCGCGTCCTGAACATCATCCAGAACCAGGTGCATGCCCTACGGACCCGCGAGCTGGTGAGCTCCTACCAGGTCGGGGACCGCAAAGGCGCCTACTGGGGGATCAACACCAGGATCGACGAGTACAAGGTGGCCAACGCCCTGCCGTGCCCGCCCGAGAAGACCGCCCTCCTCGCCCGCTACCCGACTCGCCTCGCCGCGGTGCCGCAAGCGACCCAGGAGCTGCTCATCAACTGGGGCTATGCGATCTGCGACGCGGCGATGAGAGCCCATGTCGACAAGACCCTGCCCGCCCCCAGCGGCTTCCCCTACCCCGCCCACAATTGCGGCTGAGGCCGGGGATGGAGGCAGGCAAGCTGAAGGCTAAGGCGGGTACGCCGCCAGCTCCAGGCACGCCGCGCGGAAGCCTCCCGTGGCCTCCTCGCCGCCCTGGCCGTTGCGCTCGCGCTCGACGACCAGGCGGATGCCGCTGGTGCGCAGCGGCGGAAAGCGGTGCTCCACCCGCAGCGCCTGGTTGCCGGTGGTGCGGGTCCCGGGAATGTCGCGCCACTGCGCGCCGTCCCAGGACTGGAACACGTAGTCGAGCGCCAGGAACTTGCGCACCAGCGGCCCCCGGCTCGCGAAGCCTGGAAAGGCGACGACCCGGCCGATGGTCCGTGGCGTGGACCAGCGGACGCCGAACCAGCCGCGCACCGGCCGTGGTTGCGGCGGCAGCGTGCGTGCGGCATCGACCGGATCGTTGGCGCCGAGCATGCCGTCGTTCAGGCGCTCCGCGAATCGGGTAGTGACGCCATCGCCTCCCGCGAACGGCTCTCCGCTCAGCGCCAGATCATCCGCGAGACGGTCGATGACCCAGGCGCGGGGCAGGCCGGCGCAGCAGCGCGCGATCTCGGCCTCGGTCACGTCGAAGACCTTCGAGGAGTAGCCGAAGGTAGCGATGGGCTTGAAGTTGTCGCGCAGCCAGGCGTGGCGCCGCGCCGCGGCCGGGTCGCGTCCGACGAGACTCGTAACGTTCACGGCGAGGCGTCCGGCGACCGGTCCGCTCGGGTCAAAGAGGACACGGACGGGGACGGGGCTGCGCGGTGCATAAACCTCCCTCACGTACTCGCCCTCCTGGCCCCAATCGAGATTCGAGTCGATCAGCCACCGCCAGCCGTGCGCCGGGCCGCCGGCGATCTCGTTGAAGTAGGCGAGGTAGTGAGGATGGATCGCAAAAGAGCTCACGGCGAGCCACGCCAGCAGGACACCGGCCGTGAGCGGCCGCCAGACCGAGCCGCCCTCCGCGGCCTCGAGGACCCGCGGCGCCGCGACGCGCGAGGCGAACACGAACAGGAAGGGCAGAGCCGGAAGAAAATAGCGGAAGCCGATGTCCAGCCGAAAGCACAGGCTGAGATAGAGAAGAAGGAAGAGCACCGGCACGACGAGGAATTCCTCCGCACCGGGCGCGCGGACCCGCCCTGAGCACCACAGCCAGAGCGCGAGGCCGAGCAGCACCTGCGTCGCGAGCGGCACCTTCACCAGAAAACCCCACAGGAAGTAGGAACGGAAGCCGGTCTGGCTATAGCGGCCGCGGAGATAGCTCCAGGTCTCGGCCGTCGCGTCGCCGGACACCATGTCGATACCCTGGAGATAGGCGTAGGGAAGCGGCAGCGGGAGGTCCCTGACGACGGGCAGGCCCGCGAGCGACTTGAAGTTGGCGCTCACGAAGCTGTAGCGCTTGAGAGGCGTCAAGGTGCCTTCCCACCAGAAGCCGAGGTTCAAGATCAGAATCCCTACGACGCCGAAGACGACGAGGACCGCGCAGCCCCGCGCCGCGTGGCGCCCCAGCGTCGCGACCGCCTCTTTCCAGCCGATCGCGGAGGATTGCCTCCGCAGCCGCACGTCCCGGACAGCGCGCACGAGCAGGATCAGCGCGAACATGGGTACGAGAAAGAGCGCGGTCGCCTTGGTGAGCTGCGCCGCGCCAAAAACCGCTGCCGCCACCAGCAGCCGCCCGCGCGACGGGACGGTGAGATAGCGCCAGAAGCAATAGGTGGCGGCGAACATGCCGAGGCCCGTCGCGACGTCCGTGGTGACGAGATGGGAATGGGCGAGCATGTTCGGGCAGAAGCTGTAGAGGACCAGCGCCAGGACGCCGCTCCACGGGCCGAAGAGAGCATGCGCCCAGCGCCAGACGAGAGCTCCCAGGAGAACGCCGAGCAGCAGCGTCGGCAAGCGGGCGATGAAGAGTTTTTGCCGCCAGCTCAGCGAGCTGCCGCGATTCGCCGCCGCGACCGGAATCGCATTCAGCACGGAGACCGGCATCTTGGAATTCAGCAGGTCATTCTCGCGGAGGAACGTTCCGGCTGCGAGCGCCCGCTCGCCATACGCAAGGTGGAACGGCTCGTCCACCGTCGTGCCGTCGGACCGCATCGCCAGCAGGCCGCGAACGCCGAACAGCAGTAGCAGCGCCCAGGGCAGCGCCTTGACGAGCGAACGCAGGATCACGCCGCTGCTGCTGCCCTTGCCGCCGCTCCCGCCGCCGCTCCCGCTGCCGCTCCCGCCGCCGCTACCGTCTCGGCTGAGCGTAGGCTGGTTCTCGGACCCGTCGCTCGAGGTCAAGTTTCGCGATGCCTCACGCGGCAAGCCCGCGGCGCCGCCGGTCGGCATCGAGACGCTACGCCGGATGCAGCCGCTCTTCCTGGTCCGTCAGGGCGCTCGGGACGAGCCAGACCCGGCCGTCGCGGGCGATGAGGTTGGTGGCCGCCTCCGGCCCCCAGGTGCCGGCCGGGTAGGTGGCCAGATCGCTGGCGTCGCGCTCGCTCCACGCTTCCAGGAGCGGCATCACCAGCTTCCACGCCGCGTCCACCTGGTCGCCGCGCATGAACGGCGTGGCGTCGCCGCGGATCACGTCGAGCAGCAACGTCTCGTAGGCTTCCGGCTCGGGCGTGTGGAAGGCGGTGCGGTAGCTGAAGCGGGTCTCGACGGTGGACAGGCGCATGCCCGCGCCCGGGCGCTTGGCCTGGAAGCGCAGCACGATGCCCTCGTCCGGCTGGATGCGCAGCAGCAGCCGGTTGGGCTGGATGCCGTCGACCGCAGCGGGCGGAAAGGTCTGGTGCGGCACCGGCAGGTACTGGATGCAGATCTCCGACGCCGTTCCCGGCAGGCGCTTGCCGGTGCGCAGGTAGAACGGGACGTCCTGCCAGCGCCAGTTGTCCACGAACAGCTTGAGCGCGACGAAGGTCTCGATCCGGGAGCGCGGACTGACGCCGCTCTCGGTGCGGTAGCCGGGCACCTTCTGGCCGTCGACGAAGCCGGCGGTGTACTGGCCGCGCACCGCCAACCGCGACACGTCTTCGGGACGGATCTCCCGCACCGCCCGCAGCACGTCCATCTTCTTGTTGTGCAGCTCGTCGGCGTCGAAGTTCACCGGCGGCTCCATGGCCACCAGGCAGAGCAGCTGGATGAGGTGGTTCTGCACCATGTCGCGCAGCGCGCCGGCGCCGTCGTAGTAGCCGCCGCGGTTCTCGACCCCGACCGTCTCGGCGACGGTGATCTGCACCGAGTCGATGTAACGCCGGTTCCACAGCGGCTCCTGCACCGAGTTGGCGAAGCGGAAGGCGAGGATGTTCTGCACCGGGTCCTTGCCGAGGTAGTGATCGATGCGGTAGATCTGCGATTCGTCGAAGGCGTGGGTCAGGTATTCGTTGAGCTCGCGCGCGCTCTCCAGATCGTGGCCGAACGGCTTCTCGCACACCATGCGGGCGTGCTCGCGGTCGGCGGTGAGGCCCGCCTCCTGCAGGTTGGCGGCCACCACCTTGACCACGGTCGGCGGCGTCGCCAGGTAGAACACGCGGGTCCCCGCCGTCCCCCAATCGCGATCGAGCTCGGCGAGCCGCTCCTCCAGCGCCTTGAAGGCGGCGGCATCGGCAAAATCGGCGCGCTGGTAGGCGAGATGCGAGCTGAACTTCCGCCAGGCCTCGTCCTCGGCCTTGCCCTGCCGGCTGAAGCGGTCGATGCCCTCCCGCAGGTGCTCGAGGTAATCCTCGGCGCTCATCTCGCGGGCGTCGATGGCGAGCACCTCGAAGTGCTCCGGCAGCGCGCCGTCGAGCCAGAGGTTGTACAGCGCCGGCACCAGCTTGCGCCAGGTGAGATCGCCGCCGCCGCCGAAGATCACGAAGGCCGTCGGTGCTGTCGAGGCTGGCATCAGGTCGCCTCCTTGGCGGCCGGCACGTCGAGCGTCAGGCCCAGGGCCGCCAGCTGCTCGCGGGTCGACTCGAACCCATGATGCCAGATGGCGTGCATGCCCAGGCTGGCGGCCACTTCCACGAACATCTGACGGTCCTCGATGTAGGCCACGCGCCGCGGGTCGGCCTGCGCGATGTCCAGCGCGACGCGGAAGATGTCCTCGTCGGGTTTGCGGAAGTGGACATAGCTCGAAACGATGAAGAAGTCGACGAAGTCGTCGAGCCGAAAGCGCCGGATGCGGTCCGCCGTCAGCTCCCGCCCCTCGTTGCTGACCACTGCCACTTTGATGCCATGTCGAGCCTTCAGCCGGCAGACCAGGTCGATCATCTCCGGGAAGGCGCGCGCCTGGCCGAGGATGAAGTCGATCACGTCGTCGCGGGTGAAGCCGCGCGGCTCATAGAAGATGACCCGGTCGAGGTAGGCGGCGAGCCCCATCTTGCCGGATTCGTAGGTGTCGTAGGTGAGGTGATGCCGCTCGTCCATCTCCGCGCTGTCGATGGCGAAATGGTCGGCGGTCAGGTGGCGCAGACTGTGGTCCCAGCCGTTGGTGAGCAGCACCCCTCCCAGGTCGGTGAACAGGTGGGTGATCGGCTTCTCGCTCATCCAGGTCCTCCTCACACTCTTTCGCCGCTCCGGCGGCTCCTACGGGGAATCTCCCTCCGGCCGGGTCGTGGTCGGCAGGTCCCTCCGCCCTCCAATGGGCGAGTCCGTGGATGCGGGGACCGTGGACCGCGGGGCTCGCCCAAAGGAGGCCGGAGGGACCTGCCGACCGCGACCCACCCTCCTCCCCTCCGACCACAAGGCTCTTCGGCCACCGTTTACCGAGACGGGCTCCTAGACGACGTCAGTTCAGCCGCAGATAGAAGAGAGCGCCGGAGCGGTCGCGCAAGGTCACCCGGCCCGGCTCGATCTTGTCCACCGTCACCTGGTCGACTCCCTGGCCGGGGCCGATCAGCTTGCCGTTGATCATCGCCACCGGGCTCACATCGGACCAGGCGATGCCCGAGAGCTTCACCGAGCTGCCGTCGGCCAGCTTCACCTCGCCGACATAGGTGCCGCCATCGGTCATGGTCCGAACCGCGGCGCCGGTGCGGGCGGGCGGAGCGGCCGGCGCCGTAGCGGTGGCGGCGGCGCCGTTGCGGGCCTGCGGGGCGGCCGGCGCCGGCGCGGAGGCGGTGGCACCAAGGGCGCCGGCAACCGGGACGGCGTCATCGTCCGCGTCGGCCGCAAGACTGTCATCGGCGGCGGGAGCGCCGGCCGCCTCGCCCCCTCCGGGCGGAGGAGCGGGAGAGGCTTGGGAGATCGGGGACAGCGGGGACGCCGGGGAGGCCGGGGAGGCCGACGGGCGCGGAGAGGCCGGAGATTGCCCGGTTCCCGCCAGGGTCGCAAGGGTCGTGGCGGACGCCGAGGGCGTGGCGGCCCCTGAGGGCGCGGCGGCAGCCGCCTGCCGTCCCCGCGGCCCGGGGCTCCCGCCCTCGCCGGCACCGGGTGCCGCGCCGCTGCTCCGCGCCGCCGCCGTTGCCCGCTCCGCCCCCGGTGCCGCCGGCGTGGAATCCGTGGCCTCCGCCGCGGACGCGGGCGATGCATCCGGCGCCGCCGGCGCGCTCCGGACGTCGGGGTTCCCGGCGACGTAGCCTCCGCCGGCGAGGGCGCGTTCGGCGCCGGTGCCGGCGGGCTGGGACGTGCCGAGGGACGGCCTGGAGGACGATCGGGAGGATGACCTGAAGAACAGCACGCTGCCCACGACGCCGACCAGCAGCGACAGCGCCATGGCCGCGACGGCAGCGATGCGGCGCGCTTCGGAGCGGCGGCGCCCGCGGGACTGCTCCATGTGCGTCCACGGCGAGGCGAAGCCGCCGCGCGGTCCGCCGGCCCCCGCTCCGCCGCCGGCCTGGCGCGCCGCGTCCTGGCGGGCCGCGTCGAGCCGCGCCCGTTTCAAAGCCTCGTCGATCAAGCTCATGAGACGATGTTCCCCTCGAGCTCGCGGATCGCCCGCCGCACGTGGCGCGCTTCGAGCTGATCGGTGCCGGCCACGTAGCCGCACAGCAGCGCCTTGTCGCAGACCGCGTTGATCAGCCGCGGCACGCCGCCCGAATAGCGGTGCACCGCCCGGATCGCCCAGCGGCTGAAGCCGGGACGGCCGTTGCCGCCGGCGACGTGCAGCCGGTGCTGGATGTAGTACTCGGTCTCGAGGCGGCTCAGCGGCTTCAGGTGATAGCGGACGGTGATGCGCTGCCGCAGCTGCCGCAACCGCCGCTCCTCGAGCATGTCGCGCAGCTCGGGCTGGCCGATGAGCACGATCTGCAGCAGCTTGCGCTGATCGGTTTCCAGGTTGGACAGCAAGCGCACCTGCTCGAGCAGCTCGCTGTCGAGGTCCTGGGCCTCGTCGATCAGCAGCACCACGTCGTTGCCGGCCGCCACCTGGTCGAGCAGGAACTGATTGAGCAGCCCGAGACAGGTGACCCGGTCGGCGCGGGAGGGCGGGCGCAGGCCGTACTCGATCAGGATGGCGCGCAGCAGCTGGGTGCTGGTCAGGCACGGGTTGAGGATCAGCGCCGTGCGGACGGTGGGCCCGAGATGCTCGAGGATGGCGCGGCAGACCGTGGTCTTGCCGGCCCCCACCTCGCCGGTCAGCTGGATGAAGCCCTTGCGCTCGCGGATGCCGAACAGGATGTGGTTGAACGCCTCGCGGTGCCGATCGCTGAAGAACAGGAAGCGCGGATCGGGCGTGATGTTGAACGGCGGCTCCTGGAAGCCGTAGAAGGCGTCGTACATGGCGCGGCTACTTCTTTCTCACCGGCGAGGGCAGCGGGCGGGCGCACCCACTCTCCTGCTCGTACGCGGACCGCTCCCGGAGCGTCTAGTGCGCCACTAGGATACCCGAACCGCCTTTTCCTTCTCTTCGAGCGCCTTGAGCAGGCTGTCATAGGAGTCGGAGAACTTGCGCACCCCCTCCTGCTCGAGCTCCTGGGAGACCTGGCTCTCCTCGATGCCCAGCTCGGCCAGGCCGTCGAGCACGTCCTTCGCCCGGTCGAGGTCGTCGTGGATCCGCACCCGCGGGTTGCCGTGGTCTTTGTAGGCCTCGAAAGTCTCGCGCGGAATCGTGTCGACGCTGTCGGGGGCGATCAGGGCCTCGACGTAGTAGAGGTCGGGATAGGCGGGGTCCTTGGTCGAGGTCGAGGCCCAGAGCGGCCGCTGGCGGCTGGCGCCCTTTTCGCGCAGCTTGGCGAAGCGCTCGCCGCTGAACACCTCCTCGAAGGCGCGGTAGGCCAGGCGGGCGTTGGCGATCGCCGTCTTGCCGCGCAGCTCGCGGGCCAGCTGGCGCTGGCGCTCCGGGCGCGCGGCATCGGCGGCCACGGCGTCGAGCTTCTTGTCGACGTTGGTGTCCACCCGGCTGACGAAGAAGCTGGCCACCGAGCGCAGGCGGTCCACCGGCTGGCCGGCGGCCACTCGCGCCTCGAGGGCCGAGAGATAGGCCTCCATCACCTCGCGGTGGCGGTCGACCGAGAACAGCAGGGTGATGTTGATGTTGATGCCCTCGGCAAGGCACTGCCGGATGGCCGGGATGCCGGGCGCCGTGCCGGGGATCTTGACCATCACGTTCGGCCGGTCGCACCGCTGGCACAGCCGGCGCGCCTCCTCGATCGAGCCCGCGGTGTCGAGCGCCAGGTGCGGCCCGACCTCGATCGAGACGAAGCCGTCGTCGCCGCCAGCGCCCTCGTAGACCGAGCGGAAGGCGTCGGCGGCGGCGCTCACGTCCGCCACCTCCAGCGACTCGAAGATCTCGGCCGGCGGCAGCCCCTGCTCCCCCAGCCGGCGGATGTCGTCGTCATACAGCTCGGTGGCGGCGATCGCCTGCTGGAAGATGGTGGGATTCGAGGTCATCCCGCGCAGCCCGTCCTCGTCAATCAGGCGCCGCAGCTCCGGCCCCTGGTAGAGGTCGCGCCGGATGTAGTCATACCAGACGCTCTGGCCCAGCTCGGCCAGCCTCCGCAACGGGTTCTGGCTCATCGCTTCCTCCTTCGCTGGCGCTCCCAGCCCGCCTATCCTACCAGGACCACGGCGGCTTGCCGGCGCGGGACGCGCGCGCGGCGCGCGCTCGCCATCAGTAGAGGACCACGCGGCCGCTTGGGTTGACTGCGAAGCCGGTGTCCGGATCCGCCACTAAGTCCAGTGGCCGGATGTCGAGGTGCATGTGGAGCTTGTCCGGCGCAGGCCCGTGATGTTCCGCCGACGACATGCGGGGACCGTATTTCTGGTTGATTTTCGCCTGTAGGGTGGTGTCGTTGTAGACGATCTGCCAGGCGAATTTCCCCCAGTACGGGTTCCCGGCCTCCGCCACCTGGTTGATGGCATCGACGAACGTCTCGGCCTTGGCAGGCTCGTAGAAGCGGCGGGCGTCCTCATTGATCGTCGGGTACATGTCGGCGGCGTACTCGGCGAACTTGCCGTGCCTCGGATAGGTTCCCGCCTTGAAGGTGACGCTGGACACCGTCGCGAGCTCGTGGAGGAACCACACCATCTCCGTCGCGAAGCGGTGGAACGCCTGGGCGTCGAAGAGCCCTCGCTCGGCGCCTTTCACCTTCGCCTCGATGCTCTTGCGCCGCGCCGCGACCTCCGGGCTCGTCCCGGTCCGGATCGATTCGATGCGGTCGAGCTGGGCCTCGTCCACCGGCAGCGGCTTCTTCTGCCCGGCGATCGGCAGCAGGACGTTCGTCTTCCCCTTGTCGGTGACCCGTTCGGGGCTGTCGGTGGTGACGCGAAAGATGGGCGGTCCCTGCTTACGAAAAGCGACGAACTCGTCGAGCTCCATCTTCACCGCCGCGAGATTGGTCTCCGCTGCTTTCTGGCTCTTGAACTCGCTCGTTGCGCCCGCTGCCATCGAGTCCTCGAGGAGCTGCTGCTGCGCGATCTGCTTGATCGGGTGCCCCTGGGCGTCGAACCGCTTCTCGAAGGTCTTCTGGAAAACCTCGACGTCACGGCGCTTCTGATCGAACCCCGCGCGGTCCACCTCCTGCTGCGTCTGACCCGGCTGCGGTGGCGTGAGCACGATGTCCCACTCTCCAGGCCCCTTGCGTTGCACCACCTTGTAGAACTCGAGCATCTCGAGCGCGGGCAGGAGGTCCGCCACGGCCGCCGGCTGCGGCTTGAGCTTCTTCATCGTTGCGGCCGCGGAGAACAGCGCGGCCGTCGTGAAGCTCGTGACGGTCGCACCGCCTGCCGCCGCCCGCTCCGAGACGATCCAATCCACGATCGCGCCGGCGTTCGCGAAGAGCGCGGCCTCATCCTTGAGTTTCGCGCGGAAGACGTCGCCGGGCGACTCGTTCTTCGCCGGCGGCGCGGTCGTCTTCGCCGTGCCCCACGTCTGCAGCGCGACCAGTCCGCCGGCGCCGGCGCCGCCCTGGAACTGGATGGTGTGTGCCAATTCATGGGCGAGAAGGCGTTTGCCATGCGGTGTATCGGGGGCATAGCTCCCGGCCGCAAACACGATGTGCTGCCCGGCCGTGTAGGCGTGCGCCTCCAATGCCAGTGCGGATGCCGCGGCAGGGCCGTCGGCGTGGGTCCGCACCCGTGCGAAGCTGTGGCCGAAACGCGGTTCGAGCTCCCGCCGGGCCTGCCGATCCAAGGGCTGGCCAGGAGAGCTCAGCACCTCGTGCACGATCGGCGGCAGCCCCTCCGGCACGCTGCCCGTCTCGCCACGATCGGGAATGGCGGGCGGCGGGCCATCGCTGCCAGCCGGCCTGCCCTGCGCCTGCGCGGCATCGCTCTCCACACCCGCGCGGGCGGGATCGGGCCAACGCAGGGCCTGTTCCGCCATGGCGTCCGCTTCACGTTCCAGCGGATCGTCGACGGCGCTGACCTTCGACCTGGCGCGGATCGACCCTGGCACGAACGCCGGCCCGGGCTGCGGCGGCGCCTGCGCCGCGCTCGGGACCTTGATCGCTCGCGACGCCATCGTGTCCTTGCCCTCTCAGGTCCGCTGCCGCGATGACCGAGGCGCCGGCGTGCCGCCCGACGCCTTGGGAGCCGCTTTGGGCTTGGGAGCCGGCAGCGGCGCCGGCGCCCCGCCCGACGCCTTGGCTGCCGCTTTGGCCTTGGCTGCTGGCGACGGCGCCTTGGTGCCGCCTGACGCCTTGACAGCCGCTTTGGGCTTGAGAGGCGGCGACGGCGCTTTCGCCCCGCGCGACGCCTTGGCTTCCGCTTTGGGCTTGGCGGCCGGCGACGGCGCTTTCGCGGCGCGCGACGCCTTGGCTGCCGCCTGGGGCCTGGCGGCTGGAGGGGTTTTCTGCGCGGGCGGCACCGCCACCACCGTTTTCGCAACGGGAACCTGAGGCGAACCGGCACCCGTGGCGGCAGGCACCTTCGTCGCCGGCGCCGGCGCCACGGCAACCGCCTGCAGCGAGGCGCGGATGGCGCGGGCGTCGAAGAGGGCGCGGTCGAACTCGGCGTTCACCGCGGCCTTCTCCACTTTGAGGGCGGCGACGGCCTGGGCGACCTGCCGCTGCTGCAGCTCGACCGCTTGCCGCAGCCGGTCGTCTCGCAGCGCCGAGGCCGGGTCGGCACCCCCGGGCGAGTCGCCGCCCGCCGCACCGCCGCCGGTCACCGCACCGCCACCGCCCACTGCACCTCCGCCGGCCACCAGAGTTCCACCCGCCACCACAGTTCCACCCGGCGACACAGCTCCGCCGCCCGCCACACCCGCCACCGCACCTCCACCCGCCGCCACGGCTCCACCGGCCGCCACGGCTCCACCGGCCGCCGCGGCTCCGCCAGCCACCGCCGGCGCCGCCGGTCCCGCCAGCGCCGCCCGCTGCGTAGCCTGTGCCGCAAACACCGCGGACACGGCGACAAGCTGGAGCCCGCCCGACTCCAACCTGCTGAGCTGCGCGTCGAGCGCGCTCGCCGCTGCCTGCCGGGCCGCCTCGAGCGCGTTGAGCCGCTGATCGAGCGCGGCGATCTCCTCCTTGCGGAGGTTCTGCACGGCCTCGGCGATCCGCTGCTCCGACGCCACGGGGTCCGTCGTGTTGGCGGCGTCCACCCAATCCTGCAGGTCTGTCATCGGATCTCCTTCTTGCGGCCCGGCGCGCGAGCGCCCTGGGTCGAGGCTAGCCTTTATGGGGTCGAGTGGGGCACGTTGTTCACCTGGGCCTGGTTCCGGTTGGCGTTCCGGACGGTGAGCGTCGTCTCCTCGGTGACGTTGCCGATGACGGTGAACCTGGCCGCGGGGAGCGGATCCGGAAGCGGCAGCACCTTGGGATCCACCTCCCAGATGTTCCCGAGGACCACTGCCGCGTTGTCGGCGCTGATCAGGCTGGCCACCCTGCTGGCGGTGCCGCGGTGAGTGATCTGGTTCAGTGAGAAGATCACGTCCCCTGCCGTCACACCGATGGATTCGAACGGACCGGCGCCCGGCGCGTCGAAACAGTTGCTGGTCACGGTCAGGCGCACCTGCGCCCCCTTCTCTCCTTCCACCACCAGGGCGCTGTCCTGGTTGGCCACGCACCGGTTCTCCGTCAGCAGCAGCAGTCCCCGGCAGAGGAACAGCATGACGCCGCCGTTGAACCTGCTGCCGCCGGTGATCGACCCGCCGTTCTCGCTCACGGTATTGCCGCGCAGGCTCACGTCCGCGGCATGGTCCACGGCGATCCCGAAGCACCCCACAGCCTGTTTGGCGCCACAGCGAAAAACGCTGTTGCCCGCGACGCTCAGCTGACGCGCGCCATACAGCGCGATGCCGGCGCGCTCCCGGGCCTGGCCCGCGGCGGCGCCGACACAATCTTCCACCCGGTTCTGGGCGATCTCCACCTCGCGGATCGCTTCCTTGATGTCGAAGGCCAGGATGCCGCAGCCCGCCATGTTCCGGATCTCGTTGCCGGTGATGCTCAGCCCGGAGACCGCAACGCTGACCTCGACGCCGTGACCGGCGCCGCCGGAGATCAGGTTGTCCCTCACGGCGACGGTGTGCAGCGCCTGGCCGCCGCTCCCGTCGGCATTGACCACCACGTTCGCGCCGGATGGCGCGTCGACCCAGATGCCGCCCCGCTCCGCGCCGCCGGCGAACACGGCATTGCCGTTCGCGGCCACGTCGTCTGCCGCCAGGCGGATCCCCGCGCTGCCGAGCGCCGCCGCGACGATCGATCCGACCACCGAGAGATGCGCGGCGGCGGTTTGCAGGTCGCCTGCCCGCAGCGTCGCCGCGGCCGCGCGGAGATTGTCCGCGGCCTGGCCGAGGCCGGCGTCCTTGAGCGCGGCGGCCAGCGGTCCTTCGGCCTGGGCCGCCACCGCGCCGGCTTCCGCCGAGCTCAGGTCGCCTCTTGCCATGCGCAACGTCAGCTGGTCGAAGCCGGTCCGCACCACGCGAACGTCGCCAGCCCCCGCCGCCGCGGCGGCGAATTGCGTCGCGGCAACGGCCTGGAAGAGGCCGGCAACGGCGGCCCCGTCAGGATTGGCGACGCCCGTGCCCACCACCGCGATCGTGTTCGCCGCGACCGTGGTCCCAGCGGTCTCCACCACGATGCCGAGTCCGCTTCCCGCCACGACGTTGCCATCTACCAGCACGCCGCTGGTGCCTGCTGCCGGGCTGAACGCGCTGCTCCTGAATGAGCTCGACGCGGCGCCGGCGGCGGGGTTGGCGCCGGCGGACCCCGCGGTCCCCAGCAGGCTGATGCCCGCCACCTGTGCCCCGGTGACGCTGTTGTCGCGGATGTGGACGTCCGCGGCCCGCACACCGGCATTGACGGCGATCCCCAGGTCGGAGCAGGTGATCTCGTTGTTCACGATGGCGACGGTCTGGGCGAGGCCCACCCGCCCCAGGCCGGCGAGGCGGGCCACGGCGGCGCTGACCTGCGGCGCCACGAGGCGGGAGAGGGCCGCACCGCCCGCCCCCGTGGCGCCGCCGCCGGCAAAGCCCTGCATCGCCACGCCGTCGGGGCCGACGGCAAGCGCCGACAACCCGTCACCCAGGGCCGCGACTGCCCGGTTGAGCAGGGCCTGTCCGAAAAGGCTCGATCTGAAGCCCACGCCGTCGCGGCCCGACAGCCGGTTGCCGCGCACCTGCCAGCCAAGGCTGACGCCCGCGCCGCCGATGCCCAGCAGCAGAGCCTGGATCGTGTTGCCATGAATGTCCACCGACCTGCCGGTGAGAAAGAGACAGCCGATCAGGGTGACGGCAAGGTTGCTCGCGAACTCGGCGAGCTCGACGGCGACTCCCGCGAAGCCGATGCCGGCCCAGATCTGATTGCGCGCCACGCGCACCTGGCTGGCCGAGAGCACCATCACGCCAGCGGGGACCAGGCCGTTGGTGGTCGGCGGAGCGTGGAAGAGCCCGGCCAGCGTGCCGTCGAGGGCGGGCAGGCCGGAGGCGCTCAGATTCGTGCCGGCAGCCGCCAGCTGCTTCCAGGTCTCGGCAGGCAGCCCGGCGAAGCTGCTGTCTTCGATCCGCAGGCCCTGGACGGCGGGGAGAAAGACGCCCTGGATGCGCGCCAGGACGCGGCACCGCTCGACGGCAATGCGCAGGACGCCGCCCTGCACCTCCTTCGCGAACGACGCCGGACCGCCCTGCAGCGCCACGTCGCCGAGCAGGTTGCAGCTCTCGAGCGTCAGGCCGTCGGTCCCGGCGGCGACGGCGACGCAGACGGACGGGCGGCTGGTCTCCGGCAGGTTGACGAGCCAGGCATCGCGGATCGCCACGTCCTGAGAGCTCACCACCTCGACGAGCGCCCGCGCGCCGCTGCCATAGAGGCTCACGCCGGCGACGATCACCCGCTGCGACCCGGCGATGGTGATGGCCGCGGCGTCGGGGTTGTTCCAGAGCAGGCGCACCGCCCCGGCGCAGCCGCACAGCGTCACCCGGCGCGCTCTCCTTATGACCAGCGGCGTCTCCAGCACGTAGTCGCCGGCAGGCAGGCAGACGCAGCCGCCGGTCTCGGCGATGGCAGCCAGCGCCGCCTGCAGCCGGCTCCCCAGGCTCGGCCCCGGCCGCAGCACGGTGCAGCATCCTTCGCCGGCCGGCAGCTCGGTGAGCGGCGGAAAGACCGGCAGGCACTGCTGCACCTGGCCGGAGAGCACCCCTTTGGTCATCGTCCAGGTGACCAGCGCCAGCCGGCAGAAATGGCGCCGGATGCCGAGCGGCGGCGCCTGGATCAAAGGCTCCACGCTCGGGCCGGCGGCGCCTCCACCGGCCACGCGCGCAGCGAAGACCCAGTAGTCCCCCACCAGGAAGTTGGCGCCGGAGAACGAGACGGTGACGCCGTTCTCCAAGGTGATCGGCCCGGCGGCGGTGGGGATGGTGCCGTCCGGCTGCGGACCGGTGAGACCGTCGGCCATGTCCCAGCGGCGGACGCGCAGGTTGGCCTGACCCTTGATCGCGCTCACGTCCGTGCTCAGGGTGAGGATGCGGTCCGGCTCGATGTCGGCGATCTTCGCCAGGATCCCGCGCCCGTCGTCGAGCTCGGCGGCGTCGCCGATGATTTCCACCCACTGGCCGATGCGGAACTGGGTGTAGGCGTCGCGCCCGAGGCTGTCCACCTGGAGGTGCGTGCCGTCGATGAAGGCCGCGACCCGCGAGCCGATGGCGGCGTTGTCGCGCGACCACTTGAAGCTCGCCGTGCCGAGCGGACCGGCGGCGTGGATCTCCACCCGGTAGAGCTGGTTCTCCAGGCCGGAGAAGCCGCCCTTCGGGTTGACCAGGCAGGGATCGGCGGCGCTCGGAATCGCCACCGTGCCGGTGGTCATGCGGCCGCCGCTCGGCGCCGTCAAGGCGTCATAGGCGGCGACGTCGGTGCCGCAGTCCACACCCGCGCCGACGTTCTCGAGCAGGCGCACCTGCCAGACGGTCTGCAGGCGCGTCGCCGTGTCGGGCCCGCCCAGGGCCGGCTCCAGCAAGGCCGGATCCTCGAGGGCGCTGACGTGCCGCAGCCAGGCTTCGATGTAGACGAGATCGGTGCGCTGCTTGCCTTCGCCCAGGCCGCCCATGGCGAGTGGATCGGGGTTCGGGTAGGAGGGCTGCTGTGTATAGTCCAGCGGCTTGCCATCGGGCGTCTCCAGCTCGCAGAGCAGGCCCTCCACGTAGGCCCTGCCCGGCGTCAGGGTGAGCGCCGCGGCGTTCTTCGGCCCGACGGACGCCGCGACCTGGAAGCCGGCGTCGTGCAGCGGCGCGCCGCACTCGCCGATGGTATCCACCGTCTGCACCCGCCAGCGGTGCAATTGGATCGCCGCCCACTCGTTCCAGTCGGCGTCCAGCTGGACCCGGCCCTGCTGCTGCAGCACCGCGGCGCGGTGGGCGGCCGGGTTGAAGGTAAAGCGCGTGAAGTCGCCTTTCACGGAGGTCTCCTCAGGTTACGTAGAAGATGCCGGCCTCGAGGCCGAAGGGCAGGTATTCTTCCAACACCGCGCGCAGGTTGGCCGCGCGCTGCGGCTGCTGCAAGCTGGCGTAGGCGCCCATCTCCGCGCCGTCCTCGGCGCCGGTGGCGATCTCCACCGCGCAGGCGAGGCTGAGCTGCGCATAAGCGGGGTCGCCGTAACGGACGGCGGTGAATTCGGGCCGCACCCGCGCCAGCACCGCGGCGCGCTCGGCCGGCGGCAGCGTGTCGGAGGGTCCCAGACCGAGCTCCTGCTTGCGGCGCGCCAGCGCCAGGTCCGGCTGGCATTCGAAACGCCGCGGCGTCCGCGAGCCGTCCGGCACGTACGAAAAGCGCACGCAGCCGTCCTGCCGCCGGTCGGCGGTCACGACGCCGCCGAAGATCACCTCCGATCCGAGGACCAGATCGGTGACGTGCATGGGCCCGAGGCTGGTGGTGCGCTCGAGGCGGGCGGGAGGGCCGGCGGCACCGGCGTTGTCGGCGGCGATCGTCGGCTCGCCGAGCGGGCCGCCGTCCAGGATGCTGTCGCGCACCGTCACCCCCGGCAGCGTGGCCGGGAGGCGCAGCGGCCCCAGGATGCTGTGATCGACGACCACCTGCAGTTGATCGTTCGTCCCCGTCACCGTCAGGCTTGCCTGGTTCGGTTCCTGGGGCACGCCATCCTGGTCCAGGCGCCGGCCCGGCACCACGGTGCAGTGGCTGATCTCCACCTCCGCCAGCTTGCCCTGGATGGTGACGTCGCCCTCCACCACGGCGCCGCGGAAGGTGCCGCCGCCGATGAGCAGGCCGTTCAGCGCCAGGCGCTCGGCGCCGGTGCCGCCGGTGACGGTGATGCTGCCGAGGATGGTGGGCCGCTGCAGGTTGGCGGCCTGCAGGACGAGCCGCCTGGCGGCGGCGGGGATGGCGATGGTCACGTCCTCGCGATAGGTACGGCTGTCCTCGATCTGGATCACCGTCGCCTTGGACGGGTCCCACTTGGCGAGGGCCTGCGCGATGGTGGCGATGGTGCTGCCAGGGGAGGAGGAAACGGCGATGAGCGCGCCGCCGTTGGCGGCCGGATCGG